>Ga0208259_1000013_pt1 | contig 78238 bp, 74 predicted proteins | sample CryBogCBH22May08_FD_184618 | JGI IMG/M metagenome (GOLD analysis project Ga0208259, IMG submission 184618) | Freshwater microbial communities from Crystal Bog, Wisconsin, USA - CBH22May08 (SPAdes) | ecosystem: Environmental > Aquatic > Freshwater > Lake | place: Crystal Bog, Wisconsin, USA... | reverse complement strand
GGGCATCCGGCAGGGCCAGTTCATGTAAACTCGCCAGATCAAGCCCTGCCAATTTTATATGCCCTTCGGAGCTGAACGGTTGCAAGCTGGCAACACCTTGCCAGTCCAACTGACCGCCGGATGCCCGCGCCAAAGATAGCCGTACCGTAAAAGGCGCGTTATCCGCCAAGCTAAAATCGGCCACTTGCAGGTTTATTTGCGTCAGTTGCTCCTTTACCGTATGTCCGGCCAGTAAAGCATGCCAAACCACTTGCCCTGCTACTATGTCCAATTGCTTAATAAGCAGCGGTATTGCACTATGTTGACCGCCCGCTTCTTCTGGCTTGCCCTTGCCAGCCAATTCCTGAACGGTGTAATGGCCATTTTTTGCTTGGCTGAGCAATACAAAAGGTTGGCTTAGGGCCAGCTTATCCAGCTGAATGGCGCGGTTTTTGATGGATTGTAAGGGATTGAACAGCATGTCCAGTCGTTCAAAACTTAGCAAGGTTTCGCCGCCAGTTTCTTGCAAGCGTAAATTGTGCACCGCCACCCGCACCGGAAACAAGCCCAGTTCTATGCCGCCCAGCGACGCTTTTTTGCCCGTTTGTGCTTCAATCCATTGCGGCAGTTGCGCTGTTAAAAATAACGGTAAGCTATAAATGCCCGCCGCAAAAGCCAACATAATCAGCCCCGCCACAATCACCGCTGGCCTTAACCTAACAGTCGGGATACCTCGAATGTCCATAACTACCTGGTTTGATGGTGAATAAGGCTGGTTAGATGCCCGCTTTCACAACGGGTCGCTTAAGAGGATATTGTGCTGGTTATCGGCCACAATCTGGCGAGTGTAGATTCTAATCCATTCTGCCGCAATGCGTTTGAAATTAGTTGGTAAATATCCTATGCCATTATTATCATTAGTTTTATTGTTGTGTCCCTAGTAGGTTTAGGTATTATTTATAGCAAACAGAACTGTCAAAATTTTATCACTGCCTATCGGGCAAATCAGAGCGGTACTAAACAGTTGCAAAGGCCTACAGTTTTAAACGACAAGTGCCAATTTGCCCCGGAATTAGGTGTTTCTTTGGTATCATCATTAACAAAATCAACAAGCGGCATAAATTGCAGAAATGACATGCCTGACAAAAACTTGCCAACCAAGGAAAACCATTGAATATTTTTGATTTTGTCGTAACCGATTGCCATAATGCCCAACACCCGCTAGCCCAATATCAAGGCAAGGTGTTGTTGATTGTTAACGTGGCGAGCCAATGTGGATTTACGCCGCAATATGCGGAATTGGAAAGCTTGTACCAACAATACGCCAATCAAGGATTGGTGGTTATAGCTTTTCCCTGCAATCAGTTTGGTCATCAGGAGCCGGGAACCAACGCCGAAATCATCAAATTTTGTCAGGTCAATTACGGTGTCAGTTTTCCGGTGATGGCCAAGTTGGCAGTCAATGGCCCTGAAGCAGCACCTGTTTACCAGTTTCTGAAAAGTAATGCCCCGGGGTTCTTAGGCTTAGCTGCCATAAAATGGAACTTTACCAAGTTTTTGCTGGGTCGTGATGGTCAAGTGATTAAGCGGTATGCGCCGATGACTACGCCAAAAGCGTTGGCGAAGGATATAGCGAAGGCTTTGAGGTGACTGGGTGGTGGATGACTTAGTTGTTTTTGCTGGGTGGTTTTGGTTTGCTTGGTGTTGAATACAGTGCCTTATTTTTAGTCGTTTTCAGCAGTGGGATCGTGACCCATGTTCAATATTAATTAACGTAAGTGATTCACTTTTTGGCAGCCTTCAAACCTAAACCCATCGCCTTATACATAAGTCCTAAAAAGCTAGCAAAATCATAGTTGTTGCTAAAAAACTACTATCTTGATTCACAAGTGAAATTCAGGCTTGTGTATAACGGTATAACCTAAACCACATTCAAAAACTAGAAGTAACAATACTTTTTGTTCAGTATTTTTGATTCAACGACATTATTACATAGGTAAAACTTGCTGTTATCAACAAGGATTGTATTGTCATGTATCAATACCTACAACAATATCATTTTCAATGGAAATGGTTGCCCGTTTCAACTGATGTCTCACTTTCAATTGATTAGGATTTTGATAAACATAATTTTCTTTACCATATTTAAAATTAATATTATAATTATTTAAATGCAATTCTCTAACAGAATACTTTCCATTTTTAAGGCTTTTTATATCCTCATGAAAATATTTTTTATAACACAAAGAAATAAGTAAATCGGTCTTATCTGGATTCATTTGTTCGTTTTCTTTTGGTGAAATAGCTTTAACAATTTCAATTGCCTTTGAAGCAGCCAACGTATATCCATTTTCTATTTCTTTTATAAATTCTAACACTTTTTCATCTTTTAGTGTATTTTTGGCGTTTAAATTTATTTTAAGTATCTTTTTTATTAACAGAGCAATGTGATATTGCCAAATATTAAGTTTATTTTTTATAGCTACTTCTTTTGCCTTCATTAAAAATATGGGAAATAAAATAGAGACCAGGATGGTGTTTTTCATCAAAAACTAGTGTGCCATCCTTATTATAGTCTTGCAGTATTTGCCCATAATAAAAATGGACTTTATGAGGCTCTTCTATTACTACAGAAACAAACGATTTTATTAGCAACGGTGCTGACACAACTTGGTTATTTGAAATATCTTCGTTGTCGTCAAACTGATGCGGTCTACGCTCATAGTACAAATTATATCCATTTGTCTGCATAGCATTAAAAAAGTCTTCTAGTCGCTTATGGTATGGCTTTATGGTTGCAAAAGCTTCTTTCATAACTACAGACTGACTGTTTGTTGCTTTAATAACTCTACTTGTTAGGTCAACATCATCTGTTTCAATCAACTTCACCGTGATGAACATATCATCAGTAACATAGCTACTATTATTAAATAACACATGACTTGTTTGACAACCATTTACAATTTGAAAGCCAGATATTTCAAAAGCATCATGACCTGCAGTAACTTTCTTTGCTACTATCGTAACGCCATTATTTAAAACTGAAAATAAGTTCCTCTGGTCATCACTCTTGATGGTTTCCTCAATGTCTTGATTTACCTTATTAGCTTCCCCTAAATAATCTCTAACATTATCATAAAATATTCCTTTGTTTATAAGTCCATTTTGATTTTTCAAAATATCTATATAGCTTGAACATTTCACTACTCCTAAGTAAGCTTCTTTCGCTGAAGAAAGCCGAGGCAGAACTATGTGCCTATGAAAAAATAAAGTTTTTTTGTCCTATTTAGTGTTTCTTTATATTTGGCAGAAAGTTCTAAATCTCCAATTAATATATTATTTACATCTGAAAAAGCATAAGGAATATTTTTTATTCCATTTAAAATTGAATCAACTTGATTTTTAAAGTTTTTATCCTCTATATTACCCGAGCCGGTATAAACATAGTTAATTTCTAGTACAGGGTGGAGTCGGAATTTTGTGGTTTTTTCGTAAATATAACTTTTTATTTTAAATGCCTTTTTTAGTTCGTCTGGTTGTTTTTCTATATCATATTTAAAAAATATAAAAATAGTATTTAGAAATTTTAAATAATCACCGAGATCTAACTTGGAAGACGTTTTTGTTTGTATAAAAATAAACTTACAATCGAATTGACCATTACAATATTTTATGGCTTCTTTTTCAGAATATATAAGAACACCATTAATTGAAATAGCAACTGTATCAATCCCTATGCAGTCTCCAATACACATATTTTCTATGTTATATGAATCATAGTAATCATTTGCCAATAAGCAGTAATTAGCTAACTTCTCAAAAATTAAAGACTCTTCTCCTGTAAATGAATTTTTCTTAGAAAATTCAGTTAACATGCTTTTTAGAATGATGTTTTCCATTTGCTATTACTATCGTTTTTTAACTGAGCTAAATATGCAGTAAATGTTTACCAACCCCTCACAAATCCAAATACCCCGTTTCCTCATGCAGTACCTGATCAAGCCCTTGCGTTTCTTCATAGGCACTGACCCTAAACCCGATGGTTTTATCCAAAGCTTTTAAAATCAAGTAACTTAAAGTACTCCAAACAATAGTAACGATAACCGCCAAGGCTTGAATGCCCACTTGCTGGATAATGCCAACGCCTTCTTTTAGGCCCAAGCTACCCAAACTGCTGGCGGCAAATACGACGGTCAATAATGAACCGGTGATACCGTGGACAGGAAACACGTCCAAAGAATCATCAATTTTTAGGCTGCGTTTGGCGTATTGGGTAACGTAAAAACACACCACGCCAGCGGTTACGCCAATCACCAACGCACCCAAAGGGCCAATAAAACCGGACACTGGTGTGATGGTGGGTTTGCCAAAGCGCCGCCATTCGATAACCATCCAAGTCAACGCCCCACTGGCTGCGCCGATATGCGTGACAAGCATGGCCATACCGGCCCTGCCATCAGCGGTCAAGGCACTACCGGCATTGAAACCATACCAGCCAACCCACAACATGCCCGCCCCTGTGACCACCATGGTCATGTAATAGGGCACGGGAAACCTCGGCAGTTGCCCAATACCAGTGCATTAACTAACGCGGTGTAGGTCAGCACCCAAGCGGTATTGGCTTGGTTAAGGCCAGCGGCATCTGCCCATGCGGGCATCAGCATCAATGCCAAGGCTGGCAGTAATAGTTTGAAAAACATGGAACAATCCTTAAACAATCCTTGTGGGTTTTAAATGGCATCCTCGCCTGTTTCACCAGTCCTGATTCTGACCACTTGGCTTAAGTCAGAGACAAAAATTTTACCGTCGCCAATTTTACCGGTGTTGGCGGAACGGATAATATGCTCAACGACTTTATCAACCAGATCATCAGCCACGGCAATATCCAGTTTGACCTTAGGTAAAAAGTCGACAATATACTCCGCGCCACGGTATAGCTCGGTATGGCCTTTTTGGCGGCCAAAGCCTTTGACTTCGGTGGCAGTGATGCCGGTTACGCCGATCTCTGACAGCGCTTCGCGGACATCATCCAGTTTAAAGGGTTTAATAATAGCGGTGATCAGTTTCATAAATTATTATCCTGTGGTGTTTGTTGTTTGCGGCATTCGCTTCCATCATAGTGAATAATGGCCGAACATACAATTACTGGCATTTGCTGTCGCCACAATTTAAGCAAGTCATGCAGCCATCCATCAGCACCACGGCTTTGGTTTGGCATTTGACACACAAAATGGCTTGGGCGGGATATGCGCCTTGTTCGTCCAAAAAGGCCTTATCATTATGAATGGCCTCGAATTCTTTGCGCTTAGCGGCTAAAAATTGTTTTTGTTGGTTATCCATTGTGTCGTCTTTTAACATCCCGATGGATTTTAGGTGTGACTCTATCGCATAACCGATTTCCGCCACCAATGAGGGCATAAACACCCCGCCTTTTTTAAAATAGCCCCCTTTAGGGTCAAACACCGCCTTTAACTCTTCCACCAGAAAGCAAGTGTCGCCACCTTTACGGAACACCGCCGAAATGACCCGCGTCAGTGCCAACACCCATTGGAAATGTTCCATGTTTTTGGAGTTGATGAAGATTTCATAAGGCCGCCGTTCTTCATGTTCGGTGCCTTCATTAAGTAACATGTCGTTGATGGTGATGTACAAAGCATGTTCCGATTGGGGAGTTTTAATCTTATAGGTTGACCCATACAGGATTTCCGGACGGGTGACGTTTTCATGCATACTTTCCAAATTTTGGCTTTTATCGGCAAGTGCTTGCTGTTCTGCGGCGGCTTTGTCTTCAGCGTTCAGCACTTTGTAAGAGGTTATTTTTTTTTCTATTTTGTAAGTCATGGTTGTTGCAAAAATGGAAAGTGATGGATGATTAAAATACCGCGCCATACCGCAAGTCACCCGACAAATATAGATAGGGATTCCAGCAAAGTACGCGTAGAATAGATGTTGACAATTAATTTTAAAAATGGAAACTATTATGAAAAATTTGCTCTGGGCCGCTTCGCTGGCTTTGTGTGCGTTCGTCAATGCCAGCTATGCTGACATCGCCTTAACTTCAAAAGACGAAATACAAGGCACTTGGAAGCTGCAATATACCAAAAACACCGTCAATGCAAGGGAAACGATGCCACGGGTGGACACCTGGGTGTTTAAAGACGGCAAAGTCACCATCCTGAACATTCCTCGCCAGGATGGGCATTACGACCAGCCACCCGTCACTTATGAAATCGAAGCGGGCAAATTAAAAGTGCCTTATGTCGGCCGGTCGGGCTTTGACCTGTTCACCTTGGTGGAACACACCGCCGATACCATGACCTTAAAGGCTAAGTTTGGCGAGCATTATTACTTTGTCAAAAAATAATCCGTTATCCCACTCGTTATAATTGATATCATGCAAAGAGCCATTCTGCTTGTAGGAGCGGGGGCTTCTGCTACGCTCAGCCAACAAGCTGTGTAACATCAGTTATAACGCTGCCTCGAATTCATCCCACGGCATAGGCTGTCCAAACAAATGGCCTTGATACAACGTGCAGCCTTGTTGCGCCAAAAAATTTCTTTGCGCAACAGTCTCCACACCTTCGGCAATCACCTTGATGCCCAAAGTTTGGGTCATGGCAATGATGGTTTTGACAATTAATGTGTCGGTGGGTTTGATGCCAATATTATGGATAAAGGAACGGTCTATCTTAAGCTGGTCTAGCGGTAACTGGGCCAAGTGCGATAACGAGGAGCAGCCTGTGCCGAAATTATCCATGGAAAAACGCACGCCCCTATCCCTGAGAGCGTTCATTTTGGTGATGGCTTCGTTAATATTGATAAGCACCAAGCTTTCGGTCAGTTCAAACTTTAGCTGATGGGGGTTGGCTGCAAATTGGTCTAGCAGGGCAAGGACGTTTTGGACAAAGTTGGGCTGATGGAACTGGATAGGGCTAATATTGACCGAAAGCAGCCAATGGCAAGGTTGGGCTTGCCCTGCCCATTGCTCCAATTGCCTGCAAGCGGTTTCCAGTAGCCATTGACCGATAGGCAAAATAAGTCCGGTTTCTTCCGCCAAAGAGATAAACTGGGCCGGCTCCAGCAGCCCCAATTCAGGATGCCGCCAACGGATCAGTGCCTCAACCCCGACAATTTGGTTGTCAAGGCTGACCTGTTTTTGATAATAAAGGACTAGCTGCCCTTTGTCCAATGCTTGCCGCAAATCTGCCTCAAGGGCGGTGCGTTCAAGCAATGCTGTTTGCATGGCGCGGTCAAAAAAACATAGGTTGTTGCGCCCGTTATGCTTGGCTTTATACATGGCAAAATCAACATGCCTGAGCAGATCCACCTCGGGTATGGTGTAACCATAAAACAATGTTGCACCAATACTGCATGAGCAACGGTAATTATGGCCTGCCAATTGGTAAGGTTCGTTTAAGGCGTCCAGTATTTTCCGGCCCACCACTTCGGCGCTGATGGCGGCTTCTTCCGCCAACTTATCTAAACCTTCCAGCATAACCACAAACTCATCACCGCCTAACCTGGCCACCGTGTCAACTTCGCGCACAATGCCCGTTAGGCGCTGGGCGACTTGTTTCAATAGCAAATCACCCATGTCATGGCCGAGCGTATCATTAAGCAATTTAAAATTGTCGAGGTCGATAAACAATAATGCCCCGTGGCGTTTGTTGCGGATACTGGCGGCAACCCCCAAATGCAGGCGTTCGGTCAGTAGCCGCCGGTTGGCCAAATTGGTCAAGGGGTCATAAAACACCAAGCGCTCAATTTGTTCGTAGGCCGCTTTGGTGGCACCAATGTCGATGTGGGCGGCGACATAGTGCTTGAGCTTGCCAGCGTTGTCGTGGACTGCTGTAATGGTCATCCAGGCCGGATAAAGTTCGCCGTTTTTGCGGCGGTTCCAGATTTCGCCTTGCCAAGAAGCCACGCTGTTCAGGCTAGCCCAGAGCAGTTGGTAAAAAACTTTATCGTGCCGTCCTGATTGCAATAATTTAGGGGTGTTGCCGACAATTTCTTCAGGACTAAAGCCAGTGATGGTGGTAAAAGCCTTGTTGACCCGTAAAATTACCGTATCGGCATCTGTTATAAAAATACCTTCCTGCGAATCAAAAGCAATGGCGGCAAGCTGCAACTCATTGTCTAACTGTTTGCTGGCCCCCATGTCAGTCAAGGTCAGGCGCATGGTCGGCAAGCCGCTGGCTGGAGTATCGCGCAGGCAGTCCAGATGTGCGTCAAAAACGCTTTGGTTGTGGCGCAGCATTTTAATATCAAACGCTTGCCGGTCATTAGTTGGGGATTCTATAATGCTTAAAAACAACTGTTGCCAGCGCGTTCGGTCGTTATGGGCAACAAGGTCGCTGAAATGCTGTCCCAGCACTTGGTGGCGATCAACGCCCAACAGTTCCGATGCGGTCAGGTTGGCCTCGACAATCAGCCCGTCACGAGCCAGTGTGATATAGCCTATTGGGGCAAATTCATAAAGCTCATGGTAGCGGTCGCGGGCTTCTTCAATAACAAGCTGATTCCTACGCAAAGCTTCATTTTGCTGCTCCAGTTCGTGGTTACGGGCCAGCAGTTGATGCAGCTGCATCCCGTTGAGTGGGGCGGTGTCATGTTCTGGCGACAAATGGGCTTCCCGATTTTCGGCTTGTTCATGCAGCATCTGGTAAAGGGTCAATAATAGGCCAATATGGGGAGTTGCAAGCCTTTCACCTGATCTGCCGTGTTGCATCAAATCATACCACCACACAGGGGGTGCAGTGCACACATGATAGTTTGCCCGGAAAACTCAGGTTATGAGATTTATGGGTGCAAGGCTGCCGACCTTTTCAATGTGTGCAGCCTCACACGTTTTTCAAAAATGGCTAGTTATACAAAGGAACGAACACCAAAGATGCTTTGCAGTTTAAGCTAATAAACGAAGAGCTTTCAAGTACACCAATAAAAGGTTTGACGGTATAAGGCGTTGCAACCGTGGTCAATATCAACTGGCTAGTAAAACTGGCATCGTTCATGAACGGGCCAAAACCATTAGAACCCAATCGGATGTCTGGGATAATAAACGACGCTTTTTTGACGTTAACATCAGGCATGACACTATAGTTCACCGTCACTAGCGTGCCCATTGGGGTAGTCTGTGACTGGATGTCTTGTGGGTGGAAGGTGTACTTTGTGTTGGTTAGGATAATTTCAAGCAGAGTCGTGTTGTTGTCAAATGATTTGTCATAAAAAAACAACGACACATTTTTCCCCTTACAGGCATAATAATTGGGTGCTTCCCCTGTAATGGGAATAACATTCAAAGCTTGGGCTTGTGAAAAAGCCAACCCCAGCCATATTCCCAGTATTGCAATAATTGTCTTTTTGGCGCGCATGGTTTTTCCTCAAGATAATAAAATAAAAAAGTTTATATAAGCCACAACCCATAACAACCGCTAAAAGGCAAAGCCGTGATTGCTTGCAATGCACTGCCAACTTTTAAAGACGGTTAATAGACCTATGTATGTGATAATAGTCGATTTATCAATTAAAATAAACACTATTATACAATTTTGTAGTTCGTACCGATGCTGGCAGGCCAAAACCAGCCATCTCCCAGTTCTACCAATGGTAAAAGGTGTCCGGTCTAGCGCTTAAAACTTCCCGTAATAGCCTTCTTTCAAAGCATCAAACAAATTGGCGGCAGTATGGGTTTCGCCATCGTATTCCACTTCCTCGTTGCCCTTAAGCTCCACCACTGCACCATCAGCCAAAGTGAATTGGTAAGTGGTGTTCTCCAAATCGGATTCTCTGACTAATACGCCTTGGAACACTTCGGGATTGAAGCGGAAAGTGGTGCAGCCTTTTAGACCTTGTTCGTAGGCGTATTGGTAGATGGATTTAAAGTCTTCATACGGGTAATCGGTGGGCACGTTGGCGGTTTTGGATATAGACGAGTCTATCCATTTTTGTGCTGCGGCTTGAATATCGACATGTTGTTTAGGCGAAACATCATCAGCGGCAATAAAATAATCGGGCAATTGCTGTTTGGGGTCGTTGCTGTAAGGCATCGCTTCCGGGTTAATCAAATGCCGGTAAGCGAGCAATTCATATGAATAAACATCAATTTTTTCTTTCGATTTCTTGCCTTCGCGGATGACATTGCGCGAATAATGGTGGGCAAAACTGGGTTCTATGCCATTGCTGGCATTGTTGGCCAGTGACAAGGAAATAGTGCCGGTTGGGGCTATGGAACTGTGGTGACTAAAGCGTGCGCCGGTTTCTGCCAGTTGTTGCACCAAGTCCGGTTCAATTTGGGCAATTTTTTGCATGTAACGGCTGTATTTGGCATGGAGCACTTTGCCAGCAACGGTATCACCAACTTTATAGCCGTCAGCAATCATTTCGGGGCGTTGATGCAACATTTCACCCGTTACTGTGAACAGCTGGCCCATAATTGGTGCCGGGCCTTTTTCTATGGCTAAGTCCAGTGCGGCTTTCCATCCTTCAACCGCCAACACTTGGGTGACTTGCTCGGTGAACACCAAAGAATCGGCATTGCCATATCTCATGCCCAGCATGGTCACGGTCGAACCCAAGCCCAGATAGCCCATGCCATGACGACGTTTGCTGGTGATTTCTTCGCGCTGCTGCGGTAACGGCAAGCCATTCAGCTCCACTACGTTATCGAGCATCCGGCTAAAAATACGGATCACTTTCCGGTAGCTTTCCCAGTCGAAATAGGCATCGGCGGTGAAGGCTTTTTTGACAAACCGCGTCAAGTTGATGGAACCCAGCAGGCACGAACCATAAGGCGGCAGCGGTTGTTCGCCACAGGGGTTGGTGGCGCGGATTTTTTCGCAAAACCAGTTATTGTTCATTTCGTTGACTTTATCAATCAGGATAAAGCCCGGTTCGGCATAATCATAAGTGGAACTCATGATCATGTCCCACAACCGCCGGGCAGGCAAGGTTTTGGTGACACGGCAAGCTACCAGGCCATCATCATTGACAATATAGCCTTGCTGACAAGGGAATTCGCGCCAAATAACCTGATTGGTATCGGTCAAGTCCAGTTTGTCAACCGCAGCCTCTTTTTCGGTGACCGGAAACGATAACGCCCAAGCTTGGTTGTTTTTCACGGCCTGCATAAATTCAGCGGTGATCAACAATGACAAATTGAATTGCCGTAATCGTCCATCCTCGCGTTTGACACGGATAAACTCGAACACATCGGGGTGGCCAATGTCAAAAGTGCCCATTTGCGCCCCGCGTCGCCCACCGGCGGATGATACGGTGAAACACATTTTGTCGTAAATGTCCATGAACGACAATGGCCCGGATGTGTACGCCCCGGCACCGGACACATAAGCATTTTTGGGGCGCAAGGTGGAAAATTCGTAGCCAATACCGCAACCGGCTTTTAGTGTCAGCCCGGCTTCGTGCACTTTGTGCAAAATGTCATCCATAGAATCATAAATGATGCCGGAAACAGTGCAGTTAATGGTGGAAGTAGCGGGTTTATGTTCTAACGCACCAGCATTGGAAACAATACGACCGGCCGGTATTGCCCCTTGCCGTAACGCCCATAAAAACTCTTTGTAGTGCTGCTCTTGTTTGCTTTTACCCTGTTCAACATCAGCCAACGCCCGGGCCACCCGCTGGTAGGTATCATCAATGGTGTTGTCCAAGGTGTTGCCGTCCTTGGATTTAAGGCGGTATTTTTTGTCCCAAATATCCATAGACGCTTCCTGAAAAGGCGGCTCTGTCACAGTATGGGAGATGATATGTAGTTGTGCGGTCATAAAATGGCTAGGGATGCAAAAAAAATGGCAAATCAGTGGCTTGAAAGCCACCGGAACGGGCTTGGCCTAATGTGGTCAAAAAACCACATATAGGTTAAAAAATTTATTTATGCACAATATATAGTGTTTATGCAGAAATTACTACCCGTTATTGATACACTAGACAGGGTGAATTATTGCTGCGTTGCTAGGTGTCTGTTTTTAAAGCCCTAGCTCTCAGCCCGCCAGAAAGGGAGGGCAAACAACTAGGGGCAAAGCCAATCTGCCCTTACAAAACGGCAAAATTTGGCCTCTGCCATTCACTGCGGGCATTAGGTGTTTGCTTTAAACAATCGGATTTGTTACGGTAAACCCAATTGCTCAAAATCGCTCCAGCCTGTCAGGATATTAAGATGAACCTTAACCCCGCTATTAAAATGCTTGTGACCGGCTTGTGCCTGGCAGCCAGCAGCCTACCTGTAACCGCACAAGATGCCTTTAAGGTTTGCGCTGATCCGCTAAACCCGCCTTACTCCACCACACGCCAAGACGGTTTTGAAAATAAAATTGCCGATCTGTTCGCCAAACAATTAGGGCAAAAGTTGGAATACACTTGGTTTCCGCAACGCTTGGGCTTTATCCGCAACACCTTGACCGCACCGGTGAATGATAAGGAAGTGGATAGCAAAAACTTTAAATGCGATATTGTGATGAACGTGCCGGCCGGCTCGGACATGACCTTGACCACCGAACCCTATTACCGCTCCGCTTATGTGCTGCTGGTTGCCAAAGGACGGGGCTGGGATGACATTAAATCGCCCGGGCAATTGGCAGATTTGCCGGAAAACCGGCAGGAAAAACTAAAAATTGCCATGTTTGACCGTGGCCCCGGCACCACATGGTTACAGCATAACGGCTTGCTGGAGCAAGGCATCCCTTACCAGTCGATGTCGGGTGACGATGGCAACAATGTGGCCATGCAACTGGACAAAGACCTGAAGGCGAAAAAAATTGACATGGTGATTTTATGGGGGCCGATTGCTGGCCATATCATTTCGCAGAACCCTAAAAACAGCTATACCCTGCTGACTATGCCCGCTAGCCCTGGCATCAAGTTTGATTTTGCTATGGCAATGGGTGTGCGTAAAGGCGATAGTCCCAGAAAAGCCCAGTTGGACAAATTGATTGCCACCAATGCAACCGCCATCCGTGCCATTATTGAAGGCTATAATATCCCGCTGTTGCCGATTGAAAAATCCGCCAAAGCCAAGGATGATGATTAAGCCCTCAACACTCTATCCCATCGCATTATGAACTATCCCACTATAGAAAGCTTTGTCGGTAACACGCCGTTAGTCCGGCTACAACGTTTGCCCGGTACTACCAGCAACACGGTGTTGGTGAAACTAGAAGGCAATAATCCGGCCGGGTCGGTGAAAGACCGCCCCGCCCTAAGCATGATCAAACATGCCGAAGCCCGAGGCGAAATCAGCCCGGGCGACCGCCTTATTGAGGCCACCAGCGGCAATACTGGTATTGCCTTGGCTATGGCAGCGGCCATTAAAGGCTACAAAATGACCTTGATCATGCCGGACAATATGAGCGAAGAACGTAAGGCATCCATGAAAGCTTACGGTGCGGAAATCATTTTGACACCGTCGGCAGGCAGTATGGAAGCGGCGATTGATTTGGCGCGTTCAATGGAAGCGCGAGGGCTAGGCAAAATCCTCGACCAGTTCGCCAACCCTGATAACCCACGCGCCCATTACGAAGGCACCGGGCCGGAAATTTGGCGCGGCACGCAAGGCACAGTAACGCATTTTGTCAGTTCAATGGGTACTACCGGCACTATCATGGGCACTTCCCAGTATTTGAAGGAGCAAAACCCAGCTATTCAGATTGTCGGCGTGCAACCTGAAGGGGAATCGAAAATACCCGGAATCCGCCGCTGGCCTAAAGAATATTTGCCAAAAATTTATCAGGAGAGCCGCGTTGACCGGATTATTGAAGTCGATCAAGCTTCCGCTGAAATCATGACCCGCCAACTGGCAACGGTGGAGGGTTTGTTTGCCGGTGTGTCTTCAGGTGGTGCGGTGCAAGCTGCATTGTATTTGTCCCACGAGCTGGAAAACGCGGTTATTGTGGCGATTGTATGTGATCGCGGCGACCGTTATTTATCAACCGGCGTGTTTCCAGCCTAACAGCGCATCCCTTTCAGAAAGTGTGACGGTAGGTGCGGATTTATCCGCACAGCGGCTATCCGCCAAGCCACCCAAAAATCCACCCTCCCCATAAAGACATCAGGACGTTATTTAGCATGAAGCGAACCCGCTCAAGAAAAAAAAAGCTGCCGGAAGCACCGGTGACCATCACCATTGAATCACTTACCCACGATGGTCGTGGGGTCGGCCATGTGGATGGTAAAGTTGTATTTATCGACGAGGCATTGCCCGGCGAAGCAGTGGAATTTATTTACACCGATAGCCGCAAGGATTATGCCGAAGGCAAAGTGGTGGCGTTGTTAAGCCAAGCGCCTGAGCGGGTGGCGGCACGTTGCCCACATTATGGTGTGTGTGGTGGTTGCAGCTTCCAGCATGTGGAAGAAACTGCGCAAATCCGCATTAAACAGGGCTTGCTGGAAGAACAGTTCAAACGTATTGGTAAACTGGCCATTGCAGAATTTTGGCCGCCGTTGACCGGCCCGCATTGGGGCTATCGGCGCAAAGCCCGTATGGGCGTTAAATATGTCGCCAAAAAAGACCGGGTGCTAGTCGGCTTTAGGGAAAAACGCCATCCTTATTTGGCAGAGATTGACAGCTGCATCGTGATGCATGAAAGCGTCGGCCTCCGCTTGCTGGCGTTAGGGGAGATGGTCGCGCAACTGTCCATCCGCGAAAAAATCCCGCAGATTGAAGTGGCAATTGGCGATGATGCCTGTGTGCTGGCTTTTCGGGTGCTGGAACCGCCCACCGCCGACGACCAAGCCGTTATGCGGGCGTTTGCCCATGAATACGGCGTGTCGGTCTGTTTGCAAGCCAAAGGCCCTGACACCATTGTGCCATTGGACGGAGAGCCGGAAATGATCCCCACTTATAGTCTCCCAGACCACGGTATCACTTTTAAATTCCGCCCCGCCATGTTCACCCAAGTCAATTACGACATCAACCGGCAAATGATCAATAGGGTACTGGCAACCTTAAACCTGAGCCGACAAGACACGGTGTTGGATTTGTTCTGTGGCTTGGGCAATTTTACCCTGCCGATGGCAAAATACGCAGGGCATGTGGTGGGTATTGAGGGCGATCAGCCTTTAGTGAATCATGCTAAGGCTAACGCCCTGTTCAATGGTATTGAAAATGTCGAATTTTATGCCGCTGATTTAAGCAAAGATATTGCAGGTGAAGCGTGGGCGCAGCAAAAATTCACTAAAATCTTGCTAGACCCGTCACGGGCAGGGGCAGCGGAGGTGTTGCCGCTGTTGAAAATTTGGCAACCGGAACAAATTGTCTATGTGTCTTGCAACCCTTCCACCTTGGCGCGTGATGCCGGTATTCTTGTCAATGAGCTGGGTTATAATCTGGTCAAGGCGGGGGTAATGGATATGTTCCCGCAAACCGGGCATGTTGAATCTATGGCGTTGTTCCAGAGATGACACTTGGTATGGCTGATCGCGGGCATGGCACGATCCTATCCCTAAGCGCAGCCGAAGGGACTGTAACCCAGCCAAATGAGACTGTGTAAACAAAGGAAAGCAAGGGGCATCTACTACGCCCAGCCAACGCGCTGCTTAACATCAAATAGGATTTTAAAAACAGGTGCAGAACTATGAAATTTTATTGCCATTTAGTTACCGCAACGTCGCTGCTGGCCGCTATGTCTCCCGTATTCGCGGCCCCACCCGCCCTATCCACCTCCAGCTTCACCAAGCATGAGGTCGGTTATGAGCTTTGCCAGACGCGCACCCGTGAAATCATGGGCAAAATGAACTTGCAAATTGAAGACCACGGCAACGGCACGATTGGCGGGTTTGGTGAGCAAAGCGTGGCTATCGTCAACTGCCACAAACTGGATAACACCACCTATGTGCAGATTGCCGTATCCAGCCAAAAAGAAGAGGCCGCCCAGTTGATCATGAGTTATCTGGTCGATTTTTTAAAAACCGGTTCGGCAGCCCAATACAAGCTACCACCGTCACCCGCACAGCAACCCAGCACCCAATAAAATGATCACGCCAGCTTTCGCCATTAAAGCGGATGAGTTGTTTTTAAAGGTTTGCGCCGTCAACCAACAACTGTCGGTGATTAAAAACAACTCACTATTGGCCCACTATCCAGTATCGACTGCCAAAAATGGCTTAGGCGAACAGCGTGGCAGTGAGTGCACACCGCGCGGCTGGCATGTTGTCCGTGCCAAAATCGGGGCGGGACAACCTTTAAACAGCGTGTTTATTGGCAGACGGCCCACTGGGGAAATTTACACAGCCACTTTAGCGGGGCAATACCCGCAACGTGATTGGATTTTGACCCGCATCCTATGGCTAGGCGGCTTGCAGCCCGGTGTTAACCGTTACGGCACAGTGGACAGCACATGGCGTTACATTTATATCCACGGCGGCCCTGACGGACAGATGGACGGGCAACCCCGTTCCCATGGCTGTATCAGGATGCATAATGCCGATATTGCGGAATTGTTTGAGCGTGTGGCGGTTGGTTGCAGGGTTTTTATTGGCTAGTCGTGGTGTTGGAAACGTTTGTCTGAAGCGGCAAATGGCAGTATTTCGTGCAGATGGGATTTAAGCTGTCATGCTCGTGCAAATGCATATATCTGCAATCATGCCATTCATTGTACCCAAAACAGTCACCCATCAGCCACTACCCAAGCGGCTTGCGTGCTGACGAAACTACTGATTTGTCAAGCTCCGCCAGATTCCCTGACCTATCGTGGGTGCGGATGAATTCGCACCTACACGGCCTGTTCGCTCCCACAAGCAGATTTCCGAAAAAGCCGACTTATCAACCCGGCGGCCATTGCAGTTGCCGACCTGCCAGCAGGTGCAAATGCAAATGGTACACCGCTTGCCCACCATCTTGATTGCAATTGAATACCGTGCGGTAACCGGCTTCGGCAAAACCTTGTTGCTGGGCAATTTTAGTGGCTGTCAACAGGATATGACCTGCCAGTGCTGCATCATCAAGCTCATTTAGGGTGGCCACATGTTGTTTAGGGATCACCAAAATATGCACCGGCGCTTGCGGGCTAATATCCCGAAAAGCCAACACATGGTCATCCTCATAAACAGCATCCGGCTTGATGTCACCCGCCACCATTTTACAAAATAAACAATCTGCCATTGCCCTTACTCCGGTTAGTGTCAATAGTTACGCTTTGGGCAAGGTCACGCCGGTTTGCCCCTGATATTTGCCGCCCCGATCCTTATAGGAAGTTTCGCATACCTCATCACCACTAAAAAACAGCATTTGCGCAACGCCCTCGTTGGCATAAATCTTTGCGGGCAAGGTGGTGGTGTTGGAAAACTCCAAGGTGACATGGCCTTCCCATTCAGGTTCCAATGGCGTCACATTGACAATGATGCCACAGCGGGCATAAGTGGACTTGCCCAAGCAAATAGTCAGCACATTGCGCGGCACACGGAAAAACTCCACTGTCCGCGCCAAAGCAAACGAATTGGGCGGAATAATGCAAACGTCCGATTGCAAATCAACAAAGCTATTAGGGTCAAACGCCTTGGGGTCAACAATGGCTGAATTGATGTTGGTAAAAATCTTAAATTCGTCGGCACAACGCACATCGTAGCCATAGCTGGATGTGCCATAAGAGATGACCTTGCTGCCATTTTCGGCATAACGCACTTGCCCGGGTTCAAAAGGCTCGATCATGCCCTGTGCCGCCATCCGGCGTATCCATTTGTCCGACTTGATGCCCATGTTGGTTTTTTATTATGCTGATTGTTTAATAACGATTAATTTTAACACAAGCTACGCATTGCGCGACTACAAAAGCTAGCTGTTCAGCACCACAATATTGGGGAAACGCCCACTAAAATCTTTGGCGCGCAATGCCAATTTAGCGGCGGCTTTGCGGGCAATAGCTTTATAGAGTTGTGCTGCGCGGCTGTCCGGTGCCGCCACTACGGTGGGCTTGCCCAAATCGGCATCTTGACGGATATTGATATCCAGTGGCAATGCCCCCAAAAATGCGACCCGATTGGCCTGTGCCATATCGGCACCACCACCCACACCAAAAATGGCTTCTTCGTGTCCGCACTGCGAACAAATATGCAGGCTCATATTTTCCACAATGCCCAGCACCGGCACATTGACTTTATTGAACATGGCCAAGCCGCGCTGGGCATCGATCAAGGCAATATCTTGCGGAGTAGTAACGATAATCGCGCCACTGACCGGAATTTGCTGCGCCAAGGTCAATTGGATGTCGCCCGTTCCGGGCGGCAAATCAATTATCAGATAATCAATGGCTTCCCAACGGGTGTCACGTAGCAATTGTTGCAAGGCATTGGTGACCATAGGGCCACGCCAGATCATGGCTTGGTCGGCCTCCACCAAGTAACCGATGGACATAGTTTGGATACCGTAGGCCACTTTTGGCAACATGGTTTTCTTGTCGGAGCTATCGGGCAACCCTGACAATCCCAACATAGTGGGGATGCTTGGGCCATAAATATCGGCATCCAAAATGCCCACGCTCGCCCCTTCTGCCGCCAATGCCAAGGCGATATTAACAGCACTGGTCGATTTGCCCACCCCGCCTTTACCAGATGCGACGGCAATGATATTTTTTATGTTTGCCATCGGCTTCAAAGTCTGTTGCACACTGTGGGCAGTGATTTTAAAGCCAACATCAACCGTTACCTCGCCAATGCCGGGCAGGGTTTGCAAGTGTGCGGTCACCGCCGCCGCCAACTCATCTACATAGCTTTTGGCGGGATAACCCAGTTCAATGGTCACACTAACATTGCTATCCTCGACCACAATGGCCTTAACCGATTTTGCCGACATCAAATCGATGCCGTGGCTGGCATCAATAAATAATTTCAAATAATTTTCTACCGCTAACTGATCAATGCTTGACATAGTTTGTTCCCTGATTTGTTTCCTAAAAAATAAAGATATCGGCCGCCAACCGCAACGGTTGCTGCTGTTTGTTTCAGCATATAAGCCCTACCGTTATTTTTCAACCGAATTCACTGCCGGTGGCCTATTGGGCTGCCTGTTTTATGACATAATAACGCCTAATGTTTGTCCAACTGCCCCAAAAGCACCATGACCCAAAGAAAAATCCTCGTAACCAGCGCCCTGCCCTATGCCAACGGCCCCATCCATCTAGGCCATTTGGTGGAATACATCCAGACCGATATTTGGGTGCGTTTCCAAAAACAACGCGGCAACCCCTGCTATTACGTTTGTGCCGACGACACCCACGGCACACCCATCATGTTACGCGCTTATAAAGAAGGCATTACCCCAGAAACCTTAATTGCCAGTGTGTGGACGCAACACTACGCCGACTTTTGCGAATTTGGCGTAGCCTTCGACAACTACCATAGCACCCATTCCGAAGAAAACCGCACCTTGGCAGTGATGATGTATAGCCAATTAAAAGCAGCTGGGCATATCAGCTCGCGCACCATCACCCAAGCGTTCGACCCCGTTAAAGAAATGTTTTTGCCTGACCGCTTCATCAAAGGCGATTGTCCCAAATGTGGCGCTGTTGACCAATACGGTGACGGTTGCGAAGTGTGCGGTGCCACCTATTCCCCCACCGATTTAAAAAATGCCGTGTCGGCATTGTCAGGCGAAAAACCGATAGAAAAAGAATCGGTGCATTACTTTTTCGATCTGGGCAATTTTGCTGACATGCTAACAGCATGGACCAATGCCGGCCATTTGCAAACTGAAGTGACCAACAAATTGGCGGAATGGCTGCAAAGCGGCTTGCAACAATGGGACATTTCCCGTGACGCACCTTATTTTGGTTTTGAAATACCCAACGCACCGGGCAAATATTTCTACGTTTGGCTGGACGCACCGATTGGCTACATGGCCAGCTTTAAAAACCTGTGCGACAAACAGGGACTTGATTTTGATGAATATTGGGCCAAAGACAGCACCACCGAACTGTATCATTTTATTGGCAAAGACATAATCTATTTCCATGCCTTGTTCTGGCCTGCCATGCTCAGCGGTGCCCAGTTACGAACGCCCAGCGCCATTTACGCACACGGTTTTTTGACCGTGAATGGCGAAAAAATGTCCAAATCACGGGGCACCTTCATCACCGCACGCACCTATCTGGAACATCATCTCAACCCCGAATACCTGCGCTATTATTTTGCCGCCAAACTCAGCGGTGGCGTTGATGATATTGACCTGAATTTTGATGACTTCAGCCAGCGCGTCAATGCCGACTTGGTTGGCAAAGTGGTCAATATCGCCAGCCGTTGTAGTGGTTTTATCGCCAAACGTTTTAACAACGTATTGTCGGGCCACTGTGCCGATCCGGCCTTATGGGCAGAATTTATTAACGCTAACGCCAACATTGCCCACAGTTACGAAAGCCGCGAATACGGCAAAGCCATGCGCGAGATTATGGCATTGGCGGACAAAGCCAACCAATATATCGATGACAAAAAACCCTGGTTGCTGGCTAAAGAAACGGGCCAAGAAGCCGCATTGCACGACATCTGCAGCATGGGGCTTAATCTGTTCCGGGTCTTGGCGGCGTATTTAAAACCGGTGTTGCCCACCTTGGCCAGCGAAGCGGAAAGCTTTTTAAACACCCCCGCCCCGGGCTGGATTGACACTTTAGCACCATTATTGGCACACCCCATTAATGACTTCAAACCGCTGATGACCCGCGTGGATAGCGACAAAATCGCCGCCATTATCGAGGCATCGAAAGAAAATTTGGAAAAAACCCCCGATGTTAGTGCCAGACCTGCTGTTAGCCAAGACCTACCTGTTACTGAACCTAGCCACGAGCATTTTGATGCCATTTTTGAGCCGATTGCCGACACCATTGATTTTAGCGATTTTGCCAAGCTGGATTTACGCATCGGCAAAATCCTGAAGGCTGAGTACGTGGATGGCTCTGACAAGTTATTGCAGTTGACGATAGATATTGGCAGCGAAACCCGCAACATTTTTTCTGGCATCAGATCAGCTTATCAACCGGAAGAGTTGGAAGGCCGCTTGACATTAGTAATAGCCAACCTCGCCCCCCGAAAAATGCGCTTTGGTGTTTCTGAAGGCATGGTGTTAGCGGCAGGGTCCGGCGGTAAGGATATTTGGCTGCTTAGCCCTGATAGTGGGGCGACAGCGGGGTTAAGAATCAATTAAAGGATCAAAAATTTAGGCATTGACTGGCTGAGAAGCAAGGCAGCACTCGGCTTTAATAATCCCCCTACCCCGCATTAGTCAAATAGTTGTGCTGGGGGCAAAAGCGCCTCAACCCCCGCCCGCTAATCGGCCCGCCGCATCAGCGTCCTTAGCTGCGCCTTATCGCTGGTTTTAAACAGCACCACTTCGTCTGACTGAAATAGTGGAGCAAGCCCCAACCGATAAATTTCCTTATCAATATTAGGCTCATGGTATTGTGATTCAAGATACTTTGAGCGTTGGATGCTAATAAACAAAAAAGCTTCTTTAATATTATCGGCAAGCAATTGCTCGGTTAGATCAACCCCATATACTACCTTGAAATTATCAGGGTACTTCATGCCAAAATAGAAGGCCATAGACTCCGGGCTTCGCCTATCCGAAGCAATAAGCAAATATTTTTGATCGGGATGCAGCGCGACTTCTTTCTGCACAATCGACATAGCCTTGGTTTCCAACAGCTCCTCATGTTTCCAAGAATTTAAATATTCAAAAAAGGGGATGCCGGACAAACTCAGTAAAAGTAACACGGGGCATAACAACTTTACAAACTTGCCGTCAGAGGGAATGGAGATATTTGCCAAGGCACAAGCCGCCAATATATAAAAACCGGGCAATGCCGGTAGGGTCATACGGTCAAATATGGGCATAGGCTCATAGCGGGTGAAACTGGTGGAGCCAAACCAGAAAAACATAACGCAGCAAATCACATAATACAACCAGGGTCTTATGGACTTAGGAGCCACCAGCCCACCTAAAACCGTCATTGACAATATTCCGCCGTATTGCCTAATAAACAAGATAACAGGCTCAATAGTCAGACGCTTGGCAAATGCCGTAGCAGTGGCCTTATCCCATGACCATTGATGTGCACCTGTCAAATTCTGGACTGCCTGAAAATGCGCCATCGGACTGCCCCAAACAAACTGGCAAAAAACCAAGTAAGATATCCCTAGAATAGCCCCTGCAAATAATACCGGCCAATAAAACCGGCGCAGCAACAAAGCAAAGTCAGGGGCTTTACGGTCTGAAAATAGCGCGAAAAACCACAGTGGTAACACCCAGTACGCACTTTCCTTAGATAGAAACGCAAGAAACAGGCAAGCAATAGCAAGCAATGGCGGGATTACCATCCCTAACCCTTGCATCATAATCCATTGCTTTCTTCTAAATAGCAGCAAAGAAGAAAATGCCATAAAAGGCGTGGCAATCAAATCGGGAAACAAGGTCACCGAATTTTTCAGCAATGGAACGCTGGTAAGGCACAACAGCGCGCCAATAATCTTGCTTTTCTGGTCGGGTAGTGCGAGCCATACAATCACAATAACCATCAGTGCCGTGCATAATGGCCACAAATTGGTGGTCAGAATATCCGCCCCAAAAAGCGAATAGAGCAATGCCACCGGCACGGTGACACCTAACCTATGGCTGAATATATAATTATCGCCAAAGCCAAGCCCTTGGGTAATAGCAAATGCCCGCTTTGAATAATACCAAGGGTCGGAGGGTATAAATTCTTGAGGGCTTATTAACCACAAGGCCACATAAAATAACAAAATCACCACTAGCCATGTATTTGCCGGAACAATCCAGTATTTCTTAAGTGCCATGATTTAATTTGTATCAGATTTATAGGAACGCTTTTGATTATCACATAAGCGCATCTAATTCGTCCATGATGAAATATAGGTTATTGATATATAAATAATTAAACTATCACGCCGTACTACGCAACCTGTACACAGCAAAATAAAAGGCCCGCATAACCATTTGCTGTTCGGCCACCATGGGTTAAATCCGTCATTTGCTTTAGAATAGAGGGCATAGGCTGTTACTCTAAGTTAATTGTAGATGCGTGCCATCCCCGCGAACGCCCCATACGTCTACGGTCATCCGCAGGCGTAACCCACCCGCATCAACACAATTCCGTTTACTCAATTGCATAGGAGCTTATGTTAACCCGTTTTTTAGCTTTGCTGACCGTAGTGCTACTGGTTGCCCCCCTATCCGGTTGTGTGATGGGCCGTGATTATGAACGCCCCAAAACCGACAACGTACCCGCCCAGTTTAAGGAGCTGAAAGGTTGGCGGCAGGCGCAGCCCAAGGATGACAAGCTGCCCGGTAAGTGGTGGGAAATCTTCGGTGAAACGCAATTGAACACCTTAGAAGAGCAAGTGGCGGGCAAAAACCAGTCGTTGGCAGTGGCCGAGGCGCAATATCGCCTCGCCCAGCATTTGGCACAATCGGCACGGGCCGCTTATTTGCCGACTAGCGGGCTGAACACCACCACCAACCGTTTCAAGGCCGCATCGGGCCAAAGCGTGGCGGTGTCTGGGGTGCGTAACTTGTTCGGTGCAGTGTTAAATATTGCTTGGGAACCGGATTTTTGGGGCAGTGTCCGGCGACAAGTCGAGGCCAATGTGACCAGTGCCCAAGCCAGTGCAGCAACCTTGCAAGTGTTGCGCTTATCGACCCAAGCAAACTTGGCACAGGATTATTTCCAGCTGCTTACCTTGGATACCCAAAAGCACGTACTGGACAAAACGGTGCTGGCTTACCAAAAGACTTTAGATATAACCTTAAACCGCTATGCGGCGGGGGTTGCCTCGCGTAGCGATGTAGCCTTGGCAGAAACACAACTGGCTACTGCCAAGGCGCAAGCACTTGACGTGGGTGTGCAGCGTACGCAAATGGAACATGCCATCGCCGTATTAATCGGTAAAACCCCGGCCGAACTGAACTTGCCGCCGACCAGTCTGGCCCATGAACCGCCCCCTGTGCCAGTGGGCGTTCCATCAACCCTGCTGGAACGGCGACCCGACATTGCCAATGCCGAACGGCTAGTGGCTTCTGCCAATGCCAAAATTGGTGTCGCCAAAGCGGCTTATTTTCCCACCTTGACCTTATCGGCCAGCAATGGCTGGCAGACGGGGATGTTGTCCAACTTGTTTTCCACCGCAAGCCGATATTGGGCTATCGGCCCGGCAGCGGGTGCATTGACCTTATTGGATGGTGGCGCCCACAATGCCGGACTCAAACAGTCCATCGACAGTTTTGATGCCAGTGCCGCGCAATACCAGCAAACGGTGCTGACCGGATTTCAGGAAGTGGAGGACAATCTGTCGGCGTTGCGGGTGTTGGCGGAAGAAGGGCAATCTTTAAGCCAAGCGGTGCAAACCGCACAAGCTGCCCTGACCATCACCGAAAACCAATACCAAGCGGGTACGGTCGGTTATTTAAATGTACTGACGGCCCAAACCACCCTGTTCAACAATGAGCAATCCGCCGTGACGGTGTTGGGCGAGCGTTTCAACTATTCAGTGCTGTTGGTCAAAGCATTGGGCGGCGGGTGGGATAATAGCCACTTGCCAGACCGCGATGCAGCAACGGGAAACAGCCGTTGGACGGATGCCTTGCCGTTTCCTGTACAATGAAAAAAACCAGTACCCTTATTTTTCAAGCCTAGGGAGAACCCAAAATGAAACCGCATTATCCACTGATCACCACTGTGTTTATTATGGGTGTTGTCATTGCCCTGTTGAGTTATTTGTTTCATCCCGATGTGGGGGTTTTTCAGCTGATGGTCAACGGGCAGCCGATAGATAGCCCCATCATCCGTTTTGCCGCCCTGCCCAGTGCCTTAGCAGTGATCGCCATCAGCGGTGTGGTGGCAGTATTGCTGTTTTTTGGTGTGGGGCTGATGTTATTTTTGGCGGTGCTGTTTTTTGCCTTATTAATGGTTTTTCTGGTCGCGCCCTTCTTCTGGCCGGTCTTGGTGGTCATTTTTCTGATGTTTGTTCTGCTATCACCGCGAGGCAGTTAGCCCTAACTGTTTAAGGCATGGCTGGCATTATTTTTGGAGCAAAACAATGAAAACATTTTCCGTCAAGCACTTAATTGTTGCGTTCTGCCTGACATTGCTGTTGTCAAGTTGCGCAGACAATATCAGGGAACAATCTGCCGATGAAATTGCCGGGCGCATAGCCCGAAGCCCAAAACCTGATGCCAAAGGTTTTTCATGGAGCGCACCAGACTTATATAGCAGCCAGTACCGGACACTGTTTTTTGGTTATGATTCCCTCAAGTATCATTTACTGGCCCGTGAACATCAAAATAACGCCTTCCGCTTGCTGGTCCAGGCGAATTATGGCGGCGCCCTGCGCCATTATGAGCTAGCTAAATTTGCCGACCAGTCAACCCGTTCTTTAAGCCCGCTGCAACATTTTGCGGAACGTTGCCAGCTGTTTAACAGCTTAATATCATCGTGCCTTTACCAAGACCAATTCGCCTTGGATTTAACGGCCAGCGATTTGCAACGAACGCGTTTGAAAGGATTGAACGTGGTGTTGCAATCAAATTCGCAAACTTACGAAGCTATTGACTTGCCTGCAGCTTATATTCAGGGATTTTTAAAGGCGGTTGGACAATAGCAACGATGGAAGCCTTCCAAAACATTAACGCTGTCTCCTTACTTGATAGCTTTATCAGCCTGTCGACAGCCTTTGTACTGGGTGGTTTGATTGGTTTGGAGCGCCAATACCGGCAACGCACGGCAGGACTAAGGACGAATGTGCTGGTTGCGGTGGGGGCAGCGGTGTTTGTTGATATGGCGAACCGCTTGGACGGACATGCCGGTGCGGTGCATGTGGCTGCCTATGTGGTGTCCGGGATTGGTTTTTTGGGTGCCGGTGTGATTATGAAGGGTGACGGCAATATTCGCGGGTTAAACACCGCTGCAACGTTGTGGGGGGCTGCTGCAGTTGGGGCTTGTGCCGGTGCGGACTTGATTCTGGAAGCGACACTGGCAGCTGGCTTTGTGTTGGCGGGAAACACCTTGTTAAGGCCATTGGTCAATGCCATCAACCGCCAGCCAATTGATGGCACCGCCAGCGAAGTCACCTATTGTATCTGTGTGATCTGTGACCGGCAATTTCAGAAATCGACCATGGATCAGTTGGAATTATTGTTGGATGAAGCCAATTATCCGGTCGGTGATTTTGATGTACACCCTTTTGTGCAGAATGAGGTGCAAATTTTTGCCACGCTCTTGTCAACGTCTGTGGATTCGGACGAATTGGATGCCATTGTGGAGAAGCTGATGGCCCAATCATCGGTAACGCAAGCTTTTTGGAATCCCAGCACCATTGATTGAGCCTCCGATTAACCCAAGGCCATTTATTTCGACACGCCATTATTATGCTGACCATTATTCAATTGCCCGTCTTAACCGACAATTATATTTATTTGCTGCATGATGACGAATCGGGGCAAACGGCGGTCGTGGACCCCGCCCTTGCGCAGCCTGTTTTATCAGCATTAAGCCAATACGGCTGGCAGTTGAGCCATATTTTGGTGACCCACCACCATAGCGACCACACCGGCGGTATTGCCGCGCTAAAAGCCCAAACCGGCTGTACAGTGGTTGCCGCAGCGGCTGACCGACAGCGTATAGGGGATGTTGATGTCGGTGTGGCTGAGGATGACAGGGTAGCCATTGGCCAGCACACAGCCCGGGTGATTGCCACGCCAGGGCATACCAGCGGACATATTGTGTATTATTTTGCTGGTGATGGGCTGTTATTTTGTGGCGATACTTTATTTGTAATGGGCTGTGGCCGCCTGTTTGAAGGGACGGCCGACCAGCTTTGGGCTTCTTTGCAAAAACTTAAGGGCTTGCCGCCGGAAACACGCATTTATTGCACCCATGAATATAGCCAAAGCAACGGGCGTTTTGCTTTGACACTAGAGCCGGACAACAAGGTGTTACAAGAAAAAATGCGCTGGGTCGACCAGCGCCGGGCAAACGGACTGGCCACTGTGCCCAGCACCTTGGCTGAAGAGCTGGCAAGCAATCCTTTTTTACGTGTCGACAGCCCATCTGTGCAAAAAAGCTGTGCTGGCGAAGGCAAGCCAGCAGTCAAGGTGTTTGCCGCTATTAGGCACTTGAAAGACCAATTTAGCGACTAAAGTGGCTTACGGCTGCCCCGCCAACATACCTCGTTCAACCAGCAAATTGATGACCCTATCGACACTTTCTGCCAAGGTTTGTGCATGAGTGTCAATAACCAGCTCTGGATGCTCGGGCGCTTCATAAGGTGAGCCAATGCCAGTAAAGTGCGGGATATTGCCGGCGCGGGCTTTTTTATACAGACCTTTTACGTCACGCTGTTCACAAGTTTCAATAGGGCACTGGCAATAAATTTCCAAAAAGTCGCCATGCGGCACCAAGTTTCTGGCGGCATTACGGTCTGACCTAAAGGGTGATATGAAGGCCGTCAAGGTGATGATACCCGCTTCCACCATTAATTTGGCCAACTCGCCAATACGCCTGATATTTTCAACCCGGTCGTTATCACTGAAGCCCAAATCGCTGCACAGCCCGTGACGAACATTGTCACCATCCAGCACAAAAGTAGTACAACCAGCTTTGTGCAGGTAATCTTCCACGGCATGGGCCAAGGTTGATTTTCCTGAACCCGACAAGCCAGTGAACCATAAAATTACACTTTTGTGCTGATGCAATTTTTCCCTATCGGCACGGGTGACGGTGGCATGATGCCAGACGGTATTGGAGCTTTTTGTCATATAGTGTTTACACCTGATCGGGGATAAGAAAAATTACGGGTATTTTTGTTCAAACGCCGCAATGAATATTGCCAACTGGTCAACTGGCAGATGATTGATACCGGCGGCACTTTTACGGCCACCTCCGGTAGGGAAAGCCGAGCATAATTCATCGGCACCGGTATTGTTTGTTAAGGGTGCGCGCACACTGATTTGGTAGTCGCCCTGTCCGGTGAAGCTCAGCACTGCATGGGCGCGGGTAGGATGCAAATTAGCCAATTCATTGCCAAAAACGCCGCTGATACGGCGCGACCACGGCACATCAGGCAAGATGTAGACTGCAATGCGCCCGGTCTCGTATTCGGGCTTTATTTGCAGAGCCAAGCCCATGTCATCTGAGTAGCCCTCCAACAGTTGTTGATGGATGGCTGTATTGTCAGACATAAAGTCAAACGGTGAAACATAAGAGGCCAATTCACGATACAGCGAATCGGGGGCAAAATGCAAGTCCGAAAGGCTGCCGCCGTAGCCATTGTAATTGATACAAGTGCCTAAGGTTTTAAGTTGGTTGAGTTGCCGTTCAGACAAGCCTAAAGGCTGCGCAGCTTGTTCGGCCACTGCCAATAAGTTGTCGCCAAATGCGGCGGTGACCGCCCATGCGAGGTATTTGCCTTGCAAATATTGGTTGACCAACAGACTGGTGCAGATATTGGGGTCGGTGTCTATCAGGGTAATCAAGTTAGGGTGTTCTGGAATGTCTCCGGCTTGATGATGGTCAACATAGAAGATATTGGCACCAATTGCCAAAATATCGTCAAGTGCCGTGCGGTTTTTTTCCAGGGAAATATCCAGTACGGTTATTTGATCGCCGGATTGGGCGGTAATTTTTTCCAATAATTGGATATCCCGTTTGATACCGGTCACCAAGTGAGCTTCAGCGGGCCGGGCAAGTCGAAGTTGCACCAATGCGCAAAGGCCATCGGCATCACCGTTAAATACATCAATATGCATAGATTTACCGTAAAAATTATCCTGTAAAGGGCATTGTAAAGGATTGCCGATGGCGATACAAAAATTGTATCCATTACCTTAGCGGGCTATTTCAGTAGCCACTGCCGCTAGACTTTTAGTTGCACGTTGGACGGTCGATATTAATACCGCAGTTCTGTCACTTGCGCTTCAGTCAAGCCGGTTTTGTTGGCAATGGTGGCGTCGTCCAGAATATCCAGCAAAGTACTGGCAATCTGATTTGCCATAGCATGTTTACCTTGTTCGACTCCCTGCCCAATACCTTTTTCAATGCCTTCCTCCAGCCCTTTTTCGTGCCCCAGCTCCAAACCATCCTGCAAGGCCTTCTCGATGCTGCCGCGTTGCAGGCGGATGAAGTCGTGGCGCTTGTCCTGGGCGTCCAGTTCCTCCTGGCTCACCGGCTTTGTTGGCGATGCCGAAAGCTTGCTGGATGTGCGGTTGCCTTGCCAGGTTGTCGGGGAAGACGAGCAGTGAACCGGCGCTTTTGACGAAGTACAGCCAGCGGTCTTTGGCGGTTTGCAGTTGTTGTTCGCCCAGGTTGAATTTGGGCAGTTCGATGAAGATCAGTTCGATCGTCGCCGTATTCGATCAGGTCATCTTCAATCAATTTGAAGTGGCTGGTGACGTTAGGGCTGTCAAACATCAGGAAGGATGATGATTTGCCGCCCGTCGGCCAGTTTGGCCTTGATATCGACAAAGGAGTCTTTCATGCCAGTGAGCCGGGGTATCTGGTAGGGGTCTACAATGGTCAGGGCGTTGATGGCCCGTTCGGGCGGGTATTCCAGCACGGCGTTGAGGAAGTCTATCAGGATGTCGGTGCTGTCCTCGCTGCCAAAGACTTTTTTGAAGGCGAAGTCGGTCTTTACGTCGAGGAAGCGCATGGGCTGGGTCTTTTGATGGTTTTGTTAGGCTATTAGAATCAGCAGCATGGGAAATGTCAAGTTGAATCTTAGACTTGAGGCGGTTGCGGCCAGCGCACGGAGTTTGGCCTGGGTACAAACCAAGCAGTTAGACAGGATTAGCAGCTGATGCTACCACAAGCACTTTATGGCTGTCTGGCTTATAATAAGCATTCACTGAACCGAGCCGTTATGCCCATCAAAGCCAATGGAACTTTCGCTACTGACCCTGAACCTGCACACCTACGAGCAGCATCCGCACCATTGCCCTTTTGACACCATGCACCACCATGAACGGGAGGTGCAAATTATTGCCGAAGCTATCGCCCAGTTGCGGGTTGATGTGGTGTGCTTCCAAGAAGTGGGGGAATATATGCACGACCCGCTTACCCACCCTTATGGTGAAGGCCCGTCCAATATGGCTTTTCGGATTTGCAAACGATTACGGCAATGGGGGCATGGTTTTCATATCCATCAGGATTGGAGCCATATAGGTTTTTTGCGTTGGCGTGAAGGCTCCGCGATTATGAGCCGCCACCCCATGCGCCATAATTATTCGGCGTATGTGTCGGCGGACTGCCGTAAAGACAACTATATGTCGCGCAATATTACTGTGTCTTGTATTGATGTGCCGTGGTTTGGTTTGCTGCATATTGCCAATGTGCATTTAAGCTGGGCGCATCATGGTTTTTTTGATGAATACCGTAAGCTGCGGCAATTGATTGATTCACGTCTGCATTTTGGTGTACGGGGGGATTTGCTGGTAGGCGACTTTAATGCACCGGCAGGTGAACACGCTTATAACCATATTGTTGGCAATGGCGTTTATGTCGATCAATTTTACGAATTGCATCCACAGCGTTTTTACCAGCCCAGCTACCAGGGGCAAATAGACGGCTGGAAAAATTCGCCCGCCAAGCGCATTGACCATATTTTTAAGCGCAACGGCAACCCGCTGCGCGTCAAATTTATGGAAACCATTTTTAACGGCGATTTTTATCCGGTGGTTTCTGACCATTTCGGTTACTTGGCAAGGTTTGAGCTGTATTGATAGGCGAGGCGGATAGTGCCGATTTTATTTATTGGTGGCGGATTGTTAAGCTTGGCTATAATTGCCTTCGACTTCGCTCAGGGAAGGTGTGAGGGTACTCAGGAGGCTTACTTTTTGCGTAACATCAGCTGATAAAGCAAAATTAACATTGATCTGTTAGGCTTTATCCAGTACAATTCTCGCTTTTATATATTGCACCTTTAACAGAAATACCGAGTAACGATGAAAACATTTAGTGCAAAACCAGCCGAAGTAAAGCGAGATTGGTACGTAGTTGATGCAGATGGAAAGACGCTAGGCCGCCTTGCTTCTGAAATTGCCCTACGACTTCGCGGTAAACATAAACCAGAATATACGCCACATGTTGATACCGGCGATTATATTATTGTCATCAATGTCGAAAAAATCGGCGTGACTGGCAATAAAGAAAAAGACAAACTGTATCAGCATCACACTGGCTATACCGGCAACCTTAAGACTGTCGCCTTAGGCAAGCTAAGACAGACTTTTCCGGACCGTATCCTGACCATTGCGGTTAAGGGCATGTTGCCCAAAAATCCGTTAGGACGTGCAATGTTCAAAAAATTAAAGGTCTATGCTGGGCCTGAACACGAACATCAGGCACAACAGCCAAAAACTTTAGACATTTAATCGAGTAAATATCACATGGCAGCAGCAGCTCAATATTATGGAACCGGTCGCCGGAAAAGTGCTATAGCCCGCGTTTATGCCACTAAAGGCAGCGGCAAAATCATCGTCAATGCCAAAAGCCTTGAAGAGTATTTTGGCCGTAAAACCGACCAGATGGTTTCGCGCCAGCCGTTGGAATGCGTGGAAATGGAAGGTCAATTTGACCTTAACATCATCGTCAAAGGCGGCGGCCCGTCTGGCCAAGCCGGAGCCATCCGCCACGGCTTGTCGCGCGCATTGATGAACTACGACGAATCATTACGCCCCTTGCTACGTAAAGCCGGTTTTGTAACCCGCGATTCCCGTATTGTTGAACGTAAAAAAGTGGGCTTGCACAAAGCCAGAAAACGTCCTCAGTACTCGAAACGTTAAGCAGCATCATGCTTGCAAGAAGCCGCATGGTCTATTGGCCATGCGGTTTTTTAGTGCCTGCTGGTTTACCCAGCCAACACTCCAATAATAGCTGTCATTTTGATTGCCCCGATTAAACAATCAGGCAATGAAACCGTCAAAAAGGCAACAGCATTAAGCTAAACACTGCTCGGATTTACCAAACGCAGATACTTCTGTAACAAGGTCTCATAATCTTCAACCCTGTCCGGGTCTTTGCTGATGCATTCAACCGGACACACTTCCACACATTGCGGCACATCAAAATGGCCTACACATTCCGTGCATAAGGCCGGATCAATCACATAAATGTCTTCACCTTGGGAAATCGCACCATTCGGACATTCCGGCTCGCAAACATCACAATTGATGCATTCGTCATAAATAACCAGGGACATAGCTTTCCTATACAAACTTTTCAAGTAAACGTTGCCTGACCAGCTCCGGCACAAAACTGGACACGTCGCCGTTAAGCTGGGCAATTTCGCGGATCATACTGGACGAGATGAACTCATACTGCTCCGCCGGTGTTAAAAAAACCGTTTCCAATTCTGGCGCCAAACGGCGGTTCATGCCCGCCAACTGGAACTCATATTCAAAATCAGAAACCGCCCGCAAGCCGCGCAAAATCACATCGGCGCCATGTTGTTTGGCACAATCGACTAGTAGGTTATCAAAACCGATTACCCGCACATTGGCAAATTCTTGTGTGACCGCTTGCGCCAACCCGACCCGCTCCTCCAAGGAAAATAGCGGATTTTTGCCTTTGTTGACCGCCACTGCCACAATTATTTGGGCGTACAGCTTGGAAGCACGGGCAATCAAATCCAAATGGCCATTGGTGACGGGGTCAAACGTACCCGGATAAATTGCAATGATTGGCATGATGTATAATGGACTTAAATAATGGGTCTTGAATTTTGTTGGCATTAACGGCTTACAATACGGCTGAACCCATCACCCGCAAAGCCTATAACACCTTAATTATACCGTATTTGGCTAGTGGATTGCCGCCCCGTAGAACCAAAGCATGGGCATACAATGTTATAAGGGCAATTACTTCTCTACTGGCGCGACCGGTATCACCATTGGCATCGGACTAGCAAACACCACCGCCATTATTGCAGTATAGTGTGTCCCATAGTCCAGACACTAAACAACCATCGGCTAAAGCCCGTGGGTTTAAATTACTGACTGAAAGTCCGGATACGCGTCGGCCAAACGACGCGTCTTATTCTGGCCCTATTTTAAAATTGCCGATGGGGTTAGGCTCAAAATGATGCTCCAAATTTGCTTTGGTCATCTCTTCCATCATTTGCCCCACCGTGGCACAGAAGTGTCCGCACGCCCAAAAATGCCTGCCCCAATAGCGTTTCTTCAAATGGGGAACCCCGTCAAACAGGTAACTTGCCGTGTTCGCCCCTTGATTCGTCTGATTATCCCGCCCGATGCCAAATTCGGCGATGCACCCGCCAAAATATGCACAGGGGTCTTTGCTGACAACCCCTCGGTTTATGCGAATCTCAAACGCTTCACGCGTTTGTCTTGCCCAATCCCCCACCCGTTCGGCAACTTCGCCTTTCAAAACTTGATAACGACACTTCGTCACCCATACAAAGTTATTCTGTTTGGAAAACCGGATGGCTTCCGTATCTATAGTCCATGGCACACCCCTATGTGCCATTATCGCGGCTAACGATAGTATTGCGTGACTGAGAGCCTTTAACCTCACGCTTGCGCCAAAAAAAGGGAAGAACCTTAGCCAATCAACCCGCAACCGTGGGGTTTGTTGTGACGCACACACTCAATCATATCAAGGCAATACTACTTTGTGGCACATCCGCATAGTGGCTGCCATGCACAACATCAAAGCCGGTGCTGCGTGCGACCACTGCCGCCTGTTGCTGGTCGTCTTGTTTTAAAATGCTTTGCGCACCAATGGCGGTGACCAAAGTTTTCAATTGATGCAGCCTATCCAACAACAAGGGGTGGCGCAACAAATCCACATTGCCCCCTGCAAAGCTCACATAATTGGGCGACAATTGGGCGATAAAATCAAAAAAATCGTTATTTTGAGCCTCGGCATCAAATTCCAGTGCAATCTGATAGCCGCGTCTGCGGTAATTGCTGAGTCCGTTGTTTAATTCTTGGTAATATTTTGCATATTGGTTGCTCAGCGAGGTCAAGATGACGATATTTTTCGTTGCCAATCCGCAACGTTCAATCACATCTTCAAAATAGGCGCCATGGTCTTTCTTGATGCCCAAAATATGGCGTGGGTCAACTTCCAAAAATACACAGCCTTGTAAATGCACGACGGGCAGATAGTTCATTAAATGCACTGTACGGCATAAGCGGTCAAAATTGATGATGGACTCGCTCACGGCCGCATTTCTGTCTGACCGTAATAGATTTTCCACTTCATCGCTATATAACCGCTTGGTTTCATAGCTGGAAACGTTATTCTGGGCTTTATGCCCCACTATCGTCGCCACGTTTTCTGTCAATGTCAGGGGGGTAAACAAGCTACTGATACGGATAGGGCCAAAAATACCACTGACCAAATCGCCATCCAATACAAATGGGCGGAAAGTGGTGCGGTGTTCGCTGGTAAATGAATCATTGAAATGATCGACTAATGGTTGTAAATACATAAACTGTTCCTTATCACTATTGGCAATTGGAAAAATGGAGCCTGTCCAGCCATTGCCGTTTAGGCTGGCTTGACGATTTGTGATAATTTAACGGATAGTTTATATTTAATAAAATGATATATTTAGAGATAATAATCTAATTTTTTGATATAATAGTTATTATGCCCCGCCATCCCAACGCGGTATCGGCCTTCGATAACCCCTATTTCTTGACAGAACCCCCATGAACCTTAGCCAACTCGAACTGCTGCGTATTTTGCAAGAATCTGACTTTAATCTATCTAAGGCAGCGGAAAAAATGCACATTGTACAATCTGCGGTTAGCCGGCAATTGCAGATGTTGGAACGTGAATTGGGTTCGCCACTTTTTGAACGGAGAGGCAAAAAACTACTGGGCATGACCCCGCTAGGGGACAGGATTATGGAAGAGGTGGCCGTTATCCATTGTGCCAAAAAAAACATCCAGACCTTGGCATTGGATTTTTTGGATTGCAACCAAGGCGTGTTGCATGTTGCCACCACCCATACCCAAGCCAAATATTTCCTGCCTGTGCCCATCCATCGTTTTAAGGAAAAATACCCCGGGGTAAAAATTTATATGGTGCAGGCATCACCGGAACAACTGATAGACCAGCTCCATAGCCGCAAAGCGGATATCGCTATCTGCACGGAAAAAGTTGATGAAGATGCCAACCTAATGGTAAAAAATTGCTACGAATGGGGCCATGCCGCCATTATGCCTAAAGGCCATCCCTTATGCGAAGGGGATATCACCTTGGAACGCCTGGCCGCCTACCCTATCCTGACTTATAACTTAGGTTTTACCGGCCGCTCGAATATTGAAAACGCTTTTAATAATGTTGGCTTGTCCATCGACATTACCCTGGCCGCCACCGATACCGACGTGATAAAAACCTATGTGCGTTGGGGCATGGGCGTGGGCTTGATTGCTAGTATGGCTTATGACCCGGACACAGAAGCAGATTTGGTGGTCAGGGACTTGTCGCAACTGATCAACCGATCCGTCACTAAAGTGGCTTATCTGAAAAACCATTACCTGCCGCAATACAGCCAACATTTCATTGACGGGCTACTGCTGGCAGCACAAGAGATGCAGGCTTAAGCAGTTAAATGCGCCATCTCGGGCTTGTCTAAACTTTCTAACCCATCCCCTAAGGATACGGGGGTTGCCGCACTAAGCTTTTGTTATCATCAATCAGCCTGTTGCGGTTATTTTGATGGTCTGTCGGCAGTACATACTGTGCCATAGGCAAGGCATTGGGGGCAGTGAACTGATAGCCTTTGTATAGGCAATAATCTAGCCATTTCTGAAAAAAATAATTTAGCCGCCATTTATAAATCATAATGTCGTGGCTGCGGCCAGCATCTTTATATACCGCCGACACTTCGGCGCGGTCTTGATCGCTCAACACCTCAACCAATTGCACGTCCAAATAAACCCTTATTTTTAGGCCTGGTTGCTGCAAATCTTCCACCTGTCGCCGGAAACACTGGCTTAATTCAATGGTCAGTGTATATACACTGCGCTCAAGCACGGCAACATGCAACCAACCCTCTTGTGCAACCACATTAGCTACCGAATCTTTAAGCGTCGGTAATGCCGGAATGAGTGTTAGCAGTTTTTGGTAATTGGAGGTGCAAATCTGTTCAAGACACAGCGAAGTGTTGACCGGGTTAAGATGACTCATGGCATCCGCTAATCTTCGTGGTAACAGGCATAGGCACTGGCTGTTTCCCATAAGGTCACCGCCGCCACGTTAAAGTTGGCCTGTTTGAGGTGCCGGTAAATCATTTTGCTCAGCACTTCAGCGGTAGGATGCTCATCCAATGCCATAAACCGCTCATTGTTGGCGATTAGCATCGGGATGATCGGATCATCTTTATGTAGTAAAAAATTATGGTCGAGCTGTTGATCGATATAGGTTTCCACACTGCCACGAATATCGGCAAAATCACACACCATGCCATTGTCATTAAGCTCCGCTTGCCGGATAGCAATGCAAGCCTTAACGCTATGGCCGTGCAAATGGCGGCATTTTCCTGTATGGTTCATCAGGCGATGACCATAACAAAAATAGACTTCTTTAGTGATGGTGTACATGTTAAGGAATTGCTATCGGCTTTGGCTAAGCTTACATTATCGGCTAAACGGGCAGTGTACTATAAAATGCCGACTACAGAGACCGATCTTATGACCCCCGCCAACCGATAGTAAACTTTAGGAAATTTGATGACCAGAAACATGGCAAACGGGGACAATTCGAGTTGGCAACTACTCTGAAAATTTTCGTGGACGGCTGGTGTCTCCAGCCGCCAAACTCGCCAAAAAAGGTTAATTAGGAGCGGGGCATTAACCGGGTTCTTTGATGCTGGCTTCGGTCAAGTTGACATCGTTGCCAAGCGGGGTGATCTTGACCGGCGCAGTGCCTTGGATGCCCAATTCTTGGGCGGCCGAATAAGACAAATCCAAAGCCCGATGGTTGGATGCCGGGCCACGGTCATTGATACGCACAATAACACTGCGGTTATTTCTAAGGTTGGTCACTTGTGCATAAGAGGACAGTGGTAAAGTACGGCTGGCTGCTGTCATGGCATACATATCATAACGCTCGCCGTTGGCCGTACGTTTGCCATGGAACTTGGCGCCATACCATGAAACAATTAAAGGTTTGTCTTGGTTGTCCACATAATGATAACGGCTTTTGTGATGATGCCTTACATGGTGATGCTTTGAATGATGGTGCTTCGAGTGATGATGTTTGCTACCATGACGCTTAGACGAATCGGCGCTAGCGGTTGGAGCGGTGACATAACTGCCTATTGCAACGATGACGGATGCCAGTATCAGTTTGTTCATAATTAAGTTACCTATTCTGTTTAAATCAATTGGCCATCAGCCTATCTATGGCCATGCAACCAATAGCCCTTTTTTGTTGAAGCGGGCATCGGTTTTACACTTTCCTGATTGTTCCCAAACAAGACGTTTTGCTTGGGGGTACGTAGAGTTTATGAGTTGCATTCTTTTAACTTCAGGGTCATTGTGCTGGTCGAATCTTAAATCAACCTTAAATAGCTTTTTTGTAACAGCAAGAAAAATAACAAAATCTTGTATTTTATACGCTCAGTTTTTAATAAATCCTTAAAAATCTGTTGGCAATCGTACGTTTGGCAGTAGGGGGCGGGCCTAATCGGCGATATAATCAATGCCCGTAGCAACATGAAAAAATTATGACCATGAATATTCATTGGAAAGCATTTTTAGCGGCCCAACACGCGCTATTTGACGAAAATGCAGTCGACTCGGCACTAGCCCCCTTAACCCTGCCTGCCGTTTGCGCCATCCGCCATTTAGCGGTAATCAGCATCACCGGTAACGATGCCGCCACTTTTTTGCAAGGCCAAATAACTTGCAATGTCCATGACACCAGCATCGGCCAGAGCCGCTTAGGTGCCATCTGCACCCCGAAGGGCAGAACCATAGCAGTGTTTGTTTTGGTGCGCCAAGCAGAACAATTTTTATTGGTAGTGCCAGCCACGCAACTGCCGTCGGTAAAAAACCACTTACAAAAATACCTGTTGAGGGCTGCGGTCAGCTTGACCGACAGCACCGATAGCTTATGCTTGCTAGGCCAATGGTCTAGCAAGCTTGCATCCCCTCCATTATTGATAACCACGCCAATTGACAACGGCGTGAGCATTGCTTTTGCAAACCGTGAACTGGTGATTGCCCCCCCTGATCAGGCAATGGCCTTGTGGCTAACGCTGGTCGGGCAGGGCTTTAAGGCCACGCATCCGGCTTGGTGGCGCCATGCCGACATCAATACCGGCATTCCTTGGCTGTGTCCTAGGACTGCCGAGCACTATATCCCGCAAATGCTCGACCTTGACCGGATGGGCGGCATTAGCTTCAACAAGGGTTGCTACACTGGACAGGAAGTTATTGCCCGCACCCATTTTTTGGGCCAGGCCAAACGGGCTTTGTTCGTAGGCAACTGTGCCGCATTACAGACACCCGCACCCCAGAGTGACATTATTAATGCCGCCACGCAGGAAACCATAGGCCATGTGTTAGCCGCGCAATGCCTGCACGGCTCTTGCCAGTTAATGATGGTGTTGCAACAACCCGAATCCGGTTTTTTCCAGGCGGCCTTACCCGATGCCACCCCCATTACCTTAACTGCCATAAATTATGATTGATACCCAAGCTGTCCTACGCTTCCGCCGCTTAGGCACACTAACTATTTGCGCGGTTTATATTGTCATTTTAGCGGGCGGAATTGTCCGTGCTTCCGGTGCGGGCATGGGCTGCCCAGATTGGCCCACTTGTTTCGGGCAATGGATACCACCCACCGATGAAGCGCAATTACCGCCCAATTACCATGAGATTTATGCACTGCGTGGTTATCAAAACACCCAGTTCAACCCGATTAAGACATGGACGGAATACACCAACCGGCTAGTTGGCGTGACTATAGGTTTTTTGATTTTTTTGACGGCGTGGTCATCCCGCATTTTTTTAAAAGGCGACAAACCAATTTTTTATCTGGCTTTGACGAGCTTTTTTTTGGTGGGTTTTCAGGGCTGGTTAGGCTCAACCGTTGTCGCCAGCAATCTAAAACCGTTAATGATCACCACCCATATGCTGGTGGCTTTATTGATTGTCGCGCTGCTGATTTATACCATTGCCCGTTCTCAATGCACTGCTTTACGGCAACTGGATGCCAGCCAATTGCCCAAAAAATTTAAGACAGTGTTGATGGTGGGCATGGCCATGACTTTGTTGCAAGTGGCAATGGGCACCCAAGTGCGCGAGGCTGTGGACACTCTGGCCAATGGGCAAGCGGCCTTGGAGCGGCAATACTGGCGCGAAAGTTTTCCGGTGATTTTTTATGTCCATCGGTCTTTTTCTTCGTTAATTCTGTTCACCCATTTATGGCTAGTATGGCAACTGTATCAGTTCGTACCCAAAGACAGCTTATTATTCCGCATCGGCCTGGCTTTGGCAGGTCTGGTGGTCAGTGCCATTCTGGCGGGTGTCAGTTTGGATAGGCTAGGGATGCCGCCCATAGCCCAGCCTATTCACTTATTAATGGCCAACCTCATTTTTGGCGTGCAGTTCTTTTTGTTTATTTGTGTCAATTATGCCCTGCAGCAATGGCCAAACAAAAATCACGATGGGAACCAACAATAAAAACCAAGCACATTGGTAGACTGCCATCATTTTTTTGCACCAGTCTTGGGGCTAAGATTGATAACACTAACACCCAGCTCACTGTCCGGGTCAAGAAGTTTGATGTCTTGCACCGAAAGCCCAATTTCCAGATCAGCCAGCTGAGGACTGGCTATCCATTGAGGGGCATTTTTTTGTAAGACGTAAATCAGCGACATCACTCCTTGTTGATGACAGAATACGATAGCCCTAACAAAATCTTGCTCATTTTTAGGCGCAATCATTATTATTTTATTATCAACCAATGTGGCCAGTAAATTGGTTACATTCACCGTCACGATATGTTTTTCTGGCAGATTTAATATCGCTTTTGCTGCAGGATAATAACGATGTGCATAATTTCTTTGCAGGGTATGGGCACCAAATATGCTGTTATATTCAAAACTAAAGCATAACGCATCCAACATTATCATTGTGATTAGCAGCAAGTATGTACCCGTTTGTTTTCGCTTGTGTCCAGCTATATAAATGGCCTCAACTATCAGTCCCAATGCCATTACCGTCCAAGGCAACAGCACCAGAAGGTATCGTGAACCCCATTGAGTGCCGCCTGCATTAGGTACAATGAATGCTATACAGGGTATTGTCACCACAATTGCCAGCAAACAAACCAATAACTCTTTTTTGAAAGGCCAATGAATGCGTAGTGCTATAGGAGCTATTACCAATATAAAAAAATTGAATAAACAAATTTTAAAGGTATCCATTATAAATACAATGGTTCGATATAATATTTCCCTTACTAATAATAACGAAATAACACCTTGATTTGTAACCTGATCCGAATGCAGTCCAAGTATCGAACCATAAATCTGAAAATTAATAATAAAGAAAACCGCCACCAGACAGAAAAAACCCAACGAATATGAAGCAATCTCCTTAATTTTACTGTTCTTGAAAACAACAAGGCTAATGATAATAATGGCCAACGTCATCACCAGCACTTCCGGACGGAAAAATACCCCTATGCCCGTGACAGCACCGAAAGCCATATAACGGTGCAGGGCATCGCTCGGAGCGTCCTTAAACAACAAACACAGTGACATTGACGTACAAAAAACTGCCGGGGCATGTTCCCAAAACATGACACCATACAGCGTCAACGGGCTACAGAAAATGATGGCCAACAGCATCACGCTAGTGGTTATGGCATTTAAGTGTAACTGACGTGAACAATATATTAGCCATAACCAGAGTAACGGTAGGCTCAGAGCCGGAAGGATATAAAGGCCACGCCAATCAAGCAATGCGAAAAATGGCGCAGTCAGTAATGAAAAATAAATAGGAAACGACATGATGTGTTTACCTGAAAAATCATAGACAAAAGGGACATCAAACGGATAAAATCCCTGATCCCAAAATTTGGCAGCCTCTGCGGCAAACGGAAGGCTCAGTGTCATCGACAAATTTCCGGTTGAAAACTGCCTCACCATGAGATACTTAATGCCACCGTCACCACTAAAAAAAGTGGCCCCATTTAAAAAGCTAAGCAGATAAATAACAAATCCTAGGCCGAGCAGAAAAATCACTAAAGGTTTAGCTGAAAATGGAATGTTCATGGGTAATTTTTTAAAATTTGGTTTCGTTTTAATTCAATTGAAAAATCGTCCATGATTGGTAAACAGGAAAATATAGCACCCTGGCAAAAAGCAAGGCTGGAGCGGCTATTTTTCTTCTACGGCCTATCACCACCCAGCTTCTATTATATAACCCAATCAAAGATAAGGCTCACACGGAAACGTCCGGGGCCGAGAAGGACATTAGTAGTGGCAATTTGATATGTTTGGCTAGCCATTGATGTTTGCCGTTAGGCAATCAACAACTTAAGGTAACCCTGCAACAAACCAGTGGCACAACCGAAATCAATAGTTGACGGTATGCTTTGTGCGGATTGCTTTATTAGAATGATTACAATAGACTGCTAGTTTTACGACGCTGGGGCATCATTGCCGGATGCCTCCCTTTATATCTCTTCCTGTTAGACTCAAAACCAAACGATGGCAAAATTAAACAAATTAAATTCCGCCCACAGTGGATTGGGCGGTTTTCTGAACAGCATACAAACACTATTTGTGGGGGTCTTGCGGGTTTGGTCCATACCAATAGTAGTCATGCTCAGCATAGCATCCGGCTTCACCACTTACTACGGACTGTCCTTTTTCATCACCCCTTGGATTGCCTTGGTCATCACTATTGCCATCCAATCGATCATTGTTATCTGTTCATTGGAAATAGCTGGGATGCATTGGCAAGCCAACCGTTTCCGCTATTTGAGCGTGGTAATTTCATTGCTGGTGGCCATTTCTGCATCAATCACTTTTTCTTACTTTAAATTCTATGAGGTCTCTGAAAGCGATACCTTACAGATTAACCGGATTAGCGAAATCCGCACCAGCGTTAATGACTATTTGGGGCAAATACTTGCAGCAAAAAGCGCGCTGCTCAAAATACAAAGCACCGAACTGAATCAAGCCAAGATTGACATGGGACAAGCCTATTTCGGCACCCATGCCGAAGTGCCTCCGAGCTTAAAGAATATTGTTGGCGAAGGGCCGTTTTGGAAGCACTACAACGAACGCTACCAAGAAAAAAAGGAACAATTCAAGCAAGTGGAGAATGAATTTAAGCAAATGGAACCCAGTATCCAAGCGTTGCATAGCCACCTGAACCAATTGGAGCTTAACCCCGAAGACCAGTACCGCAAAATTTTGGACAACCTGCAAACTGTGGAGATGCAATTCAACCATGTGGCGACCAATGCCGGCTTCAAAGTGCCACAACCGTTAGTTTTGATGACCTACGCACAATTTTCCCAAGGCGTTACCCCCTCATTTGCAATGTGGCACAATTTTTCTTTGTTCGCTTTTTTGTGTGCAGCCATGGTCGATTTTTTCACCTTTTTGCTGTCTTACCGCCTGGAATCTACCGCGCCTGGCCCGTTAAACGAGGAAGAACAGGAATTGGCCTTTGAATGCTTGCGGCAATTTTCTGACTATAAAATCAACCAAAATGACGAACTGGAAATTATTATCGAGAAAACTGACCTAGAACGGGCCCGCCGCTATTCTGACTGGTCACGCATGTTTGCCGTTGGCTTTTTATTGAGCCGTGGCTTCCTAAGAAAAATTGACAAGCGCACAGTGGCCTTCGCACCTAACCTTTATCCACTAATAGCGCAAAAAATGAATGCCAAAATCCGCGCCTTTAAAAATGCCTCAACAGCACGGAATGAACTTAAATAAGGGCTTAATTATGGACAACGCAACCTACACAATAGAAAACTGGCTAAGTGTATTTGACGCAGCTTCGGATAATGGCCATGAAGCCTGGGATCCAGGCTTTGATGGCGACCGCTGCTTGGTGGTTGCCAAGTTTGGGCCTTTTGTCCGAAAATTTGCCCGCCCGCCTGCATTTGTGGCCACTTTTTGGCACCGTATTTACCCCCTACCCATAGAAAATTGGCAAATCAGTTTTGACACGCCACTGTATGGTGGTTTTTGCACCCTGACCACTCATTTGCATATCCTGTTCCAACCGACCATTGAGTTTGCCAAGCGCACTATTGAGGCCGCCCCAAACTTTAATAACCACGTCAGAAACAATTACTACGGCTTACTGATGGACATTGTCAGCGCCGAGTTGGGTAAACTGGACAACGATCCCGCTTGGTTGGACAGCGGGCTGCACCCTTTTGAGCGGCAAATTGCCACTACAATTAATGAAATCATGATGATACGTGGCATCCAATGCCGCGCCCGCTGTTTGATAAACCCAGTATTTGCGTTACCGGATGAACCGTTGGCAAACGATGACGGCTTTACCCATGCCGACGTGTATATGCAAGTGGCACACAAGCGCTTTACATTCCGCCAGCAAAAAGAAGCGGACGACCTTAAACAGCTGGTGTTGCTGGAACATTTACGTTTGGAACACCAGCAAGCGATGCTGGAAGTAATTAACAAGGAAGACGAGCTGGCACGTAAAAAACAGGCATTGGAAGCCGAAGCGGTCATGCGGCAACTGGAAGAAAAAAAGATTCAACGACTGGAACGTAACACATTGCAGTTAAGCATCCATGAAGACCAAGTGAACCATAAACTACAACAGAAAGCCTATGAATTCACTAAAGAAATACAACTGCTGAAAAAACAGCAAAATATGGAACATCGGGTGCAACTGGAAATACAAGCTGATCAAGTGGCGCATGATCTGCTGATCAAAAAAAAGCAACGTGAAAATGAGCTGATCTGTTTTGAACAAAATCGCCTGCAATTGTTGCAAGCCAAAGACCATGAAGAGCAGATCAGGCAAATTGAAATACAAACCCGATTAAAAAAACAAGAAATCGTGCAGACTGAACAGCTCAAATTAACCGAACGGCTGGAAGCAAAAAAACTTAACCATGAGGCGCGGCTTAACGAAATGCAAATACAGGCCGAATTGAAAATGTTGGAAAAACGTGCCGAAGCAGCCCAAAATAAAGACAGCTTCTTACGCAAAGAAATTGAGTGGTTAGTACTGGATAAACGGCGCGCAGAATTGACTCGGGCAATCAGAGCCGCCAACCAAGAGACCCCGTTAGCCGAGCCAGCCGACCCTAAACAGCCGCTTTAACCGGCATACTCAAACCAGCTAACCGGCTTGGTCAGCACTTCTTTTCAATTTATCGGACAAACTATGAGCTTTTATTGCCTTACCGCCCTATCCCCTATCGACGGCCGCTATGCCGATAAAGTTACCGCGCTACGTCCGGTGTTTAGCGAATATGGCCTGATCCGTTACCGTGTGGAGGTTGAAGTGCGCTGGCTACAAGCATTGGCTGCACACCCTGCTATTATCGAAGTTGCCCCGTTCAGCGACACTACTTGCGCATTGCTTGATAAAATCATCAGCCAATTTTCTGAAGCGGATGCCCAACGCGTTAAGGATATTGAAAAAACCACCAATCACGATGTCAAAGCGGTTGAATACCTGCTGAAAGAAAAAATCCACGGCTGTCAGGAACTGGAACAGGTCAGTGAATTTATCCATTTTGCCTGCACCTCCGAAGACATCAACAACCTGTCTTACGCCCTTATGCTGAAGGCAGGCCGCAGCATTATCAGCAGCCAAATGCAGGACTGTATCACCGCCATTACCCGCTTGGCGCATGACCATGCCGCACAACCCATGCTGTCGCGCACGCATGGCCAGTCGGCAACACCCACCACCGTAGGCAAAGAATTCGCCAATGTTGCAGCACGCTTGCAACGTCAGCTGGAGCAACTTCAGGCCATTGGGTTACAGGGAAAAATAAACGGTGCGGTAGGCAATTACAACGCCCATGCGGTGGCTTACCCGAATGTGGATTGGCCGGTATTTGCACAAAATTTTGTCGAATCATTAGGCTTACAGTTTAATGCCTACACCATACAAATTGAACCCCACGATTATATTGCCGAGTTCTTCCACGCCTTGACACGGTTCAATACCATCTTGCTGGATTTTGACCGTGATGTCTGGGGTTATATTTCCCTAGGCTATTTCAAGCAAAAAACCATTGCCGGGGAAGTCGGTTCGTCCACCATGCCCCACAAAATCAACCCGATTGACTTTGAAAACTCTGAGGGCAATTTAGGGGTCGCCAACGCGCTGTTTGCATTTTTGGCGGAAAAATTGCCAGTTTCACGTTGGCAACGCGACCTAACCGATTCCACAGTGTTACGCAACATCGGCGTGGGCATTGCCCATACCAGCATTGCTATGCAAGCGACCTTAAAAGGCCTGTCCAAATTGCAATTGAATGTGGACGCTATTGAAGCTGATTTAAACGCCAACTGGGAAATCCTGGCAGAACCTATACAAACGGTGATGCGCCGTTATGGCATTGAAAAACCGTATGAAAAACTAAAGGAACTGACCCGTGGACAGCGCATGACCGCTGAGCAAATGCAGGTGTTCATCAACACCCTGGATATTCCCGATACTGCCAAAGCAGCGTTGCTGACCCTGACACCGCGCCACTACACAGGCTATGCCGAACAATTGGCCAAACAGCTTTGATTTAACGTGTACCTGCCCTATCAATCCACGCTGACCTATACCGAGAACAAATCTTATGTTAACCATCCTCTCAAAAATGCCAGACAATTTGATGGGCGTTTATAAAGTATGCTCCCCTTAGCAGAAACACATCGAGCTGGCTTTAATTGTTTTTTTGCCTTTGTCGCTGATGTTGCTACAGGGGCTTAAGCTCTCAAGTGGAGTATTCAGCTAAACGCTCGATGCCCCCTACATCCATCTCGCATTGGCAAAAAATATCTGGTTGGGCAGTTATGGCATTAATCTGGTCGAGCCTTCCGCCCCCTCCTCCTGCATTTTTGGCCATTTTTATTGGCACCATTCTCCTACTTTAGTCGTTATTTTGAATTGGCATTGTTAATTTTGGATAGCTTTTGTTTTTATGTATATGAACTTAAAGCATGAAATATGAAAAACCTATACTTAATTAGCAATGCCGCTATTTTTTTTAATGTGGTGGCCCTGACCTATTGGGTGTTGCACTTGCTTAGTTTCAATTTTAAGGTAAATTAACCCTGCTTGTAGTGGAATCTATTTGTATCCAAGCCCACACACTGTCGGCACAACAACCCTCTGTCTAGTGCAATTTTTCATTATTCACCATGGACAACCACGATGACCCTATAGCTAAAATTGGCATTATTGGCGGCGGGGCGGCCGGCATGTCCTGTGCGTTGTGGCTAAAACAGCTGGGTTGCCAACCCGTTATCATTGAAAAAAACGCCTATTTGGGTGGCCAGTTAAAGGGGATGCAGCGGCTTAACCGCTGGGTGCTGGGGCATCAGCAACAAACCAGTTCAGAACTCGCCGAACTTTATGCCGCGCATATCCGTCAACTCGATGTGGACTGCTTCGTCGAAACACAACTGCTTAATGTCACACGTTTAACTGATGGTTTTGAACTGATTGTCTGCCGTGACGGAAAACACATTAACCAAATAGTTCGGGCTTTAGTAATTGCCACTGGGGTACGGGTTGTCGGGGCAGAAATGTTTGCTGATACACTGGGTTTTGCGGCACTTTATCCAAGCCCCCAAATTTCATTTCACCCTCTGGACCATTTACCAAAACTAGCGCAATTGGCAGGCCGGACGGTAGCGGTTATTGGTAGTGGCGATAACGCCCATTTCACTGCCAAAGATGCCGCTTTAGCGGGCGCACAAGTGTACTTGTTAATCCGCCACTCAGCTAAAGCCCGCCCAGCCATCCGTCACCAAGTGCTAGCCCTGATCGCCGAAGGCCGCATCCACGAGTATAGCAGTGTGCAAATAGCCGCTTTTAACGCCACTAAAAACACCATAACCCTCACCTTAACTAACGGTCAGTCGCTTACTGTTGATCACCTGTTTGGCCGTTTAGGCTTTGCCGCCAACACGGGGTTTCTTGATCAGTTTGCCGCCTTAGCGGACATTGCCAAGGAACGCGGTTATATTAAAACTGATACTGTCTATCGATCATCACTGGCAGATGTTTACGCGATTGGTGATGTGGCGGATGCACTGCATCCCTCGGTGGTCAACGCCATTGCCGCCGGTGCTGTTGCCGCACAGGATTTAAGTGACCGGATATGAACAAATGACTGCAAAAGCCAATACCCCGCCGCTGGTTTGGGTAGTAGACAGCACTTACACCGGCGAATTGCGTGCCCGTATTGGCTTAGCAGACCGGCTGGGGTATGGCTATCAGGTGATACCCTTACCCAATGGCAACACCACGACCTATCGGCAGGATTTGTATCAACGTTACAGACAACACGGACAGCCCGCACAGTTACTGGTTATTAGCGGTACTGGCGAGGAAACGACGGCGGAAATAGCCGATTTGCGGGGATTGTTTAAGGAAAAGTTTTTTTGCGTCTATCTGGCTTCCATTTTGCCCGAACAACGGCATCCCCGCCTTGCCGAATATGACTTGATCGCTTCGCCTCAATTGTCCGGCAAGCATATTGTCACCTTAACCGGCGTGCCCCATGCCTTGACCCACGACGGATTGGCCCGCGCCCGTCTGCGCCATGCCGATTATTTCAATACCTTGCCTAAGCCTATTGTTGCCTTGCTGGTCGGTGGCAACACCCGTTATTGCGAGGGTTTTACTGAACACCATGCCCAACAATTGGCCGTCCGCATCCTGACCATCAGCAATGGGCTGGGGGGATGCCTAGCCATCACCAATAGCCGCCGCACCCCTCCAAGTGCCTTTGCGGCATTGCAGGCAGGATTGGCGGATGTGCCGCATTATGTTTTTGATTGGCAACAAACAGACGGCGATTTTTACCTTGCCCTGCTCGCCCATGCCGATATTTTTGTGGTGACCGGTGATTCATTGTCGATGTGTTCAGAAGCGGCATTCACCGGCAAACCGTTATTGGTGGATTTAAGCACCAACGCCACAGAATGTTTCCATCGGCAAATTGTCGGCCGGTTGATTGACTACGGCGCCGCCAAATTATTGGCTGACCCTTATACAGCATGGTCTTATGTCCCGCCCGACCCAACCGGCAGGGTAGCGGAAGCCATCAGAAGCCAATTGCGGATTTGATGGGCAAAAGCAGTTACAATTAGACAGCGTTACGGCAAGCTTGACAGCAACACTGGAAATAGCTGACCCAAGCCTTTGGCAATAAACTCCACAGCAATGGCTGCCAAAAACAAGCCCATCACCCGTGTCACCACATTCATACCTGTTTGCCCCATAAACTGGGCAATCTTTGGTGCCGCCAGCAAGGCCGCCAACACCAGCAGGGACAGCGATAAAATAACACTACCCACCAGCAAATAATGTTGCCAAGAATGTCCACTATGGCCATAAACGATAATGGTGCTAATGGCACCCGGGCCGCTTAACAGGGGTATGGCTAAAGGCACTACGGCAATCGATTCTTTTTCAAATGACTCGGCCTGCTCTTCGGGCGTATGGCGGGCGCGGTCATTGCTGGCATGTAGCATCGACATGCCCATCATCAGCACCAATAAGCCACCGGCAACACGGAACGCGGGCAAACCAATACCAAAAAACTGTAATATGGGTTCACCTGCCAGCAAGGCAATCACCAACACCACCAAGACTGATGCGGCACAAACCAAAGCGGTGTGCCGCCTGTCTTCAGGACTCCGGTTGCTGCTCAGGGCAATAAATAACGGGATGACACCAATGGGATTGACTACGGCAACCAAGCCCACCAACAGTTGCAAATATTCGTTCCACAACATCATTATTTTTTAAACACAGTAGATTATTTTTTAGCAATGATATGTCCGGGGCTAGTGACACTAAATTTCCCGTCGCCCATTAAAGGCATGCATCAAGGTGCTGCTGTCAATAAATTCCAGTTCCCCGCCCATCGGCACACCGTGGGCTATGCGGCTGGCGGACACTTGATGTTTTTTCGCCAATTGGCTGATAAAAAAAGCGGTGGCCTCACCTTCTACAGTAGAATTGGTGGCTAAAATCAACTCATTGACCTTGCCCTCGGCGAGTAAACGTTCCAATTGCGCCATGCCCAGCTCCTCCGGGCCAATACCATCCAAGGGTGACAAGCGTCCATGCAAAACAAAATAGCGGCCTTTAAACACCGTGGCTTGGTCAATAACCCAAACATCGGCGGAAGTTTCGACCACACATAACAAGGCTGCATTCCTGCTATTATCAGAGCAGGTTTCGCAAATGGGCTGTTCGGTCAATATTCGGCAGTGTTGGCAGTGACCTATTTTTTCTATCGCTTCGGCCAAAGACGCAGCCAAACGCAATGCGCCAGCACGGTCGCGTTGCAGCAAATGAAAAGCCATGCGTTGTGCAGATTTATTGCCAACACCCGGCAAACAGCATAAATTTTGGATAAGCTGTGCCAACAGGCCTTTTTTTTGCATCGCTAAAAGGGCATTTGGAAGCCTGGCGGCAAAGGCAAACCAGCGGTCACTTCAGCCATTTTTTCTTTCTTCAGTTTCGCCACTTTATTAACGGCATCATTGATGGCAGCAGCCACCAAATCTTCCAACATATCTTTATCATCACCAACCAATGACGGGTCAATAGTCACTTTGCGGGCTTCGCGCTTGCCGGTCATGATAATGGTGACCAAACCGCCACCTGATTCACCCACCACTTGTATCAGACTAAGCTCTTCTTGGGCTTTTTTCATGTTGTCTTGCATTTTTTGGGCTTGTTGCATGAGATTGCCCAATGGGTTTTTCATAGTTTCTCCTAATTAATAACTATACCGGCTTGATGCTGCCCGGGATAATTCGGGCATCAAAGTGGTCTTTCAATGCTTGGATAGTTGGGTCGGATTGGATGGCATCAACCGCCGCCTGTTGGCGGTCTTGTTGTTCTTTGGCCTGTTGTACGGCCGGTGTTTCACCTGCGGTTTGTTGGAGGCTGATGCGCAATTTTAGCGGGCTGCCCCGATATTTTTGCAAGGCATCTTGCAGTGTTTTTTCGGTGCGTGCACTATGGATATGTCCTGGGGCAACCTGTAATTGGCAAACTTCATCATCCAGATGCACCAACACACAATGGCTGGCCAATTGCTTGGCCATGCCTGCCAACTGCATAGCTTCTATCATCAACGACCAGTTGTCGGCAGTTTGCGACAGCGGGGCAGACCCGCCATAATCTGCAACACTATTTGAAATAGTAGCGGAAATCTTTGGCGGCTCTTGGATTACAGGTTGGGCAGCTGAAGCTTGTGGCAAAGCATAAGGCTGGCTGGCTTGGCTTGATTGACCGGCCTTGCTGGGGGCATTGTCCGCCCTAACCGGCTTGAAAGCCAACATCCTGAGCATGACCATTTCAAAGCCCATACGCCGATCCGGCACACAATCAAGGTCTTTTTGCCCCATTAGGGCAATTTGATAAAACAGCTGCACATCTTCAGGCATCAGCCGCTTGGCTATGTTTTCAACAATATCTTTGTCAAAATCATCTGCCAGATAGCTGGGTAATTGCTGCAGCAACGCCACACGATGCAATATGACCAATAACTGCTGTAATACCGCGCCAAAATCAGCCGAAAAATCGGCAAGCTCGCCAATAACGCCCAATAAACTGGCGGCATCGGCGGCCACCAAGGCGGTCAACAATTCGGCAATGGGCTGTTGGGCCACTACACCCAGCATGGCGTTGACATCTTCGGCAGTCACTTGACCATTACCAAAAACAATAGCTTGGTCCAACAAGCTAAGCCCATCGCGCATACTGCCATTGGCAACCCGCGCCAAGGTCTTTAATGCCAATGGCTCAAAGGAAATTTGCTCTTGCCCTAGAATAAATTCAAATTGCTTAAGTATCTGCCCCGGTGTCAGGCTTCTGAGATTAAACTGCAAACAACGTGACAGAACGGTGACGGGGATTTTTTGCGGGTCTGTAGTAGCCAGCAAAAATTTGACATGCGCGGGTGGTTCTTCCAAGGTCTTTAACAAAGCATTAAAGCTGTGGCTTGACAGCATGTGCACTTCATCAATCAAGTAAACTTTGTAAAGGCCTTGGGTGGGGGCATATTGGACATTGTCCAGCAAATCACGGGTATCTTCGACTTTAGTGCGTGATGCGGCATCGACCTCTATCAAATCAAGGAAACGGCCTTCATCAAAGGCAACACAGATACGGCATTGACCGCACGGGTTAAAGTTTTGCAAGTTTTCGCAATTGATGGCTTTGGCGAGGATACGTGCAAGGGTGGTTTTGCCAACACCGCGAGTACCGGTGAACAAATAGGCATGATGCAGGCGGTTATGCTGCAGGGCATTCTGCAAAGACTTGACAATCGGTTCTTGACCCACAACCTGGGTGAAATATTGAGGCCGCCATTTTCTGGCAAGAACCTGATAACTCATGGCAGGCTCGTTAGAATGGATTAGCAATTGGGCGGTAATCGCACCAGCCACATCCCGGCACACGAATCTGCTGCTACCGTTGCTCCCTTCCGGGCCTGGCGGGGTTTACAGCGTATCGTTGCGGGAGGACCGACACGATCACCATTATGTTTAGCCAATGGCTAAGAGTTGTATATTATGGCTGAAGCGGCACAATATTACAACCTGAAATATTTCACCTTGGAAAAATAGCGGGGATGCCCCCTAGTTGCCCATTGCGCGGCTTCAGCCACGATATTGCCAGTGGCCGCAATCTATGGTTTATTGATAGCCTCATTATGCACAGTCATTTTTTAACCCAAGCCCGTTTAATGGATATTAACGCACTAAAGAAGCACCTGGACAGCACCCCTGCTTTTATTTTGGATGAGGAAGAACTCGCACGCTCGCTGGGCATATTGTCCCGTCTGCGCCAACAAAGTGGCGTAAAGGCATTGTATTCCATCAAGTCACTGCCCCTGTCCCGAGTGCTGGAGCTGGCCAAACCCTTTGTTGATGGTTTTTCGGCCAGCTCTTTGTTTGAGGCACTGCAGGCAAAAGAAATCTTGGCGGGTACCGGCAGCATTCACCTGACCACCCCCGGCATCAATTTTGCCGAACTTGACCAGCTGTTAACCACGGTCAGTCACCTGAGCTTCAATTCGCTCAGCCAACTGCAACGCTATCACGGACAAAACCGTCTGGCATCCGCGTCCATAGGCCTACGCGTCAACCCACAGTTATCTTATCTTGATGATGACCGCTATAACCCCTGCCGCTTACATTCCAAGCTGGGAGTACCAATTGATGACTTATGGCAGACCACAGCATTAAACCAAGTCCAAGGGCTGCACTTGCACACCGTTTTTGCTTGTCAAGATTACCGTCCGCTAACCGAAAGCATTGCAAAACTGGTCAGTTATTTCGGAAAAAGCCTCAAAAACCTCGAGTGGATCAACTTGGGTGGTGGTTATCTGTTTAACCATATCAACAACCATCAGCCCTTTATCGATCTAGTGGGCCAATTAGGCAAGGATTATGCGCTGGAAGTCTATGTGGAACCTGGCAAGGCTATTGTCGGCGATGCCGCCTGTCTGGTAGCAAGCGTGATCGACTGCTTTAGCAGCGACGGCAAAACCATTGCTGTACTGGATACCTCCGTCAACCACAACCCCGAAGTGTTTGAATATGGCTGGCAACCGCAACTGCATGAACATACCCCAGCCGGGCACTACTCGGCAATACTGGCGGGCCGCTCTTGCCTGGCTGGTGATTTGTTTGGCGAATACCGCTTTAAGTCACCGTTACAGGTCGGCGACAAACTGGTGTTTACAAATATGGGGGCCTACAGCTTAGTCAAAGCAAACCGCTTTAACGGCATCAACTTGCCTACCATTTATGGGCTGCAAGCAGGCCGTCTCAATACATTGAAGGAATACAGCTATCAGGATTACCGCCAACAATGGCTCACAGACAACTGACTCGGCAAGCCCCAAGCACATCCGACAATTAAGCTCGGCGGTTTTTTCTACTGCCTTTAATGCCCTAATCTGGTATCTTTATCTGCCCTGCCAACGGCTTGATATCCCCTACCATTCACCTTAGAATAACTATAATAATGAAAAGAACTCCAGAAGATAGGACGCGCTTTATTGGTGGCCTGCTTATTTTTTTAATGGGATGCTGGGTATTGCGCAGTTTTTTCCCGCTATTGGCTTGGGTGGTTATCCTGGTCATCACAACCTGGCCGATATACCAATTGATGCTGACGCACAGCAAAGAACAGCACGGTAAAATGACTTGGAGTGCAGTCATACTCACCTTACTGATAGCCACTATTATCGTCGCACCCATGGGCTACGGGCTGAGCCGTTTAACTGATGATGCCCAAGCGTTTGGGCAAATGCTCAACCAAATGCAAGACATCGGCATCCCGCCGCCAAGCTGGCTGGACACATTGCCGGTCATTGGCCACACCCTTAAAGACAGCTGGCTTAATGCGTTAGGCAGCCCCGAAGCGGCAAAAACATCTCTGCACGGATTAGGCACCAGCAACGTGATAGGGCAAACCAAAAACTTTGCCGGACAATTACTTAATCACATTTTAACTTTTTTGTTTGTGATGTTAGTGCTGCCCTTTGTCTACCAGCATGGCGAAAGCCTAAGCCGACAGATATTAGCCACCTGCAATAAATTATTCGGCGCAAACACCGGTAGCCGTTATGCCTGCCACGCAGCAGCGGCGCTCCGAGGCACCGTGAATGGGATGCTGCTGATCGGCATCGCCAAAGGCTTATTGCTGGGTGTTGGCTATGCCGCCGCCGGATTAAGCCACCCTGCCCTATTAGGTGCATTAACCGGCATGTTCGCCTTAATACCGTTCGCCGCCAAAATCATCTTCGGCGGCTGCTCTGTAGTGCTAGCCGCGCAGGGCAACATCGGCGAAGCCATTGGCCTGTTCAGCTATGGCATGGTGTTAACGCTGATCACCGACAATTATGTACGCCCGGTATTAATTGGCAGTGCCGTAAAACTACCTTTTATTTGGACGTTGCTGGGCATCTTTGGCGGCATGGAAGCTTTTGGCCTGTTAGGTTTGTTTCTGGGACCAACCATTTTGGCGGTGTTAATGTCTATCTGGCGGGACTGGCTTAAAGAAATGGAAAAACCCTAAGTGTTGCTTATTAGCCTTTTTGGGTAGCTTGACCCGCAATAATGAAATCGCCATTCCGGCGTTTTGGTAAGCGACAGCGAAATATGCTGCAAAAGACAATAAAAGGTAAAAAAATGGTATCTTTGGCTAGCAATTAGCTGCATATTTAACTGCAATGTAATAATCCGGTATAAAAATTCTGTAACGCTTGACCATGAACAGGCTGATGGATATAATACCCAAAAACATTAGAAACGGAAAAATGCTCAAAGTTGCTTCATTTTTTGCGGGTATTGGAGGTTTTGACCTGGGTCTGGAACAAGTCGGGATGAAGGTTGTTTTTCAATGTGAAATCAATACCTTCTGCCACCAAGTCCTAAAGAAACATTGGCCAGATGTAATTTTGCACACTGACATTAACCAATTAAAATCAAACGATATTCCAACAGACACCCAAGTTTGGTGCGGGGGATTCCCATGCCAAGATTTATCATTGGCCAACCAAGGCAAAAGAAAGGGATTAGAAGGTGAAAGAAGCGGATTGTTTTACAAATACGCTGGACTTATCAAAAATCACAAGCCCAGATGGGTCATTATCGAAAATGTGCCCGGACTACTCAACAGCCACCAAGGAAAAGATTTCCAAATTCTCCTCCAAAAGCTGGATGAACTCGGGTATGGCGTTTCGTGGCGAGTATTTGACGCAAAATATTTTGGAACACCCCAAAGACGTAGAAGAGTCTATGTTGTCGCAAGTCTTGGAAACCTCCGCTCCGCTCAAGTACTTTTTGAGTCAGAGCCATTTGAAATCGCTCATAGAGCGGGCATCGGTAAGAGAGAAACCCTTACCCGTTGCAATGGAGAAAACATTCCAGAGGCAAATTGCTTTGTTATCCAACATGCCAGTATTGGAAGAAAATCAGCAGCAGGGCCACAAGCTAAAGGATACCGAAACGACGGGGAAAGCTATACCCTTGATAGCCGAGGAACTGCGGATGCTGTATGTGCGACGGCTCATGCCTTCCGAGTGCGAGATTCTTCAAGGATTTCCGGAGCATTGGACGGAAACCGATATAGGGCTATAGGTAATGCGGTTTGTGTCCATATTGTAAAATGGATAGGCCAGCGAATTGTACAAGTAGACCAAGATTGGCAAAAATCAGATGCTAACTAATTGCCCTGTTAAATCCATATAGTCGCCTATAAACAAACTCGGGCTGGGCGACGCTTGATTGGTGAGCACCTGAACAAATGAGTTGTAATTTGTAAAAATAGTCCTGTTTTTATCGATTCTAAGAGGGATTGAGTCAGGGGCGCAAGATGGGACATTAAATTTTTCCTCATCTTCCACAAAAGTAAGAAGTGCCAGCGTCCAATTGGCGTTGCTTAAATCAGCCAAGATTCCATCCCTAAATCGCTGAATCAAATAATCGTATATCATAGAACCTATACAGAAAACCATACGCCCACCGGTTAACATTGCTACATTTCCTTTAACCAAAAATTGCTCTTGCTGTCTACGCCAAGCATTCGTCACTAAAGGGGCAACCGTTGATACAGGGGTTGTCAGCAGTGCGTTATCGGGGACTCCGGCACGATCCCATGTGTCAATGTGCCTAGTTAAGATTCCGGTACTTGTAGTTTCGCCCCCCCCTTGCATTTCCAAAATTACCGCCCGATCAGGGTTAAATGGGCTGGTTTGACTAGGGTTCTTCCGCCACATCACAAAGTCGCCGCTATAATCACTTTCTTCGGTCACTCTAATCGGGACTTCTCTTTTAACCAATACTTCTGCTGGGGTGATTTCAGGGCTAAAAATTTCTTTAGCCACTTGATGCAAAATCGAAACCTGATGGGATGTCAATTGGGCATGCTTGGGGGAACTGGCACACAATCGGTGTGAACAGACAATCCAAACCTCGTTCGTCACCGAATTACGCAATGAACAAACAGGCTTGTCACCGCGTTTCGCCTTGTCACAATGGGATTTTTTGAACGGACAAGGTAAAGTAGGCTTGCCAATTGCCCCAGAAGTCTTATTAATTTTAACGGGGAGGATAAGCTTTTCGGTATCAGTCCTTACGCCCAGATACTCTGCAACGACAACGGCCATTATCGTTCAGCCTGTTGAGCCGTTAGCGACCTCAAAAGTTCGGATGGCGGCAAGCTTAAGGCATCCGCAATTTTGATGATATTGATCAACGCCAGGTTATGCTCGCCACGCTCGATGCCGCCCAGATAACTCCTGTCAATACCTGCACGCCCAGCAAGCTCTTCTTGCGAAAATCCGGCGGCACTGCGAAATTTCTTGACACCCTCCCCAAACTGTGCCAAATAATCTTGCTTTACTTGTTGTTCCATAAAACTAAATTTAAAACTTTTATACTAAGGTCAAGATGGCGTTAAATCTACGGCATATAGTTACCATTTATATAAAGCAATCCCACTCTTACCTATTGTGAACTGTCCGAAACTGGCTTGGCAGTGACTAATGGCTTAAAAATAGGCTAACTTGAAATTCAATAAAAAAAATCAAAGGCCATTTGCCCGCTGTCGGCAACTGGCTTGCGGAACAAATCGGTACGCAAGCCTGGCAAGCTATTGGGCATTTGCAGGCGTTTGCAAACCAGCCGGAAGCGCTGGGCCAGCATATCGGCATAGTGGCCAGTGCCGGTCATCCGCTGCCCCAATGCGGCATTGTAAACTTTGCCGTTGCGCGTCGCCTTGACCAGTGTCATGACATGCTGGGCCTTGAGCGGGTAATGCAGCCACAGCCATTGCTCGAACAATTCCGCCACTTCCATAGGCAAACGCAGCAAAATGTAGTCAACCGCCATAGCCCCCGCCGCTTGAGCCGCATTAACAAGGCGTTCCAGCTCGTGGTCATTCAGGGCAGGAATAACGGGTGCCACTAACACTCCCACCGGCACTCCGGCTGCGCGTAATGCACTGACCGTCTGCAAGCGCCGTTGCGGGGCGGCGGCTCGTGGCGACATCGTGCGTGCCAGTGACCTATCCAAGGTGGTTATCGATACATAAACCGACACCAGCCCTTGCTGGGCCATTGCTGACAACACATCAATATCCCGCTCAACCAGAGCAGCCTTGGTGATAATGCTGACCGGATGGCGGGCCTCGATCAACACCTCCAAAATTTGCCGCATAACCTGATATCGACGCTCCAGAGGTTGATAAGGGTCGGTGTTAGTCCCCAATGCTATCGGCGCACACTGATAACCGCGTTTGCCTAATTCATTACGCAGCAATTGCGGGGCATCGGGCTTAACCAGCAGGCGGCTCTCAAAATCCAAACCAGGTGATAACCCCAAATAGGCATGGGATGGCCTTGCAAAACAATAGATGCAACCATGTTCGCAGCCCCGATAAGGATTAATGGAGCGGTCAAACGGCAGGTCTGGCGAATCATTATAGCTAATAGCGGACTTGCTGCAATCAATGGCCACTTCGGTCTTCATGGGTGGCAATTGGGCATCCAAGCTGCCCCAACCGTCATCCACGGCAATACTGGCGGTTTTTTCAAAGCGACCGGGCGTACTACTTAGGCTGCCACGGCCTTTATACAGTAAGGGTTTGTCATATACTGGCATTGACGTATTTTTTAGTGTGCTGCATCAGAATGGTTAAGCAATTGAATATAAATAACAAGCAGAAATTTCAGGTGATTGCCTGAGTAACCGGAACAACACCCCGACAAATCGACCGGTAATGCCACTGCCGCCGCGCGAAAAGACAGCGTATTTAAAGCAAGCCATCAGGGATTAGCGTATAGCCAAACTTACATGCTATCATCTCAACTAATAGCATACAAAATGCAATTTAACTATCTGTTTCATATTAAGAAGCAAAACTAATGGACTATATGGGGCAGCTTAACCGCCCTTTCGCTTGCGGTTAAACACTTATTTAACCCTGTAGTCCGCCGACAAGTGTGCCAAGCTAAAAAATCTTGTCTACTTGGAAAGCTTAACACTAAATTTTTATTTGTTTTGTTCAGAATCTATGCATTTTTACAAGTCACCTATTTGTTAAGGAATAAGTTTAGCAATGGCAACCAATAAGACCCCCCCGCTTTCCCCTAGCCAGCCATTAAAAAAGAAAAAAAATGGCCCGCAATCGGCAACGGACGCACCAACCACGGACACCAGTCTTGATTTGGATTTCTACAGTAGCTTTTATCACGACCTGTCCAATATGGATGACGCGACGTTGTACAAACATTGGCAAGAGATCGGCGCCCCTAACAAAAGAAGCCCTAATTTTCGCGACCTTCTTATAAGCAAAGGATTAGACCCTACAGATTCAGAAAGCGTCGATTTTGACCTCACTTTTTACAACGACTATTACACAGATTTGGTAAAGGTTGGCCTTAATAACTATTACCACAACTATTATCGCGCCAAGCTCCACTACTTGATCAACGGCAGCAAAGACCAACGCTTCCCAAACTTGACTGAGCTGCTCAAAAGTCAAAATATTGCCCCGGAAGCAGCCGATGAAGCCAACTTGGATTATGATTTTTACCTTGACTTATACCCAGAGCTCAGCAAAACAACCCTAAAAAACAAAACCCAGGCATTGGTACATTTTTTGCTTTATGGTCGCGATGAAGGCAAGCAGCCCAATTTGCAGGCCTGGTTAAAACACAACAACTGTGACAGCAGCTTTGTCCCCAAAAACTTTTCAATTAAAGCCCTATACAAAATCAACCAAAATGATGGCATAGAAATAAAGCTTAGCCAATTTTTGGACGTGTTGTCAGGCCGTCCGGGCTATCCGGTGCGGATTAGCCGAAAAGCCATTAGCAACGCCAACTTCTACCATGAAGTTGCCAAGCATTACCTAACCAACCACCACCGCGATCCAGCCAAAAACTTGCTTAAAATCTGCTTGGCTTTTGATCGGCGTTACGAATTCTTAGAATTATTGGGCAACCTCTATCTGGAAGAGAATGACTACGAAACGGCTTGCGCGCATTTTGAAGAGGCGCTGGCTTTAGGCGGCACCAGCAAATGGCTTTACGCCAATCTGGCACGCTGCAAAAGGATGCTCAGCCAGCATCAGCAAGCGCTCGAGATATTGGTCAAGGGTATTCAATCGGCTCCTGAATTTAGTTTTATCTATGAGCGTTTTGAAGAATATGTCAATGAATTTTGGCTAAAACAACAAGGCAGCCTTGAAGCTTTTGCGGTTGTAAATAACCGACCAGCCCTGATAGCCAAATCAGTCGAAATCACCTCGTTCATCTACCAGTGCTACCTGTCCATTTACGGCACAACGGCCGCCCCGGCAACGGTGGGCAGTTGCAACCTTGACCGAATCCTGATTGTTGGCGATTACCATGTCAGCCAATGTGTCCGTTACCGCATCAACCAAAAAATCGAGCAACTGGAAGCGGTCGGCAAAACCGTCACGGCTATTTCATGGACGGACTTGGATCAAGAACAAAATACATTGGTGCTTCATGACACGGTTATTTTCTATCGGGTCCCGGCACAACCCCCGGTAATAAAAGCCATTGCCCAAGTCAACGCCACCGGCAAGCTTTCTTTCTATGAAATAGACGACCTTTTGTTTGATGACTTATACCCGCCTGCTATTGAATCCTATGGTGGCTATGTCGATTTTAACACCTATATTGGCCTTACCAAGGGTATGGCCTTATTCAACGCCGCCGCCAGATTGTGCCGGATAGGTATCGCATCTACACAATTGCTGGCCAATAAACTGCAACCCTTGGTATCTGCCAAAAAATGTTTTGTCCACCGCAATGGCCTAGATAAGTTAAATTGCTTCACACTCGCCTCCCTCAGCAAAAAACCTGGCATTGATATTTTTTACGGTAGCGGGACTATGGCGCACAATAGCGACTTCAGCCTGTTGGTATTGCCTGCACTCATTAAGTTATTGGACGAATTCAGCCATGTCCGTCTGGTGGTGGCTGGCTACCTCAACCTGCCCAGTGATTTTTTGCAGCAATTCGGCAGCCGTGTCAGACAATTGCCACTGATCGGCAACATGCAGGCTTACTGGTCTTTGCTCGAACAGACGGACATTAATTTGGCGGTCTTGGAGGACAATGTGATCAACGGCTGCAAAAGCGAGCTCAAGTGGTTTGAAGCGGCCACTCTAGGCATCCCTACTGTTATGAGCAGCACCGCCAACTACCGTGATGTGATCATTGACGGCGAAGACGGCATCTTAGCCAGCAGCCCGGAGGACTGGTACAAGCATTTAAAAGCCTTGGTTGAAAATCCGCAACGCCGCTTAGCCATCGCCCAGAAAGCGCAAAAAAAGGTGTTGGACAGCTACCGGGTCAACACCTTAGCAGCCAACCTTAAAAAAAATCTTAACCAAGCACTCGCCCATTGCCAAAACAACAACCCCGTAAAACGCAAAAAAATTGCCTTGGTCAATGTGTTTTTCCCGCCCAAATCCTTGGGTGGGGCAACCCGCGTCGTTGCTGACAATTTCGACCTGTTACAAAGGGACTACGGCGATCAGTTCGAGCTATGCGTATTCACCTCCGATAACGAATGCAAACCGCCCCACCAAATGAGCGTTTACAATTATCAGGGGGCTAGGGTCTACCGCAGCACGGTTTTGTGGCGGGAAAATATGGATTGGTATGCCAAAGACGACAAAATGGCGGAGCTGTTCGACCAATTTTTGGCAACCGAGCAACCTGACTTGGTACATTTCCACTGCGTGCAAAGACTGACCGCTTCGATTGTCGAAGTCACCCTTAAAGCCAAAATACCTTACATCATCACCTTGCATGATGCGTGGTGGATTTCTGACTACCAATTCTTGGTGGACAAAGAAGGCACTATCTATCCTGATGGCCATCCCGACCCCTACGAGCTTCATCCGCTGCCCGATAATGTCAGTTTAATCAGCTCCCTTGAACGCACCCTCTATCTTAAAGGGCTGTTGCGTAATGCCGAGGCGGAACTGGCGGTTTCGGAAAGTTTTGCGGAAATTTACCGTAAAAATGAAATACCGGCCGTCACCGTCAACAAAAACGGCATTTCTGAAAGCGTGGCGTGGCAACAAAAAAACACCCAATACACCCAAAATGTGGTGTGCGCCCATATTGGCGGTATGGCAGACCATAAAGGCTACTTCCTGCTGGAAGCTGCGATAAAAAATTTGCAGCCTACCCACATTGAGATGCTGATAGTTGACCATGCCAAGCCAGAAGGGCATCGGGTGCATACCTATTGGGGCAAGGTGCCGGTCACATTTGTAGGGCCGTTCAAGCAAAAAGATATTGTTGCTTTGTACAGCAACATCGACGTATTATGCGCCCCCTCCAAATGGCCGGAAAGCTATGGGCTGGTCACCCGTGAAGCCAGTGCCTGTGGTTGCTGGGTTATCGCCAGCAACAAAGGGGGGATTGGCGAGGACATCATTGACGGCGTATCGGGCTTTGTCATAGAACCCGACACCGCTTCTTTGGAAAGTTGTTTGGCATTAATAGATGCCTCACCCAGTCGGTTCAAGGCTTCTGCCAAAGCCAGTCCGCCTCGGTTAGCGTCCCTGCAAGTCAATGAGTTAGCAAAAATTTATGCATCAATAGGAAGGCTTAAATGACACAATTCGTAATCGGCATCGGCTCGCAACGGGCGGGTTCAACCTTGTTACATAAAATATTAGAAAAAACAACAACCGTTTACATGAACCCGGTCAAAGAACTGCACTATTTTGATACGCTATACAAAATACGCATCGAAAAGACCTTAAAAAACTTTTCCAAACGCCAGCTCGAACACGAAATAAACCGCATCGTACGGGCCAGCAAATTTGACTTTATTGATAAGCGCTACAAGAACTTATTAAGGACTAGCCTCCTGCTGTCCACGCACAAAGTCGAGCAACTGAATTATATTGACTTATTCAGGCCATGTGTGGCGGACAACAACATATTGGGGGAGATAACCCCTGAATACATGATACTCCCCAAAGAAGGTATCATTAAAATGCGGGAGACTATCGGGGATAACGCCAAAATTATTTTGTTGGCCAGAAACCCCGTCAAACGCTTCATTTCAGCCTTCAAATTATTGATAAGCGGCCTCCCGGATGCCGACATGGACAAATTTGAAGAAAATATCTTGTCGATGCTGGAAAGCAAGGGTGAATGGCTAAAAATCCAAGATGCCCTTAATGATTATCAACAAGCCCTGAAAAACTACCAAGAAGTGTTCGATAACGTGCTGTTGCTCAGCTATGACGGACTGTTTGGTGACGCAGAAAAAACCGCGAACACACTAGCGGATTTTTTAGGCATTGCCGTAGACCTGTCCAAATACCAGCAAGTTATCGCCACCAAAGTGAATGCCTTGGAAGAAACCAAAACATTGACTGACCAAACTGTGTCTATCCTTACCACCCGCTATGCCAGCCATCAAGCGTATCTGGACAAGGTATTAGGGGCAGGTGCTTGCCATGCCTAAGCAATCTGGTCATTTAGTGCCACGCCTTTTGGGGCCACTGTAGGACAACCTGACCCCAGCCACTATGCCTAAACTGGAAAAACTCTTTATCTGTATTGGTGCACAAAAAGCCGGGACAACCTGGCTTTTTGAAAACTTAAGCCAAGACCCACGTTTTGCGAAATGTCCATTTGTCAAAGAAATACACTATTTTGACAATCTATACAATAACAGCCCCCATATTAATAACTGGCGAGCCAATTTTTTCTTGCGGCTTTGCCAGCGCAATCCGGAAAAATTAAAACCAGTTTTATCTGCTTGGCTGGCAAGAGGCCATCATAAGGCTACAAAAAACAACCCGCCAGATCATGTTTTGACTCAAAAACTGAATATTCTGCTCGGTGAATTGAACGACGATTGGTACTCCAACCTGTTGCGCATCCGCAAAAACCAATGCTATGCCATGGACATCACCCCTGATTACGCGGTGGTCAGCGCACAGGGCTTTGCCCACATGAAGGCCATCACCGAGCAGCTAAAAATCTTGTTTATACTGCGTGACCCGACGGAACGGGCATGGTCTGGGCTGCTACAAGGCAAAAAAAACAAACCGGGCGGCATCGAAGCGTTCTTGGCGGACAAAGGTGACAATATTGACCTCCTGTTCAAACAATGCAGTTCCGGGGCCGATGTTGGGGCCAGGAACAATTACCTGATGACGCTAGAAAAGCTGGCCAGCCTTGGCTTAACAGGCCAGCAGCAGTTGTTGGTCAAGTTTTATGAAGATATCGCAACTGTACCGGAACAATTCATTACTGATATCTATGCTTTTTTGAACATGCCCTGCCCGCCTATGGACATTTTTTCGGACACCCTGACCACCCGCATCTATGCCACCCCCAAGACCCCAATGATGCCGGAACTGCAAGCCCGGCTGAAAGCCCATTATGCGGGCATGATTAACGAGATTAATGACCGGTTTGTGCCAGTGCCGGCAAGTTGGCTAAACTGAGCTTGACCAGCCCAAGCTTTGGCACTGCCCGGGCTTACCCCTGAACTGGAAAACCCCATGAATGCCAAAAGCCCCAATAGCCTGAAAATTTCCGGCCAAACCACTCTAGAAGACCAATTGTTGCCGATCAGCTTTGCACCGGAAGTGGTGTATATGCCGACGACTGCAGGCAACAGGGGCGGCCTGTTCAATACCGATGGCTCGCCAATATCGGCAGCCATCAACCATCGCGGAAAAGAAGCCCACTTATCGGCAAGCATTGATAAAACCATTGACATCAGCGCATTACCCACCTTAGAAAATGACCGTGAATGTTTTTTTATCGGTGAAATCAACCCGCATTATGGTCATTTTCTGCTTGAATCGACCAACCGGCTGTGGCCATTACTGCATTGGCGGCGCGGTTTTTCAGGAAATCTGTTATATCTTGGCTCCCCTGATGTAGTGGCCAAAAAAACATATATCCGACAAGTTTTTGAAACCCTCGCCTTGGACGGTAAAGACTTTACCGCTTACCCAGCCCCCTGCAAAATAAGAAATGTCTTTATCCCTGCACCGGCCTTTGAAATACGCCTACGCGCCCATCACTTATTTAGCGAAACTCTGCGGCATAGTGGCCGGTGCTTGGCGGGCGATCTCGAAACCATAAACAACAGCAACCTGACCCCACTGTACTTGTCGAAATCAAAACTCAGCAGCGGTGTGTCCTGCATAACCAACGAGACAGCTATTGAAGATGCACTGCGCAAAGCTGGGGTGGATATCCTCCATCCTGAAACTTTGAGCTTGCCCGAGCAGATTAGGGCACTTGCCAGCCGCAAATACCTGCTCGGCTCAGTCGGTTCGGCCTTGCACACCTTGCTATTTTGCCCTGGCGGAAAAAGCATTTCTGGCGTTTCCCTCGGCGATAAAATCAATGCCAATTACATTATGATTGATCGGTTATGCGGCAACACTGGCCATTATCAGGCAAGTACGGACATGACCATTACCATGACCAATAATGCAACCACCGGTGCGCCGCGTTTCATGAGAACCTTCCATGCCCACCAGCCGGACTATGTCGCCGCACAACTGCTGGCCGCATTCGATGAGCCTATTTTTTCTGATCAACATGCTGATTATGCCAAATTTTAACCAACTGCCAAAAAAGCCCAATGACCGCATACAATGCTTTAACCCTAACCTAATGCGGGCTGTAGCCATCGGCTTGCTGCTTTACGCCGCCGACACCCTAGCCAAGCCAGTCCAGCCCCCCGCTGACTTTCCTATTGCCATGACTTTCGGGTCATTTGAAAAACTAAAAGAAAACACGGCTGCATTTGACAAAAGGCTAGACGAACAGCAACCCTTCCCCTTCATTCATCTTGCCAGGGCAAACGCCGCAGCGGCAAAAATCATCCATCAGCGCTGGCCGGATAAAGTGGTCACCGTGCAAGAATCTTACGGGGGCATCCGCACCCCAGATTATGGCTTAGTCTGGCCTGGCCATTTGCTGTATCAGCCAGGTACACTGATCACACAAGCCATTGGTACCCAGGACACCACTATCGTAGTGGATGATGCCACGCTATTGGTAAAAAACAACCAAAGGCTGCAGCGGATAAGCCAAAAAGTGCCGTTTGCCTTGATTCTGTATCCGTTAACCGCCGATGGCAAGCCTGATTGGTCACGGGCCGAGCATTTGGTTTTAAACACTGTGGATGGACAAAAACTGACCGTACAGCGTGGTCAGTGGGGCAGCAAACCGCAAAGCTTTGCCGCCGGTAAAGCAGTGGTTGCAGCACACATGATGTACTGGCAGCAACAATGGCAATTAAACTTTAGCCTGCATGGCCCGCGTGGCGGCGCCAACCAATTAACCGCAGCGGAATGGTTCGCCCGTTACGTTGCCGACCGGTTGGCACAAAACGATGCCAATGGCGTTGAATTTGATGTCGCCCGTTGGACGTGGGGCAATACCGAAAACAACCCCATGGATGCCGACAATGACAGGGTTGCCGATTACGGTTATCTTGACGGTGTCAACAGCTTCGGCTTGGGTGGGCAGGTGTTTTTCCGCGAACTGCGGCGCTTGCTGGGGCCGGACAAAATCATCCAAGCCGACAGCAATGATGCACAATTTGGTATTAGGGGCTGGCAATATTTGAACGGCGTGCAATTGGAAGCATTCCCCGCCGCCAATGATTTTAACCGTTTCCCACAAGCTTTCATGCACCTGCGCTTATGGGCAGAAAACGCACAAGCACTACCACGCATCAGCTATCCTTTCACTAAGACTCCGACCACTTTGTTTGCCAATGTCCGTACACTCGACGGCAACAACACTGACAACCGTTTCCGTATCGGCTTGGCGGCGGCTTGTCTGACCGGAATGCCGCACCCTTTCGCCAACCTCAGCAACATCAATTTTGACCCTGCCAATGCCGTATTGGACACCGGCAAACACGAAGTGGCTTTTGGTGTGTTTGCTTGGGATGAATATAACGGCGGCGACTTGCATAATTGGCACTGGTTGGGGCGGCCGATAAGCACAGCACAGCAAGATTTAAGCAACTTGGACACGACTGATTGGCTGGCAAAAGCAGATTGGCAATGGTCAGTGGCAGAAGGCTTTAAGGCCACCTCTAGCCAAATAGCCAAAAATCATCTTGCCAACGTGACCCGGACACCCGCCAACACGGTACTCGAAAAATTGATTTTTGGTGTTAAACTGACCCCAAGCAGCGGTTTGAATGGTTTGGTGGCTGGACAAAGCTACACTTTGGAGTTTGATGCCAAGGGTGACGACACCTGGCACAGCAACGGCCAAACCTTTGCACAAGTGCCAAGGATGATAGCCATCAGCGGTGCCGTCAACACCGGCCTGCGCAAACACCCGTTATCGGTGCTGGTGGACAGCCATTTGCGCCATTACCGTCTGAGTTTTATTGCCGATGGTTCGCCCGCTGCAATATTTGGCATTGCCGAACAAGTTGGGGCCACTGAAATTGGCAATATCAAGCTGTTCCAAGGCAGTGCCGAACGCTGGTCACGCGAGTTTGAAAACGGTATGGTATTGCTTAATATGACCCAAACACCTTGGCAAACCCACGTCAGGAAAAATTATTACCGCCATTTAAAAGGCGGCCAAAACCCTGGCATCAATTCCGGGCAAGCCGTGGCTGATGAACTGGCCATACCCCCACAAGATGCTGTTTTTCTGGTCAAACGTTAGCTTTTGTAGCAAATAACTGCCATTGCCATTTCCTTCTGGCAACTTTTAGCGAAGCCTTACGTTCCCTGAGCAAAGCCAAAGGGAACTACAACCAGGCAAAATAACTAGGTAAACGAGGTAATGGCGCTGTACAGGGCTTCGTCTACAGTCTTCCGGTGTGCCGCGTAACATCAGAACTTAATTTTTGTCCCTATCCCAACCCAGTTAATCCAGTCGAGCAAAGTGGGCGATAGGGCATTTCCGTTAACCCAAAGCTTAACAGGCTCTATTGTGAAAAAATTAATGTTGGCCACGATTATCTTGGCTATTGGTGCAGGTGTCGGCTGGTCATACCTAAAATTTCATCATGACGACAAACACACACTCACCCTGTACGGCAATGTTGATATACGGGAAGTCAACTTAGGATTTCGGGTGGCAGGTAAGCTTAGCAAATTAGCTTATGACGAGGGCGACCCGGTCAAGCAAGGTGATGTGCTGGCACAACTGGACGACGAGCCATACCGCAACCAAGTGGCCCGTGCTGCCGCGCAAGCCCAGTCATTAAAGGAGCATTTAAGGTTGCTGGAAACTGGCAACCGCCCACAAGAAATCGCCCAAGCCAAAGCCCTGCTGCATGAGCACGAAGTGGCCACCGCCAATGCCCGCCGCTTGTTCCAGCGGGCGGAACAATCCGCCCTTGCCAAAGGCATTTCCAACCAAGAACGGGACAACGCTGAAGCCGGCTTCTTGGAGGCCGATGCCCAGCTAGCCTCGGCCCGGCAAAATTTGTCTTTGCTGACGGCTGGCTTCCGCGTGGAAGACATTGCCCAAGCCAAAGCTGATCTGGCGCAAGCGAAAGCTGCTTTAGCCGATGCCCGGCTGCAACAGCAAGACACCACTCTGACTGCCCCTTCTGATGGCATTATTTTCACCCGCGCCCAAGAGGCCGGGGCGATCTTACCCGTCGGGGCAACCGTTTTTACCTTGTCTTTGCAAAACCCCGTGTGGATACGCGCCTATGTCCATGAACCCGACCTTGGGCATATCCACATCGGCGGCAAAGTCACTATTGTCAACGATTCGCATCCAGATCAGCACTATAACGGCCACATTGGCTTTATTTCCCCTCGCGCCGAATTCACCCCCAAAACCGTGGAAACCGCCCAACTGCGCACCGCATTGGTGTACCGTTTACGGGTGGTGGTGGACAATCCTGACCATGGTTTGTTACAGGGGATGCCGGTCACCATCAGGCTAGCCACCCAACCATGACGGGTAATGCCATGGTCTGCCTAGAATCGGTGCAGAAGCTCTTTAAAGGGTCAACTAAACCGGCTTTGGCAGGCTTTTCAGCAGCCATCTTCCCAGGCTGCATCACCGGCTTAGTCGGGCCTGACGGTGCTGGCAAAACCACGTTGATACGGCTGATGGCCGGGTTGCTTGCCCCCACTGCAGGCAGCATCCGTATACAAGGGCTTGACCCTATCGTGGATGCATCCCTATTGCGTGATGCCATTGGCTATATGCCGCAAAAATTTGGTTTGTACGAAGACTTGACGGTATTGGAAAACCTGCAGCTTCATGCCGACTTACGTGGCCTGTTAGGTGAGCAGCGCAGCCACACCTTTAAACAGTTGCTGGAATTTACCGATTTGGCACGCTTCACCAGCCGTTTCGCCGGAAAACTATCTGGTGGGATGAAGCAAAAACTGGGGCTGGCCTGTGCCTTGCTTGGACAGCCCCGCTTATTGTTGCTGGATGAACCCGGTGTTGGCGTAGACCCCATATCACGGCGGGAACTTTGGAAAATGGTCAATGCCTTAGCTGACCAAGGCATTGCCGTGATCTGGAGCACTGCTTATCTTGATGAGGCTGAATTATGCCAACAAGTGTTGCTGATGAATGAAGGCCAATTGTTATTTTATGGGCGACCGGCTGAGCTGACCGGCCGCTTGCAAGACCGGGCCTTCCAAATCCGCAACATCAGCGGTAACCGGCGCAAGGTGTTGGCACTGGCTTTATGCCGCCCCGATGTCATGGATGGGGTGATCCAAGGCCATAACGTACGGCTATTGTTACGTCCCCATGTTACCCTGCCCGACGCCAGTGAATTTAACGCCGGAGCTAATGCGGAACTGGTGCCGGTTGCGCCCCGCTTTGAAGATGCCTTCATTGAAGCATTAGGAGGCGGGCCAGGCGGTTATTCTGAACTCGCACAACGCCTACAGCCCATTACAGGCGATGGCGACACCGTTGTTGAGGCGGTTCAACTGACCAAGCTGTTTGGCGATTTTGCCGCCACCGACCATGTTAATTTTGCCGTACAACGTGGCGAAATATTCGGTTTGCTGGGGCCAAACGGCGCCGGTAAATCAACCACCTTTAGGATGCTGTGCGGCCTGCTGAAACCCACTTCGGGCAACGCCCATGTACTGGGCATAGACCTAAAAACCAGCGCTAGCCTGGCGCGGCAACAACTCGGCTACATGGCACAAAAATTTTCCCTGTACGGCAATTTGACGGTCAAACAGAATTTGATGTTTTTCTCAGGCATCTACGGCCTAAAGGGAAGCCAACAAAAAGCCATGGTGGACAGCATGACTGACGTGTTCAATTTTCAAGCGCTGCTGGCCCGAAGAACCGATACCTTGCCCTTGGGTTTTAAACAACGCCTGGCCTTGGCCTGTGCGGTCATGCACGGCCCGGCCATCCTCTTCTTGGACGAGCCCACCTCCGGGGTAGACCCCGTGACGCGCCGCGAATTCTGGACGCATATCAATGGCATGGTGGAAAAAGGCGTGACCGTGATTGTGACCACGCATTTTATGGATGAAGCCGAATATTGCGACCGGATTGCCCTGGTGTTCCGCGGGCAAATCATCGCGGCGGGCACGCCCGACCAATTGAAAGCCCAAGTGGCCACTACGGCAAACCCTGACCCGACCATGGAAGATGCCTTCATTACTTTGGTGCAAGGCCAGTCTGAGCTTGACTTGTCCAACCAAAACCAGCCAAACCCAGAGCCTTTAAACCAAGCCCCTTCAAACCAGGAAACACCATGACCCGCACGCTCTCCTTCCGCCGCCTGCGCGCCTTGTGCCACAAAGAAACATTGCAAATCATCAGAGACCCCAGCAGTAATATCATTGCCTTTGTGCTGCCCGTGCTACTGTTGTTTATTTTTGGTTATGGCATTAACCTTGATTCAACCGCTGTAAGGATTGGCGTGGTATTGGAAGACACCAGCCCGGAAGCACGGCATTTCGCCGACAACCTTTTTGGCTCGCCTTATCTGGATGTGACCACCGGACTGACCCGACACGCTATGGAGGAAGCCATGATTGCCGAACAGGTGCGTGGCTTTATCGTCATACCGGTGGATTTTAGCGCCAAGCTAAAACGCGCCGCCGAGCCAGCCTCACTGCTGGTGGTCACCGACGGCAGTGCGCCCAACACCGCCAGTTTTGTGCAAAATTATTTGCGTGGCGCTTGGCATGAGGGCTTGTTGCAACGTGCCGACGAACAAGGCAAAGCCGCCCCCGCCGACATTACCCTTGAACCCCGGTTCTGGTTCAATGCTTCCGCCGAAAGCAGGAATTATCTAATTCCCGGTTCCATCACCATCATCATAACCGTCATTGGCACGTTACTAACCTCACTGGTGGTGGCGCGGGAATGGGAACGCGGCACCATGGAGGCTTTGCTGGCATCGCCAGTGACGCGCACAGAACTGCTGTTGAGCAAGTTATTGCCCTATTATGTATTGGGCATCATTTCCTTGTTCTTATGCGTGGCGGTTGCGGTGTTTGTTTTGGACATTCCATTTCGCGGTTCGCTGCTGGTATTATGGGGCATTGGCTCGCTATTTTTAGCCAGTTGCTTGGGCATGGGCCTGTTATTGTCCACCAGTCTGCGCAACCAGTTCAACGCCGCCCAAGCTGCACTAAACGCCGCGTTTTTGCCCGCACTGATGCTGTCCGGCTTCATTTACGAAATCCGTAGTATGCCGGCTGCTGTACAAGCCTTCACTTACTTGGTCCCGGCACGTTATTTTGTGACCGCCATGCAAACCATCTTTCAGGCCGGTAATGTCTGGCCAGTGTTGCTTAACAGCAGTCTTTTCCTGCTGATGTCGTCGGTGTTTTTTATTGGCATGACGGCACTAAAAACCCGTAGGGGGCTGGAATAACCATGTTGCACCGAATTGTCACGCTAGTCTTAAAAGAATTGCAAACCCTGTTACAAGACCCGCAATCACGTACCATCCTTATTTTGCCGGTGATATTGCAATTGGCGTTGTTCCCTTTTGCCGCCACCCTGGAAGTAACCAACAATAGCTTGGCGGTGTTCAATGAAGATAACGGCAATGAATCCTTGGAGCTTATCAAGCGCTTCTCGCAAGCCCAAGCATTCAGCGAATTGCACATGCTCTATGATGAAGCGGAAGTACGCGATACCATTGATAACCAACAAGCCTTGCTTGTCATCCGTTTCCCCGCTGATTTTTCACGCCAGCTTGCCGCAGGCCGTGGCGCGAAAATCCAAGCATTGCTGGATGGGCGACGCTCCAATAGCGGACAAATCGCTTTCGGCTACATACAAGAGATTATCGAAAACTATTCCGATGAGCGCGGCAACCCAACCAACCGGGCCATGCCCTCGCGGCTGTTTTTCCGCCATTGGTTCAACCCCAACCTCGATTACGTCCGGCACATTGTACCCAGCTTGGTGGCCATCATCACCACCATCAGCACACTGATTGTCACCTCCCTATCGGTGGCACGCGAACATGAACAAGGCACGTTTGACCAACTGCTGGTGTCGCCGTTGACGCCCAACATGATTATGGTGGGCAAAACCCTGCCTGCCATGCTGGTCGCCATAAGCCAAGCAACTATTATCTTGTTGGCGGGCATCTTTATCTACCACATCCCCTTTGTCGGCTCTTTTTGGCTGCTGTATGCCAGCATGGTGTTTTACATTCTTGCTTTGGCGGGATTTGGCTTGCTGATCTCCTCGATCTGCATCACCCAACAGCAATCATTCCTTGGCGTGTTCAGTTTTGTCATGCCCACCATTTTACTGTCGGGATTTGTCGCACCTATCGAAAACATGCCGGTCTGGTTGCAATACCTGGACTGGTTCAACCCGCTGACGCATTTTATTGTCATAGTCAAAGGGGTTTTCCTAAAAAACATCGGCTTGTCCTTGCTGATGCACAACCTCTGGCCTTTAATGGCCATTGCCGCCGTGACACTAGGGGCCGCCAATTGGCTATTTAACCGGCAACTGGACTAAACCAGCCCCTATTTGAACGGCTTGCAACATCACCAAGGCTGCTATGATTATTGATTCTGCCATTGTTAACACCTTACGCCGCACCGGCGCGCTTGCACTGTGCCTGATGCTGGCCGCTTGCAAAGTAGGCCCTGATTACCATAAGCCGGACACGGCATTGCCCAAATCTTGGCTGTCAGCACCGGACAACGCCAATAACCTAGGGACGGCCCAACATGAACTGGCTTGGTGGCAGGGCTTGCATGACCCGGTGTTAAACCAATTGATGGTGCAAGCGGCGGCAGGCAATTGGAACGTCAGAATTGCCAGCACCCGTATCACCGAGGCACGCTCCCTGCGCAATTCCGCTATTGCCGCCTTGTTCCCGACCGGAAACATGATGGCTAGCGCCACCCGCCAAGCCAACCAGATCGGTTTTCCCAACGGCACCCCTGCCAGTTTAAAAAGTGCCATCAAGCAACCTTTCAATATCTTCAAAACAGGATTCGATGCCAGTTGGGAGCTGGACTTGTTTGGCGGGCATCGGCGCGAGGCGGAATCGGCCAAGGACGAATGGGAAGCCAGCATTATTTCCCGCGAGGACAGCCTGATCAGTGTGTTGGCTGAAGTCGCCCGCAGCTATATTGACATCCGCCAATATCAGGCACAATTGCAAATTGCCAAGGACACCTTGGCGGCCGACCAAGAAATTTGCGCCATCACCGAGCAACGGCTTGCCCTAGGCGACACTGCTGGCCTTGATGTTGCCAAAGCGCAGGCACAGCAGGAACATGACCGGACACAACTGCCTTACTACCAAAACCAACTGGCGCAAGCGGAATTCAGCTTGGATGTGTTATTGGGCGAACCGCCCGGCGGCGTCCATAAACGGGTTGGCAGCACGGCAGCAATACCAACTGCTGATAAAAAGCTAGTGTTGGACGCACCGGCGGCGGTGATTGCACAACGTCCCGATATCCGCAATGCCGAGCGCAAATTGGCCGCCGCCACCGCACAACAGGGCGTTGCCATTGCCAAGTTTTTTCCGGACATTTCCTTGACCGGTTTTATTGGACTTTTCAACACCAATGCCGGCAGTTTTTTGAGTGCGGGCAGTAAATCTTGGAGCATGGGTGGCAGTATCCTCTGGCCTATCTTAAGCTATGGCTCGCTGTCCGCCAATTTACAGGCCGCCGACGCAAAACAGCAAGAGGCTTTAGCTGTTTACCAACAATCGATTATTGCCGCACTGTCGGATGTCGAGCGGTCTTTTTCTGCCTATACCCAGCAGGAGCAGTATCGGCAAATCTTGGCAAAAGCGACTGCCAGTGACTTAACCGTTTACCAGATTGCCTTAGCGCGCTACCAAACCGGATTGGCCTCGTTTTTGGAAGTGCTGGATGCCCAGCGCAGGCTGTATGCGGCGCAAAACCAGCTGGCTTTAGCCAAAGCGCAAACCACACAGGATTTGGTTGCGGTTTATAAAAGTTTGGGTGGTGGATGGGAGTTGTTGCGTTAGCGTAATTGTGCTGGAAGTTTGTGATTTGATTTATTGGGGTTATCTTTTCTCCCTAAACCTAAGCACTTGACAAAGTTTATTTAGAATAACAAATTGACATCGTATAGGTATTTGGATTAGATTCTCATCCATTAATCAAATTATGCTTAGGGTGGCTAAATATGGAGTGTAAATTATGAATCCGTCAAGTGTTGCGATTGTTTCTGATCTACTCGATCATAACCTTCCTCAAGTGGCTAATGTTGTTGTTGACAAAGGCGCAGAATATGTGCAAAAAAAATTGGGTGTTGGTCTGCAGCCAAATTTAACATTTGAACAGGTAGAGCAAATTCGCAATGCAGCCTCGGAACATGAGGAATTTTTGGCCAAGTTGGACGAAGAATCTATCCGGCAAGCCATCGGCATGCAAAATCGGGCAATGGATTCCCAAGACCCAGAAGTTAGACACTTCATCTATAGGTTCGCATGGTTCTGGTCAGGCGTGTCGGTAATTTATTTTTTTTCGGTGACTTTTTATCCATTACCCCTTCCTGCACAACAACAACATTTTGCAGACATCATACTCGGTTTCCTGCTCGGCACTGCGGTAGCTAGCATTATCCAGTTCTTTTATGGTTCATCGAAGTCCAGCCATGATAAAACTCAAATGTTGATGCAGAAATCTAAGGAGTAATGATTATGTACCAAATCGAAGTGAAGCATTTACAAACTGCCGGTGTGAAAGAGCCAGAGAAATGGTTAGATGCCATACGTGCTACATGCGAAAAGTTTTATATTAATACGGAAAAGCAGGTGGCCGCTTTTTTGGCACAAACCGCGCACGAATCTGGTGGTTACACAGTGCTGGAAGAAAACCTGAATTATCGTGCTGCAGTTATGGCCACTTGTTGGCCAGACCGATTTGCGGTTATTGGGCCCAATGGCAAACCTAAGACAGACAGTAATGGCGTAAATGTGCCGAATAGCTTGGCTTTGGCATTGCAGCATAAACCCGAGAAAATCGCCAACACTGTGTACTCTTGCCGTATGGGTAATGGCTCAGTTGAATCGGGAGACGGCTGGAAATACCGTGGCCGTGGACTAATTCAGCTTACTGGCAAGGAAAATTATTCTAGTTGCGGTAAGGAACTAGGCCTCGATCTGGAAAATAACCCCGACCAATTATCGCAGCAAGCTCAAAGCGCAGCGTTGGCGGCTGGGTGGTTCTGGCAAGAAAAAAACTGTGACGATTTTGTCAACCGTGATGATTTTAAAGGCCTGACCAAACGTATCAATGGCCAAACCATCGGTTTGCCAGATCGTGAACACCGATACACTGCCGTACTTGAAAGCATGAGAGCATGAATAAAGCGAAAGTTGACATATCATGATGAGTAGCTTTTTAGCCCGTAGTTTGGGCTGTACCCAAGGGCATAAAAGGAACGAACCCTTACAAACAGGCTTAAAATGTGCCGCTGTTTTATATTGCAAGCTTGAACCACAATCAATTGCCTGAATCTTTATCTTAAACGCTTACCAAATTTCAGACAACAAAAAACCCGCTGCCAACACCGGACTAGCCGGCGTTAACAGCGGGTTTTTTAGAAGGCTATTTAGATAACAGTGACGTTTTCTGCTTGTGGGCCTTTTTGGCCTTGGGTCACTGTGAACTGGACATTTTGGCCTTCGTCTAAAGACTTGTAGCCGCCTGAGTTATTGATGTTTCTGAAATGTACGAAAACATCCGGGCCAGATTTTTGCTCAATAAAGCAAAAACCTTTCTCAAAGTTAAACCATTTGACGACGCCGATGGCAGCACGTAGTATGTTGGGGCGAATAAATAAATAAAATCAATAAATTAATGATTGGTTATTAATCAAATTGGAGTTCACACATAATCCTGACCGATTCACCGACAGAAACCTCAATTCGTTTTTTTGCGCTTTGGTATTAGCTCATGTTATTTCCCTAAAATTAACACAGGCAGCTTTCCGCCAATTGCGGTAGCTAAAGCTTTAAGCCCTATTTTTTTAAAATGCTGCGCATCTGTATGGGTTTGCAAACTTGCGGTCAGTTTTCATTCATTGTTTTTAGGGGGAGCTGCTGTAATTTTGTCAAGCACTTCAAACACTTGTGGCAAATGTTCGGTATATGTTGCTACATAATTAAACGTAAAAACACTCCTTTCCTCATTTTGCAGATTTCTCCCCTTTATAGATGGGCCGTGTTTTTTCCAGTATTCCTGCAGTTTTTCTGGAATAAGTCCAGTACTTAAACTCTCCGCTGTGGCGGCATACCCTTTCACGCCCTGATCAGCATCAAAAAAACCGCTTCTTAGGTTACCCAAGCAGTGGTCAGTAAAATGATAGATGTTGTTGACCTCGTCAACCGATGGGTTAAAGCACAAATCAAAGATATAGTCGTTCATTATAGAGCTAATGCCCGATGAATCACCGGTACCCGACTCATCGTATTTACCGACTCCGATACCGGAACCGCCATCTTCTTCTTGATTGGCAAGTTGGTATATAATAAAGCTTATTATAGCCGAACGGGTGGCTAACAATTGATCTTCCAGCCGATTGCCATCTTCAACTTGTAAACTTTGCGCTTTAAGCCACTGTCCGGAATCTCCATAAAAGTCATCGTCAGATGTGTTATCAACCTCGGTAAAAAAATTAATATTACGTTCAATATAGGTCTCTTTAAACAGTTTAAACACAGACTGGGAAATTGTTCGCATACCTTTTAACGCGAGAGTGGAAACCATGCCATCGGTCTGGGCATTTATGTCATCAGAAACGATCAACGCACTTTGGAGATTGGGTATTTGTCCTAGTCGGTCAGCCGAACAATACAATCTGAATTGCATTAAATCATGCCAGCCAAGTGTCCCTCGGTCCGCCGATGCCAAACGACGGATCAATCCTTTATCTTTGAAATTACCTTCACCGTAGATACGCTGAGCAATTTCGACTGTATTTTCTTTGGTATTTGCTAATCTACGTCCTTGGGTGCGGCCCCACCCTGCACGATCTAACAGGTAGATTAAGGATAATATCGTGCTTTTTCTTAAAGATATATATTCGCCGTAGTCGGGAATTGAAGAATAACAAGGTAAATATTTCACGAGGGTATTGATGGCATCTTCGGCTGGATCTTTTGTAAGTACGTATGACTGGTCGACCAAAACCTGCCAAAATTTTTTGTGTGCTGATCCACCATTTTGCAGGTTGAACTCTGGCTCTTTCAAAATAGCGGCAATTGAATTGCCATTCATAACGCGATTGACGGCATCTTGGTAAAACTTGAATGTATCTCGCGGTTCTGGCTTAGCCAATCTGACAATTAGCTTCAGATATTTTTCTAGATTCCGGAACGGCTCCGAGTTGAAGCAAGCACGAGAACTTAGGATGCTTTCATTAGCTAGATAGATATTGCCAAGATTTAGCACTTCCTCGTCGAATAACTGCTTTAACAAGAAGCTTGCGGTAGTATCGCATTCTTCCAATACTTGCTTAAATTTCTCATTGTTGGAGAATGTTGTTTTTCCCGTTTCAATTTCAATACTCCTTTTTGCTGAAAACACACCTTGCCTTCCTTCTGTTTCTTCTGCATAGATATGTCGAAACACTCCTGGATAGTTAAGATGCAAAAGCATCAGGTTGACGAGGTCTTGCTCATTGAAATCTGTTTTACTTAAGTCTGATTTCTCTATCTGCACCATAAGAACTGCATTGACAAAACGCTTCAGTTTACGCATATCGCCTATTAATGGGAAATAATTCGGCGCAATATCCTTGTCCAATATCTCAGCTAGTTTGCTCAAAACAGCCTCGAGCTTGTTCAGGTTTTCTATTGGAATGGTCGGAATGGAATGCTCATTTTTTCGCCAGTCCGTTTTCAAAAAGTCTCGGAGCATGGCACTGTCAACAAATAGGCTCAATTTCACCGTCACAAACTTCTCAAGAAACTCACGTGCATTGCTGCCATCGTCTTTTCCCTTCACTAGATTTTCAGTATCGTAGCATAAGATATATATTGCTTGGGATAGGTTGAACGTGCGTCTAACAGCAAATAATACGTTGTTGACCGTTTTAGGTTCAAGTCGATCCAGATCATCTATAACAACGATGACGCGCCTATCAATACTTTTAAGGACATCGTCAATATCTTCCAGTAATTCATCAATGGTTTCATTCAGTGGTCCAATAGACAGCCTGAAGTCAAACAGCGTGATGCCCTTAATCATCCGCAAGTAACGCGAAGCGACTGGTCGGAACTCTGGTGCAAAAACCTGCTGCTGAATAGTTGCAGTAAGGTCGCGTAGAAAACGCTCCGATAAATCGGGTTCGGAAGCGTACCGTAAAGGCTCAAAACGAAAAACGATTACCGAATCTTTCCCAGCCTCCCCCCTGCGTCAGACTAGTTGTCGCCTCAAATTTTTAAAGAAAATAAAATTTGAGATTAGAGATGAAAACGTATACAAAGTATTCTGAAGACTTTAAAGAGCAGGCACTGTGTAAAGCTTACAATCGTAGAAATGATCAAT
>Ga0208259_1000012_pt1 | contig 83570 bp, 73 predicted proteins | sample CryBogCBH22May08_FD_184618 | JGI IMG/M metagenome (GOLD analysis project Ga0208259, IMG submission 184618) | Freshwater microbial communities from Crystal Bog, Wisconsin, USA - CBH22May08 (SPAdes) | ecosystem: Environmental > Aquatic > Freshwater > Lake | place: Crystal Bog, Wisconsin, USA... | reverse complement strand
TGCAAAGCATTGATTGCAAATACGCTTAATGTTTTTTTTCCATGTAAATTAATTTAGGAATGCAATTTACACATACAGATTATAACAGCTTAAATACAGTTCATTGCGCAGCAATGTTGGTTCAACTACTAAAAGTATGTAGGCGCAAGTCTCAAATCAGCAAACCATAAAGCCATATCATCAGGCAACAGGTTTATATCTGTAAACCAGAGCCCCACACCACTAAACCCGCAAAAAAGGAGAATAAGATAGAATAAAGTAGGCACAAAAAAAGAGGTCAACCTTTCAGTCAACCTCTTGTATAGATTTTAATTATTAATTCTTAATTATTAATTCTTAATTATTAATCATCAGCGGCATAACCAGCATCAGTAAATCTTCGCCTTCGCCCTGCTCGGAAGGTTTTATTAAACCTGCTTTGGTAGGGGTAGAAAGTTCTACATTCACTTCGGTAGTATCGGCAGCATTCAGCATCTCTATCATAAAGCGTGCATTGAAGGCTATCTGCATATCATCTCCATCAAACTGACATGCCATACGCTCGGTACCTTCGAAGCTGAAATCTACGTCCTGAGCGGCCAATTGCAATTCGTTACCGGTAATACTCAACACAACCTGATTGGTACTCTTGTTGGAGAAAACGCTTACCCGTTTTAATGCATTCTGAAAATCGATTTTGCTAACCATTAATTTAAATGGATTATTGGCAGGTATTACCACACGATAGTCAGGGAAACGAGCATCGATTAAGCGACAAGACAACTGAACTTCATCCTGAATAACAAAGAAGTGGTTGCTATTGTAATTGATGGTCAATACATCATCATTGTCTGGTAAAGCGTTCTTTAACAGAGTTAAAGGCTTTTTAGGAACAATGAAAGATTCGGTAGAACCAGGCTTAACATCGGTTCTTTTATAACGAACGAGTTTGTGAGCATCAGTAGCTACAAACTGGACACTATCTTTACCCAATTCGAAGAACACCCCATTCATGGCTGGTCTAAGATCGTCGTTACTTACGGCGAAAAGCGTTTTATTGATGGCAGTAACTAAAGCTGAACTTTTGATAGTAAAGCTGTTGGTATCATCCACAGAAGGCTCCTTAGGAAAATTGTCTGGATTTTCACCCATGATCTTATACTTACCATTATCAGAAGTGATTTCAATACCGTAGTTGGCATCGATACTAAAAGTAAGTGGCTGATCTGCAATATTCTTCAGCGATTCAATAAGGATTTTGGCAGGAATACACACTCTACCATTGGCCTCACTTTCTACACTTAGTTGCACTCTCATAACCGTTTCAAGATCGGTAGCAACAATACTTAACTTTTTATCCTGGATTTCGAATAAGAAATCTTCCAGAATTGGCAGAACCGTGTTAGCAGCAACAACACCATTAATCTGCTGCAAATGCTTCAACAATGAAGACGATGACACTATAAACTTCATAATACAATTTTATATTTTAAGGTCGTGACAAACGTACTGTAAAATGTTTAATTATGATACAATATTTACAGAAATGGGTAAAAGTATAGCAATTTGACAATTTGACTGTTCAATAATTTGATGATTTTAAATGGGTATATGAATAAATTGTTTATTAGTTTTATTGTTTCTAATACTTAGTTTTGTTCACTTACCAATGGATAATAAAAATAAAAGCTATACACCAGCACAAGCGATTCCCAAGATTCAGCATTATTGTGCCTATCAGGAAAGGTGCCATGCTGAGGTGACAGAAAAGCTGTATAGTTTTGGGTTGCATAAATCGGAAGTAGATCAGATAGTAACCCAACTAATAGAAGACAATTACCTGAACGAAGAACGGTTTGCAAGGTCTTTTGTTAATGATAAATTTAAGTTCAACAAGTGGGGACGGAAGAAAATTGAGTACCAGCTAAAAGCTAAAAAGGTTAGTCCATACAATATTAAAACCGGGATGAAAGCTATCGACGAGGATGATTATCTTGCATTATTAAAGAAAGAAGCAATCAGTAAAATGGATAGTTTGAAAAAGGAAAGAGACTCGAGAAAGAAGACGGCTAAAATATTCCAGTATCTGATAGGAAGAGGATTTGAATCGGGATTGATTGGAGAGGCTTTAAAGGGATTGGTGGATTAGCGAATTTGCGGATTAATACAAATACAATTTGCCGCAGAGAAAAGATAGGGAAGGAGGGGGGGAATTAACGGATTAACGAATTGGCGGATTGGTGAATTAATACAAATACAGTTTGACGCAGAGAAAAGAGGGAAGGATGGGGGATGTATAATTGAGGCTTGTTATTGCGAAAGATAGATTACTTGTTACTGTATTCTCCTGACTCCTGTATTCTAACTCCTATATCCCTGTCATTGCCTCTTTGCCTTGTATTAAGCAGCATTTGTTCTATACTTTGCTTTTCTGAAGAATAAAATTTCTGTAGCAGAGATCAACAAAATACTTAGTAAAGTAGTTACACCAACTTTGGTAAAGAAGTAACGAAAATTTCCAAATTGTAACCATTCGATCAATATCATATAAGCATGGTGGAGAAAGGTAAACAGGATGATATAAAAAGAGTAAGCACCCAATCCCATGCTCTGAATAGATGGCTCTACATAGCTTTGTTCAGTAGTTTCCTGAGGAATAAGTAAGTTTAATATAAATGGTCGTAAGTATGCAATTAGTACACAAGGTGCTGCGTGTAAACCAGGTGTACCACTAAAATAGTCAATTGATAAACCAGTAAGAAATGCTACAAACATCAATGCAAATCTGTTTATAGAAAAGGGTAACCATAAAATAAACAGAAAATAGAGATAAGGTATTACATATTGGTTTACAGGAGGTACCTTGTCCAGGATAAACTCCTGAACCAGTACAAACAAGATGAAACGGAATATATATTTAACAATATTACTCATTCAATTTTAGTTTACTATCTTCCAGTAATCGTTGCTCATTATAGCGTGAATTCTTTACTACATATACATATTGTAGATTAAAGAAGTTGGTAGATGTTTTAATTTTTAAAGTAAAGAAGTTGGAAGAATTATCCTTTCTGATAGACTCGATTGTCCCCACTAAAATATTGGGAGGATAGTTGGAATAAGTGCTGGTAACTACGCTATCACCTTTAAAGATTTTAGCACTTTTAGGAATGTTTTTCATCAGTACATATTCAGGGCTAACACCATCCCATTCTATGTTACCAGAATTCTTATCTCGTTTAAGCATAGCACTTACGCTACTCTTTCTATGCAGCAGACTTTTTACCCTACAAAAGTTATCACTTACCTCTACTACTTCTCCTACAATTCCCTGAGGGCCAATTACCGCCATATCTTTTTCAATACCTTGTAAACGGCCTCTTTCCAGCATGAGCATATTAATTTGTGAGGATATATTGTTGCCCACCACTCTGGCATATAAGTAGCTATACTTACGGATAGGAAGAGAGGAAGAATCCGGTTTGAAAGAGGATGTAGAATCTACATCATTTGAAACAAAGATGCTACTACTTTTCAGGCTATCTCTTAATCTGGCATTTTCCTGAGCAAGTTGATTGTTAATCTTTTGCAGATTCAGGTAGGAATATACATTATCATACTTCTTATTCACCTTGCCTACCATTTCATTGGTAATACCGGCAAAGAATACTTCGTGTGTTTTACTGTATTTATTCAATATCAGTATACAGCAGATTTGTAGGGCTACAAAACTGATGAAGTTGAAATATATCCGTATAAAAATAAATATGTTCTTCACAGAGCGAAATAAGCGATAATAATATTCCAAATCTTCAGTTATGAGTGATTTGGAATTTTACTATTTCAGTTAAAGAAATTTATTTCATAATGAAAGGGTACTTCAAATAATTTTTCAAAGCAAGCCCTGTACCTCTTACCACACTTTTTAGTGGATCTTCGGCTACATGAACAGGAAGTTTTATCTTTTGGCTCAAGCGTTTATCCAATCCTCTTAGTAAGGCACCACCACCAGTAAGATAAAGTCCTCTTTTATAAATATCTGAAGCTAGTTCAGGAGGAGTAGTTTCCAACGCTTTTAGAATAGCTTCTTCTATTTTGAAGATACTTTTATCCAAAGCTTCGGCTATTTCCTGATAGCTGATAATAATTTGTTTTGGAATACCTGTTACAAGATCTCTTCCATTTACAGGAATGTCATCTGGTGGGTTATCCAGATCTTTCATAGCAGCACCTACATTAATTTTAATCTGTTCTGCAGTACGCTCGCCAATTAATAAGCTATGATAACGTCTTAATGCTTCCATGATATCTGCGGTGAATTCATCACCTGCAATTCTGATACTCTGATCACAAACTATACCTGCAAGGGCAATAACGGTAATACCAGTAGTACCACCACCTATATCAATAATCATGTTTCCAACAGGTTCTTCTACATCGATACCGATACCCAAAGCAGCTGCCATAGGTTCGTGAATCATGTATACTTCCTTTGCACCAGCCTGTTCGGCACTATCTCTTACGGCACGTTTTTCAACTTCGGTAATAGAAGAAGGAATACAGATAACCATTCTCCAGCTGGGTGGAAAAAGTGGTTTTTTAGGATAAACCAGTTTAATTAATTCCCTGATCATCAGCTCGGCAGCATTGAAATCGGCAATAACACCATCTTTCAATGGTCTTACTGTTCTTATGCTCTCGTGTGTTTTCTCGTGCATCAGTAAAGCCTTTTTTCCAACAGCCAATACTTCCTTAGGGTTGTTTCTGTTAAGTGCAACTATACTTGGTTCGTTCACTACAATCTCATCTTCGTGTATAATGAGTGTATTTGCAGTACCCAAGTCCATTGCTATTTCTTGTGTAAAAAAACTGAATAGTCCCATTTAGTTTATATAATATAAATTAGTTATCTTAAAATAATGTTCGCAAAGGTGTATTAAATCTATGGAAAAAGCAAAGAATATGTGTAATGGGGATATTTTATGGATAAATTAACGAGTTTAAGCCAAAGCTTTCAGCATTCCGATAGCTTTTACAAGGCATTCTTCGTATTCTTTATCAGGGTTGCTGTAAAAAGTAATGCCTCCACCTACCTGATAAGAAATTTCTTTGCTTGCGGCATTGTACAAAATACTACGGATAACAACATTAAAATCAAAGTCTCCATCAGGTGTAATATATCCGACACTTCCCGAATATAGTCCTCTTTTTACAGGCTCATATTCTGCTATTAACTCGAGTACTCTTTTCTTGGGTGCTCCTGTCATAGAGCCCATGGGGAAAGTTGCTTTAAGCACATCAGAAAAGTCCAGACCATCCTCTATTTCGCCTTCAATAGTAGAAATCATCTGATGAACCTGCGGAAAAGTATAAATACCATATAATTCTTTTACAACCACAGTGCCTTCTTTAGCGATCTTACTCAGGTCATTGCGCATCAGATCGACAATCATGACATTTTCCGAACGATCTTTTTCACTCAGGTATAGGGCTTGTTTTAATTGATCGTCTTTTTCTGTATCCTTCAAATCTCTGGCAATTGTTCCTTTTATGGGTTGTGCAATAAGTTTATTTCCACTCTTCTTTAAGAACCTTTCTGGGCTAGCACACAGCAGATAATTATCCTCCATTTTATAAAAACAAGAGAAAGGAGTAGGCGAAACTTCTGCTAGTTTTAAATAAGTATGATAGGGTGATAAATAATCGGCAGTACAATGAAATTCCTGACAGAAATTTATCTCATAACAATCCCCTTTTTGTATATGGTTTTGTAGTGCTCTTATTATAGATAAATAGGCTTCTTTTGAAGTGGTAGGTACAGGCACTTTTGTGCTGTTTGGTTGATATATTTTTTTTGTATTATTAATCTCTGAGAAAATAATTTCGGGTGCTTTATTGCTAGAGGTAATTTCTACAGTGTCATTAATAATATGTACTGTTATAGAAGGTTCATACAAGTGTAATAATGGAAAATCAATACTATCTTTTTGGGTAGAAGTTAGGGTTATTAATTCCTGAAATTCAAATGAAATATGCCCAAATAGCCATCTCTTTTTTTGCAAGATAAATGCTTTAAGAGCTTCATAGTCTACGGTATTTAAAACCAGACTATCTAATACGCCTACAGCCATAATACAGTCTATAGACTGGTAGCTGTGCTGGTACTGTTGTGTATCAAACAGAGAACAGATGCTAAATTGTTTGGACCAATTCAACATCTGTTCTTTAAATAAAGTTTTATTTTGTATGAAGAACGACGACTTTGTAATCACATTGAAATATGTGAATTAAAAATCATCATCATCATTGAAGTCATCATTGTCATCAAAAAGATCGAACTCTTTGAAGTCTTCGTCGATTTTGAAATCTTCTTCTTCGGCGGCTTTTTTTCCACCTGTTGAAGTTTTCTTTTCTTTCGACTTTGGAATATCGAATTCGTCAAAGTCCGGATCCCATTCTTCATCCTCTTCTGTTTTGTTCCAGTCGTCTTCAGATTCTTCAACATCGCTGTCGTCATCTTCGTCTTCTTCCTCGACTTTACTCTTTTTAGATCCGCCTTTCTTGGAAGGTTTTACTTCCTCAAGTTCGTCATCATCTTCATCATCGTCTTTTGCTTTCTTCGACTTTGATGCTACTACTACAAGACCCTCTTCGGTAACCATCATTTTTGATGCTCTTTTTTCCTGCTTATCAGTAATTACTGCCATAAGTACAATAAGTTTATTCGGTGTAAAAATTCACTTCAAAATTATATCTTCCAAATATTTTTTTCCTTTTTTTATATCTGAAGAAAAAAAATACCTGTTTAATATTTTTTCCACAAGTGATTTAGTTGCTTTACTTATAAATTTGTCTGCAAATATTAGGGATAAAAAAATGATTTACAGAAAAATTGGTCATACAAATATTGAAGCCTCCGCAATAACCTTTGGTGCTTGGGCAATTGGAGGATGGATGTGGGGTGGTGCCGACCGAAAAGAAGCAGTAGAAGCAATCAGGGCTTCCTTTGATTTAGGAGTTACGTCTATTGATACAGCGCCTATTTATGGTCAGGGACTAAGTGAAGAAATTATAGCAGAAGCCTTAGTGGGTATCCCAAGAGATAAAGTGCAGATATTTACTAAATTTGGTTTGCGTTGGGATCTTAATCAAGGTGAATTCTATTTTAATACCCTGGACAATTTTAACCGTCCTTTAGCAGTATACAAGTACGCTTCCAGAGAAAGTGTTATAAGAGAATGCGAAGATTGTTTAAGAAGACTAAAGACAGATTATATTGACTTATTTCAAATTCACTGGAACGATTCTACTACACCCAAGAGCGAAACTATGGAAGCCTTGATGAGACTGGAAGAGCAAGGTAAAATAAGAGCAGGTGGAGTATGTAATTATACAGCAGATTGGGTTGCCGAAGCAAATGAATCCTATATTCTTGCTTCTGTACAAAATCCTTATAGTATGGTTATGAAGGATATAGAAAAAGAGTTGGTGCCTTATGCTATTAAACATAACAAAGCCTTACTTGCTTACAGTCCTTTACAAAGGGGATTACTGACAGGGAAAATTAAACCCGATCATCAGTTTAAAGAAGAGGATACAAGAAAAGGGAACAGATTTTATACCCCGGATAATATTGAAAGGATAAATAATTTCCTTGCATCAATAAAACCTATAGCAGATAGTAAAGGGGCTACTATTGGTCAGCTGGTAATACAATGGACTATTCAGCAACCGTGTATTACTATTGCATTGGTGGGTGCCAGAAATGCTGCACAGGCTACCGAAAACGCTAAAGCTATCGAGGTAGTTATTGCCCCTGAAGAAATGAAGTTTATTAATAACCAGATAGCAGGTTTACAACTTATTTTTCCATAAAATATTTTTTAGCAACATTGTTTTAGAGGGTAATTATCCTGGAAAATAAACAGTAATTATTGGATATCCAGTTACTAAACACAATAGATGGGTATAAATTCCAGGTACTAAAATTGCTATTCATATCTTAAGCATACTATTTTTACAGCATGAAATACTTTTTTTCGATAGCAATTATAATAATGTTTTTTACTGCCTGTCAGAGTGTAGACATGTACGAACATTTTACTTCTTTTAAAGATCATTCCTGGAAGAGTTCCGAGAAACCTTCCTTTTCTTTCAATATCTCCGATACTAATTCGCTCTATAATTTCTATTTTGTTTTAAGAAATGAAGATGCTTATAGTTACAAGAATATCTGGCTGGACATCAAGGTAAAAGAACCCGATACCACTATTACTATCAGAAGAGAATTCACCCTTGCGGATAATAAAAAATGGTTTGGTGTAGCTATGGATGATATTATAGAACATCGAATTCCTTTCAATAATGCTCCTACTAAGCTTAAAAAAGGAACCTATGAGTTTACAATCAGCCAGATAATGAGAGAAGATCCTTTACCACATATTTTAGCAGCTGGCATAAGGGTACAAAAAATTCATTAGTATAATGTTTAAAGTTTTCCAGAATAAAAAAATTGCTTTTGTTATTGTCATTTACTGGCTGCTCTTGCTCTATATTCTTGCGGCTTTATTCTGGTGGTTTATTGCATTGAACAGACAGAATGCAATGATGACCGAACTTAAATATTCCACTATTCAGAAAGGTAATAAGGATTATGATAATCAGGTACAAACTATTTACTATACTCAACAACGCAAGCGTGCACAGTATGCAGGCGAAGGGGTAATCTTCTTCGCAGTAATCATTATTGCCGCATACTTTTTATTCAGGGCTACCATAAGCCACCTTCGGTTTACACAGCAGCAACAGAATTTTATGATGGCAGTAACCCATGAATTAAAAACTCCTATAGCCATAGTAAAACTAAATGTAGAAACACTACAGCGGCGACAATTAAAAGAAGAATACAAAGAAAAGTTACTGGAAGATACTCTTTCGGAAACCGATAGATTGAACAATTTATGTAATAATATCCTGGTTACTTCACAGTTAGAAACAGGGAGATATAATTGCTTAAAAGAGCTAATTGATATGAATGCATTGCTGGAGCAAACAGTACAGGAATTTCAACATAGGTTCTCCAATGTTCATATTAATTATACTTCAACTGAATCAACTATAATGCTGAATGGAGAGGTTTTACTGATACAGTTGCTGTTAAATAATCTGGTGGAGAATGCCATAAAGTATTCTCCTAGATATGCTCATATAGAACTTACATTGAATCAGCATGGTCAAAAAGTATTGTTTACTGTTGCCGATGATGGTCAGGGTATCTCAGAGGAAGAAAAGAAGAAAGTTTTCGAGAAATTCTACAGAACCGGCGATGAAAATAAAAGGAAAACAAAAGGTACAGGACTAGGGTTATACTTATGCAAAAAAATTGTTCAATCTCATAATGGAAGTATTACTATCACAGATAATCAACCTAAGGGAACTATATTTACCGTAACATTTACAACATCATGATTAGCGAAAAAGGCAATATATTAATAGTAGAGGACGAAGAGAATCTACACAAAACACTTCGGTATAATCTGGAAATGGAGGAGTATTCTATTACTTCAGCCTTTACCGGTACCGAAGCTATCAAGGCTATTGACAGCGAATATTTCGATTTAATTATATTAGATCTTATGCTGCCCGAACTGGATGGTATTAGTATTATTGAAAACGTACGGGTTAAAAATATCGATACGCCAATCCTTATATTGAGTGCTAAAAGTAGCAGTGCCGATAGGATTTTAGGACTTAAAAAAGGTGCCGATGATTATCTTACCAAGCCGTTCAACTTGCAGGAACTGTTGCTCAGAGTAGATAAGTTGATTATTAAAACTAAGAAGATCCGAAATACTGCTGCTTCTTCAGAACTTAATACTTATAGCTTTGGTGGCAATACTGTCGACTTCAATGCTCAGACAGCAGTAACATTTACTGGAAATTCCATAGAACTTAGCAAAAAAGAGTCTCTTTTGTTAAAACTTTTGATAGAAAACAAAGGAAACGTTGTAACTCGTGAAAAAATATTGCAAGTTGTTTGGGGATACAATGTTTACCCTACCACTCGAACAATTGACAACTTTATCCTTAATTTTAGAAAAAATTTCGAACAGGATGGAAGAAATCCTAAATATTTTCAATCTATAAGAGGTGCTGGCTACAAATTTGTGCTATAATTTTTAGTTAATTAGTTAACGATTGTTAGCCCTTTGATATCTATCAACGATTTACATGACAACAATCAGTTTTTTTTTCCTCCCGCTAATATAGTTTTGTTATACAGAAGAGGAAAATAAGGCATGGGATTCATTATTAACGATAGTATCAAAATTGTAGATTTACAAGAAGCATTTACCAAAATGTTTCCATATCTGAAGCTCGAGCTTTTCAGAAAAGGAAATAATTCTGGTGGTTTCTCCGAAATCAAAAAACCAATTTTGTCAAAAGATAAAACTTTGGCAGAGTTAACTACTATTGCAAAAGACCAACAAATTGTTGTTTCTCCTCAAACAACAGTGAATGAACTAGAAAAACGTATAAAAGAAATATTCGGACTATCACTTCAAGTGTTTAGAAAGTCTGGAAACGTTTGGTTAATGACCTCTTTCACTGATAGCTGGACTTTAGAAGAGCAAAACCATCAGGGAGAAATGATTACAGAACAAATGAACTCCCGTAAATCTAAAGCATCGTAAATCAATTAACTGATTGTCGAATTAGCGCATTAGCTGATTAAACACAAATACATAACCGTAGAGAAAAGAGTTAATTGAGTTCTCGTATTTGCGTTAAACCTTTTACTTCTTATCCTATTCACTTTGTGCCTCTGTGCCTAGTTGACTTTGTGCCTTATATTTGTGTTCATTAGCACATCAGCACATCAGCACATTATCGTATTATCTAATTTGCTACTCCTCCCACACTTTCAGTCCATCACTGCAATTGGCGCAGATATCTATATTCCCCCTGCTTTTTATAAGTTCCGAACGGAACTGTTTGTAGTTATCGTTATTCCAGATCTCTTTAAAAGATTGGTTTTTAAGATTGCCCAGTTGGTGCATAGCATCCTTATCAAAACAGCAAGGAACCACCAGCCCATCCCAGGTAATTACGTTGGCATGCCATAGTTTCCAGCAGAAGTTTCCCATACCACTTTTCACTTCCATTTCGCCCGTCTTTTTATTTTTCCGGTAGCGGCTATACTTATCAATGGTAGGAATTAGCTGGTTTGGATCGTTGGCATAGTCGTACACCTGAGCCGTTTTAAATCGTACCTGGTCCACGCCAACTTCTTTCCCCAGTTGCTTTATAGCCTCTATCTGATGCTCGTTTGGTTTTACTACTAGAAACTGAAAAAAGATAAAAGGAGTATTACTCTTCAGCTCCTTTTTCCACTTCACTATATTTCTCGCACCCTCTATTACCTTATCTAAATTTCCTCCTACACGGTACGATGTATATACATCCTGCGTAGTGCCATCTATCGATATTATCAATCTATCCAAACCACTTTCCACGGTCTTACGAGCATTGTCATCGGTTAGGTAGTGGGCATTGGTAGAGGTGGCAGTATAAATACCTTTTTTATGAGCGTAAGATACCATCTCCAGAAACTTTGGATTTAGGTAAGGCTCTCCCTGAAAATAAAATATCAGGTATAGGAGGTCCTTATAAATGTCGTCAATAGTTTGTGTAAAAAAGTCCTTCTCCAGCATACCGGTTGGACGGGTAAATTCTCTTAATCCACTCGGACATTCGGGGCAACGAAGATTGCAGGAAGTAGTAGGTTCAAAAGAAATAGACATGGGTACACCCCACTGAATAGGCTTGTTCAGCCATTTGCTTAACTGAAAACTACTCACCACTTTAAAAGCATTAAATGCTCTGCGGGGAGTAAATTTAGAAACAAGATTCAGACTATCCTTCCAGTTAAAGTAGCTCATATAAGGGTTCAAAAATAAGGGCAATCTGTAAACTATTTTATTATAAATTCAAATCAGTTTTTCGCAATAAGAAATAATAAAATCCCCTTAATCTATTAAAATAGATAAGGGGATTTTATTGAATGCCTTCAGTAACCTTAGTTTATAGGAACCACTTCGTAAGCGTCATGACCATCTAGATAAATTGGCTCGAAATAAGTATTATTGTATACCAATAAATTTACTCCATTAAAATTTTGTTCAACAGCACCAACTGGTAGCTGATTAATAACTGCACCATAAGGAGCTTGTACTACCTGATAACGGTCGCCTATAGTAATATAAAATGCACCACCATAGTAATAAAAATAATCGTTACCAACCATAGTTGTTTCATATCCTTCTGGAAGATAATTCACTACAGCTCCGATAGGAGGTGCTACAACAGTATAACCTCTGTGGTAAGTCTGGAAGTAACATCCATTATCATAATAGTACCATTGGTTGCCTATTGAAATTCTAATAGCATTAAAAGCCAAAGTCTCAAGAAAGAAGCCCATTGGATGCCAACGTGGACCAAAATAATATGGATGAAATGGATGATATGCATATGGATGTAAACCACGATAACTACCAGTATGATACACATTTATATTTTCATGTTCATAACGATGAATGTTTAAGTTTTCATGCACTATTATATTTTCATGATGATAATAATCATGATGACCATTATTATAGCTACCTCCATTTATATACTCATGATGTTGTTGTAATTCTTGTCTTACTGGTGTAGGAATGTAAGCAGGCTGTTGATGATTGTTAAATTGAGTTTGAGGATGATTTACAACAGGCGCAGGAGTATTATTTTGTGGTGGATGATTTACAATTGGTGGTGTATTGTATGTATTTGTACTATTCGGTCTGCTTCCATTAAAAGTAGTATGATTGAATCTTTGTGCATTAGAATCAGTAACAGAAGTAAATATTGCTACAGTTAGAAGGGTAAAGCCTAGAACGGTTTTTATTGAAAGTAACTTTTTCATAATTGTAATTATTTTATATATAATTTATTTTTTTGTTTTGGCGGGAACCAATTTGATTTGTTTTGCTTTCAATGGCGCAACAAATTCAAACAATGCATTTGGCAAATCTGGATTTATTTGCCAGTTTTTAAAACTAGCTTCATATTGTGGAGTGTTCTCTTTATCTTTATAAACTATGACCATTTTCATAGGCAAAAAGAAAGCGTCATCAGAAATCCAGAATTGAAAAGTTTTATCTTTTGCAGTACCAGCTATGTGAAAACATTCTTTATCATTCACCTTTGTCATCCCAAGAAAAGTAAGGTTTGTAGCTTCAGTAAGAATGTCATCTACAAAACTTGGATAAAAGAAATCTGCAACTGGAAATTCTATACCATATACTTTATTTACAGAATCTATCATACTCATTACTGGAGCTTGAATATCTATTTGTCCAAATTGATTTTTATCGTATGAATAATAGGTGAGTTTTTGTCCGTTATACGAAAATGTTCTACTTCCCTTATCTCCTTCCGTTCGAACCATCAGTTTGTTTGCACCATGTATAAATAGTTGTTGTTCATCCGAGTGTTTTATTAATCCAAGTTCTCGACTATTTACATCGTAGTTGGTATTTATTGTTACACTACATGAACTTAATTCTCCTATAATCGCACTCATACGATCTAGTATAGAAACTGCTACAGTATCAATTTTCAATGGTTGAGCCTGCAACTGTGCAGCAACACTACTAATAATCAAAACCAAGAATAATTTTTTTCTCATGATTAATTTTTTGAATAATAATACAAAGGTTATAAACTAATCTCTGCAAAAGGTAAATAATTTATAAATATTTATAAAAACATTACTACAAATTGCTTGCCAAACTGTTTTTCTATATTCTCTGAGAAACTTGTACAAGTATAAAAACTGATTAATAAACTCGTCAAACAACGGGTTTTTGGGTTTGTTATAATACCCTATAATGAGTCATAAATGGAAATTTTAAGAGTTTTATAAATTTAAAAGTGTAACCAGTTCCATTTTACTTTACCCTGTGAAAGCTCCAAAGATGGGGTAGGGAACTTAAAGCAGTTGAGGGCGATTAAGGCATACTTTACCAGCTTATTCTTTGTTTTAATCTTCGTAAAATCTATATCGGGAGCAAAATACCATTGGCGGTACCGCTCAATACCTGCGGCCTCGGGATAGTTCCTAGCTGAACCAAAGATCCCTTGTACGCCATAGCCAATATCAAGATTGAGCCAATCGGGGAGATTACTCTTTTTGGCAAATGATTTCAGGTTAAAACTAAGCCAGTAAGTCTGTGCATTATAATCTTCGAGCAATCTTCGGAAGAATGGAGTGCCAAATAAATCGTCGGCTCTGTTTTGTAAAGATTTGGAATACTCGGTATAATTATTAATGTGGGTAGAATATTTGAGGCAAATACGTTGTTCGTGCCAGCCCAGTTCCTGAGAAAGCAAAAGCGAAGTACCTACAAAGTTGGCCCCAATATCGCCCCAGCTCCAGCCCCAGCCAGCACTAAAGCCATCGAGGGTTTCTATTACCCCTTCGTAGGCAAGTCCGCTAAGTCCACCAATTAATACTGCTTTTCTATTGCTGACGCCCGCCCATCGCCACATTTCGATACTTAATCTCCCTTCGATATAGGCCCCAAATGAATGACTTATTTTATCCATCTGCAGGTTCTCCTGATTATCGTTATAAAAGTGAAAATTAGTCTGTGGATATTCGCTATACCAGAAAGTATACAAGCCTGCAAGTGCGCTGGTATACAGGGTAAGATTGGTAATGGTAACCCCGGTAGTACGCGATTTTCTGGTATGATCGTCCAAAGTAACCACTGGTTTTTTCCAGTAAGAGGAACGTAGCCATCCTTTAGTAATTTTGACAGTGTCGGTTTCTATGGGCGAAAAAGTTTTAGATAATCCTGATTTTTTGAAAGAAGAATCAAATAAACTGCTGCTGATAGCGTTATTATAAGTAAGTGTAGATATCAATGCTAAGAGCAAATATTTTTTCATACGGCAAATATTATAGAAAATGTTTTGCCATTAACCTTAAGAAATCATAATTTGTTATTATTATTGTTGTCAGAATTTAATAAAAAAGTTCAAATTTTTAAACTGCTAATATTATGAATGAAAATGCTTTAGCCAACATTAACACATGGCTTGCAGGCAATTACGATGCTGCTACAAAAGAAACTATCCAGAAATTACAAGTAGAAAATCCGGGAGAATTAGAGGAAAGCTTTTACAGAAGTCTAGAGTTTGGTACAGGTGGTCTTAGAGGTGTGATGGGGGTTGGTACCAATAGGATGAATAAGTATACGGTGGGTATGGCCACTCAGGGCTTTGCAAACTATTTAAAGAAGTCGTTTCCTAACGAGGAAGTGAAAGTGGTAATAGGTCATGACTGTAGAAATAATAGTCGATTTTTTGCAGAAACTGTTGCGAATGTTTTTGCTGCAAACGGTATTAAAGTTTACTTGTTTGATGCATTGCGTCCAACGCCTGAAATTAGCTATGCTATACGTACACTGGGTTGTAAGGGTGGTGTGGTATGTACGGCATCGCATAATCCAAAAGAATATAATGGGTACAAAGCCTATTGGGATGATGGTGCACAACTGGTGCCACCACACGATAAAAATGTAATTGTAGAAGTAGATGCCATCAGTAGTGTAGACGACGTGAAATGGAATGGTGGCGAAGCAAATATTACCATTATTGGTAAAGAAATGGATGAGCAATATACCGAAATGGTGAAGGGATTAAGTGTTTATCCTGAAGTAATTGCTAAGCAACATGATTTGAAAATTGTGTATACACCGATACATGGTACGGGTATTATGCTGGCGCCTAAAGTGCTTGCTGCGTTTGGATTTACCAATGTACATGTGGTGGAAGAACAATCTATTCCGGATGGTAATTTTCCTACCGTAGTATATCCAAATCCGGAAGAGAGTGAGGCAATGAGCATTGGTTTGAAGAAAGCAAAAGAACTGGATGCAGATATTTTACTGGGTACCGATCCTGATAGTGATAGAGTAGGAGTAGGGGTGAAAAACCATAAAGGTGAGTGGGTGCTGATGAATGGTAATCAGACTGCTGTACTGGCGTTTGCTTATATGATTGAAGCAAGAAAAAAGAAAGGACTTGCTCAGGATAATGACATGGTAATTTCTACCATTGTTACTACCAATATGATTAATGAGGTGGCTAAACAAAATGATATTTCCTGCTACAATGTATTGACTGGATTTAAATGGATTGCAGCTCTTTTGAAAGAAAAAGAAAATGATGAAAACTACATCATTGGTGGTGAAGAAAGCTTTGGACTGATGATTGGTGATAAGGTTCGCGATAAAGATGCCATCAGTGCAGTTGCTTTATTGTGTGAGATGGCTGCTGTTGAAAAAGAGAATGGTAGTACCTTGTTTGATAAAATGATTGAACTTTATATTCAATATGGCTTCTATTATGAAACCCTTATTAGTGTAACTAAAAAGGGAATGAATGGTCAGAAAGAAATTGCTGATATGATGGCTGGTTATCGTGCAAATCCTCCTGCAACAATTGATGGTAGTCCGGTAGTAGAAGTATTGGATTACGAAAAACAAATTGGTAGGGATCTTGAAAGCGGTGAGAGCTGGGAAACGGGTCTGCCAAAGAGTAATGTACTGCAATTTATAACGGAAGATAGTACTAAAATATCTGCCCGTCCGAGTGGTACTGAGCCTAAGATTAAATTCTACTTTAGCGTTAAAACTGATTTGCAAAATAAGGAACAATTTGATGAGAAGTTTGCTTATTTACAAGCTAAGATTAAGGTTATAACGGAGGAATTGAAGTTGGCTTAAGACAAGGCAAATACAATGCAAAGAGGCAAGAGGGAATACAAGGCACAGAGGCACAAAGGAATACATGCTGAACGCAAAACGCTTAATGCTTAACGATAATACAAGGCAAATACGTTGCTTTTTAAAAAATCAGAGTCGCTCTTTTTGGGACGGCTCTTTTTATGTTAGTATGTTTTCTGTTCAACTGATTTTCATCCTTTTATATTTGCTACTTTATTAGCTAACAACTGTTATTTAAATACAATGAAAAATACACCGTTTACACACAAACATCTTGCTCTTGGGGCTAAGCTGGCAGAATTTGCAGGATACAATATGCCTATCAGTTATACCGGTATTAATGACGAACATGCTACGGTAAGAAACAATGCTGGCATATTTGATGTAAGTCACATGGGTGAGTTTATATTGAAAGGTGAACATGCACTGGAACTGATACAAAGAATCTGTTCGAATGATGCAGCAAAGCTGGTACATGGACAGGCACAGTATAGTTGTTTTCCTAATAAAGAAGGTGGTATTGTTGATGATTTAATTGTGTATTGTCTGGAGCAAAACAAATCTTATATGCTGGTAGTAAATGCCGGTAATATGGAGAAAGACTGGAACTGGGTGAATGCCCATAATACCAATAATGTGGAGATACATAATATTAGTGAAAAGACTTGCCTGTTAGCTATTCAGGGGCCTAATGCCTGCAAGCTTTTGCAACCATTAGTGGATGTAGATATATTAAATTTAAAGTACTACACATTTGTAAGAGGAACGTTTGCCGGAGTGGATAATGTTATCATTAGTGCTACTGGTTATACTGGTGCTGGTGGAGTAGAAATATACTTTGAAGACAAAGATGATGCAGCCAGTATTATATGGGATGCAATAATGAATACAGGAAATCCTGCTGGTTTGAAACCAATAGGACTTGGAGCAAGAGATACTCTGAGATTAGAGATGGGATACTGCTTATATGGTAATGATATAAACGATACCACATCGCCATTGGAAGCAGGTTTAGGATGGATAACAAAGTTCACCAAAGACTTTACTGCAAAGGAAATATTACAGGCTCAAAAGCAAGCAGGTGTAACCCGTAAACTGGTAGCTTTTGAAATGGTTGACAGAGGTATTCCTCGTCATGATTATATTATTAAAAATGAGCTGGGAGAAGTGATTGGAGTTGTAACGAGTGGTACACAATCTCCTTCATTGGGTAAGGCTATTGGTATGGGTTATGTAACAACACCTAATAGCGCTATTGATTCGGATATATTTATTGAAATAAGAAATGCTGCTGTAAAAGCGAAGGTGGTTAAGTTGCCTTTTGCATAGATGAACTAAATGTAATGAAAGGATCTAATGTAGCAGCCTGAATCCTATCTTTTATATTGGCAATACTTATAGGATGTAATAGTTTAGGTGGATCAATATTTTCGTCAATATCATCAAAATAGTTAATCGCTTTTAACGCAATCATTGCATTTGAATAAGTGTATTTCTGCTCAAAAAAAGCGATCATTTCATTCATTGTAAGATGCTCGAGCAAAATATAAATATCAATGAAGTCCTTTATTCTTTTTCCACTTTGAATAATAGCATGAATTTTCATTGCTGCAATATCTTCTTTACTGATATATGTAATGCCGTCTTCTGTAATAGGAGGGTTTATTAACGGGTAATCATGTCTGATAAAGTCTGTTTTGATATTATCGATGAATGAAATAATTACATTTTTTCTTCTGAATATTTCCTTTATAGTAAAGCTTTGGTTAAGCAACTCTAATAATGCAGTGTCATCAAAACTTTTTTGAGTAAATAAGTCAATGTCAATAGAGTTTCTATGTCCTAACTGTAATGCAAGAGACGTACCCCCTACTAAATAAAATTCCTTTAATTCAGGAATAGTTTGCAGTTGTTGAATTAAAAGAAACGTTTCAGGTGATATTATAAACGGATCTTTATATAACATGCAATAACTTTGAATGAATGAATAGTTTAGAAAATTCTTTATCTCTATTGTCCAGCTGAGCACTCCAGTCTATTGTCTCCAAAATTTTTTGAGATGGATAATATTGAAACATTTTTCGCCATTCGGTAAGATTGCCTAATTGTAACACTCTTTCTATTACAATCTTATACGACTTATCGTAATTAAATGTTTCTAAGTCATATTCCCATAAAAGAGCAGAATTTATAATATCAGGCTTTGCCATTTTTTTATTATTTAGTCAAAGGTAAAGTGTATCAATTAATGTTGAATTAAATCAATAATATTTATTATGATAAGCAGAATTGAAGTTAATAAGCATGTAAGTTTAGTAACTTTTTAATTTATAAAAATCTCATTATCCTTTCATTGCTTCCAGTTTCTTCTGCAAATCGAACATTTCATCTCTTAGTCTGGCAGCTTCTATAAAGTCCATATCTCTTGCAGCTTTCTCCATGGTTTTCTTAGTAGTTTTAATAGCTTTTTCCAGTTGAGGAATAGTATTATAAACAACCTGTTCTTCGGCTGCAATACTGGTTTGTCCATCTGCAATAGCATAAGGATTTTCTGGATTATATCCTTTAATATCCAGCACTGCAGTCTGTGCCATTACCTGATCAATATTTTTAAATACAGTTGTTGGGGTAATGTTATGCTGAATATTATAAGCAATCTGTTTTTCTCTTCTTCGAGTGGTTTCGTCAATGGTACGCTGCATACTATGGGTCATTTTGTCGGCGTAGAAAATTACTTTTCCTTTTACATTACGGGCAGCACGACCAGCAGTTTGAGTAAGTGATTTTTCGTTACGAAGAAAGCCTTCTTTGTCAGCATCCAATATAGCTACCAGACTTACTTCGGGTAAATCCAGTCCTTCTCTTAATAAGTTTACACCCACCAGAACATCAATCTCTCCAAGTCTCAACTGTCGAAGAATTTCCACTCTTTCCAGCGTGTCAACATCGCTATGGATATACTTCGATTTTATATTGATTCTCTGCAGGTATTTATCCATTTCCTCAGCCATTCTTTTAGTAAGCGTTGTAACCAAAACTCTGGCACCATCTTTTACGCTCAAATCAATTTCTTCGAGTAAATCATCTATCTGATTTACGGAAGGGCGAACTTCAATAGGAGGGTCTAACAAACCAGTAGGTCTTACTACCTGTTCTATCACAATCCCTTCTGTCTTCTCTAATTCATAATTACCGGGGGTTGCAGAAACGAATATGGTCTGGCCAATTATCTGTTCAAATTCATGGAAGTTTAAAGGGCGGTTGTCCAGAGCAGAAGGTAAGCGGAAACCATAATCTACCAATACCATTTTCCTGCTTCTATCTCCACCATACATTCCGCCAATCTGGGGTATAGTCTGATGGCTTTCATCTATCACCAACAAAAAATCTTTAGGGAAATAATCCATTAAACAGAAAGGTCTTGTGCCAGGTTTACGTCGATCGAAAAAGCGGGAGTAATTTTCTATTCCACTGCAGTAGCCTAATTCACGAATCATTTCAAGATCATACTCCACTCTTTCTTTTAGTCTCTGTGCTTCTTCATGTTTGTTTACTTCTTTAAAGTAAGCAACTTGCGCCATCATTTCGTCCTGAATTTCATTCATTACCTGTACTAAAATATCTTTAGGTGCCAGGTAAAGATTCGCAGGAAAGATGGCGGCATTCTCCATAGTACCTATTCTTTTTCCGGAGGATAATTCAAGGCTTTCTATTTCTTCAATCTCATCTCCAAAGAAGGTGATTCTATAACCATAATCAACATAAGGAAGATTAATGTCGACAGTATCTCCTTTAACCCTAAATGACCCTCTTTCGAATTCAGTAGTAGTTCGGTGATATAATGAGTTTACCAAAGCATGTAAGAAGCCTTGGCGGGATACGGTCTGTCCTTTTTGAATACGGATAATTCCGTTTTCGTAATCGGTAGGATTTCCCATACCATAAATACAACTAACACTCGCCACTACTATAATATCTCTTCGTCCACTTAGTAACTGGCTGGTAGCTTGCAATCTTAATTTATCGAGTTCTTCATTAATGCTTAAATCCTTTTCTATGTATGTATTGCTTACAGGCATATAGGCCTCTGGCTGATAGTAATCGTAATAACTTACAAAGTAGCCAACTGCATTGTCGGGGAAGAATTGTTTAAACTCTCCATATAGCTGAGCAACCAGTGTTTTATTGTGTGTTAGCACCAGCGTTGGGCGTTGAACCTGTTGGATTACGTTAGCAATAGTAAATGTTTTACCACTACCAGTAACTCCCAGCAAAGTCTGGAATTTCTCGTTGTCCAGAATACCCGAAGTAAGCTGTGCTATTGCATTTGGCTGATCGCCTGCTGGTAAATATGGTGCCTGTAAATTGAACGACATGCTGCAAAGTAAGGATTCATTATAATATAGCTTAAGTATTACCCAAAATTGTAAATGGAATGGCAAGTTTATTTAAAAAAAATATCTTGTAATTATATTTCCTGATTTACTAAATGGAGGTGTGGCTATCTATTATGTACATCCATTTTCTTCGCAAGGACATCCAGGAAATAAGTAAGGACATCCTTTTTACATTGAAGGAGTAGAATATTGTCTTAAGGGAAATCCTTTTTAGCTTCAAGGAATAATAATTTTCCAGCTGTTTACTCCATGAGGTCTTCAAGGAATTCCGTGGTATATAAAAATACTCCATGGTGAGAAGTTTTAAGTAAAGTATCTACTTAATCCATGTCCTCTCATATACCAAGGAGCATTGTCTATTCAATTGTTTGTCCCTTGTATACTATAGTGTTGTCCTTTACAGCATGAAGGACATCCATGTCAGTTCCGTGGATATCCTTCATGCTGTAAAGGAGTCGGGTTTTTTCATCCAAGGATATCCTTGGAAAGTCATTACAGCGCTTGAAATATTATTTTATAAGTATTTTTGAGTATTATTCAGATAATTAAAAAATAGAAAATATTATTTAATAAGCTAAACCATATTTTATATTTAATTATTTAATTTGCATTATCCTTAAATACTAATTTCAAATTGTTTTGTATGGCGAGAGAAGTAAAGAAAAAGATATTGAAAGAGCCTGTAGAAATATTATTAGTGGAAGACAATGCAGATTATTCTGTAAATCTTGCGGGACTACTATTAAAAGAAAATATTAAAGTTACAACCCTTCCATCGGCAGAATTAGGAATAGAATATTTGAAAAAGAATGAGCCTGATGTTATTGTTTTAGATATTATGCTTGGAGATAAAATGAATGGTTTTGATTTTATCTCCTATCTTAAATCAAGTCGAAAATATCCTCATATTCCCGTGATATTTATTTCTGCACTTTCCCATCAAGATAAAATAGATGAAGGACTTTCTCTAGGTGCAAATGACTTTTTAGTTAAACCTTTTAGAGTAGCCGAATTGGTATATAAAATAATTAACCTAGCCAGACTCAAAAAGAGTGTTGTAAAGAAACATAGTAACGAGCATATTTTGGAACAGGTTTCAGATCTTGATTTTGATTATAAATTGTCTCAACTGTTTGTAGCTGAGGTTACAGAAATTGTCAATAAAAGTCTTGATATGACTGTAACTGACATTGTGAAAAAACTAAATACAAACTTTACTAAGCTGGATTTAGTTATTAAAAAATATCATCACCAGACACCTGTTAATTTTATATTAGCAAAACGTCTTCAGAGAGCCGATTTGATGCTTAGAAATTCTAATATTTCTATCAATAATATTGCATTTCAATGCGGATTTAATTCTACTTCTTATTTCTGTACTGCTTTTAAAAAGCATTATGAAAAATCACCCATGCAGGCAAGAAAAGGCAAGTGATAATATCTTTGTTTTTTATTTGTTTGCTTATGAAAGATTATATTCAGTCTCACATAGATTCTATTACTCCATACTATTTCGTAATTAATAACGAGTTTAAAGTTGTAGAAGCAGGTAAAACAGTACTTTTTTCTCATCCGATATTAATCGGTAAAGAATTTCAGTATACTTTTTTTCTTGAAGATATAGAATACGAAGGGGTTACACTAGAAAACCTTATTAGACTTTCTGGTATTAAATTAACAATCAGGAGTAAATCTATAAAAGAGTTTAAATTAGAGGGTCAGTTTTATCATATAGCTAAACCGAATAAATATTTATACTTTATAGGTTCTCCAGATTTAACTACTTATCTCTATTTATCCAATAAGGGGATGCCTATTACTCATTACTGGCACTTTATAGATATCCCAGACATTATTCCAATCTTTAAGCAGAGAGTAACAATGATAGACAGCTTTTTTAAGATGAATAATACCATCGAAAAGCAGCAAAGAGAGTTGGAACTTGAAAAGCTTAAACATGTTGAAGTATTGGATTCAATTGATCAGATTATTTTTCAGGTAGATGTGAATGGAAAGTTTACTTTTTTAAATAAGATTTGGGAAAAGGTAATGGGATATACCCTAGAAGAAACCCTAGGAATTCCTTTTTTTAATTTTATGCAACCTGAGGAGCTAAGTGAATCTCACAAAACTTTTAAAGCGCTAATTAATAAAGAGATCGCAGTAAATAATGTTCGAAGAAAATATATTACTAAAACTGGAGAAGTAATTTGGATGCGTGTTCATGCTAATCAAATAAAGAATGAAAGTGGTGAGGTACTTGGTACAGTTGGTACATTACAGAATATTTCAATTGATGTAAAAAACGAACAAAAGTTGGAGTTGATCACTAGCAATGTATTAGATGAGATAACTATGTTTGATACAGAAGGTAATTATTATTTTGCATCTCCTTCTGCTTATATCAATAGAGGATTCGGTAGTTATGAAGAAATGAAGGCTACTAATGCTTTTGAATTGATAGATGACAACCTTCGTAATGTTGGTCTTCAAACAATCAGAGAGAATGGTTACATAAATTGGGAGGGGCAATATAAATTTGCTGATGGAAGTATCCGCTGGTATCAGGTAGCTTCCAGAATAATCTATGATGAGTTAATAAATAAAGAGCTGATTATCGCAGTTTCAAGAAATATAGAGGATAGAAAAAAATCTGAACTACAAATTGAAATGGCCCTCGAAAAGGAAATGGAATTAAACCAGCTTCGTTCGGATTTTATTTCAACTACATCTCATGAGTTTAAAACGCCACTGGTAGTTATTAAATCAAATATTGAAAGCCTATTAAGAAGCGATGCAGTTAAATTAGGTAAAAATATTCATCCTGAAATACAAAAGCATTTAATGAGTATCGATTCAGAGGCCGACAGGTTGGTAAGCTTAATAACGGATACTTTGTTATTGGAGAAAGCACAAAATAATTTATTAAACCCTAGTTTAGAACCCATAGATATTGTATTCTTGATTATCAATACTGCACAAAGACATAACTCTTATAATACTCAAAACAATATTCTAATAAATGCTAAAGTTATACCACCTAATATCAACATTGATTTAAAGTTGATGGAGTATGTCTTCGACAACCTTATTACAAATGCGCTGAAATATTCCAAGGGAAAAAGCATTCCTGAAATAAATATCTATCATGATGATCTATACGTTAAAGTCATAATAAAAGATAATGGAATTGGGATACCTTTTGATGATTTAAGCAAGTTATTTACACCATTTTTTAGAGCTAGCAATACAAGGGGTATATCGGGAACTGGTATGGGGCTATGTATTGTTAAAAAAATATTGGACGTACACAATAGTAATATAGAAATTGTGTCTGAATTAAATAAAGGGACTATCGTAAAAGTAGAAATACCTTATGGTTTGTAGAGAATTAATTGAAAATAATTAATTTAATTAGTTAAACTAATTTCTATAAAAATTATTTATTTTTGTAATGACCTTAATTTAATGGAATGCTTGAGTTTGAAATAATTGAACTTGCCAAAATCTTCTTTGCTATAGTTACTGTAGTCAGTATCTTGTTTTCACTACTATTTTATGTAAAAATAAAGCATGGGAAAAGTGTAAATGATTTCCTTTTTAACTTACTAATTTTCTATGGGGCTATGTCTTTGAAAAACACTGATGATGAAAATAGAAAAAAATTTAAACGGATTAATAATATATGTATGGTATTTTTCTGGATATCTATTATTGGTCAATTTATTTTGTTTATAACTAGATAGTATTGCCCCTCCCATACAACGAATTGTATTGGTTATGAATTACTAAGTTTGAAAAAATTGCGGAAAATATCCTTTAATTCATGTAATATTTGGTAGTATAAGGGAGCGGTAGACAATATTTAGTATAAATTGTAAGACCTACAATTAATATGATTCCAAACCAGATCACTAAATTACAACCATTACTGATAAGTTTAAAGCTATTGGTTTTGCTATCGGGTTCAGAACTAAGTTCGTAGCTTTTGTACCACTTTACTAATGAGTTAAGGCATTCTGATAAACTCTTTTGCCCTGATATATAATAAAAATTAAATTTCATACCTAACGCAAACATTATTGTTGCAGCAACGTAGTATATAAGTTGAAATAAAAATAAATCGCTCATAGTATTTAATTAATAATTTCTGATGCAAATATATGCTAATACATGAAATAATTATAAATATGTAAAAATAAACAAAATAAATTGTGTCTTATATAGTACAAGTAATGTACTTTAAATAATACAAACTGTAAGATTACATATTTATACTATTCTAGAACGTTATATGGGTTAAAATATTATATTTTATCAAAAAGGAGGCATTCTAAACTCAATAAAACACATTATAGTGTGCTATAATTTAAAATAGGGGAGTTCAATTATGAAGATTGTACCAACATTAAGTTGGGATGTTACTTTTATATCAGCATCATGCAAATCAAGAATCTTTTTTACAATACTCAATCCCATACCAGTACCTGCAATTCCTTGTGTATTGGAACCTCTATTAAAAGGTTTGAATAATTGAGGGATCTCATGTTGCTTAATCCCTATTCCATAATCCCTTATAGTAATTTCTACATGCCTATCTAGGTAGCTAATCATCATTTCTGGCTCTTTTTTCCCAAGAGAATACTTGTATGCATTGGAAATTAAATTCTGGAAAACATGATCTATTAGTTCCTTATCTACATTTACACTTTTAGGTTTGTTTTTATGCTTAAGTTGTATATGTCTTCCGTCTTTTTGAAGAAGGTTAAAACGTTCTGCGATATTAACCAGCAACATTAAAAGATCTGTCTTTTCTTTGTTTACAGCAAGAATATTGTTATTAGCTTTTTCCAGAATCAAAGTGTCGTTCATTAATTGAAGCATTCTATCAATTTCATTATCTATTCTTCCAAGAAACTTTTTTTGTAAGTCTTTACTATCATCTATATTACTGATTTTATTATTGGAGTAATTAATAAGTATTTCAATATTGTTTTTAATAATTGCCAACGGTGTTTTAAACTCATGAGAACTGGTGGCAATAAACTCGGTCTTCAATCTATTCAGTTCTCTTTCTTTTTCTAGTGTTTGTTCAATCTGTAACTGTGCCTTTTTTCTGCTATCTATATTGCGGCTAACGGCAATTATATATTTGGTATTATTAAACTCATCTTTTACCAATTTGGAGTATGACTCATACCAGGAAGTGGTACCATCTTTTTTTGTATATTTTCTTTCCAATGAGTATTCTCCATAAGTGTTGATGTTTGTAAGAATGGCTTCTTTTTCTGCTTCTGTAACTATAGAGAATGCATCGTGCTTTTTCATCTCTTCAAAACTATTATATCCTCTATTGATTAATGTGGATGGAGTGGCATATAAATAATTTCCATCAAAATCAAACATGGTTATCTCATCGTTAATATTATTGGTTATTAGTTCGATGTGCTTTTCATATTTCTTTTTCTCATCTATGTTTCTGGATACAGAAAGTATGTATTCTTCATTGGATATTTCATCAGTAATTATCACAAGGCTTGACTCGTACCAGGTAGTTTCCCCATTTTTCTTTATGTATTTACGTTCTGCACTGTGTACACCATTGGTTTTTAGGTTTTGTAGCATCAATTTTATATACTCATCGGGTACTATATCAAATGCATTTGTACTTTGCAATGCTGCAAGGTTTTTATGACCCCGGTTCTTTAATACGGATGGAGAACCATATAAATAATTTCCCTTCAAATCGAACATGGTTATTTCATCCGTTAAATTATTGGTTATTAGTGCAAGCAATTTCTCGGTTTTCCTTTCCTGATCTATGTTTCTGGCTACCGTAAGTAAATATTCTTTATTGTAAGTAGTATCGTTTATCACCATACTATGACCACTATAAAGCTTATACTCCCCCGACAATACTTTTACCCTGTATTCAAAGTCAATATTCTTTTCTCCGTCATTTATATAATTCCAAACTCTTTTATAATCGTCCGGATGAACGGTATTACTGGTTTTGTTGTCTTTTAATTCCTGCAGATTTTTGTACCCTCTGTTTGCTAATAGGGAAGGAGAAGCAAAAATGTAGTCATCATTTCTATCTACTAAAGATATTTCATCACGAACATTATCTAGGATAAGTTTTAGTTGATTCTCGCTTTCTACTTCTTTGGTTATATCCAGCAAGGTACCAGCAGTTCCTTGTGTTTCGTTGTTCTGATCTATAATTAAGGTGGCATAAACTCTAATCCACTTTATCTCATTGTTCTTTGTTACATATCTTATCTGATGATTACAATAAGACTTTTCACGGTTAATTAATGGAAGAAATAGCTCCCAGTTTTTTTGTACGTCATCGGGGTGCAGATAATTGAAAAACAAAGTATTTATTGATTCCTCAACAGTAAATCCCATGGTCTTTTCCCATGCCTTATTTAGGAAAGTCCATTTACCATCATTGTCGGTCTGGAAAATTATTTCGGCAAGACTATTAAATACAACATTCGTTTTTTCTGTTCGCTCTCTTAGTGTATTTACCAGTTCAAAAGTGTCTTCAATAGTTGTTTGATATTGTTCGGTAATAGCTAAAACATCTTTTATAGAGTCGGATACGGAAAAATCGGAAAAATGTAAACCTAATTGTTTTAATCTGGAAAAATTTAAAACCCATGGAGAGCCTAAAAAGTATATTACATTTTCAGTTTCTTCATATTTTAGCTCTCCTCTTAATATTAAATCGGGTTTTTCGGCACTTTGTAATATAATCAGTTGTTTTTCATAATGTTTAAGTACTTCAAAATGATAAACACTTACCGTTGGCCTTACTACTATAAAGTGTTGATGAAAGTTATTCTTTACTGCACCCGAAAGTACTTTCTCTAAACTTTTACCTATTACCAGAATGTTGTTAAGTTTATCAATCTTTATATAAAAGGGATATAAATCCTCGATAAATCTTTCTAATGAACTAATCATAGTCATAGTTTTAGAGTGAAATGATTAGCAATTTTCCCTAGCTAGAACTTAATTTAAATTAGCATAAATATTTACTATACCTATTTACTATTTCTATTGGCTAACGGACTATTTCCAAAGTGCTTTTTATAGGTAGTACAGAAATAAGAAGTAGATTTAAAGCCAGCAGCATAAGCAATACTGTTGATGGACATGTTGGAATTTCTCAACATTAAATCTGCTCTCTCCAATCTTTTATTTAGTATAAATGCAACAGGCGTTGTTTTGTAAATTTTCTTTACCACACTCTCCAAACGAGCATATCCCACGGAAAGTTTGGTTACTAATTCAGGTACAGTGATATCTATATTGTCCGCAATTATTTTAGAGACCAAAGAAGAGAATTCGTTAGCCAGTTTTTGATCTGGATCAAGGGTAGAAATATGCCCTGCTATAGATTCGCTATCGGAATATTTGCTAATATTTTTACTTAGGTTTACTAAGCTGTTTACTTTTAAAATAAGTTCTTCCGATTTAAAAGGTTTTACCAGATAATCGTTAGCACCTAAAGCTAATCCTTGTTCAATTTTATCCGGGAACGACATTGCGGAAATAAGAATAACGGGAATATGTGCTACTCTTAAATCATGCTTTAATTTAGATAGCAAGGTAAAGCCATCTAAATATGGACTAAGCATTATATCAAGCACTATTGCATCTGGTTTTAAATCAAAAACTACTTCCAGTGCAGCTTCACCACTATTTACTACATGCACCTCAATATTGCTGGATCGTAATAAGAGAGCAAGTCCTTCACTATACATTTCATTATCTTCTACAAGCAACAATTTAATAGGAGAAGTAACATTTCCTTTTACTCTTTCCAGGTTTTCCAAATTGGATAAATTCTTAGTAGCCATTTTACTATTATTATAATATTTTATATGCAATGAGTACCAAAGGTGGATGAATTGGATATTGGTTCATTCATAGATTTTGCGAAAATATTTAAATTATTTCACATTAAATCTTAATAAGTATTAATTCTACATAATTATAAATTTGGTTTAATTAATTCACTTTAAAGTATAAAAAATTTATATTATTGAAATTTAGACCAATAATATTTTACATTTCTTTATACTTTAATTTGCCATAAATATAAAGTTGGTTAATGTTTTCAGATATGCTGCTGTCTTTTACTGCTACTGATAATTTCAACAGTATATTGCAATGTTTTTAGCACTATTAGAAAAGTATTTTATATGTATCCCATTACCATTTTTATTATCATTGTTACTGCTGTTATTTCTTACATTTCGTTTACCAATGAACAATGGATGAATAAACTTATTTTTCATCCCCCTACTATTCATCGCGATAGTAAAGAAGCTTACCGCTTTGTTTCTTGTGGCTTTATTCATGCCGATATTCCGCATCTGTTGTTTAATATGTATTCCTTTTACATTTTTGGCACTGCTATTGAACTTTTTTTCAAAGATAATTTTGCCGATAAATCCTACTTCCTGTATTTGCTTCTTTATATCACTGCACTAATAGTATGCTTAATACCTACTTATTTTAAACAGCTAAACAATTATAATTATTATAGTCTTGGAGCATCGGGTGCTGTATCGGCAGTAGTGTTTATCTATATTTTTATTGCCCCACTGCAGGGGTTAAGACTTATGTTTATTCCGATAGATATTCCTGCTTTTATTTTTGGTATTTTATACCTCGGCATTTCTGCTTATCTGGCCAAAAGAGGCAATACCAATATCAATCATTCTGCCCATTTATGGGGGGCGGTATATGGCATTGCATTTTTTATACTGATCTGTAAAATCAATAGCAACTTTAATCCAATAGAAAACTTTTCTGTGCAGGTTAGTGCTTTTATAAGCAGTGCAAAACACTACTTTAATGGTTAATAGTAATTATTTATAATGGGGGACTAAATTCTCCTAACTTTATCGCTTAAATTAACTGCCTTTATTTAATAATGTCATAATAACGATTATATGAAACATTTTAAGTTTTACGAGAAAAGAGATGTCCTTCACTTTACTAAGATCAGAAGATTCGAGACTAAGCTGGGAGAGCGTGTAAAAGTGTTGGAAGATGCTTCTAATGTGGAGCATTCTTTACAGAAATCCACTGCCAAGTTTGTGGTACTAGGAATAAGTGAAGATATTGGGGTAAAAGCGAATTATGGAATAGGCGGAACCAGCACTGTTTGGCTTCCTTTTATAAGCGCTTTTTTGAATACACAAAGCAACGACTTTCTGGATGGTGAGGAAATTCTTATTTTGGGTAATTTCGATTTCTCCGAAGTAGAAAGATTGATAGAAGCGAATGCGCATGATGAAGAAGAACGACTAGAAGCATACCGCCATGCCGTAAATATGATAGATGCTGAAGTGGAACAGATCATTCATTTAATAACCCAGAACAAAAAAGTTCCTATTGTTATTGGCGGTGGTCAGAACAATGCTTATCCATGTATAAAAGGATCCGCAAAAGGTTGGCATAAGGCCGGCGTAATAGAGCTACCGCAGATAAATGCCATTAACTTGGATGCTCATGCAGATTATAGACCGCTGGAAGGCCGACATAGCGGCAATGCCTTTCATTATGCTGATGAAGATGGCTATCTAGAAAAGTATTTTGTAGTGGGACTACACGAAAATTACCTGCCTCAAAGTACCTGGATAGATTTTGTAAATAATCCTTTTACGGATTGCGTTACTTATGAAGATATTTTTATTCATGAGAAACAAGATTTTATGCAAGCTATTGCTACTGCTGTAAATTTTATCGAAGATACTCTAACCGGCATCGAGGTAGATCTGGATTGCATAGAAAATACCTTGTCAAGTGCCATTAGTCCGGTTGGTATTTCTCCTAATCAGGCTCGTCAGTATATAAGTCTTTGTGCTGCCGATGCTATGCCTGCGTATTTACACATTTGCGAAGGCGCATCGGAAATGCAAAATGGACAAAAAGATAGTACTACTGGCAAATTAATCAGTTACCTCGTTAGCGACTTTGTAAAAGGAGTGCTTGCTGGTATTGCTGATTAGTAAATTTCTAATATATAGAATGAAAATGTAGAATATGTAGTGCATTATAACAGAATTGCCGAAAATCGCAAACCATTTGTTATAAAATTCTATGTTTTTTACAACCTATTAAATAAATAGAATATATTTGTCTCCTCGATTGATAGGTTTTACGGTCTGAGCAACTGTAAAACCTATTTTTAAACTTAATAATCCTACTAAAAAGGTGGATTATTTTGTAGGATTATTAAAGGGTTGATAAGGGAGTATTTCTTTTTTATTAAATAATAATAGTGTATGAGCAAGGAAACGACCAATTTATTACAGCAACTAGGAATTAATTCTTTTGTAAATGCATTGATAGCACTGGGAAAAAGGTTTTCTGGTGCTATTTTTATTAATAAAAATACAAAGGGGGCTCAACCCATCATATTGTACAGCAAAGTAGTATCGTTTAGCCCTACTTTATGGAATAAAAAAAGTTAGTTACATGAGCCAGGAAGATTTTATTAATTACTTATTTCAACAAAATTCAAAGTCTTTTTCTACCTTCCCCAACAAGGAACTGGCAGAAGAATTTATAGATCAGCTATTCGATTTTTTGTTTCTCCCAAAAACCATCCGTCATAGGCAGGCTAGCGATTTAATTAAAGATTACGAAGGATTAAAAAGTCATTTTTCCTCTTTAGTGTACGATGTGTTGCACGATGGAGTGCAAACGCAGGATGTTACCAATCAGTTCTTTGGAAGTATTCCCAACTTGTATAAATCATTGATAAAAGATGCCGAAGCAATTCTGGAATTTGATCCTGCTGCCAAAAGTGTGGAAGAGGTAATAGTGGCTTACCCTGGTTTTTATGCCACTGCGGTATACAGATTATCCCATCAACTATACAAATTAGGGATAAAGATTCTGCCAAGGCTTTTTACGGAATACGCCCATAGCAAAACCGGTATAGATATTCATCCTGGAGCAGTAATTGGCAATTCTTTTTTTATAGATCATGGTACCGGTATTGTAATAGGACAAACAACAACTATTGGCAACAATGTAAAGATATACCAGGGGGTAACCTTGGGTGCATTGGCCGTGAATAAAGATCAGGCAGAAATAAAAAGACATCCAAGCATTGAGGATAATGTAATCATCTATTCTGGTGCTACCATATTGGGTGGCAAAACAGTAGTGGGGCACAATTCGGTGATAGGCGGAAATGTGTGGCTAACCAATTCTGTAGAGCCCCATTCCGTAGTGTATCATAAAAGTGAAGTAATAGTGAGGGATGGAGCACCTTTTCCCGAGCCATTGAATTTTGTAATCTAAAATGCAGGAGATAGGAGACAGGAAATAGGATTCAGGAGGGGTTCTATTAGCTAATTAGTTAATGAGTAAATCCGATAATTATTTAATACGCTAATTCGAAAATTAAATTAAATATATAAAACATGAAAGCAAACAACATTTTAGCAACTATTGGCAACACTCCACACGTAAAAATCAATCGTTTATATGGTTCCGACCACGAAGTATGGATAAAGCTTGAAAGAGCTAATCCTGGTGCCAGTATTAAAGACCGTATTGCCCTGGCAATGATAGAAGATGCCGAGGAAAAAGGCATTTTGAATAAGGATAGTGTAATAGTAGAACCCACATCGGGCAATACTGGTATTGGTCTTGCTTTGGTAGCTGCAGTAAAGGGCTACAAAATAATATTAGTAATGCCCGAGAGCATGAGTATTGAAAGAAGAAGACTGATGGCTTTGTATGGTGCCGAATTTGTGCTTACTCCAAGAGAGAAAGGCATGAAAGGGGCCATAGAAAAGGCAACGGAAATATCCGAGTCTACTCCAAATGCTTGGATGCCTCAGCAATTTAATAATCCTGCCAATGTAGAGATCCATAGAAAGACCACTGCACTGGAAATATTGAACGATTTTCCCGATGGTATAGATTATATCATCACTGGTGTAGGTACTGGTGGTCATATTACTGGCGTAGCGGAAGTATTGAAGGCTAAATTCCCAAAACTTAAAGTATATGCAGTAGAGCCCGAGCTTTCTCCTGTATTAAGTGGGGGCGCTCCTGGGCCGCATCCTTTACAGGGTATTGGTGCAGGCTTTATTCCATCCATTTTAAATACAGAAATTCTGGATGGCATAATACAAGTAAGTAAAGATGAGGCATTTGCATATGCACAAAGAGCCGCTAAGGAAGAGGGCATCTTTATTGGGGTGTCTTCGGGGGCTTCTTTAGCCGCAGTAGCTAAAAAATTGCCCGAGATAGAGAAAGGGGCAACAATATTGACCTTTAATTATGATACAGGAGAAAGATATTTATCGGTAGAAGGGTTGTTTTAACGAGCTAAACACTATGCAAACAATTGCCTGTTGAGGATAATACATTGTAAGGGCTATTTATCTACTTTTAAAGTACATAAATAGCCCTTTTTGTGCGTTGCACATTTCAGATAAAGACAGAGACTAGGTATAACAAGGACAATTGTGAGTAGCGATATGGCAAAAGAAGGTAGAACTTTGACAATAATGCGTAAATAAATGAACAATAAGGATAAAGTAACCGATAATCAGGGGAAATAAAAGACCAATTGGGGGAATATTACTGATAAAAAAGTAAATTGGTACAATAAAAAGGGGAAAATTAAAATTTGTGCAGTAACTCCTATTGGCTTCAATTGTAGTAGTATAATTCATTTGGGTTAAGTACTGAAAATTAGTTTAAAGATGGGTACAAAAACAGGTAAATAATTAGGCAAAATAGTACTTGAAAAAGATTCCCATTACTTTCGCAGCAAATTAAACTATGCGAATAAGTTTCTCCTACCAGAAAGCAAAAGTTTTGCAGGCATTACGGTATCATTTTGTATCCAGAAAAGAAATTAAAATATTAGTTATACTAGTCAATGTGTTTGCTATACTATCAGCCACCCTTTTGTACGCCAAAAAAATTCGTCCTGAACCATTTTTGCTGAGTTCTTTTGTTTGGGTAATAATGGCTTTGTGCATCTGGTATATATTACCCACAATGGTCTATAAAAAATCGCCTGCTTTTAAGGATCATTATACAGCTGATATTGATGAAAAAGGAATAGTTATTCAAACCGATAGAGGAGAAGTGTTCTGGCCCTGGAATGGTTTTGTAAAACACCTGGAAACCCCACATCATTTTCATCTTTATTTTTCAGAAAAGAGCTTCTTCTTAATACCAAAAGAAGTAATGAATGAAACACAGTTGCATTCGTTTAGAAATTTTGTAAATAAGGGCATTTAATTTACTATAAACTTTCATCTTTTTTAAATTTTAGAATACGGTACTATGAATAAAACATTCGCATCGATTATTACCATAGGGGATGAGCTTTTAATAGGGCAGGTTATAGATACTAATAGTGCATGGATAGCGCAGGAACTGAATAAAACGGGCATTGCCGTAAAACATAGAGTAGCAGTTGGGGATAATAAAGCCGACATTTTGCAGGCATTGGACGATGAGCAGAAACAAGCTGATATAATACTTATAACAGGAGGGCTGGGGCCTACCGCTGATGACATAACCAAGCCGCTTCTTTGCGAATACTTTGGCGGGAAAATGGTTTTGCATCAACCTTCATTGGATTTTATTACCGAACTGTTTGAAAAGAAGTTTAAAAGACCCATGACGGAGCGCAATCATAAGCAAGCCGAGGTGCCGGATACCTGTACGGTATTGCTTAATGAAAGAGGCACTGCCCCGGGCATGTTGTTTAAGAAAGAAAATAAAATATTTGTTGCCATGCCGGGCGTGCCGCACGAAATGAAATGGCTGATGCAGACGCATGTATTGCCTTATATAGCAGAACATTATCAAAAGGGGTTTGTAGAACATAAAACCTTGCTAACTGCTGGAATAGGAGAGTCCTCGCTGGCAGATGCTATAAGCGATATTGAAGAAGGTCTGCCCGAAGATATTAAATTGGCGTACTTACCCAATTATGGTATGGTACGGTTAAGACTAACGGCCTATGGTACCAATAAAACGATATTACTTCAGCATCTTCAAAAATACTTTTCCCTGTTAAAAGATAGAGTAGCCGAATTTCTGGTAGCCGACGAAGACCTTCCACTGGAAGCAGTGGTGGGTAAATTGCTGAAAGAATCTAACCAAACGGTTGCTACTGCCGAAAGTTGTACCGGCGGATTAATTGGCCATCTTATAAGTTCGGTTCCTGGGGCTTCGGCCTATTTTAAAGGATCGATTGTGAGTTATAGTAATGAAGTAAAAACGAATTTGCTGGGAGTAACTACCGATATATTGGAAACTTTTGGTGCAGTAAGTGAACAAACGGTACTTAAAATGGCAGAGGAAGTACGGAAAAATTTAAATACTGATTATGCCGTTGCCGTTAGTGGAATAATGGGTCCGGAAGGAGGTACTGTGGATAAGCCTGTGGGTACAGTGTGGATAGCTGTTGCTACTAAAAAAGATGTTAACGCAATCATGTTTCAGCTACCCTTTGATAGACAAAGGAATGTGCATCAAACCACGGTAAATGCGCTCAATTTTTTACGTAAAAAGATTGTGGATAATAAATGTGGATAACGGAAGAATAACTTTTGCTGTATAAAATTTACTTTTGAAAACTTATAGCGGTCGTTTGTTCTGAAAATTTTAAAAAAATTGGTTCAAATTTCTGCTTTTTGAGAATAATAATAAAGGTTAATCCCTTTATATAAATCATAACTAATTATGGCAATTGTAGATTTAGTTATGCCCAAAATGGGCGAGAGCATAATGGAGGCTACCATTCTTAAGTGGCATAAAGGTATTGGCGATTTCATCAAACAGGATGAGATTGTTTTAGATATTGCTACCGATAAAGTGGATAGTGAAATTCCCTCTACTGTAGAAGGTGTACTTAAAGAAATATTTTTCAAGGTGAACGATGTAGTACCTGTAGGTACTGTACTTGCAAAAATTGAGATAGGGGTTACAGCGGATCATAAACCTGCTGCTCCGGTGGTAGAACCTGCATCAGTTGTTGCAGAAAAAGAAGTAATGCCTATTCCTGTTGTTCATGTTGCGCCAGCACCTGTTCAGGAAGCGACTGCAGACTTTGTTCCTTTTACACCTACTCCTTCTGTCAATAAACTTCCTAACAATAATAGATTTTTCTCACCATTGGTTTTGAACATTGCCAACAGCGAAGGGTTGAATTTATCTGAACTGGAAAATATTGCAGGCACCGGTGCTGAAAACAGGGTAACTAAAAGAGATATTCTTCAATATATTGCTGATAAAAAAGCAGGAAAGATTCAGCATGTTGCTGCTCCTATATATCAAACATATGTAGTGCCTACACCTGCACCTGTTTATGTAGAACCAGCTAAAACAGTGTTGGAAGAAGTGGCTGCTCATCCGGTAGCGGAGGCAGTTGCTGTAGCTGCGGCTACTGTAGCTACAGCTGTGGTGGTAGAACATGTTGCTAAAAAAGAAACTCCTGCTGATGAACATATTGATACTTCTGCGTTTATTAAACAAGAAGTTAGTTTACCTGCACCAGTTGAAGAAGTAGCGGAAGCAATTCAACCAGCTGCTGTTGTAGAAGAAGTTCATCATGCCTATAAAACAGATGATACACCTGTTGCAATTGCTCCAGTAGAAGAAGTAATTGTATCCCCATTAGTTGAGGAAGCTGCTGCAGTAGAAATAGCAAGTTCTGTTGCACCTGTTGAGCCAGCTCCGGTAGAAGTTTCTACTGTTGTAGAAACAGTACATACTTCGCCTGTAAATGTTCATATACAACCTACTGTAGTACCTTCTACTCCTGCAACTATTGTAGAAAATGCGATAGAAGAGAAAGCAAAAGAAGCTTATCGCGTTTCTTATGAAGAACATATTAAGGAAACAATACAACCATCAAATACAAACAATACTATTCATACACAACCTACACAAAATATTATGTCAGAAGCGAAACCAAGCGTTGAAATAATTGAAATGGACAGAATGCGTAAGCTTATTGCTAAGCATATGGTAGACAGTAAACACACTAGTCCACACGTAACTAGTTTCGCAGAAGCCGATGTAACTAATATGGTTCAATGGCGCGAAAGAGTAAAGGGTGATTTTGAAAAAAGAGAAGGGATTAAGTTGACTTTTACACCAATGTTTATTGAGTGTATCTTAAAAGTATTAAAGAGATATCCTCTAATCAACAGTTCTGTGGATGGAGATAAGATTATTATTAAAAATTTCTTTAATATTGGTTTTGCAACTGCGCTTCCTACTGGCAACTTAATTGTTCCTGTTATTAAAGATGCTCAGAATCATAACCTGATTAGTTTAACCCGTTCAGTAAGTACCCTTGCTGAAAATGCAAGAAACCATAAACTGAAACCAGACGATACTACAGGTGGTACATTTACTTTCTCTAACTTAGGAAATTTTGGTAGTTTAATGGGAACACCTATTATTAATCAACCACAATCTGCTATTATGGCTGTAGGCGCTATCAAAAAACGTCCTGTAGTAATAGAAACAGATAAAGGCGACTTTATTGGAATCAGACAAATGATGTACTTATCACTGAGCTACGATCATAGAATAATTGATGGTAGTGTGGGTGCCAGTTTCTTAACCGAGGTTGCTAAAGAATTCGAAGGCTGGAACCTTGACAGAGAATTGAAATACGTAGTAAAAGAATGGTACGTAGAATAAAGATAAAGTATATTTAAATAGAAAGCACTTAGTACTTATACCATCCAAAAAAAGAGTGAATCATACAATGATTCACTCTTTTTTTGGATGGTATGGTAAAGCTTATTACCATTAAATAATGCTATTATCAATTAGCTTGTTTAATATAAAAAGAACAGCGTTATTTTTATTAATAACGCTGTTCTTCTGTAAATTCTTTTGTCAAATACCTTTAGATCAAGGTCAATTTATTATTGACCCGCTTCTTTTTTAGCATCAGCTTGCATTTTATCGTTTGCAGTAATTAAGAATTCAACACGACGGTTTTTAGTTCTGCCATCCGGAGTGTCATTACTATATTTAGGTACTGTAAAGCTTAATCCCTTTGTAGTAATTCGGGAAGGAGCAATGCCCCTTGACTTTAAATAATCTCCTACTGCATTAGCTCTCCTTTCAGATAATGTTTGATTGTATTCAGCTGTGCCAGTATTATCGGTATGTCCGTCTATTTCAATATTAGTATCTGGATATTTGTTTAGAATAGTCACTAGATCGTTTAAAGATGTTTGAGCAGTAGTAGATACGTTGGATTGATTAAAGCCAAATAATATAGCACTGTTGAACTCTACATTAATTCCTTCTTCTACTCTTTCAACTTTTGCATTAGGAATCTGGTTTTTTATTTCCTCTGCTTGTTTATCCATTTTACGACCAATGATATTTCCTGCAGCACCACCTACTACGGCACCCAATATAGTGCCAAGCCCGGTATTGCCCGATATTTTCCCAATTACTGCTCCTAAAGTTGCACCGCCACCTGCACCAATGGCAGTACCCTTTTGGGTATCGTTCATCGAATTGATAGTACTGCATTGCGTAGTTAATAGAGATATGGCTACTATCAATAGTATGCTTCCTTTAATGTTCTTTTTCATATTCTTATTTATTGTTTTGTAAAGTTATAATTGATAGTAATGACTGAATTTTCGAAAGCAACCTGCGATTGTAATACCATCGATGTATTATCAATAGAGGCGATTGTAAATTTATATCCATCTGCTATTTGTTTTGCTTTTACACCATCTTCCAATCGTTTGTACTGGAATATTTGTGCCCTGTTTTCTGTTCTGAAAGACCAGTTTATTTTTCTTTCACCACTCAAGCAACCATTTTTATCGTTGTTGAAAATAGTATAGCTACCAAACCCATTCATTGGCAACGACCATTTACTACCAGTAAGACAAGCTTCATTACCTTCATCCAATAAAGTTAATTTAATCTTTTCGCCAGATGGAACCCCTGTGTAAGTTATACTGTTAAGAATCCAATTGCCCTTTACATTGGAATGTTCTGCTATTACTGCGGTGTTTTTGGACGGGGAACATGATACAATTGTCATCATTGAAAACAATGCCATGACTGAAATGCCTAATTTAATTTTTCTCATCGCTATAAAATTTTTGCAAATTAAATAGACAATAAACTAAATAGCTAATTTGTGTAAACTTTCTGTTACGTAATGCAGAATTTCTGTGTCGGAAAAAGCAGTTGGTTGAAAGGTTGTTCCAGTAATTATTTCGTATAATTCAATATATCGGTTAGAAATAGTGTCTACCCACTCATCACTCATATCAGGAACGTGTTGACCTTCTTTTCCCATAAAGTTGTTGGCTATAAGCCACTCCCTTACGAACTCTTTACTAAGTTGTTTTTGTTTTTCGCCAGCTGCTTGCCTTTCTTCAAATCCATCAGCATAAAAATACCTTGAACTATCGGGTGTATGAATTTCATCCATCAGATAAATTGTGTCACCGATCTTGCCAAATTCATATTTTGTGTCTACAAGTATTAAACCTCTTTTGGAAGCGATCTCTTTTCCTCTTGCAAATAGCTGTAAAGTGTATTTTTCAAGTTGTTCCCATTCTGCAGCAGATACCAATCCCCTTGCTATTATTTCTTCTTTACTAATATCTTCATCATGACCAACAGTTGCTTTAGTAGATGGTGTTATGATAGGAACAGGGAAGTAATCATTCTCCTTCATTCCATCTGGTAAGCTTACGCCACAAAGCGTTCTTAAACCAGCATTGTAAGTGCGCCAAGCATGACCAGTAAGATTTCCCCTTATTACCATTTCTACTTTGAATGGTTCACACATTTTTCCTATACTTACATTAGGAGCTGGAGAGGAGAGTAACCAATTTGGACAAATATCTTTAGTAGCATTCAGCATATAGGCTGCAATTTGGGTTAGTACCTGACCTTTATAAGGAATTGGCTTTGGAAGTATCACATCGAAGGCTGATATGCGGTTGCTGGCAATCATCACCAGCCATTGTTCCGAAATAGTATAAACATCTCTTACTTTTCCACTGTAAAACTTAGTCTGATTTGGGAATGTTATCATGATGGGCGATATATATTAATTGTAAAAAGCCAAAAGTAAAAAAAAGCAATCTAAGATGCATAAATAATATTTAAACTAAAGGTGTAAAAAAGACAATATTTACAATAAAGCACATAGAAATTAAAAAGGCATAACCCTGTAGAAAAAAAATTGCAAGTTGCCGGTAATTAGTAATCGGCAACTTGCAGTTTAAAATTATATACTTCTGATAGAAAATAATCAGTGACGTTTATTTAGTCAGGCTTTGTATTACATCATATTTAGTAACAATATGATAAGCACCAGTTTCGTCTTTAGCAAGCACCGCACCAGTCTCTTTAGTGATTAAACTGCTGAGTCTTTCAACAGGAGTCTCGAAATCTACTAGCGGGTAGGATGCTTCCAACACTTCTTTTACTGCAACATTTTTAATCTCAGGATTAGAAAATATTTTCTGGAATAACCCGCCTTCGCTGATAGCTCCAATTACCACTCTGTTTTCCATTACTGGTATTTGTTCTATGTCGTATTTCTTCATCAATGCTACAGCTTCCGCAACAGTATTGTTACCATCAACGGTAACCAGTTTCTGGTTTGTTCTTCCGTTTACAATATCCTTGAAAGTTTTTACTTCTAGGAAGCCTCTTTCCATCATCCATTCGTCATTGTATATTTTTCCTACGTAACGGCTACCATGATCGTGGAATATGCAAACTACTAAATCGTCTTTTTTTAGTTTTTCCTTCAATTGCATGAGACCCTGTAGGCAGCTTCCTGCACTATATCCACAAAATAGACCTTCTTCTTTAGCAATTCTTCTAGCCATGATAGCTCCATCCTTATCTGTAACTTGTTCAAAATGATCTATTACGCTCATGTCGTAGTTCTGCGGCACAAAATCTTCCCCAAAACCCTCACTGATATAAGGATGAACGTAGCTCATGTCTACTTCACCTGTTTTGAAATAATTAGTCAGTAATGAACCATATACATCAATAGCCCAAATTTGAATATTTGGATTCTTTTCTTTAAGGTACTGAGCTGTACCAGTGATAGTACCTCCAGTACCAGCGGTACAGACAAGATGGGTTATTTTTCCCTCTGTTTGTTCCCATATTTCTGGTCCTGTACTTTCGTAATGAGCCAATCTGTTTGCCAGATTATCGTATTGATTAAAGTGGTAAGAGTTAGGTACTTCCGATGCCAGTCTTTTTGCTACACTATAATAGCTATTAGGATCTTCGGGCAATACATTCGTTGGGCATACTATTACTTCGGCACCAACGGCTTTCAATACATCAGCTTTTTCTTTAGATTGTTTATCCGTTGTAACAAAAATGCATTTGTAGCCTTTTACTATTGCAGCAAGAGCAAGTCCCATGCCGGTATTACCACTGGTACATTCTACCATTGTGCCACCTGGTTTTAGTTTTCCCTCTTTTTCCGCAACCTCTACCATTTTTAAAGCCATTCTATCTTTAATAGAGTTGCCAGGATTAAAGTAATCAACCTTTGCTGCAACCATACAAGGTAAACTTTTAGTAACACTGTTCAATCTTATTAAAGGAGTGTTTCCTATAGTTTCTAGTATATTATTTTTAATGTCCATGTAACAATCGTTTGCGGCAAATATAATGGGGAAGGAACAACTGAAATGATTCTACCTGTAGTATTTAAACATACATCAAAATAAAATTAATACAAATAGTAGTAAATCAAGGTGTTATTATTCAAAAATATACTAAAAAAGAAGGTAGTATTTGAAGCTTTCAAATACTACCTTCTTTAAATACAATCAATTATATTGTTTATTAATCAAAAGGTTGAGCAGCACCTACAGCAGCATATTGAACATTCAATACTCCTTTTGTAGAGCTCCAGATAGCAGTACTACCATCCAATACATAAGCAACAATTCTACAATTTGCAGGTTTTAATGTGTAAGCAGCATTGTAAGCGTTAACACCACTTAAATTAAATGTGAAAGGTAAAGTATAAACATTGTTTTTGTATGTTGCAGCTACTGGAATAGAATCTCCAAATGCATCAGTTGTAGTTGCACGGAAGCAATATTTTTCATTAAAATTAGGGATAGGGTTTTGTCCATTATATAAGTAAGGAGTAGCGCCACCAGAAGGAGAATAGTAATTGTCCTGACTAGCCAATAATCCACTTTCTACCATTGCGATTACTATTTTTAGAGGTTTTGTTGTAGTAAAATTAAATTTAACCTGTGCAGTACCAGTAATAGTATTTCCACTAATGCTGCTATTTAGCGCCAACCCAAGTCCTGTCCATTTTGCAGTTTCTGCATTTAGAGTAGCTGTATCTTCACCCCAGGTAGTTCTTCTGTTAACGATTGTGGTTGGATATCCAGAAACACCAAATTTAGATTCCATATTGGCACTATACTGAAATGCATAGTTATCTTGTCCTAATCCAGTACAATGAACCGCTACCCAAGCACATTTAGGATGAGTTTGAGTATAAGTATCCAAATCATAGAATTCTCTTGGGCAATATCCACACAAACTACTGGTGTAATCTTCTACCAATATTTTGTGCGTAAAGGCAGAAGGACTAGCAGAAACTACGGTTAATGGTGCAAGGTTGCTTAGTATTGTTCCTTGTGTAGCAGAAATAGTAAATGAACCGTTTGAGTATGGAGTGAATACAGCAGAAGTTATTGGTGTAGCAAAAGAACCTGAGTTAATAAATAAATTACTAGTAGCAGTAACATCTGCACCGGTAAGTTTATCTTTAACTGTAATTAAAACTTGGTCCCAACCATTATTCTCCACTTGATTAGTTGATAGTGTTACAACTAAAGAATCTACCCCAAGAGTAGTATTAACGGTTACTTCATTGGTATAGTTGATAGAGTTGCCAGAAGTGTTAAAAGCATTTACTCTATACACATAAGTGGTATTTGCTGTAGTTGAATTATCAAGATAGGTATTCACATTTGCTCCTACTGTAGCGATAACACTGTAAGTTCCATTTAAATTTTTTCTTTCAATATGAAAACCAGTTTCATTTGAAGAACTATCTACCCAATTTAATGAAATTTGACTATTAGTAACTAAGGCAGCAGTTAAATTAATAGGAGAACTCGGCGTTGAATTAGTTGGCGATGCCGAATTGTTAGAGTTTTTAGAGCATGCACTTAACAATACTACAATAGAAAGTATTGTAATGGATAAAAATTTCTTCATTAGTTTGTTGTGATTAGTTAATTATTGAGTTTTCGAAAATAAGGGAATGGTTATTAATAAAAAAATAATTATTTGAGTTAAATACTTCCCTATGTTTGAAGCTGTTTAAAACCTATTACAAATGCAGATGAGAATAATTGTTCTATTAACCACTTTATTTTTTGTGTCAGAAATATCATTAGCACAAAATAATTTGCCTTCCGTAAAAATTAAATCTGTAAAAAAAGGGAAAGAAGTAGCATTCTCTGCACTTGCAGATGATGCTAAGGATACTATATTAATTGTTTCGTTTTTTGCTACATGGTGTATACCTTGTGTAACTGAATTAGATAATATTAATGATGTTTATACTGAAAAGCAAGCCGCAAAACCATTTAAGTTTGTAGCAGTGTCCATAGATGATTCCCGTACATCAAACAGGGTTAAACCTTTTGTAAATGGGAAAGGATGGAAGTTTGATGTTTACATGGATATTAACAGTGATCTAAAAAGAGCCTTCCAGATTAATGATGTTCCACATGTGATAGTTATTAAAAACAATAAAGTTGTTTATCAGCATACGGGCTATATAGCCGGTGGGGAAGATGAACTTTTCGAAAAAATAAAGACGCTATAATTAACTCACTTATTCTAATAAATTACTCAATAATGAAAAAAGGATTATTGATTGCTACAGGCATGTTTTTTGCTCAGTTAGTAGGAGCTCAATCTATAGAAAGTTTATCTAAAGGGCACTTGAGTGGTAGTTTTGAAAGTTATACTCAATTATATAAAGATGACGACGCCATAAAAGCATTTGCACCTCCTAATAATTTTGGGTCTAACAATTTTTTGAAAGTTGATTACACTTATAATCAGTTTGCAGTAGGAATGCAATATGAAAGTTATTTACCCTCTATTCAAAACTACTTTAGCACAAATAGTGCCAATGCATTGAATGCCAGCAAAATTGTAAACAGGTATTTTAAATATACCGAGATGAACTACTCAGTTCAGGTTGGTGACTTCTATGAACAGTTTGGTAGTGGTCTTGTATTTCGTTCTTGGGAGAATAGACCAATAGGGATTAATAATGCTTTGGAAGGGGTGAATGTTTTTATTCAGCCAACTGATTTCTTAAAGATTAAAGCGCTAAGTGGAAGAACCCGCAAATTATTCGACTACTCCAATTCAACTGTTAGAGGAGTTGATGTAGATGTAGACTTTTCTAAATGGATAAATAAAAAGGATGCAACAAATCCTATTTCCTTAACTATGGGGGGGAGCTATGTTAGCAGATTTGAAGGTGGCTATACAGGCCCGGTTATTAACTTTCCACAAACTGTAGATGCTTATTCCAGAAGATTATATCTCGATGTTTCAGGTTTCACTTTTGGTGTAGAGTATGTAACCAAAGGAGCTGATCCTCATACATTAAATAAAAATGTTTTCAGTCTTGGTAAAGCATTGTTGATTAATACTTCTTATTCAAAGAACAATTTTGGTATAAATCTTACTGGGAGAGCATTATCCAATATGGATTATCGAAGCGAACGTGAGGTTGTTTCTGCTGATGCTAATCAGCTGATGATTAATTATTTGCCATCACTTACCAAACAACAAGATTATCTAACCAGTAATATATATGTATACAGTACACAAGCTTTGAATGAATCTGGATTTCAAGCCGACTTGTTTTACAATTTCAAAGAAGGTACTGCTATTGGGGGTAAATACGGAATGAAACTATCGGTTAACTTTTCTTATTACGGAGCATTGAAAACTGCTGATGATATATTGAGTGTAGGTACCAGCAATTATTATCATGATGCTAATATCGAACTTAAAAAGAAATGGAATAAAAAGCTCGAGACCATTTTTACTTATCAGAATATTTTTTACAATAAATCTGTTTTGCAGAATCCTGCTCCAGATGTTTATAGTAGCATTTTTGCTATTAGCAATGTATATAAATATACTAAAAAGAAATCAGCTAGATTGGTCTTGGAACATTTGTCTACCCAGCAGGATGGAGGTAACTGGGCAGCTGGAGTAGCTGAGTTCTCTTTTGCTCCTGCCTATAGTTTTTACCTAAGCGATCTATGGAATTATGGAACTGCTGGAGTGCCTTACTATGGTGCCTCACAAGGGATTTCTTCTTCCGTACATTACTTTAATATTGGTGGTAGTATTTCAAAGAATGCTTCCCGATTTAGTTTGTCTTATGGCAGACAAAGAGCAGGACTGTTATGTCTTGGTGGAGTATGTAGATATGTAGCTGCCTCTTATGGTTTTACTGCTTCGCTAACTACCAATTTCTAAATGGATCACCTTATTGCTTATTACAAATTAAATACACCCTTTGCTTTTCTTTTTTGGGTTTTCCAGTAATGTAAATTACATAGGAAAACTACCTTTAAAGATAATCCGTTTTATTTTTTAGATTAATATACTACTCTTTAGCTAATCGGTACAAAAAGATGATTTGCTAATTTGTTTTAAGCCAACCTGTAATACTCATTCTGGGCTTGTTGGTTACTAATACTTCATGCTCCAGTTCGTTGCTTTTAAAAAACACCATCTTGCCACAATCGGGTGAAATGTTTTGCTCCTTCCCATCTTGATAAATGCATAATTCTCCTCCATCTTTCTGAGCCCAGTCTTCGTTCAGGTATATAATCATGGTATACTTTCTGCTGTCGTTGTTTTTAAATTGATCCAGATGTTTTTTATAAAAGCTACCCTGTTCATATAATGCATAATGAAATTCATAATCCTTAATGCCAGTATAGCATGTTTCATTCAAGTAAAGTACAAATGAATCAATCATATCCAGAAAACTGTTTTCGGAAGAATTTTCATGCTTCCGGTCCAGCCAATAAATCATATCGTTCCTGAAAAGTTTGTTATGTTCTACAATTATCTTGTTGCCTGTTCCTGCAGCATGCATTTGTTTGTCGGCATATAATGTTTGTAGATTATCTATCAGACTATCAGAGAGCAGTTTGCTTAAAAAGTCATCTGAAATGCCTACTTTATGTTCCAGGAAACTATTGATGAGAATATCGAATTTGTTTTGCAATAAAGAGTTTGAGAAAGTAATTGTAATAGCCGTTGTACGTGAAGATAGGGGGAAAGCTTACAATTCATTTTTAATCTTTTTAATGAGCCAGATTTATGTTACCAACTATGAAGAATCCATAGGATAGTGATTCTGTTGTAATTTTAGGAAGCATCTACCATTTTTATTCACTCCTGCACCAATATATTTGCTCCTTTAATAATTGATTGCCATCTAAAATACTTCATCATGTCTGTTATACTCATCAAAAATATTAAACTACTAGTAAATGCCAGAGAAGACTATGCTTTACTGAAAGGAGAAGCACTAAGTAATCTGCATCAAATAGAGAATGCTTATCTATTAATAGAAGATGATACAATAGTAAAGTATGGTGCTATGTTTGATAGCCAATACCCTGCTGCAGAACCTGCTGTAGTTTTAGATGCAACAGGTAAAATAGTGATGCCAGCCTGGTGCGATTCGCATACACACATTGTTTTTGCTGGAAGCAGAGAGCAGGAGTTTGTGTACAAGATAAAAGGAATGGGGTACGCTGAAATTGCCGCAAAGGGTGGCGGTATATTAAACTCAGCTGCTAAGGTAGCTGCGGCAACTGAAGGTGAGTTATACAATCAAGCAAGAAAAAGACTGGATGAAATTGTTGCTCAGGGTACAGGCGCTGTAGAGATAAAAAGTGGTTATGGGTTATCGTTGGAAAGCGAGCTTAAAATGCTGCGTGTTATCAAGAAACTTCGTGAGAATTCGAAGGTGATAATCAAGTCTACATTTTTGGGCGCTCATGCTATACCTTCTTTATACAAAGAAAACAGAGAAGACTATATACAATTGATTATAGAAGAGATGTTACCAAAAATTGCTGCTGAAAAACTGGCCGACTATATCGATGTATTCTGTGAGCAAGGGTTCTTTACTCCAGCGGAAACAATAAACATCTGTAACGCAGGTAAGCGTTATGGGCTGCTGCCTAAAATTCATGCTAACCAACTGAACATTTCAGGAGGAGTGCAGGCAGGTGTGGCCGTGAATGCCGTTAGCGTAGATCATCTGGAAACAGTATCTCAGGATGAAATTGATTGTTTGAAGAATACCGATACAATAGCTACTTTATTACCCAATCCTTCCTTGTATTTAAGAATGCAATATGCACCTGCAAGACAAATGCTGAATGATGGACTTGCTATTGCTTTAGCCTCTGATTATAATCCTGGTTCTTCTCCAAGTGGCAACATGAATCTGGTGGTGTCGCTGGCTTGTATGCAGATGAAATTATTGCCCGAAGAAGCCATCAATGCCGCCACCATCAATGGTGCATATGCAATGGGAGTAGCAAATGAAGTGGGCACCATATCGGTAGGTAAAAAGGCCAATCTTATTATTACAAAAGAGATTCCTTCTCTCACCTTCCTGCCTTATGCATTCGGTTCTAATCTGATAGATAAAGTGATGATTAGCGGGGAGTTTGTAAGTAATTAACGAATTTTCGGATTATGCGTATTAGCTAATTAATACAAAGGAAATTAATTCAAAAGTCAATAACAATAATGGGTTCTAAAAGCAATAAGATTTGTGTGTCTAATTCAGAATGTATTAATCTGCCTTTTCGCTAATTCATTAATCCGTAATTGTTTTATGAATTATTCCACAGCAGTAGCGCTCATGATATATGCTGCTACACTATCCGTTCCTCTTGGTGTTTTATATTTTGCTTTGAATGAAAAATCGTCATTCGGACTGATTGTATTATCAAATAGTTCTTCGTGGTTGGCAACCTGAGCACCTTCTTTAAAGTACAATAGTTTTACCCTCACATCTTTGTAGGATATAACATTAGCAGTATTCTTGATAAGGCCTTTATATACGGTCTTCCCCCAGAAGTTGCGGTGGTCATCGCCAGTAAGCTTAAGAAATTGCTTAGGATTTTCTTTCTCTTTATCCGCTAAGTTCTGTTTACTCTCCTCATAAGTTTTGCCCGATTTAAGATTGAATTTCTTGTCTATCTCTTTACAGGAAAAAAGAAGGGTTGATAGAATTATTACGGACAATATTTGTTTCATGTTGTTGCTGTTTATGAAGCGAAAATAGAAATCTATTGTTAAGCTATAAAAATATTTTATCAAGGGCTTCATTTGCTATCTACCTGCTATGCCTTACTTACTATATAGTCCTCCTCTTATATTTGCAATATGGTCAAGGTAGTATTGAATAAAAGAATTGCACTCAGAATAGCCAATGGGCATCCGTGGATATATAATAATGAAGTGGCAAGTGTAACGGGGGATCCTGCTGCAGGCGATATTGTAGATGTTTATTATCACGATAATAAGTTTGTAGGAAGGGGCTATATTAATCCGCAGTCGCAGATTCTGGTAAGACTTTTAACCAGAAAACAAGAACCTATTAATGATCAGTTCTTTGAGGATAAAATACGTCAGGCATGGCAATACCGTAAGCATACCGGACACACGGAAAACTGCCGACTGGTATTTGGTGAAGCCGATTATTTACCAGCATTGGTAATTGATAAATTCAATGATTACTTTGTAATTCAGACGCTTGCTTTGGGAATGGATAAATGGAAGATGGCCATTGTACAGGCATTACAAAACATTTTCTCTCCTAAAGGTATTTACGAGCGTAACGATGTGCCCGTAAGAGAGCTGGAAGGAATGGAACAGATAAAAGGTTTTCTGTCCGATCCTTTTGATACGAATATTATTATCAACGAGAACGGCTTGAAGTTTAGGGTGGACATAGAGAACGGTCAGAAGACAGGTTATTTTTTAGATCAGCAGGATAATAGAAGAGCTATTCAAAATATAGTAAAAGATGCCGATGTGCTGGGCGCTTTTACGTATACTGGTACCTTCGAGATACATGCTGCACATTATGGTGCCAAGTCTGTTCTGGGTTTGGATATCAGCGAGAATGCAGTAGCACAGGCTAATAAGAACGCAGCGTTGAACAATCTGGATCATATAGTGAAGTTCGAGGCAATGAATGCCTTCGATGTGCTTAAACAATGGAGCAAAGATGGCCGAACCTACGATGTAGTAATGCTCGATCCTCCGGCATTTACCAAGAGCAGACAAAATATAGATAAGGCCATCACTGGTTATAAAGAGATCAACCTTAGGGGCATGAAAATGATTCGTAACGGTGGATTTCTGGTAACCTCCAGCTGTACCAATCTGGTGCAACCCGAACAGTTCCTGCGCATTATTGATGATGCAGCAAGAGATGCTAAAAAGAAGATCAGACAAGTGGAATATAGAACTCAGTCATCCGATCATCCAATAGTACCGGGCTGGGAAAATACACACTACCTTAAGTTCCTGATAGTAGAAGTAAGCGACAGGTAGTTGCTTTTAATACAGTGAGGTAGGGGAATACATTGGGTTCAAGGAGTTCAATGTTTAATAAGTTCAAAGTTGAATACAGGAGGTAGGAGAATACATTTTGTTCAAGGAGTTCAAAGTTTCAGTTGTTCAATGTTGAATACAGGAGGTAGGAGATAGGAGTGCTTAGTAAGGAGAATACATTGGGTTCAAGGAGTTCAATGTTTAATAAGTTCAAAGTTGAATACGGGAGGAAGGAGAATACATTTTGTTCAAGGAGTTCAATGTTTCAGTTGTTCAATGTTGAATACAGGAGGAAGGAGATAGGAGTTAGGGGGTAGGAGAATACACTTGGCTTATGTCATATATGTATTCATTATAACATTATCTCATCATCAAATTATCACATTAGTATTTTACATCAATTTCTTTACCCTGAACTCGTTCTGTTCTGTGGAGTCGCCTAGTTCCTGTAGTTTACCAAATGCTGCAGAAGTGGCAAAGTCTACAATATCCTGAGGGGAATGATTGTTATACTTTCCATAGATAAGGCCAGCCATATAGCAGTCGCCACTACCGCTTCGGTCTACTACTCCTTTGCAGGTAAATACTTCAGAATTGTACTGTGCATTATCAGTATACAGACTCGTATAATAAGTTATATCTTCCTGGTTACTATCAAAGCGAAATGTATTGGCTACGGTCTTGCATTTAGGAAATATTTCTATAATGGCTATCGAGGTTTCTTTAGCATGATTTAAGTAGGCTTCTCTGCTTTTATGGGAATGAATATGTTCATCTACCGGTATACCTAATAAGCTATTGGCCGACCATATATTCCCCATCAATAAGTCGCAGTGTTGTGCTATCTGTGGTATAATTTCCATAGGATCTTTGCCATACTTCCACAGCCTTGCTCTATGGTTCAGATCGAGGGATATGGTAATGCCCATTTTGGAAGCTACTTCTACCGCTTCCAGACAAACATCGGCTACATTCTGATTTAGTGCAGGGCTTATTGCAGACAGATTAAACCAGTCCACATCTCTAAAAACTTTCTCCCAGTCTATCATACCGGGTTTCACTTGCGAGAAAGAAGAATGGTCTCGGTCGTACACCATTTTCCCTTTCAGGTCGGCGCCTTTTTCCAGGTAGTAAATACCAATTCTGTTGCCAGCATAAATAATAGAAGAAGTGTAGATGCCTTTGTATTCCAGATAGTCAATTACGTGACTACTCATAAAGTTGTCGGGTAGTACGGTGCAGTATTTGGTAGGCACTTTCCAGCCAGCCAGTGCTGTAGCAACATTGGCTTCGGCTCCACCCATATACAATTGCATAGGATGCTTCTCGGCAGTCTGATTGTCAGCAGCGGGGGAAATTCTTAATAGGAACTCACCAAAACAAAGTACTTTCTTCATACACTATACCTTTATTATTCAAATATTGTCTGTCAGGAATTTTCAAAAGTAAATTAAATGGACTAATGCAAGTACTTAATTAGCGATAACGTTTCCGCAATGTTGAATTTAGCTCATTATTACAAACTTTAGGGATTGTGCATCCTTGAAAAAGAATATTCTCAATAAGATGTGGACATGTTTTTTAGAGTACCGATAAACAATGCCATTATTTTTGCGGCTCAAAATAACGAATAATAAAATGGTAGATGTAATACTCGGCCTGCAATGGGGTGATGAAGGTAAAGGAAAGATTGTTGACTTTTTTGCTCCTAATTACGATATAATCGCTCGCTTTCAAGGTGGCCCAAATGCTGGTCATACTTTATATGTTGATGGAACTAAAGTAGTATTGCATCAAATACCTTCCGGAATTTTTCATCAGGGTGCTATCAATATTATTGGCAATGGAGTGGTGCTCGATCCTATTACTTTCAAAAAGGAGTGCGATATCGTTTCCTCTATGGGTATCGATGTTCGTAAGAATTTATATATCTCCGAAAGAACTAACCTGATTGTTCCTACACACCGTGCTTTGGATAAAGCCAGCGAGCAGCAAAAAGGCGATAGTAAGATTGGAAGTACCCTTAAAGGTATTGGGCCTGCTTACATGGATAAAACAGGTAGAAATGCTTTACGTGTGGGCGATGTGATGGACAGAAACTTCACGGCTCAGTATATTAAGCTTCGTTTAAAACACCAGAAGTTGCTGGATAATATGCACTTTATCGAAGATATAACTGCTTGGGAAGAAGAGTTCTTCGAGGCACTGGAATTCCTACGTACTTTCAAGATTATTAATGTAGAATATTTTATCAACGATCAGCTTTCAAAGGGGAAACGTGTGCTGGCAGAAGGGGCTCAGGGAAGTATGCTGGACATCGATTTTGGTACTTTCCCATTTGTTACTTCTTCCAATACAATTTCTGCCGGTGTTTGTACTGGGTTAGGGGTTTCTCCAAAACAAATTAATGATGTTCTTGGAGTCTCTAAAGCATATTGTACCCGTGTGGGTGGTGGTCCTTTCCCTTCCGAACTGGATGATGCTGTTGGGGAAGAAATTCGTAGAATAGGTAGCGAGTTTGGTGCTACTACCGGCCGTCCAAGAAGATGTGGCTGGATAGATTTAGTAGCCCTTCGTTTTGCTTGTATGATTAATGGGGTAACCAAGATTATCATGACCAAGGCCGATGTGCTGGATTCTTTCGAGCACCTACAGGTTTGTACTGCTTATGATATTAATGGTACTATTACCGAGCAGGTTCCTTATCAGATGAGTAAGATGAATATTCAGCCGGTATTGCAGTCTTTCAAAGGATGGCATATAGATACTACCAAGTTTAAGAATCCTTCGGAATTGCCACAGGATATGACTACTTATATCAACTTTATTAATCAATATGTAGGAGCCGATGTAAAGTATGTTTCCAATGGCCCGGGTAGAGATCAGATTATTACTTTATAGATTATTATCAGACAAAGTCTTATTTATAAAATTGCCAGTTACTATTTGCTATTAAAGCAATCAAGGTAACTGGCAATTTCTTTTTATGTCAATAATAATTACTGGTAACATGCAACCCGCAACTAGCAATTATCCCTTCCCCTACTTATGTCTCAGTGTAAAGTTGTCTCCATCCTGTAGGAATGGAAAACGGTTGCGTATGTGGTTCAGCTCGGCTTTGTCCAGCGTAAAAGTATGTATATCTTCTTTGTCCGCTTTATGGTATTCTACCTCTCCCAATGGGTCTATTACCATGCTATGGCCACCGTATTCATGCCCTTCGCCATCGGTACCTACACGGTTCAAGCCAATTACATAACATTGGTTTTCAATAGCCCTCGCTATCAGTAAAGATTTCCAGGCATGCTTGCGTTTATCGGGCCAGTTGGCCACATACACCAGTATATCGTATTCGGGATGCACACCGTAGGTTTGTCTTGCCCAAACCGGAAAACGTAGGTCATAACAAATCTGCAGGTTCAGTCTCCATCCATTTACCGAAGCTATCAGTCTTTTGGTGCCCGCTGTAAATTGTTCATCCTCATCGGCATAGCTAAACAGGTGTCTTTTATCATACTGATAATGTTCTCCATTGGGCAGTACCCAAAGCAGTCGGTTATAAATATGTTCCCCCTCTTTTATCATCAGGCTACCCGATATAATGGTTTTCTTTTTAATCGCCATTTTTTTCATCCATTCCACCGTTCTACCATCCATAGTTTCGGCCAGGTGGGGCGATTGTGTGGTGAAGCCAGTATTAAACATTTCTGGCAATAGAATAATATGCGATTGCTTATGTATAGCGTCAATTTTATCCTGAAACATGGTTAAGTTGGCATCTACATTTTCCCAGTGCAGTGCAGATTGTATGAGTGTTATAGTTAGCATAGAATAACTTATTTATAGGTTAGCAATATGCAGTACTTTTTATGCCTGCTCTTCTTTGCAAAACCAAATGTAGGGGCTTTAATGATATGCCAACTCTTTTTGATTTAAAATAAAATTACGTCCATCATTTATGGTTACCATATATTTTAATTATTTTTGACTTACATTATTCATCAATATAATATCAATATTATGAAACGCATTATTACGGTACTGTTTTTACAGGCTTTTATGATGATGGCTTTCAATAGTAAAGCACAACATAAATCTCCCCCTGCTTATAATCCTTTTCCTGATACTATTTTTAGTAAAACACTTACTATTAGCCTCGATGCAGGTGCCGGTTATGTTTCCTATAAATGGAACACTGGCGATACGGTAGAACAGATTATCGCAAACCAGACTGGCTGGTATGGCATTTCGGTAAACGATGGTACCAATACTTATCAGGATACTGTGTTTGTTAGCTTGCTTGGAGGCGCTATTATTCCCAGAGATAGTGTAATTAAAATTGGACAGGCAATTACCCTTTCTATCGATACGGTTACCCCAAAAACGGTTCCTATAGTATATGCGGTAGGAAATTTTAATAGCTGGGATCCTACCAAGGGTATTACCCTGGCTTCTATTCCCAACAATGGGTATTACGAAGCTTATCGCTATATACCGGCTGGCAGTTATCAATTAAAATTTACCAATGCACAGGACTGGACGCATGCTGTGTACGGTGCAGGTGCTACTGCTGGTACGCTTAGTACAGATTATGCTGCAGGCAATATCAACTTTAATCCTACTGTAAGTGGCGTATACAAACTGGGTTGCAATACCGCTACGCTTACCGATGATATAGTGCTGATAAGTTCCTTTGGAGTAGTAGGCGATGCTGCACTGGGTTGGGGCACGGATATTCCTTTGCAATTAGATCCTAATACCGGCTTGTGGACAGGCAATGTTTCTTTGAATACCGGGCATATAAAATTCAGAGCCAATGGTGCCTGGACAATCAATTATGGTGGATTGAATACCGATAGTACGCTGGTATCTTATGGCCCCGATATTCTGATACCTCAGGCGGGCTATTATTCGGTAGTATTAAACTTTACCAACCCAAAACATTTTACCTATCACCTGATTAATACTGGTGCACCAACACTACTGTATCCTTCTGTTCTGTGGAGTACGGGCGATACGACTACCACTATCAATGTAGCCCCTACGGTAACTACAAAATACTGGGTACAGATTAGCAATAGTTATACTACCACTACCGATACCGTAACCATTTATGTGCCTTCTTTTATAGCTGGTAATATAGTAACGGCTAAAGGCGATAATCTGCAGTTTGCCGACTTTTATTTGCGTGGTACTGGCTATGTAAAAGCAGATACAGCCGTATCCGACACTATGGGCAATTTTACCATGAATATAATGACTGGCGACGATTATATTATTCGAGGACATAAGGATAATGATATCAATAAAACCAATGGCGTAACGGCGCTGGATCTGGCATTGATACAATCGCATATCTTAGGTAAAAACCCATTGAATTCACCACTGAAAATAATAGCTGCCGATGTAAATGGGGATGGAAAAATTACTACCCTCGATCTGGTCTATATGAAGCGACTGATACTGGGGATAGATACTACTTTTACCAATAGCAAAACGGGCGAAAAGCGCTTGTGGACTATTATAGGTGCCAACACTACTTTTGCCGATTCTGCTAATCCTTTTCCTATTCAGGATAGTGGTGTACTGAGCAATGTAAGCAGTGTGGTACTTTCTATAAATGTACTAGGTATTAAACTGGGAGATGTAAACTGGGACTGGAATCCTGCTCTGGCCAGAATACCGGATAGGGTGTTTATTAATCCCAAGAAAAAGGTGGAGGCTACTATTCAATAAATTTCCATAAATACTACTTTCTCTTGCCCTTTTACCAGAGGTAGCCGGGCAAGCCGCACTCCGGCTAGGGCAAGCCGGTCTGGTAATAGGGCCATTACTACTAGTAATTGCCCTATTACTGGTAGTAATACCGCTTTTCATACTCCGTTGTGGGCATGCCGCAGTCCGGCTTGGGCTTTTACTACTGGTACATGCCCTTTTACTACTAGTAATTGGGCTCAACGCACTCTGCCTAGCCCTTTTACCTGTAGTAACCGCGCGGTTACTACACCAAAAAACTGTTTTACGGCTCTTTTTTACCCTCATTTATGCCATATTATCCCGCTTTTATTGGGTAGTATTATTTTAAAAAGACCAAAAAGCACTCCTTTGTTTCCTCCAAAAGAGCCAATAAGTATGATACTTAGTGGTATTCTGGGTTTTTATTATGACAGTTGTCAGGAAAGCCATAATAATTTGGATTAATAGTAAAAGGCATTATGGAAAGCGTAGGTTTACACAAATAACAGAAGCTTATTTCTGTTGTGTCAATTAACTTTTATGACATCTGAATCAATTAGTATTCCAACGGCGGTAGGGGAATTCCACGAGTTCCTGAAAACGACTGTTGAATTATGTACCACAAATGCAACTTTGTGGGGTGTGCCACCTACCAAGTTATTGGCAATGGCACCTTCGCAGGTAGTGTATGAAAATTTCTATTCCATAACAGCCAACAAGCAAACCCGCTATGTGGCGGCTACTGTTGCCCGCAATCAGATGTGGGATAAGCTGGATTTTGATTTAAGAGATTTGTTCAGCACCTGTTTATTAAACAATCCAGCCATCACTGCCGATGATAAGGCAGCGCTTGGTATTAAAATCACCGACAGTAACCAGAAAACATTGGGCAAGGCTCCAGTTTCTACACCGGTTACGTCATTTTCTTCAGAAGAAATTTCTGCGTTGCATGTGGTATTTGCCGACAGCAACAATACCGATTCTCATGCCAAACCGCATGGAGTAGGGTATATGGAAATTGCTGCTAAAATGAGTGTAGGAGAAAAAGCGCCGGTAAGTGTAGCAGAATGCACTTTAAGGTACCATGTAAGTAGGAACCACGAACCTATAGCATTTGAAGATACCGACCGTGGTAAAACCTTTTTTGGCTATAGCCGTTGGGTAATGACCAATGGGGATAGTAGCCCATGGAGTGGTATGGTTTCGGCCATTATTCCTTAGCAGCTATTTTTTGTTAATAGAAAGAAGAAAGCTTTCACTGGAAACGGTGGAAGCTTTTTTGTGTACATTTGTTTCTGTAATACCCGCTTTTATAAAATGAATAAAACACTTACCAATTACTTTAACTGCCGATTGCTGTTGGTGATATTGCTGGTAGGGGTGATGGGTAATGGAAGGGCACAGAATTTAGTGCCTAATCCAAGTTTTGAGATATTCAATGTTAGTTGTAGCAATATCGGCCAAAGCCTATCCCCGCAAGCTACAAGTTGGAGTAGTCCTATTATTAATGCTAAATTTATATATTCTTATTACAATGCTTGTGCCACACAACCTTGTTGTAGTGTACCTTATAATTCTTCAGGGCGTAGTTATCAATACGCCCATTCTGGAAATGCTTATGTAGGTATGAATTCTATGGGAACGTATGGCTATAATTTAAGGCATTATATACAGAATAAGTTAATGGATAGCCTTAAAGCAAATCATTGTTATTATGTAGAATTTTATATTAATAAACATGATGCTTGGATATATGCTACGAATAATATGGGATTATTGATAGGTGATACTGCTATACTATCTTACAAGAATATATTTACACCTGCAAACCCTCAAATACAACTGTATGACAATCCTGCCATAACAGATACTATGAATTGGATAAAAGTAGGCGGTGTTTATACAGCCCATGGTGGCGAACAATATATAACCATTGGCAATTTTAAAGATGATGCCCATACCGACACTATTCGTTTTCAACAATATGGCAATACTGGAGGCGGCTATTATATAGATGATGTAAGTGTAATACCGCTAGATAGTATGCAACTAAAAGCTGATGCAGGAAGAGATACTACTATAGTAAAGGGTGATAGTGTATGGATAGGCAGTAGGCTTTGCGGGCTTACGAATGTAGTTTGGTACGATGCTGCTAATAATGTAATAGATACAGGCGCACCGGGGCTTTGGGTGAAGCCAACGAGTAATACTTTTTATGTAATAGAACAAAATGTGTGCGGGCAGTACAGTAGAGATACTGTTTTTGTTTCCGTGGTGCCGCTACCTGTGGTAATTATGAATTATGAATTAATAATTAATAATGGAATACAGAATACAGTAGAGAATGTTTGGACTACAAGTTCGGAGGTAAATGTTAGTCATTATAATGTGCAAAGGAGCTTGGATGGTTTGCTTTTTAATACCGTAGGAAAAGTACCTGCTAAAGGAGCAAGCAAGTATTCTTTTATTGATAATACAAACCTAAATGGAACTGTATATTACAGGTTGGAGATAGTAGATAAGAATGGTAATATTAGTTACTCGGAAATTAGAACATTATCTATTATAAATGCTCCATTATCCATTACTCCCAACCCTGCTAAAGACTTTGTAACTATTACTGCTAAGAACCTTCAGAACATTCGTATTCTGGATAATACCGGAAGGGTAGTAATTACAAAAGAAGGCATACTAGCCAATACCATTACCATCAATATAAGCAGCCTTTCCAAAGGCCTCTACTTTGTAAAAGCCACTGATGCGAATGGAGCGGTACGGGTGGCGAAGATGGCGGTTTTAAAGTAAAAAGGAAAAAGTAAAAAGTAAAAAGGGCTACGGTCAGATGATTGGCTTTCATCGTCAGACCGTTAGCCTGTGAGGCATCCCGCAAGTTTGAGCAATTACTCGTCTTACGCTCCTTCGATCAAGATTAGTTTTTAAGATGTTTCGTAGGAGCGTGCTGACGCTTTTAGCGAGCGCGATAGGATAGAAACGGCTATCCTTTTTGCGCTTAGTTGTTGGAATTATAGACAAATAAGTACAGCGCAAAAAGATAATAGTGGAGAGCCTGGTCCGAAGGGCGCGCCCAAAATTTCCGGATTAAAAAGGATTGTCTGTAGTGCTTATTAATGAAAGCTTAATAATTGTTTGAATTGTGATTTATATAAACTGTTTATATTTGGTATCGCAAATTGCCATTAACCGATTAACAAAATTGGTCTCATGAAAACAATAACACTCTTTATTTTTTTAATGGTAATAAGTACCATTAGTTGTAAAAAAGATGCTGGCATTACTGCTACTACGCCATCTGCTTTAATAAGTTCCCCCAAAAACATTGGTATCAATACTTGTACCGTAGTTGCTATATTTCAGAGTGATGGGGGTAGCGCCATTACAGAAGAAGGCGTATGTTATAAAATAGGGTCTAATCCCACTATAGCGGATAATAAAGTGATCATTAATGGAAGTACGGGTACCTTTTCTGTTGCCATGACGGGCCTTAATGCTAATACCAATTATACCTATTGCGCTTATGCTACCAATGCCAGAGGTACCTCGTACAGTAGAATGTGTTCATTTACTACTCTGGTAGATACTTTACACCCCATTGTTGGGCCTCCTGTAGTAGCCACCGATTCCGCAAACAGTTTAAATACTAACTCGTTTGTAGCAAATGGGTATATATTAACCAATGGGGGGTTGCCCATTACCCAGAAAGGTTTTTGTTACAGTACCAGTGCTACACCCGATACTAACTCCAATAAGGTGGTTGATACAATGTCCAGCTCAGCATTTAACAATAAAATAGTTTCCTTAAATCCCAATACGGTGTATCATCTAAGGGCATATGCCATAAATAACAAAGGGATAAGTTATGGAAATGAAATACTGGTAACTACTTTGTCCGTACAGATAGCCAATGTAGTTACCCAACCTTGTACAAATGTTGCAGGATCTTCGTTTATTGCAAATGGAAATATTGTTTGGGATGGTGGTGGTAAGATTATAGAAAAAGGATTTTGTTATAGTACTACACCGGGAGTGGATACCAATTCGAATAAAATGGTTAATACGATGTCTGGAAATACTTTTTCAACCACTATTGGTTCTTTGACTTCAAACACTGCTTATTACGTAAAAGCGTACGTTTTAAACAGTGTAGGGATTGCCTATGGTAATGAAGTATTAGTAAACACCGGTAATCTTACGTACCGACCAAGTCAGATAATTCGTAGTACTGATACAGGAACCACTCCACAGACTTCTAACTTTATATATGACAATGCTGGTAGACTGATAGGTTTTAATACGCTTAATTTTAGTTATTCTGCATCCAGTCTATGGCCTTACAGTTCCAGCACCACTAGTTATACCTATGATTCTGCTGGCAATATTTATAAGAGTAATGATCTGGGACAATCATTATCTAATCAGTATTTATATACCGTAAATACTGGATATATAGGACGTGCTTTTTCGATGATAATGGGTAATGCAAATATGTATAAAAGTGATTTTATAAGTTACGATCATAATAACAACGTAATAATGGCTGGGGCAAATTCTCAATACTCTGATATGAGGGTACAATCTTATAGCAACAATTCTTTCGATACCAGTACTTATACCTACACTACTTATAAGAATCCATTGTATAATCTGAAGGCAGTATTGTTTTTAATTAATAATGGACTGGATCGTTGGACTTTTAGTGCTAACCTGCCCGCTAGTGAAAGCTATAAGTATTACAGCTATGACAGTAATACTGGAGGTTCCTCTTCTAGTTACACGGGTAATTATGCTTATACTATAGATCAGTTAGGAAGGGTAATAACCTCAAAGGAAACTTGTAATAGTGGAGTAACCGTAACGCTTACTTTTTACTATTAAACAGAGGCTGGGAAATGAGAGTGTTAATCTTTGGGGTAATACAATATAAGTGAAAGACAATTATGATGTAATGAAGTAACTAGCAGAATTATGAATTAATATAAAATGTTTATATTTGTTTTCTCAATTTGCTATTAAACAATAAACAGAATGATTGTTATGAAAACAAGTACACTCCTGATTGTTCTTATGTTGTTGATTACATGTAGCTGTAAAAAAGGTACTAGTACCAATTTACTCGGGCCTCCGGTAGTGGTTACCGATTCTGCTACTAGCATTACCAGTAAATCTTTTGTTGCCAATGCACATATAGTATCTGATGGTGGGGCAACTATTACCCAAGAAGGATTCTGTTTTGGCACTACTGTTAATCCGGATACTACTACAAAATATAGTAATACAACAATCGCCACTACTTATTTTACCAGCATTAGTTTATTAAGTCCTCAAACAACGTATCATGTAAGGGCTTATGCAATAAACAGTCAAGGAATTGCTTATGGTAATGATGTAGTGGTAACTACAGATATTCAATTGTATAGACCTTATCTTATAGTTAAAAGTACCGATACAGGAACTTCTACCCAAGCTTCCACCCTTACCTACGATAATCTAGGAAGGCTGGCAAGTTTTAATTCGCTTACGTTTACGTATGCTGGCTCCAATTTGTGGCCAACCAATTCCAGCACCACAAGTTATACCTACGATTCTGCAGGTAATATTTATAAAAGCAATGATGTAGGAAATTCATATTCTAACCAGTATTTTTATACGGTTAGGAGTGGATATATTGAACGAAATTATTCTATGAGTTATGGAAATTCCAGCACTTCTAATGGTGATTATATTTCCAATGATCAGCATAATAATACAATACAGGCTGGGGCAAATTCTCATTATTTTGATATGAGGGTTCAATCTTATAGCAGCGATACAAACGATACAAGCACATATACCTATACCACGTATCAGAATCCTTTGTATAACTTGAAGGCAGTACTTTTTTTAATTAATAATGGATTGGCTCGTTGGTTCTATAGTGCTAATTTACCTGCAACCGAACACTATGGCTACTCTAGCTATGACAGTAATACTGGAGGTTCCTCTTCTAGTTACACGGGTAATTATGCTTATACTATAGATCAGTTAGGAAGGGTAATAACCTCAAAGGAAACTTGTAATAGTGGAGTAACCGTAACGCTTACTTTTTACTATTAGAATTATGCTTGGATACTTTCTGTAAAAGAGGAGTTGAATACATCCGTTAATGATTAGCCTGTTCGTATTATTTTCTTCTTTATTTTTACCTTGTCAATTCCAGATAGAACAATGTTGCGAACAGCACTTATAACAGTTATAATAACAGTACTTGCCCACCTTGCGATGGCTCAGGGACCTTGTTATTTGCCCGGCCAAACACCTCCATTGGCTATCCCTGTTTGTGGTACTTCGGCTTTTGTACAGGATAGTGTTTCTATCTGCGATGGTATGGCAATTCCGGTACCTTGTCAGGATGGCATTATTTACATGGATAAGAATCCCTTCTGGTATAAGTTCCATTGCTTTCAAACTGGAGTAATTGGTTTTCTGGTAGTCCCCAACAATCCTACTGATGACTACGACTGGATGCTGTTTGATGTAACCGGAAAGAACCCCATGGCGGTATATACCGACACATCCTGCATAGTAGCCTACAACTGGAGTGGTATGGTAGGCAATACAGGCACAGCACCCAATACTACCGATTCTAATTCCTGTGCTTCTGCTACCGATACTACCAATGGTGGTATAGTAACGCCCAATCAGACTAAAATGCCCTTGCTGATTCAGGGCCACGATTATCTGCTGATGGTGAGTCATTTTACCAATACCCAAGTGGGCTATCAGATAACTTTTGGTGGCGGCAATGCAGTAATTACTGATACACTTCTGCCTTTTATGAAATACGCTAGGGCTATCTGCGATGGTACTACCATGATGCTGGTAACCAATAAAAAGATGCGCTGTACTTCGCTGGATGCAAATGGTAGCGACTTTTCATTATCGCCACCATCGGCCAATATTATCAGCGCTGTAGGAAATTGCTATGGTGGTTTCGATTTTGATACGGTGCGGGTTACCTTGAATCATCCATTGCCACCGGGCAAATATAATCTGGTAGTTAATCTAGGAGCTGATGGCAATACGCTGGAAGATATCTGTTATAATGATATTCCGGTAGGAAGTACTATTCCGGTGAATGTATATCCTATGTATGCAACCCCTATGGATAGTATCAATACAACGGATTCCTGTAACCCTTCTTCGGTAAATCTGGTTTTTCGTAGACCATTGAAATGCAGTAGCATAGCCCCCGATGGTAGCGACTTTATTGTAACAGGGCCATCGGCAGTAAGCATTGCCAGCACTACCTTCTCCTGCAATAGCGATTCTACAGTTGCTAATATTACCATCAATTTTACACAACCTATTACGGTAGGAGGAAACTATACGGTACAACTAGTAACTGGATCGGATGGTAATACAGTAATAGATGAATGTGGTTTTGAAAGCTATGCGTTTCAGACCATACCGTTTAGGGTTGCTGCTCCTTTTGTAAACCCTATTAAAGGGTTGAATACAATCTGTGTAAACGGTACTACAACCTTAACTAGCGCTACAAAACAAGGCAGCTGGAGTGTAAGCAATTCGCAGATAATATCTATCAACCAGCAGGGGGTAGTAGTAGGTCTTTCTCCTGGAAATGCAAGTGTAACGTACAAGGCTATCGGCGCAAATGGTTGTGCAGGATATGTTCAGTATCCTTTGGTCGTAAATCCTACTCCACAGGCATCCTCTATCAGTGGAGGAAGAAATATATGTATGGGTAATATGGATACCCTAAAAGATGCTGATTTGGGGGGAATATGGTATAGCTTGGATAACAGCATTGCTACTATAGATTCTATAACAGGTATTGCAACTCCTGTGAGTATGGGAAGCACCTCCATTCAGTATAAGATAGTGAATCAGTTTGGTTGTTCCGATTCGGCCAGTATACCTGTTTCTGTATATCCATTGCCAGTGATTGCTCCCATAGCAGGTGCCAATGCTGTATGCATAAATAATACTATTCAGTATAGTGATATTACCCCAAAAGGTATTTGGGAGTCTACGGATACTACTCTTGCAATAATAGATTATCAGGGTAATATTTATCCTACTAAAAGTGGCGGACTAACTATAAGATATATTGTAGTCTCCAGACAAGGTTGTACCGATTCTGTTTTCAAGAATATTACTATTAATGCATTGCCAGTTATTCCTGGTATTACTGGGGCAAAAGATATCTGTATAGGTCAGTCTGCTAACTTGTTTAACTCGATAGCTGGAGGACAATGGGTTAGTGCCAATGCAGCCATTGCTACTATAAATGCAGGCGGTACTATTAATGCTGTAACTGCAGGTAGAGATTCTATTAGATATATAGTAACAGCTAATGGTTGTGTAGATTCTGTAGCAACCATCATAAATGTGAGGGCATTGCCAATAGTAGATGCAATACTCGGCAATCTACCGGTGTGTGTAAACGATAGCGAACGCCTTATTTGTATTCCTGCTGGAGGTGTTTGGACTGTACTGCCAGCTAGTATTGCCACGGTAAACAATATGGGTTGGATAAAGGCGGTTAATTCAGGCGCAGTAAGGGTGACTTATACGGTTACTAACGCATTTGGTTGTATAGATTCTTCAATAGCATTTTTAGTGGCAAAAGCATTGCCTACCCCTAATTTTAATATACCTGGCAATATCTGTCTACCCGATGGAATAGGCAACTTCTATAACCTTTCGTTTCCTAATAGTGCTGGTACGAATTATGTTTGGGATTTTGGCGATAGTGCGAATCCTGTAAATGCAATAACGTTCAATGCGGTTCATCAGTTTAAACAGCCTATACAATCCTCGGGTTATATTATTAAACTACAAGCAACTAATGCAGATAATTGTACGGCGTCTACCACACAATGGTTATCACCTTCTGCTATTCATGCTCAGCCAACTTCATCGATTGGTACTATTCCTGCACCTCCTACAGTTTGTGTGGGTACTGATATTCAGTTCTTTGATAATAGTACTAACACCGTAAAGCAGTCTATATGGTATTTGGGTAATAATGTAATAGATACGGCATTTACTGTGGATTATACCTATCCTATGGTGGGCACTTATTGGGTAACGCATAATATAATAGATCAATTTGGTTGTATAAGTACTCCATCACAGGTGTTGGTTACTATAGATTCTTTTCCGATAGTACATGCTGGTAGTTTGCAGTATGTTATTCAAGGGTCATCAATTAACCTTCAGCCTACATACATTGCGGATAGTGCTACTGTAGTTTGGTCGCCTGCTACCTATCTGAACAATAATAACATTGTAAATCCTGTCAGCACGCCGTTATCGGATATTACGTATACCTTACGGGTATGGAACAAAGGTGGTTGTAGTGCTCAGGATACTGTTAGAATTATTGTACTAAACGAGATAAAGATACCCAATGCGTTCTCTCCCAACGGCGACGGTCCGCATGATGAATGGGTAATACCAGAACTTAGCAAGTACCCCGATGCATCGGTGATAGTCTTTAACCGCTATGGGCAGAAAGTATATGAATCTTCCCATGGATATACTACTCCTTGGAACGGACGATACAATGGAACCAGGGTGCCTGTTGGGGTTTATTACTATGTGATAAAAAGGAACGAGTCGTTGCCTGTTTTATCGGGCACATTGAGCATCTTCTGGTAGAGGGTTTAGTAGAAATTGTTTAGGAGTTTGTAATCAGGAATTCCGGGGAGTGAGCTTAAAAGACACAACAGTAGTCAGAATCTTTATCTATTGTATATGCTTATCCTCTCTACTCTGCTGCTAACTGTATTTGAGTTAATAAGCTAACCCTTATTTCTTACAATCAGCCAATTATTGCATTCATTACCACATTTGTGGTCTTATTCCTTAATTTCGCCACAACTTATTTATTCGCACCCAAGAAATAGATTATCATGGCAGCTTTGAAGTTTAGAATTTATATGGAAGAAGATGAAGTTATCTATCGCGATATCGTCATCAATCACAAACAAACTTTTCAGGATTTACACCTTGCAATATTGAAGTCGTACGATTTCGACAATAAACATCAGGCTACCTTTTATCGTAGTAATGATAATTGGGATAGAGGCCGAGAAATTTCCGTAGAGGTATATGATAAGGAATATAAAGCACCCCCTCTATTAATGGCCGAAACTTCCATTGCAAGCGAAATGTTCGAGCCAAATCAGAAGTTCATTTATGTATATGATTTTGCTAAAAACTGGACCTTCCTTGTGGAACTAATCAATATAAATAAAGAAGAAGACAAAAAGCTTACTTATCCGCATTGTTCGCGCGTAGAAGGACTTGCTCCTATGCAGTATGGCACTCGTTCTTTGCTAGGCGAAAGATTTGTAGATATTGAAGAGAAATATGATTTAAACGAGTCGAAAGAAGGCTTTGGAGATGAAGGCGAAGATGCACCCGAAAGTGATGAATTTGGGGGAGATGAATTTGCAGCCGAAGGAGGAGAAGATTTTTAATTAATTAGCTGATTAGCGAATTAACGCATTAGCTAATTTCCAATACACAATAAATGTATTAATCCGCCAATGCGTTAATGAATTGTATTCTCTTTCTTCTCTTTTCTCTGCGGCGAAATGTATTTGTATTAATCCGCTAATTCGTTAATGCGCCAATTCGCTAATTTGGATTCTCATCATGACGGCAACCTCATCATATAACAACACCGTAATCGTTATTGCAGGCCCCACTGCTGTTGGTAAAACTTCTTTAGCCATACAGCTTGCGCAGGCTTTTAATACCCATATTATTTCTGCCGATTCCCGACAGTGTTATCAGGAGCTGGACATTGCTGTTGCAAAACCATCACCCGAGCAGTTGGCCACTGTAAAGCATTATTTTATTGCCTCTCATTCCATCCATCAAAAGGTGGATGCTGGCATTTTTGAACAGTATGCTTTGCAATCTGCTGAGGAGATATTTACCCATAATAAGGTAGCCGTAATGGTAGGGGGCACAGGCTTATATATCAATGCTTTTTGTAATGGAATAGATAACATGCCAACCGTGGACAATGCTATTCGAAATCAGGTAATAGAACAGTATAATGAAGGGGGATTGCAATGGTTGCAAAAGCAGGTACAGGAGAAAGATCCTGCATTCTGGCAGGTAGCTGAACAGCAGAATCCGCAGCGTTTAATGCGTGCCCTCGAGTTTGTATTATCTACTGGAGAATCTATTACCAATTATCGAAAAGGCATTGCCGTACAGCGCCCTTTTCGCATTATTAAAGTGGCCCTTCAGTTGCCCAAAGAATTGTTGCAGAACAATATTAATACAAGGGTCGATGAGATGGTGGATGCAGGCTTGCTAAAAGAGGCTGAGCAACTATTTCCTTATCGCCACCTCAATGCTTTACAAACGGTAGGCTATACCGAAATATTCGATTATTTTGATGGCAAACTTTCCCTTACCGAAGCCTTCAATCTAATAAAGATTCATACCCGTCAGTATGCCAAAAGGCAAATGACTATGTTTAGAAAGAACGATGATTATCACTGGATTAATATGACAGATAACACTAAGGAACAGGCTGTAGAGGAAATACTAGGGTTGGTTCAAAATAGGTAGTTATTAAATTTAACTTTTAATATCTTGTTCTATAGGAGTTTAACTTTAAAGAATTACATGACAGAAAGATTAATAAATATATTAGAAAGAATTGCTGTAGGTATGAGAAGAGAATATTATCTTTCACAGCATTGAGTATTATGGGTAAATCTACTCCCTTCTTAGCCCTTTAGTTAATTAATACCGTAGATGCAATTTTGCTTACGTGTTGTGCTGTTGTCAGGAAAAACAAATCCTATATCATACTCAATTTATTCTGGATAATGGTTGGGTTGATAGGAATATATAATAGTTTGTAATACTTATTGCATATAAATAACTGGCTTAAAAAATTAACTTGTTAGCTTATAAACAATGTGAAAAATAAGTAAAACAATGGTGGCAATGCTTATGGCATAAACTATGTTGTTCTTGCCAGATTCTATTTTCATAAACCAGCTAAAGAATACCATTACTAGGGTTAGTGTTGATAATAGAACTAGCCATACCAGAGAGTCTCCAAAAAATGTAAAAAAGCCAATATTAAAAGTGTGAATTATATTGTTGCTACTATGAGATATAGTTAATAGTGCAGTAGTGATATAAGACTTGTGAACGAAAATATATTCTCCTTTAGCTACTTCATTGTATAGGGATACTGGTACTTCGTACACATCTTTGTTAGTAGTAATGTGGTAATGCAGGGTATAAGCTTTGCGATAGTCGTACCGTATAAATTCTGCATTAATTATTTCTTCTTTACTTTCTTTTTGGGGGATCATAAATACATCGGCATACATAAACAATTGCAGACCAATGCTGATTAATAGTATTGTTTCTATTTTTCTGCTAAACATGAGTATTTTTAATTTTCCCAGCATAGTTATATTGGTAAAAGATTTATATAATAAAGAAATGCCAGGAAAGTTAAGCCTGTCATAATCATAATCAGATTGTATCGGCCTTGTTCCAGTTTTAATAACCACCCAAAGAAGAATAAAAACATAGCTGCTGCAAACAATCCATATAGCCAGAATGTACCTCCAAGTTTTAAATAGCCTGCATTATACACCCATACTTCTCCCTTATCTACTAATAAAATTCCGGTAGGTGCATTGGCAATTGCTGATTTGTAAATAGGCACAGAATCCTTCTCTTTAAGAGAACTATATACAGTGGCGGTTACCTTGTATTCACTCTTGTTGGTAGCAATAAAATATTTGAAACGCAAATGGGATTTTCCTGCATATTCAGATCTTTTGGATACTACTTCTTCCACTGCAATATGTTGGGGCATCCAATAGGTGTCGGCATACATTAATACCTGCAACAGAATACTTGCTATCAGGCAAATATTCATTGAGTAATGGTTGTCTAGTAGTTTGAATTGACTTTTCACTGAGTACAATAATAAAAATATTTTGAAATATAAAGAAGGAAATGTTTAACCAATAGTATTTTATTAATAGTAACGGAGCTTCAAATAAGGAGCGATGTATTGCGTTAGTTGCAGCAGGGAATATCCTATCAGCGCCAGATCCATGCATTATAAATAGTATCCCGATTATATGGCGCTGATAGATAGGAAGAGCAGCAACGGCCTGCAAGGCAACGCCCAAAATGAAGCAAATAAGGAAAAGAAAAGAAAAAACTATAGCTCGAAAAAGTAGAATTTATGCTGAATAATCTACTACAGGGTTTAAAATATCGTTCGCCGGATAAAGCAATTCATTCACCGTTTAGGACTTTTAGAATCCATAAACAGAATAGATATTTGCATTGTAATTAAAAACTAATATACTATGAACAAGAAACAACAAATTATCGCTACCATCTACTTGATTGTATTGGCAATCATCTTTTTAAACCTGACTCCTTACGACAGAAACGATGATTTTCATAACTACCATATCAATACTGCTTTTGGTAATTTTTTCACGGTTCATAAGCCGATATTCTATCAGCAACTATTCGCTGAAATAATATCTGTAACCATCTTCTTTGTATTGTATTTTCTGAAAGAAAAGCCTAAAAGAAAGCTGGCTTATTACAACTAATATATATACAATATTTCCAATATATGAATACTGAGTAGGCTTTTGTAAAAGAGGACTGCTGTATAAAAGAGACTTATAAATTTATAGGTCTCTTTTTTTGTCTATACTCTATTATATTACAACCATATTTGACACTATCTATCCATTGAAACATTTGATTGAAACCTGACTTTGGAATCTCCTTATCCTTTGGAAAATAAAATATCTTACATTTAACCCCAAACAAAAGAGCAATGGCAGGACTAAAAAACCTTCAGGCGTTTAAAAATGCTGTGGGAATTAAATTTCAATTATACAACAGTTTATTTACATCACTTCCTTTTCATCGCATTGAAAAAACAGGGGTACTGGTATCACTGTTACTGGTGAAATGCGAGGAGGGGTTTAAGAACAAACAAAGCCCCATTGATATTATTGACGACTTTATCAATAAACAAACTACCCATACTAAAGAGGAAGAAAAGCTGGACTTACTATTTCGACTCACGCAGTATGTAGAAAGACAAGTAGTACTATTTGATTCGCTGGAAGATGCTGCCTTTACGCAGGTAAATGACATGCATGGTACGGGTACTTTAAAGAACCTTGCAGTAGAACTGGAGAATAAAAATAAAGAGGCTGTACTGGCAGAAAGATTAAAGGATTTCAATGTAAGACTGGTACTTACTGCGCATCCTACTCAGTTTTATCGTGGTGCAGTTCTGGGCATTATTCACGACCTTTCCGATGCTGTAGGAAAGAACGAAGAAATTCAAATATATTCTTACCTGCAACAGTTAGGTAGAACACCATTCTTCCAGAAACAAAAGCCTACCCCTTTCGATGAAGCAGTTAGTTTGATATGGTATCTGGAAAATATTTTCTATCATTCTGCAGGAAAAATACAAGTTATACTAAAAGAGAATTTCAAGGATTGTTTGAATAAAGATAATCCATTAATGACCCTTGGTTTCTGGCCAGGAGGGGATAGGGATGGTAATCCCTTTGTTACGGCAAGTACTACCCTGCAAGTATCGCAGGCATTGCGTACCAGCATTCTGCGTTGCTACTATAAAGAAGTAAGACAACTGAAACGCCGACTTACTTTTAAAGATGTAGATGTAGAAATTGCTGATCTGGAAGTGAGATTACATAATCAGCTTTTTGAAAGCAATCAGGAACAGATTACGAAAGAAGAACTGATAAACAGACTGGTTAAAATTAAGCTGCTATTAATTTATAATCATAATAATCTGTTTGTAGAACTGGTAGAAGAACTAATTAGTAAAATAGAAATATTTGGCTTGCACTTTGCCAGTCTGGATGTAAGACAGGACAGCAGTGTGCACGTAAACCTGGTTGATTTTATTGCTGCCAATGCGGATGTATTGACAGCAAATTATGCTCAATTGTCAGAGTCTGAAAAAATAGATGCATTGACTAATGTTCGTGCATTAAAAGACTTCTCTTTCCTAACCAATGATTTGCATAAGGATACGCTGGAAGTAATTCAATACATTAAAACTATCCAGAAAGTAAATGGTGAACTGGGCTGCAATAGATACATTATTAGCCAATGTAATAGTGCAGTAAATGTGATGGAAGTATTCGGATTATTCCTGATGAGTGGCTGGAGCAAAAATGAATTGAGTGTAGATATTATTCCATTGTTTGAAACAGTAGACGATTTAAGAGAGGCGGCTGTAATAATGGAGAAACTGTATAGCAATCCAATCTATAAAAAACATTTATCCAACCGGGGCAACAAACAAACAATCATGCTTGGTTTCTCCGATGGTACCAAGGATGGTGGCTATATGATGGCCAACTGGAGTATCTATAAAGCCAAAGAATCGCTTACACAGATATCCAAACAATATGATATAGATGTACTGTTCTTTGATGGTAGAGGAGGCCCTCCTTCCAGAGGTGGTGGTAAAACACATAAGTTCTATGCATCGATGGGTAAGAACATTTCCAACAAAGAAATTCAGCTGACAGTTCAAGGACAAACAGTGAGCTCTAACTTTGGAACAATTGAGTCGGCACAGTTTAATATAGAACAGTTATTGCATGCAGGATTATCGAACGAATTATTGTCATCGAACGAACAAACTTTTGATGAAAAGCAAGAATCGTTATTGCTGGATTTATCAATAGAAAGTTACAAAAGTTATGTTTCCCTGAAAGATCATCCATACTATATAGATTATCTGGCACATGCCAGTCCATTGCAGTTTTATGCAGAGACTAATATTGGATCGCGTCCTGCCAAAAGAGGCGGTAACTCCAAGCTCACTTTAAAAGACTTAAGAGCAATTCCTTATGTAGGTTCATTGAGTCAGATAAAACAAAATGTAACTGGTTATTATGGTCTGGGAACAGCCTTGAAGAAGATGGAAGCCGATGGTAAGTGGAGCGAGCTGAAACATATTTATCAGCACTCCATGTTCTTTAAAACATTGATGGATAATGCTGAGATGGCTATGCGTAAATGTTACTTCCCATTAACGGCTTTCTTGTCAGATCATCCCACATACGGAGAAATCTGGAATATGATTTATGATGAGTATGAACTGACTAAAAAGTACTTACTTAAACTAAGTGGTAATAGCGATTTGATGGATGATTATCCGGTTGAAAAGCTGTCTATACAAATGAGAGAAAAAATTGTATTGCCATTGCTGACCATACAGCAATACGCAATAAATAAAATCAGAACAATGGAGGACGTTCCATCGAATTTAAATGTAAAAAAGACCTATGAAAAGCTCATTATGAGATGCTCATTTGGTATAATAAATGCAGGAAGAAACTCTGCATAAAACAATGGATAATTGATAATGGTTAATTGATAACGAATGAATTTAATTATCAAATATCAATTATCCATTTTTCATTAAATATTAGTCCTCGAGGTGCAGTTTATGAAAAAATCGATGTGCCAATGGGGCAATTAATATTCCAATATTGGTAATGAAGGCCACGCCACTGAACAGGGCATAGAACGATGAAAATATCTTACCTATATTGGTCTTAATTTCCACTACTGGTCCCATGCCACTTAGAATCATAGAAGCATTGTGTAATGCATCTATCCAACCCATTGGTCCCCATACATGATAACCCAGTATACCTATAAACAGACAAACTGCAAGTATAAATGTTGCGAAAGTTATATTCCATAATACCCTTCTTAAAAATAAGCGCTGCGAAAGCAAAGGGTGGCTTTTATGTTCGAAGCTAAACATAGTGCCCATCTTGATAATTCTTCCTAATCCTGGCATAAATAAAAGTTATTAGTTACAATTAGGTGAAGCAATTGCCGTATCGAAAGCTTCTTTGAGTTTTATATAAAATTCTTTCTTGTGTTCGGTTAATAATGATTTTGTAAAGACTATCATCGTATAGCCACGGCAATAATCTATCAAAGGGAAACTGCCGAATAATCCTGGACAAGTAACAACGATTCCCTTGCCAGATGTATCAGCACTCATGATCCATGAACCTAGTGCATAAGTATAACCCTTGGCAACAGCTGGAGCATACTTTACATTCTCTAAAGTTATTTGTTGCTGCATCATTAATCCTACACTACTATCACTCAGTATTCTCTTACCATTAAACATGCCTTTATTCAAAAGCATACTGGTAAAATTGGCATAATCCACAGCAGAAGAACGAGCACCTCCTGATGGATTTGGAGCAGCTTCAAAATCTTCGTTGGCAAAAGTGGTACTCCTCATACTTAACGGTCTGAACAAGCGCTCGGTAGTTAATTGAGCAAAGCTTTTTTTAGTAACTACCTCGCAAATTCTGGCGGCAATATCCAGGCCTATACTCCCATAAAAGAATTTTTCACCAGGATTGTAATCAATCTCCTTTTTAGAAGCGATATCATTTACTTCCAGTTCAAGTGTTGGGTATTTCTTTTTGAAAACAATAGACCTGAGCGTAACAGGCTCTTGTTCTATTCCAGTTTGATGGCTTAAACAATGACGGATAGTGATGTAAGCTTTGCCATACTCTTTAAATATTGGGAGGTACTGGCATACTTTATCGTCAAGAGAAAGCTTGCCCTCATCAACCAGTATCATTACCATAGCAGCTGTTAGCCACTTGCTACAGCTGGCAATAGGAACTTGCTCGTTTAGCTTCATTTCTCCTATTTCTTTTTTATAGATTTGCTTGCCTTCCTTTAAAACCAACACTACAGCATTTTTACCAATATCTTTTTCCGGCTTTAAAAGCAACCATTCAACATCCTTGAAATTATATTGGGCAAAACAAAACTGAAAAAATAACATGAAAACAGCTACAGTACTGACTTTTCGGCAGGTGGAAGTAATTGAAGTAGACATAATTTCCTATTTTATACGTTGGATAAATCTTTGTGCGAATTTAGGATTCAAATGATAACGTATAGTTTATTATAAGACTTTAATGATAAATTAAATTTTTACAAAAAGTATCCTTTATCAATTATCCATTATCAACTATAAATTAATAACCATGAATACAAGTAATTACACAATTAAGGCACAGGAAAGTCTTCAGGCTGCACAGCAGGAAGCTTACAACAATAGTAACCCTACTATTGAAACCAATCACCTTTTGAAGGTATTGATAAAAGATGAAGATAGTTCAGTAAGTTACCTTCTGAAAAAGAATAATGTAAACATTGCTTTTGTTTCTTCCAAGCTGGAAGAAACAATAAAGAAATTACCTAAAATTTCTACGGGCGAACCAGCACAGAATCTTGGAAGAGATTTGAATAGTGCATTATTAAAAGCGAATGTTTCTCTGAAACAATTTAACGATGAATTTATCAGTGTAGAACATATGCTGCTGGGTTTATTATTAACCAACGATGATACTGCTAAAACATTAAAAGATGCCGGTCTTACAGAGAAAGGACTGGTAGCAGCTATTAAAGATTTAAGAAAAGGAGCTACTGTAAATTCTGCAACAGAAACACATCAGTATAATTCATTACAGAAATATGGTAGGAACCTGAATGAGATGGCCAGGAATGGTAAGCTGGATCCCGTTATTGGTAGAGATGATGAGATAAGAAGAACCTTACATATTCTAACCAGAAGAAGTAAGAATAACCCAATATTAGTAGGGGAGCCAGGGGTAGGTAAAACGGCTATTGCAGAAGGACTAGCTATGAGAATTATTAATGGAGATGTGCCAGACAATCTTAAAAGCAAGATTATTTATACCCTTGATATGGGACAACTGATTGCTGGTGCAAAGTATAAAGGAGAATTTGAAGAAAGATTAAAAGCAGTAGTAAAAGAAGTAGCTGAAAGCGATGGAGAAATAATTCTGTTTATAGATGAAATTCATACCCTGATTGGTGCCGGTGGAGGAGAAGGTGCAATGGATGCCGCTAATATTTTAAAACCTGCTTTAGCAAGAGGTGAGCTTAGAGCAATTGGTGCTACTACTTTGAATGAATATCAGAAGTATTTCGAAAAAGATAAAGCCTTAGAGAGAAGATTCCAGAAAGTAATGATTGATGAACCAAGTATTGAAGACGCTATTTCTATCTTAAGAGGTATTAAGGATAAGTACGAAACGCATCACCATGTAAGAATTAAAGATGAAGCAATAATAGCAGCAGTAGAACTTTCTCATAGATATGTTACCGATAGATTCTTGCCTGATAAGGCTATAGATTTAATAGATGAAAGTGCTGCTAAGCTTAGGTTAGAGATGAATTCTATGCCTGAAGAACTGGATACATTAGAAAGAAACATTCGTCAGCTGGAGATAGAAAGGGAAGCTATTAAGAGAGAAAATGATGAAGTGAAATTGCATGAATTAAATACAGAGATTGCCAACCTTGTTGTGCAGAGAGATACGTTTAAATCGAAGTGGAAGCAAGAAAAGGAACTGGTAGAAAAAGTGCAGAATGGTAAAGCTACTATTGAAGATTTGAAGGTTCAAGCCGATCAGGCAGAAAGGAATGGCGATTATGGTATGGTAGCAGAAATTCGTTATGGTAAGATTAAAGCAGAAGAAAAAATGATTGCCGATCTTACTGAACAGATAAATTCCAGTACCGAGAAAAGAATGTTGAAGGAAGAAGTAGATGCAGAAGACATTGCAGCAAGCATTGCTAAAGCTACTGGGATTCCTGTTCATAAAATGATTCAGAGCGAAAGAGATAAATTGCTGAATCTGGAGGATCATCTTCATCAAAGAGTGGTAGGACAGGAAGAAGCTATAACCGCTGTTGCTGATGCCATAAGAAGAAGTCGGGCAGGCTTACAAGATCCTAAGAAACCAATTGGTTCTTTTATTTTCCTTGGTACTACAGGTGTAGGAAAAACAGAGCTCGCAAAAGCCTTAGCAGAATATCTGTTTGATGATGAAAGTATGATGACTCGTATTGATATGAGTGAGTATCAGGAAAAACATACCGTGTCAAGATTAATTGGCGCTCCTCCAGGATATGTTGGTTATGATGAAGGTGGTCAGTTGACAGAAGCTGTTAGAAGAAAACCATACAGTGTGGTACTGTTGGATGAAATAGAAAAAGCAAATCCTGATGTATGGAATATTCTATTACAGGTATTGGATGATGGTAGATTGACAGATAATAAGGGTAGGGTGGTGAACTTTAAAAATACTATTATCATCATGACCAGCAATATTGGTAGTCATATTATTCAGGATGCATTTGAGACTGTTACAGACAATAATAAAGAAGATGTTACGGAGAAAGCTAAACAGGAAGTAATGACTTTATTAAGACAGACTATTCGCCCTGAGTTTCTGAATAGAGTGGATGATATTATAATGTTTCAGCCATTAATGAAGAAAGATATAAAAGGAATTGTAAAGATTCAATTAAACTCTTTAAAGGGGTTGTTGGTAGATAATGGTATTAATTTAGTGTTTAGCGATTATTTAATAGACTATTTGGGGGAGAATGGTTATGATGTTCAATTTGGAGCAAGACCTTTAAAAAGGCTTATTCAAAAGGAAATAGTAAATCAATTATCAAAAAGAATACTGGCTGGTGATATTGATAAAACGAAACCGGTATTAGTAGATGTTTTTGATAATCTGGTAGTATTCAGAAATGAATAAAGGTATAGTGTCTACTAGTTGTTACACTACAAAGTTTAATAATAAAGCCAAGCAATTATTTGCTTGGCTTTATTATTTTTTTATGATGAGTATTGGTCTTATTTCGTGCCTAGTGCTTATAAGAATTCTTTCTGTTTTGCAATGGTGTTATCCCAAATGCTTTTTTATAACTAGTACAAAAATAAGACGCGGAATGGAAACCAGCACTGTTTGCAATATCATTGATTGACATATTAGAATTACGAAGCATTAAATCAGCTTTTTCTAATCTTTTAGTTAGTATGTAAGTAATAGGCGTCATGTCGAAAACCTTCTTTACTATTTCTTCTAGCTTGGCATAACCTACTCCAAGAGTTTTTACAATTTCAGGTATTGAAGCATCTTTATTTTCAGAGATCAATTCCTGAACATGTAATGTAAATTCAGTAATAAGTTTATGATGACTATCCATTTCTGATATCTGTGAAATAACAGATTTAGAACTAATATGTCGGATAATGTTTTCTCTTAAACGAATTAGACTATTGATTTTAATTACTAGATCTTCTACTTTAAATGGTTTTACAAGATAATCAGATGCACCTAATGAAATAGCTTGTGAAATTTTATCATGTAAAGCCATCGAAGAAATAACAATCACGGGGATATGAGCTACCCTTAAATCGTTTTTAATAACATTCAAAAATGAAAAACCATCAATGTGAGGACTTAATATCACATCTAAAATAATGATGTCAGGCATGATACTGAAAAGAGCCTGATATGCTTCTTCTGCACTATAAACTGGTGTTACATCGAAATTGCTTTCAGATAACATATAAGACAAGCCCTGACTATACAGTTCGTTGTCTTCTATTAAGAATATTTTATTTTTGTTACTATTTATATCTTCACTCATTGAAAATTAGATTTTAATTTTATAAACAATCAAATTTCAGCTTAATAAACCCAAACGTACTAACACTTTTATACCTATTAATAGGTGTGAGCATGTTTAAGTATTTGAATGCAAAGGTTAAACTATTTCGCCATATTTAGTTTAAATAATTAAACGTAATTATGTGTTATTTCATTTATTTTTGAAATAGTTTAATAAATGTTAATAAAATAATAATGCCTGATTGTTTTAATCAGGCATTATTATTAATTAAAAAAATATCGTATATAAAATGTTACAGCAGATTATGCTCTATTGCGTATCTTACAATATCTGCATTAGTTTGCATACTCATTTTTTCCAGTATTCTTGTTCTGTAAGTAGAAACTGTTCCAACACTAATTTGCAAAGCTTCTGCAATTTCAACACCACTTTTACCTGCAGCAAGTTGTTTGAAAACTTCGAATTCTCGATTACTCAGTTTTTCATGAGCTGTTCCCTCGGAATTATTCTCAAAAATACCCGCCAATAAAATAGCAATATCAGGAGTGATAAATTTCTTGTTGGTAGAAAGAATATGGTTAACTGCAGTAACCAGCAATTCAGGTGCACTTTCTTTTGTTAAGTATGCAAATGCACCAGCTTTTATACATCTAAGTGCATACAACTCTGGCATATGTACACTAAGGATAATAACAGGTATTTTAGAACCCTGTTCTTTTAACTCTTTTAGCACTTCCAACCCAGTTTTACCAGGCATAGAAATGTCGGATATAATGATGTCCCAATGTTGTTTTATGGTCTTTTTTATTAAATCAACACCATTAGATACTTCTTCAATAACAGCATGAGGATATGCTTCAGAAAGTATAGAACTTAACCCTCTTCTAACTATTGTATGGTCGTCTGCTAGTAAAATTTTCATAAATATTTATTTTAAGTATACCGGAAATTAATGATATGTAAATTGGAATCTTTGTTTTTGATTTTTCTTATAATTTCGATTTCAAAAAAATATTAATGGATATTTGAAATCGTTATCACGCTATATGGTTTTATTAAATAAAATAACGTGTGTGAAAGTACTGATTTAATTGCTTCGTATAATAAATAATTTCTGATTAAATTAAATTTGGTATAAAATTATAGATGTTATTTAGGCAAATTAGCTAATAATTGTTCAGATTGAATAAGAAACGCACATTTAAAATGTGTTTCCGGACAGGCTTTCAACCCATGAAGTCCACATGGTTTGCAGGTTAATATCTCTGTTGCTTGTACTACTTTACCCTTAGGGCCTAAAGGCCCAAAACCAAACTCTGGTATCGTGCTACAGTAAATAGCGGTAACCGGAGCCTGCATTGCTGTAGCAAAATGTAGCGGGGCAGAATCGTTTACATAATTCATCACTGCATCTTTCATTAGAGAAGCTGATTGAAGGAATGTTAATTCTCCTGCCATATTTATTACAAGTGGATTTAAACTCCTGCTCATAATTTTCTCACAACCATTCTTCTCTGTTGGAGCACCAAGCACATACACTACCAAATCTTTTGGAAGTGTATTTAAAAATTCAATCCATTTCTTTTTAGGAAACTGTTTGGTCTTCCATACCGACGAGGGAGCAATAGTAATATATGACTTCGATTTCAAGGGTGCAACCTTTGCGTCATCTTTTGCAGAAGGATATAGCTTTGGCAAACTATAGACCTTGTCAGTAAATGATTCTATCAATAACTGATTTCGTTCTACTTCGTGAATAGTCTCTTTTGTAGTACTTACTACATGTTTAATCTTTTTTTTGAATAAAAAGCTAAGAGGGTTTTTATCAAAACCAATCGTTAATCTTGCACCAGAAAAAGCAGTAAGTATTCCAGTTGCTGCAAATCTTTGTGCGTTGACAACTATTGAGTATTGCGTTTTTCTAATCCGAAGTAGTAGTTTAAAAAGATTAATGTATTTGGCTCCTTGTTTATCCCAAATAATTACCTCGTTTATATAAGGATGATTGCTTAGTAATCCTTCATTTCCCTTTCTAACCATGAAGTCAATAATCCACTCTGGATGAGTGGTGTGTATCTTCTCTGCTATAGCGGTTGCAAGGACTGCATCTCCAATAAAAGCTGTTTGTATAATAAGGATTTTCTTCATGCGGCACAAGCTAATCTGTTGCAAATAAAACATAATTCGACCGTAGCAGCAAGTAGTTAATTGTTTAAATAGGGAATAAGTTATCCATTACCGCTATTTTTGACTTCGCAACAGGAACAAATATGACCATAAATATACAGTGTGAAGATAGGGTAGGGCTGGTAGCAGCAATTTCAGGATTGATAGCACAGGAGAGTATCAATATCATCTCCATGAGAGAACACGTGGATACTGAACAACACTTATTTTTTGCTCGTCTTGAAATGGAAGATCGTGATGATTCTTCTATTCTCAAACAAAAACTTACCGCAGTATTACCCGAAAATGCAACCATTAATATCCATACTTCTGAAGAAAAAAAAGTGGTAGTAATGGTGACCAAGGAATATCATTGTCTGGGTGATATTTTAATAAAGAATCATTTCAAAACTTTGGGGGCAGCTGTTCAATGCGTAATAGGTAATCATGCGGTGCTCGAGGAAGTTTGCACTAAGTTCAACATTCCTTTTCACTTTATTTCTCATCAGGAAAAGGACAAGCCATCTTTTGAAAAAGAGATACTCAATACCTTAAAACAGTATGAGTTCGATTACCTGGTATTAGCTAAGTTCATGCGAATCCTTTCTTCCGATTTTATTAGTCATTACAAGCATAAGGTCATCAATATTCACCATTCATTCTTGCCAGCATTTATTGGAGCAAATCCTTATCGTCAGGCTTTCGATAGAGGCGTAAAGCTCATTGGTGCTACAGCACATTTTGTAACAGATCACCTGGATGAAGGTCCCATCATTGCACAAAATATTAATCCGGTAAACCACACCTTTAGTGTTGCCGATATGATGAGAGCAGGAAAAGAGATAGAAAAAACAACCCTGTCCAGAGCACTTCAATTAGTGTTCGAGGACAGGGTGTTCGTGTATAATAATAAAACAGTAATCTTCGAATAACAGCCTTTAATTAAAAATTAAGAATTAAAAATTAAGAATTAAAAATTAAGAATTAAAAATTAAGAATAAATACAAATACAATGAGATAGGAGTCAGGAGAACACACATCCCATTTACTTAATGTTTGTATTCATTAGCAAATCAGCACATTAGCAAATCAGCTAATTTGTATTATTGTATTCACTCTTGCCTCTTTGCCTTGTATTTTGTATTCCTTTGTGCCTCTGTGCCTCGTTGCCTTTGTGCCTTGTATTAAGCCTTCAACCCCTTTATCGCTTCCGTCAGCTTAGGCACCACTTCAAATGCATCGCCCACTATACCATAGTCAGCCACTTTAAAGAAAGGTGCTTCAGCATCTTTATTGATCACCACAATCGTCTTGCTTCTGTTTACGCCCGCAAGGTGTTGTATAGCGCCTGAGATACCTATTGCAATGTATAAGTTAGGAGATACCTGAATACCTGTTTGTCCCACATGCTCATGGTGTGGTCTCCAGTCCGAGTCAGCCACAGGTCTGCTACAAGCCGTAGCTGCATGTAATGTTTTTGCCAGATCTTCCAGTATGCCCCAATGTTCTCCACCCTTCATTCCTCTACCGCCACTCACTACTATATCCGCCTCGGTCAATGGAACTTCACCACTCACTTTATGTACAGCCGTTACTTTTATTTTAGCCGTTGCAGCCACCGATTTTGTTATTACTTCAGCACTTGCTTCAGCAGTATTTACACCATAGCTATTTTGTATCAGCGATATTACTTTTACAGGGGTGTCAATGCTTACAAATGCAAACGCTTTACCACTGAAAACGTTCTTCTTTACCACAAATCCATTGCTTGTGTCAGGTAGCGAAATAGCACCTGTTACTACACCCGCTTTCAACTTTACAGATACTCTTGGAGCAACTGCTTTTCCGCTTTGGTTATGCGAACAAACTACTACAGTAGCGCCCGCTTCAGTAGCTATTTCAGCTATAGCATTTGTATAAACTTGTGCATCAAAATGGTTGTACACCTCATCAGTCACATGATATATTTTGCTCACGCCATACTTGCCCAAAGCAGCAATATCATCGTTTACATTTCCCAGCAAAACCCCGTATGCCGGCACGTTTATTTGTTTAGCTATAGCAGCTCCGTAGCTCATCGCTTCGTAAGATGCTTTTTTGATATGACCCTCTGTCTGATCTATGAATATTATTACTGACATATTTTATTATTTATGAGCAATTCTAAATTGCTGTATTATGTATTAATTTCTTTAATTATCAATTGTCAATTATCAACTATCAATTATTAAAACGCCTTCACCTCATCCCTCAACAATCTTGCCAGTTCAGCAACATTATCAGGAGAAATAAGCTTCACAGATTGTCTTGCCGGAGGAAGCTCATACTTCACAATTGTTGTCAAAGCATCCACTGCCACAGGCTCTATTACATGCAATGGTTTAGTACGTGCCGCCATAATGCCGCGCATGTTAGGTATACGCTGAGCGGCCATGTCTTTCTGACAACTAACCACTACCGGAAGCACTACTTCATTCACCTCTTCGCCACCTTCTATTTCTCGGTTGATGGTAGCGGTAGTGCCGTTTATCTCAAACTTACACGCCAGCGATACATACGGCATATCCAGCAATTCTGCCACCATACCACCTATCGATGAACTATTAAAATCAATCGTTTCCTTACCCGTAAATACCAGGTCGTACTGCTCTTTTTTAGCCAGTTCAGCTATCTGATACGCTACATAGTAACTATCATTGCTCACAGCGTTTATTCTATGCGCCACATCGCCACCCAATGCCAGTGCTTTACGAATGATTGGCTCACTGTCAGCCAGACCAACAGTTACCAGATCTATGCTGATAGAAGCGTCCTTTTCCTTCAATTCTATAGCACGTACCAGCGCGTACCATTCGTCGTATGGATTTAAAATCCACTGCACACCGTTCTCATCATACTGAGTATTGTTATCTTTGAACGCAATTTTGGATGTTGTGTCCGGCGTTTTACTGATACAAACTAAAATTTTCATTCCTTTTATTTTAAGTCTATTAAATATTATTACTAATAATTTGTTTATGAATCGAATCGCTAAAATACTCGAATTTCTCAAAGATGCCCCTACCGATAATTTTCTGCGCCATGCCCTTGCCTTAGAGTATATAAAGGAAGGCAATGATACTGCAGCAAAAGAACTTTTCCTCCATATTCTTACCCAGTCGCCCGATTATATTGGTTCCTATTATCATCTCGCCAAATTACTGCAGCGAAACAATGAAACCGAGCAAGCTATTGAATGGTACGAAAAAGGGATGAAAGCAGCCAAACAAGCCGGCGATAATCATTCCTATGGCGAACTTCAATCTGCCTACGAAGATCTTATCTACTAATTCCAAGAGCTGTAAAAAACAAGTCTGTACTCAATTATCAATTGTAAATTATCCATTATCAATTAATAAAAAACTTACACTTGTTAGTTTTCGAAGGAGCAAAATAAAGGAGATTAAACATATCAATGCATTTTAAAGACATAAAATATTAATAAGTAACAATTATTCTTTTGATAAAGATCAAATTGAATGTGTTTTATACATCAAAATAGTGTAATAATTTATTAAGTATTTTTAGCCTTTAATTTTAGGATCATTTGTTAACTTTAATTTTATGTCCATTAATATTTTGGTTGTAATCATATAATATCTGAATGATATTACTTCTCATAAAAATGATATTACTTATTCATAAAATGATGTTTAATAACCTAATAATGATGTTACTATTTGTATTAATGATATGATTCTTAAAAATAGTAACATCACTTTGATGATAAGTGATAACATAAAACCAAATAGGGATAACATTTTTATGAATAGTAACAACACTTTTAGGATTTGTAACATCATAAATTCAAAAAGTGTTATCATTTTTTGCAATCCTGATATCATTTTTGTAAAAAGTGATATCATTTACAAAATATTGGATAGTAAATGTCAATAATGTATTTAAATGACCTGATTTGGAAGACATCTCTTTAAATTAAAATTTAAAGATTGCTTTCATTTATCATCAATCAATTTATACCATTTATCCTAATAAAGTGCCGATAAAATTCATTGCAAACGCTCCAATTATATAGCACTTTATGCTTATTATTACTATGATAATA
>Ga0208259_1000011_pt1 | contig 85575 bp, 79 predicted proteins | sample CryBogCBH22May08_FD_184618 | JGI IMG/M metagenome (GOLD analysis project Ga0208259, IMG submission 184618) | Freshwater microbial communities from Crystal Bog, Wisconsin, USA - CBH22May08 (SPAdes) | ecosystem: Environmental > Aquatic > Freshwater > Lake | place: Crystal Bog, Wisconsin, USA... | reverse complement strand
AGGAAATATTGACAACCTAAAATTAGGGAGCAGCATTATAGCTGCTCCACTAAACAGGCTCACTTATTGCGGCCTAAAGTGCAAAAATAACTAAAAATATTATTTGGCTATTAACACAGAATCTCTGTGGTTCAATGTTCTGTATTAATCACGACTCACGAAACTCACGACCCATAATCCGCCAATTAGTTAATCCGCTAATTCGCTAATCAACCCCATAAACAAAGAAGCCCATACATCACTGTATGAGCTTCTTCTATCAGTAAACAGAATACGTACTATTCTGCTGCAGATTTACCACTTTTCATCGCTTTCTTACGCTCTTCTTCATCCAGAATAGTCTTACGAAGACGAATGCTTTTAGGAGTAACTTCTATACACTCATCAAACTGAATGTACTCCATACACTCTTCCAGCGTCATTTGAATCTTTGGCGTAATACGTACGCTATCATCACTACCACTTGCACGGTGGTTGGTAAGCTTTTTAGCTTCCACACCATTTACGTACAAATCACCTGGCTTAATATGCTCTGCTATTATCTGACCAGCATATACATCTTCAGCAGGATCGATAAAGAACGAACCTCTATCCTGTAGTTTATCAATAGAATAAGCGGTAGTAGTACCACCAAACTTAGCAATCAATACACCATTGTTTCTTCCAGGAATAGGACCTTTCCATGGCTTATATTCGCTAAGGCGGTGTGCCATTACAGCTTCACCTGCAGTACCGGTAAGCATTTGAGAACGTAGACCAATCAAACCTCTTGAAGGAATTTCAAACTCAAGGTGTTGCATTTCGCCTTTCGACTCCATTATCAACATTTCACCTTTACGTTGGGTAACAAGATCAATTACTTTACCACTGAATTCCTGAGGTACATCTACCACAAGGATTTCATATGGTTCAAATTTCTTGCCATCAACTTGTTTAGTCAATACCTGAGGATTACCCACAGTCAACTCATATCCTTCTCTACGCATGGTTTCTACTAAGATACCAAGGTGAAGAATACCTCTACCAAATACATTAAAGCTATCCGCATTACCAGTATCTTCTACTTTCAGTGCAAGGTTCTTTTCAGTTTCTTTTATCAAACGATCTCTAAGGTGACGAGATGTTACAAACTTACCATCTTTACCAAAGAAAGGCGAGTTGTTGATACTAAACAACATACTCATTGTAGGTTCATCCACACTGATTAATGGAAGTGCTTCCGGATTTTCTGCATCAGCAATAGTATCACCAATGTTGAAATCTTCCAGACCTATCACTGCACATAAATCACCCGTATTTACCTGCTCTACTTTCTTTTTACCCATTCCTTCAAACACGTACAATTCTTTTACACGTGTTTTCTTAATGCTGCCATCAGCTTGCATCAAGGCAATGGGCATACCTTCTCTTATAAATCCTCTGGTGATTTTACCAATCGCAATACGACCAAGGAAAGAAGAATAATCCAAAGAAGTAATCTGCATTTGTAACGGACCATCAGCAACCTTTGGTGGTGGTACATATTTAATAATGCCAGCCATTAGAGGAAGAATATCTTCTGTTTGAGTAAGACTGTCATTGAACCAACCGTTTTTACCACTACCGTAGAAAGTAGGGAAATTCAATTGCTCTTCAGTAGCATCAAGGTTAAAGAATAATTCAAATACTGCATCGTGCACTTCATCCGGACGGCAGTTTGGTTTATCTACTTTATTGATAATTACTATTGGGTGCAGGTTTAAGTGCAACGCTTTTTGAAGTACAAAACGAGTTTGAGGCATTGGTCCTTCAAAAGCATCTACTAATAGTAGTACCCCATCGGCCATCTTTAATACTCTTTCTACTTCCCCTCCAAAGTCACTGTGACCCGGAGTATCAATTACATTAATCTTTACTCCGTTGTACATAACGGCAGCATTCTTACTAAAGATAGTAATTCCTCTTTCGCGTTCCAGATCGTTACTATCCATTATAAGATCGCCAGTGTCCTGATTATCTCTGAATACTTTGGTAGCGTGTAAAATTCTATCCACTAGTGTTGTCTTGCCGTGATCTACGTGGGCAATGATTGCAATATTTCTAATTTCCATGAAAATTTTTGTGGGCGCGAAGGTAAGGCTTAACCCCCCTTCTAGCGCTTTTTAAGCAAAACTGTAACATAGATTTTATATATATACCCTGTTTTAAGGCAATAATTAGTGAAAAAATACCTCTGTTACACATAATTTGTTTTAAATAGATAAGCACAACAGTATCATTATACTTTTAATTGGTGAATATGAATAGGTCGAATTTGTATTTAATATTTTCTTTTCTTTGAGCTGTCAAATCATAAACAACATGAAACTAAATTCCTTATTGAACTTACTTTATATTGGTTCTTTTACAGTAATCTTAACCATAATTTCTGCTTGCAGTAAGAGTACCGATAGCTCGGGTGCTGATGTATGTACAAACGTAAAAAAGGTAAAAATTAAAACTTCCAAAACCTCTTATTATATAGGTGAATCTATCAGTCTTAAAACCAATATTACCCCCGATGGAAATTATTCCTGGTATCAGTCGCAGAGTTTAGGTGTTATTTCAACTGGCACTAGCTACTATGTTTCTTATTGCGATAAATCAAACAGTGGCTGGTATTATTTAAATGTAAGCAATTCCGATTGTAATAATGTGGGCCGTGACAGTGTTTTAATTAACGTTATAAATAAGCCCGATTCTGCACCTTGTACTCTTACTAATAATACTGCTAGCTTTTCCAGTATTCCATCTATATCTTTTTCCAGCCCTTCCTGGGGATTGGATCCTAATTATAGCATTAAATTAATGCGTGGATATCAGGATATGTATTATCCTGATATCAATGTTTACTTCGATAATTACTGGAATACTCACGAACCAGAGGATGGTGCTTATTCAATGGCTGGTCTTTTCGATCTTTCCAGTGGTGGTTCAGATGTTTATCGAGTTGCTATTCAGTCTTTATACTCAAGTATACAATTTGCGGCCGATTCTGGTAAAGTGTATGTTAGTCACCCTGGAGGTAAAATGTGTGTAACCTTTTGTAATATCCCCATGTCGGGCTATTGGGGTAATACAGTTAATACCGTAGTTTCGGGCAAAATGACTGCACCATAATTCAACTAAATACTGGTAACTTGGCTTTAATAATAAAACAGTCTTATCAGATAGATCCTCAACGCGTCTGGAAAGCTATTACTGATGTTAACGAAATGAAAGTATGGTATTTTGATATTATAGAATTTAAACCCGAAGAAGGATTTAAATTCTTCTTTTATGGTAAAGGTGCTAAAGGAGAAGAATACCTACATCAATGTACCGTAATGGAGTCCATAGAAAATAAATTGCTGTCTTATAGCTGGTGTTATGATACTATTGAAGGTAATACAACAGTTCGTTTTGAGTTACAACAAACAGGAGACAGAACTTTAATTACACTTACACACAAAGGGTTGGAATCTTTTCCCAAAAATAATCCTGATCTTTCCGTAGATAGTTTTACACAAGGATGGACTTATATACTCGGGACAGCATTAAAAGACCATCTTGAAAATAAGTAGTTGTATGAAAGATAATTTTTCAAAACAGGCTATTGAGTATGCTAAGTACCGACCAAATTATCCTCCAGCATTGATGGCATATCTTTTTAATCTCTATGGGTTCAATTCCCCGAAGCTATGCTTCGAGTAAACTAAACAGATGTATTCCATACCTCGTTAGCTCTACTGCGAGGTAGTTGATTCTGTAAGGAAAACGAATTAAAAAAAATTAGTTTTCCTATTCTATTAAGAGTAGGAAAACAAAAATAATTATTCAATTAGAAGAATTAGCTTTTTTATGGTTACTACCCCTTTCTTCCTATTACTTTTTTTGCAGCTTCTACGATGTGTATATCATCCAACCCAAACTTCTTCATCAATTCTGCAGGTGTACCACTCTCGCCAAATACATCATTAATAGCAATATATTCCATTGGTACTAAGTCGTTTTGAATTAGCAACTGTGCTATACTATCACCCAATCCACCCAAACGGTTATGTTCTTCGCAAGACACTATACAACGTGTTTTGGCTACCGACTTTAATATCGCTTCACTATCCAAGGGTTTGATGGTATGGATATTTATAATTTCGGCGTCTATTCCCATTGCTTCCAGTTGTTCGCCTGCTTTTATGGCTTCCCATACCAAGTGACCTGTTGCAACTATGGTTACATCTTTTCCTTCATTTACCATCCATGCTTTTCCCACTTCGAACTTTTGATCAAGATCGGTAAATACTGGCATTACCGGGCGTCCAAATCGTAAATAAACAGGTCCCTGATAATCCGCTATAGCAATAGTTGCGGCTTTAGTCTGGTTATAATCGCAAGGATTAATAACGGTCATACCTGGCAACATTTTCATCAGACCTATATCTTCTAATATCTGATGCGTAGCACCATCTTCTCCCAAGGTAATACCCGCATGAGAAGCACATATTTTTACATTCTTTTCGGAGTAAGCAATCGATTGACGAATCTGATCGTACACCCTACCTGTAGAAAAGTTGGCGAAGGTACCTGTGAAGGGTATTTTACCGCCAATAGTAAGGCCTGCAGCCACACTCATCATATTTGCTTCGGCTATACCGCATTGAATAAAACGATCGGGATTTTCTTTTATAAATGCATCCATTTTTAAAGAGCCTATCAAATCGGCACAAAGTGCTATTACATTCGGATTTGTTTTGCCCAGTTCTGCCAGTCCTGCACCAAAACCAGAACGTGTATCTTTCTTTTCTGTAAATGTATATTTCTTCATAATTGTTTTTAATTAGCGGATTAACGAATTAGCGGATAAGCGAATTAACTGATTAGTGAATTATAAAATTGAATACTGTATTCATTAGCATATTAGCTAATTAGCTAATTGAATTTTAGTAGTCTCCCAGTGTTTCTGGTAATTGTGCCAATGCCACAGCCAGTTGTTCATCATTAGGTGCTACACCATGCCACTTGTGCGATCCCATCATAAAATCGATTCCATAACCCATTTGAGTAGTGAGTATAATACATACGGGTCTGCCTTTTCCAGTAAGTTCTTTTGCTTTAAGAATAATATCTACTACCGAGCGCATATCGTTGCCTTTTGGTTCTTCAATTACTGCCCAGTTAAAAGCTTCAAATTTCGCTCGAAGGTTGCCCAAACTCATGATCTTTTCTGTTGGACCATCTATTTGTTGACCATTATAATCTATACAAGCTATCAGGTTATCTACTTTATGGTGTGGGGCAAATAAAGCCGCTTCCCAGTTTTGTCCTTCCTGCAATTCTCCATCGCCATGTAAAGAGAATACTAAAGAAGAATCATTATTATATTTCTTACTTAAAGCTGCACCTATAGCCACCGATAATCCTTGACCCAATGATCCTGATGCCATTCTTACGCCTGGCACATGGGTAGTTGGGTGCCCTTGAAGAATAGATCCCAACTTACGGAAACCTGGCATTTCGCTGGTAGGAAAATAACCCGAACGGGATAAAATACTATAGAACAAAGGAGATACATGGCCATTGGACAAGAAGAAAAGGTCTTCGCCTATTCCATCCATATCAAATACTGGCTTACGGTTCATTAACTTAAAGTACAATGCTACCAGATAATCGGTACATCCAAGCGATCCACCCGGATGACCACAAGTAGCGCTATGCACCATGCGAACTATATCTCTGCGCACTTGTGAAGCTATATCTTCCAGTTGTTTTATTTCCTGCTCCGAAACATTCATATTTACTATTTTAATGTTCTTATAAAGGTTGCAAATAAACTAATAAAATTTTCAATACAATGGAATTTATAAAAGCAAGAAAATATACCATAATACTATGATAATATAGTATTAAAGGTAAAACCTGATACAAGTAAAAAGGAACTCCATCAATAAACCTAAGGATTACCTATATAGATTTTAGTACATAAATAGCAAAGTACTATGGTTATTACCTATACAAAAAGGAGCTGTAGGCATCTTTTCCTACAACTCCTTTTAAATGAAATAATGCTGCAGATTATGCACACATAATTTCGAACCCTACACTTAACTGACTTACCCCAATAACATTAGACACATAATAATAAATCCAATAGTTTTTACCCTTGGTAAGTCCCGTAATTTTCTTTTTACGGTGCACATCAACTACGTGAATAATTTTATTTATCTGACCAGTTGGTATACATAACTGTCCTTTACCAGTAATGGTAGTTGCAGGATCCAGAGGTTTATCTTCGCTTACTATGCAACCGTATATAGCAGATCTGCCAAATACTTCGCATTCACTATCAATTTCTCCCGAAGTTTCTGCTCTGAAAGCAGATACAGTAGGCGTACCCGGAAAAGTTTGTTTACCAGCATTAGTAAGACTATTCGCTATATTAAAGCCAGATAATATAATAATTCCTTCATCCCCAACGGCAACCACATTTACATAATCTGCAACTTTATCCATTCCGGTTATCAATCTGAAATAGGCCTTATCGAAGTCGGGTTTTTGAGCCCTACCCCCCTGTTTGTAAATATTATGAGTATTAAATGCATCCTCTAATAATACTCCATATTCATCATCGGTAAGAGGCGGTTTGGGTGTTTTTAAATAATCAAAATATTTTGGATTATCTCTTATCCCTATCCGGTTTGTACCCCCTAAGGTATAACAATTTTCGAAACTCATTTCATGAAAATCTAAACTAACATGTGGCATTTCTGGCATGATAAAATATTTATCGAATTATAAATAGTACGTTGTTTTTTAAAGGAATAGTTGGCTTATGGGTAATGATAAAATCATTATAAGAAATAATGTAGCCTGCAAAAGTTGTTTCTTATTAAAGTATTGCTGACGCTGAACCGAAACTGTTCAACGTCAATCGCGTTTCTACGAAACTAAATTTCACCTTAATATGGTTACGGAAAAGTAGTGGGTTTGCATTATTAATATCAATGAAAACCCCTGCATTTTGCAATGTTGTACGGCGGAGCTGGAAATGTGTACGGTGGAGCTGAGCGTACAACATTAGGTATGAAAATGTAGTACGGAAACTTTGCAGGTACAACTTTAGTAGTTGCATTGTAGTACGGAGAACCAGCAAGGTTGTACGGCGGACTAAAAAGTATGTACGGCGGAGTTGAGCGTACCCCATTCCGAGTGAAAATGTAGTACGGAAATACTGCAATGTTGTACGGTGGGCATAGGAGTACATACTTTGAACGCCGGGGGTTGTACGGCGATATGAAAATGAATTTCCACAACCGTTTTGTGGATACCCTAAACCAAAAAAAGTATTATGAAATATTTTCATAAACGTAACCTGTTTTTTATAGAAATTATCTTTCTAACAAAATCAAGGCGATTCAATATTTACGTTTATGGGGATTATTAAGCGTATTTACAAAATGGTCTTATCTGCTTTCGAAAAGCAAAGGTGTGGGGAAATAAGTTACCCGAAGGATTTATCTTTTAATGCAACGTTATTTAATCTGTCTATTTAAAAATCAAAGTAAAATTATACTTCATAATATATATTTAAAGTGATTTCAATCTTATTATATTAAACATATATTTGCTAAGAATATTAGTTAATGATTTATTCAAAAACTAAGTAAATTAAAATTTGGTATTATGGCTAATGAAAGAATAACAGAAGATATAGTGAGAAGTCATTTTAAGGATGATCCTCTTTTTAAATCTATTAAATTTGAGGAACAAAAATCATATAATAAAAGAATAGTAGAACTTTTACAAGGGGCATCTAAAAGTGGAACAGGTATAGGTAAGCCTGAGTTTATCGTATCATTCCCTTCTAGTAATTTAGATTATATTATTGTTTTAGAATGTAAGCCAGATACAAAACATCATAAAAGCAAATCTCTTGATAAAACTAAAGATTACGCAGTTGATGGAGTTTTACATTATGCAAAAAAGCTATCAATTGATTTTGATGTAATTGCTATAGCTGTTAGTGGTCAGACACCAGAAGAATTAACTGTATCTCACTTTCTTTTTAATAAAGGAATTAAGGGATATAAAGAATTATTTCAAGATAAAACACTTTTAAGTATTAATGACTATATAAAGTTATTTAATAATGAACAGTTTGCAGACAATCTTAAAAATGTTGATATAATTCGTAAAGCGATTGAATTGAATGATTTATATAATGGTTATTCAATAACAGAAACTATCCGTTGTACAATTGTTAGTGCTATACTAATTTCATTATTAGATATACCATTTAGAAAAGGCTATAAAGATTATTCTACCACAATTGCATTAGGTAATTCTATGATTTCCGCTATTCAAAATGTTTTAAAAGCTAATGAAGTAAAAAGTGAAAATAATATGCTTGGCGAATACAGTAAAATACTTAATGAGCCACTATTTCGAGAAAAAGTTATAAAACATAAAGAAAAAAAAGAGCATGAAGAAACTGTATATGTCATTAAAGAAATGATTTCTTATTTACACAAAAATGTATACCCACTAATAGATATGGAAGACAGTGGTTTCGATGTTTTGGGTAGATTTTATACAGAATTTATTAGATATGCAGGAGGCGAACAAGGACAGGGACTGGTATTGACTCCATTTCATATTACAGACTTATTTTGTGACTTAGCAAATTTGAATGAAAAAAGTGTACTATATGATCCTGTTTGTGGTACTGCAGGCTTTCTAATTGCAGGAATGAAAAGAATGCTTTCTTGTGCCGGCAATAATGAAAAAATAAAGAAAGCTATAAAAAGTAATCAACTTATAGGCGTAGAATTAAGATCCTCAATGTTTACATATGCATGTTCTAATATGATGTTAAGGGGTGATGGAAAATCTAATATTTATTGTGGAGATTGTTTCCAATTAAAAGACATTATTTCTCAAAAGCATAAACCAAATATTGCATTTTTAAACCCTCCTTACGATGTAGGATCAGCTAGACAATTGGAGTTTATTGAACATGCATTAAATATCGTAAGCCCACAAAATGGCATCGTGATTGCTATTGTTCAAATGAGTTGTTGTATCAAAAATGAGAAAGAACTTATTCAAGTAAAAGAGCGTTTGTTATCTAAACATAGGCTTCATGCAGTTTTATCTATGCCAGATGAGTTATTTAATCCATCTGCTTCTGTTATTACATCTGTATTAGTATTTAAAGCAAACGAAACTAATAAAGGCAGAAAAACATGGTTTGGTTATTTTAAGGACGATGGATATATTAAAAGAAAACATAGAGGTAGAATTGATTCTAAAGGGCTATGGAAAGAAATAAAAGAAAGGTGGATAAACGCTTACAATAATTTAGATGATATACCAGGTCTATCAACTAAAAAAGAAGTTATAGCTGAAGATGAATGGTGTGCTGAAGCATACATGGAAACTGATTATTCTAAAATATCTGAGATTGATTTTATCAATAATTTAAAGAGATACGCAGCATTTAAAGCATTAAACTAATGAAATTAGTACAATTGAATACTTTGTTTGAAATTTTTTATGGAAATCAATTTGATTTGAATAAATTAGATACTACAGATAATGCAGAAATTAATTTCGTTTCAAGAAGTAGTAAAAACTTGGGTGTAGTTGCTAAGGTTGCTTATTATAATAATACAGAACCATTTGAGGCGGGATTAATTACTGTTACACTAGGTGGCACATATTTATTAAGTTCATTTATACAACAAGAAGTATTTTACACAGGACAAAATGTAAAGATTTTAAGACCATTAAAACCAATGACCTTTAATGAGAAGGTTTATTTTTGCAATGCTATTGAAGCTAATAGGTATAGATATGTTTCACATGGTAGGGAGGCAAATTCTACATTAGATTATTTATTAGTCCCTTCTAAAATGCCAAATTATTTAGAAAGTATTGATTCAAACATTTATTTAGAAATAAGAAAAACACCAATAATAAATACCGCTAAATCATTAGGTAGTTTTATTAATTGGAAAACATTCAAATACGGAGGAAAAGATGGAGTTTTTATAATTAAAAATGGATATTATAACAAGAAACCCGATCATTTAGAAGTTGGAAAAGTTCCTTTTATTGGAGCAACTGAATACAATAACGGAATTACAGATTATTATTCTTACTTTGATATTGAGAATTGTAATAAATCTGAAGAAAGCGCTTATCACGAAATAGAAAAAAAAATATTTAAAGGAAATTGTATTACAGTATCTAATAATGGCTCAGTAGGTTATGCATTTTTTCAAGAAGATGACTTTACTTGCTCACACGATGTAAATGTATTATATCTTAAAGGAAAAGAAATGAACAAATATCTAGCAACTTTCATTTGTACATTAATAGAACAAGAAAGGTATAGGTGGGATTTTGGCAGAAAATGGAGACCAGCTAGAATGCCTGATTCTGAAATAAAATTACCAACTGATATACACGGAAATCCAGATTGGGATTTTATGGAACATTATATTAAAACATTACCATATTCAAGTTCAATTTAATTATTAAGAAGAGCTATGAAAATGAAAGAAATAAACACCACCTCTCTCGCAGAAATGAAGGATAAATATATCGGTAAGATTGGTACAGTAGATAGAGATAAATATGAAAAGGAAGTTAGAAAGAATGTTTTGAAAAAAATACTTCCAATTAGTATAAATAAGTTGTCATAAGATAATAAACAAAAAGCGGGCATTGAAAATTAATTCAATGCCCGCTTTTTATAAATGTATTTGTATTTCTCACGATTCACGAAATCACGACTCACGCTGTATTAAGCTTCATCATATCTCATTTTCACTTCTTCCCAGTTTACTACTTTCCACCAGTTGGTAATATAGTCCGGACGAAGATTATGATAACGTAAGTAATATGCATGTTCCCAGACATCAAGTCCTAATAGTGGCGTTCCTTTCAGTTCGCTGATATCCATCAAAGGATTATCCTGATTTGGTGTAGAACCTATTACCAGTTTATGATCTTTATCTACTATCAGCCATGCCCATCCACTACCAAAACGGGATTTGCCCGCATCGGTAAATTTAGTTTTAAAGGCATCAAAAGAACCAAAGGTCTTTTCGATATCTTCCAGCAATTTACCACTTGGTTTCTCGGCTCCTTTTGGTGTCATAGATTGCCAGAATAATTCGTGGTTATAATGTCCGCCGGCATTGTTGCGCAGCTTACCAGAGTACTTAGAAATTTTACCCAGCAATTCTTCCAGCTTCACTGCTCCTGTATCTACCTTTTCTGCCACACAGGCTTCTGCCATATTCTTTGCATAAGCTGCAGCATGTTTTGTATAATGAATTTCCATAGTCATAGCATCGATGGCTACTTCCAGATCCTTATATCCATAAGGCAAAGGTTGCTGACTATACGGAATAGCAGTGGTATGATTAACTGCAGCAAACCGCGATGCCATTGCCGGCAATATAGTTTGCGACAAACCTACAGCAAGTGTTGCCTTGCCTGCGTTGGCTAAAAACTTCCTTCTGCTTTGTTGATTATCTTTCATAATAAAATCGTTTTTATAGAACTCAAATATAGTGCAATAGAATAACAATATAGTTACAAGTTGCTGGTTGCAAGTTGCCAGTAACCAGAAACTAGCAACCTGTAACTAGAAATTTACTACACCCACCTCGTTTCCTTACATTTGCAACCCGATTTAAATATTAATATTTTAGGATAATGGAACTGAGTAAGAACTTTAATCACACCGAAGCAGAGAATAAGTGGTACGAACACTGGCTACAGCATAAATATTTTAATAGCAAGCCAGATGGCAGAGAATCATTTACCGTGGTTATACCGCCACCCAATGTAACGGGAGTATTGCACATGGGCCATTGTTTGAACAATACCATTCAGGATATATTGGTTCGTAGGGCCAGAGCACAGGGGAAAAATGCCTGTTGGGTTCCGGGTACCGATCATGCCAGTATTGCTACCGAGGCTAAAGTGGTGCACATGCTACGCGAAAGAGGTATTACCAAATCATCTTTAAGCAGAGAGGAATTTCTGAAATATGCGTGGGAGTGGAAAGAGAAATACGGTGGCATTATTCTGCAGCAACTTAAGAAACTGGGCTGCAGTCTGGATTGGGATAGAACTTCATTTACAATGGATGAAGACTATTACAAATCGGTAATAGAAATATTTATCCGCCTGTACAAAGATGGTATTATATACAGAGGTATGCGTATGGTAAACTGGGATCCGGAAGGATTGACAGCACTAAGCGATGAAGAAGTAATCTTTAAAGAAATTGACAGCAAGCTATACTATGTTAAATATCCTTTAGCTGACTCCCCTTCAGGGGATGGGGGTTTTATGATGGTGGCTACTACCCGTCCGGAAACTATTCTGGGTGATGTGGCTATCTGTGTAAACCCTACTGATGAGCGCTATAAAGCATGGATTGGTAAGGAAGTAATTGTACCTATCATCAACCGTAAGATTCCTATTATAGCAGATGAATATGTAGATGCTGAATTTGGAACAGGAGCATTGAAAATTACGCCGGCACACGATAAGAACGATAATGAGATTGGCCGCAAGCATAGCTTGAAAGCATTGAATACACTGGATGCTTCTGGTAAATTTACTGCAGAAGAACTGATGGAGGAAAACCCTTCCGAGTTGGTGCTTTCTTACAATGGAGTAGATCGTTTTGTACTGCGTAAGAAGATAGTAGAAGACATTGCTGCATTGGGACAAATAGAAAAGATAGAAGACTATAAAGGTCAGGTAGGAACAAGCGAAAGAACTGGTGCAGTGATAGAATCGAGACTTTCTTTACAGTGGTTTATGGATATGAAAGGATTTATGCAAAAGAATCCTGAAGCGCTCTCTTCTGTAATGAATGATGAGATAAAATTCCATCCGGCTAAACTGAAGAATACCTATAATCACTGGTTAGAGAATATAAAAGACTGGTGTATTTCCCGTCAGCTCTGGTGGGGACAAAGAATACCTGCCTGGTACGATGAAAAAGGCAATGTATATGTAGCTAAAACTGCTGAAGAAGCAATTGCTCAATCGCCCGATTCAGGACTCAAGATTCACGATTTAAAGCAAGACGAAGATGTATTAGATACCTGGTTCTCTTCCTGGTTATGGCCAATAGAAGTATTTAAAGGAATCAGTAATCCTGATAACGAAGAAATTAATTACTACTACCCTACTACTACCTTGGTTACTGGTCAGGATATCATCTTCTTCTGGGTAGCCAGAATGATTATGGCTGGCTACGAATTTAAACAACAACTACCTTTTACCGATGTTTATTTTACTGGAATGGTAAGAGATAAACAAGGTAGAAAGATGAGTAAACAATTGGGCAACAGTCCCGATTTGTTGGGCTTGATAGATACTTATGGAGCCGATGCAGTACGTTTTGGAATATTAATAGCTTCTCCTGCAGGAAACGATTTGTTATTTGATGAAAGCAGTCTGGAACAAGGCAGAAACTTCAATAATAAAATATGGAATGCCCTGAAGCTGGTGAAGATGTGGGAAGGCAGACAAGCCGAACTAAATTCTCAGGATACTACTAATGCTACTTCTGAATTTGCAACTCAATGGTTCGAAAACAGATTGAATGAAGTAAAGATTGAAGTAGAAGGCTTAATGAAACAGTTTCAGTTGAGTGCTGCTTTAAAAGTAATATACAGCCTTGTATGGGACGATTTCTGTAGCTGGTATCTGGAGTGGGTTAAGCCAGGATTTGAGCAACCAATTGATGCAGCTGTTTATCGTAAAACCGTAGCGTTCTTCGATGAATTATTATTAATACTTCATCCGTTTATTCCATTCATTACTGAGGAAATATATCATCTGTTGAATGATAGAACTGAAGACTTGACAACTGTTGTAAGTAAAGAACCAGGAGTAGTAAATAAAGAGATTTTAGAACAAGGTAAAGTGTTGAAAGAAGTGATCTCTACTATTCGTGATGCAAGGGTTAGAAATCAGATAAAACCAAAGGACATCATTAAGCTGCATATTCAAACAGAGAATGCAGCTATCTATACCTCTATCAGCGCTATTCTTAGCAAACAGATAAACGCTGAAAGTATTGTATTTACTACAGAAAATGTGGCCAATACCATTGTGGTAGCTATAGAGAAAGATAAGTTCTTTATAGAATCGGAAAGGCAACTGGACTCTGCTGCTTTGAAAGAAGAATTACTGAAAGATCTTGCGTATCAGCAAGGCTTCTTAGACAGCGTAATGAAGAAATTGGGCAACGAACGTTTTGTAGCCAATGCTAAACCAGAAGTGGTAGCTATTGAGCAAAAGAAAAAAGACGATGCCGAAGCAAGAATCAGAACGATAGAAGAAAGTCTGGCAGCGCTTTAAATACAGGAGATAGGAGGAAGGAGATAGGAGTTAAGAGAATACAAATACATTTAGAATAATGAGGAAAATATTTCTTAGGGTTACTTTATTGATTTCCATTTTTACTATTGGAATAAAGTCCTTTGCACAGGATGGCGAAACACAATGGTTGATTCATAATAATACTGCAAATCCATCTGGAGTATGGAAAGGTCTTACTTCCTCTGTTTATCCAATGGCTTTGGCTACTCCGTCGGCTATTCTTGCTTATGGTTACTATAAAAAAAATAAACACTTTAGAAATGCAGGATGGTATATGGTGGGCACGCTGGCTGCAAATACTATTGTTACACAGGGGGCAAAATATCTGGTAAACCGCCACAGACCTTATACAGATTATCCTTCCCTTATTACTCCATATCAGACTGATACTGACCCTTCTTTTCCTTCAGGACATACCTCTACTGCATTTGCAACAGCAGCTGCTTTAAGTATTACTTTTAATAAATGGTATGTAGCTGTACCGGCATATGCATGGGCAACAGGAGTAGGATATTCCCGTATAAAATTGGGAGAGCATTATCCTACCGATGTACTGGTTGGTGCTGCTGTAGGAATTGGAAGCGCTTATTTGTGTAACTGGCTGAATAAGAAATTCTTTTATAAGGCAAGGCAATAGTAATACATTAGCTGTTTTAATTATTGTATTAACTAGAATCCTGCAACTAGCAACTTGCAACAATTACGACTCTATTTCTTTACCGCTCTTACCATTTCTCTTTTATGTGGTGGACCAGGAATTTTCTCTACGGTAAACCCTGCAGCTACCATACTTCTTCTTACATCGCTTTTGGAACAATAGGTAGTTAATACTCCTCCTTGATTTAGGATATTAAATAGTTTTATAAATACCTCTGTTGTCCATAATTCAGGTTGAATTAGCGGTGCAAAAGCATCAAAATATAATAGGTCAAAAGTATTCTCCGGAATGTAATCCAGCAAAGAAGTCTGCTGTTTTATAAGTTGAAAGAACGGAGTAATGGTATTAGATACACCCCATTCGGCAGCATGTATTTTTTGAAAATATTGTTGTTCATCTTCCAGAATCTCAGCATAGTTCAGCGCATTCAACTCCACTTTTGAAAGTGGGTATAATTCTACAGCTGTATACTCAATTGTAATCTGATTCTTCTCGGTCCATTTAGCGGTTAACAGTGCATTTAATCCGGTGCCGAACCCCATTTCGAATATCCGGATAGTCGTTTTTCCATTATTTGCAATATGCTTTAATCCAGCATCGATAAATACATGGTTACTTTCCTGAACAGACCCATGGGTACTGTGATAAGTAACCTTTAAATCGGGCAGAAAAATTGTATGAGACCCATCCTCTGTTAATAGTAATTCTGTGTTCATTTATCAAAAAATATTACTTTGTGCCAATGAAATACAAAGATTACTTATCTAAGGATAAAAAACTGAATTCTTTATTGAAAGAAAATACGTTTGAACTTACGCACAAGAATAATATTCCACTCCGGCTGATTGCCAGTATCATTAGTCAGCAGTTAAGTACAAGAGTAGCCGATGTAATTTATGGCCGTTTTCTTGCATTGTACAATGGCAAAGAACCTACACCACAACAAGTGTTGGATACTTCAATAGATACATTAAGAAGTGTAGGTTTATCCAATCAGAAAGCGGGGTATATTCATAATGTTGCTACCTTCTTTGTTGAAAATAAACTGACTGATGCTAAGCTGCACAAAATGGATAACAAAACGGTGATTGAAACATTAACACAAATAAAAGGGGTAGGACAATGGACCACCGAAATGCTTTTGATGTTTACCCTTGGCAGAGAGGATGTTTTTCCGGCGGATGATCTTGGAATTCAACAAGGCATGGAAATGTTGTATAAAATTAGTCCAGCCAACAAAAAGGACATGAAAGTGGCTATGGAAAAAGTAGCAGAAAAGTGGAAACCTTACCGCACTTATGCCTGCCTACATATATGGAAATGGAAAGATCAGCAGAAAAAAGCAAATAAACCTTTGTAAAAAATGGTAGTCTGTATACCACAATAACCATTTTTGATGCATAAAGACGACAGCGAATTACTAATGGCATTCAATGACGAAGCTACTAAAGAAAATGCTTTTGGTTTGATATTAAAGAAATATCAGGAACGTCTATACTGGCACATCAGAAGAATGGTTGCCAGTCACGAGGATACGAATGATGTGCTGCAGAATATGTTTATTAAGGTCTGGAAGGGGTTGCACAATTTCAGAGAAGATAGTCAACTATATACCTGGTTATACCGAATAGCCACCAATGAATGCCTTACTTTTCTAGAACAGCAAAAAAAGCGTTCTTCTTTAAGTATGACAGAAATGGAAGAATCTTTAGGCAATAAGATAAAGGCCGATGAAAACTTTGATGCATCCAGGTTGGAATGGCAGTTGCAAATAGCTATTCAAAAGTTGCCTGAAAGACAAAGATTGGTTTTTAATCTGCGGTATTATGATGAAATGCCTTATCAGGAAATGAGTAAAATTCTGGAAACAAGCGAAGGAGCATTAAAAGCAAGTTATCATCATGCTGCAAAGAAAATTGAAGAATATTTTAAAAGCCATTAAACCTTAAGCGAGAAAAAAGTCTGATAATTAGTTTATGAAACAGGAAGAAAACATATTAAATAATCACGGAGATACTGAAAACTTCTTAAAAGGATTTCCTATGGAAATGCCTTATGTAGTTCCTGAAGGTTATTTTAATACTTTAAATAATCAAATTTTAAACAGGATTCAAATAGAGGAAGAAAGAACGTCACTAATCCCTGCATTAAATGGCATTGACAAAAAAATGCCGAATACTATTCCGAAGGATTACTTCGAAAACTTAAAAATTAAACCTAGAAAACAAGCTACAATAATAAAGATCAACTATTTCAGACAAATAGTTGCAGCTGCGGTAATTATTGGTGTGCTTTTTTCAACTATTGCAATATGGAATGCCCAGAACAAAACAGACTTTTCTAAAGAAGTTTCCAAAATAAAAACCGAAGATCTTTTAAACCATCTAGATACAGCTGAAGTACCATACAGCTCTACAGATAGTGATGATATTAATATACAAGGCATATCAGAAACACAGGAAAATTTACAATTGGCTAGTGATGAAGATTTGCAGGAATATATTAATGATAATATTGAAACACCATACAATAACGAAGACATTTAAATATAAATAACATGAAAAAGACACTATTTATTTTAGTTGTAGGAATTTTAAGTTTCCAAACATCCTTTTCTCAACAAGGGTCTGCCCACGAAAGAGCTGACAGAGGCGGCAGAGATGGAAGTATGGCTGAATCTTTAAAGATTGCCTATATTACCAAAGAACTCAATCTGACAACTACTGAAGCAGAAAAATTCTGGCCTGTTTATAATGCTTACCAGGCAGAAATAAAGAAGGCAAAGAAAGATAATATACAAAATCCAGATCCATTGGTTTTGGAAGAACAAGTATTAAATATTAGAAAAAAGTATAAGGACAGTTTTAAGAAAGTACTAGGCACTGACGATAGAGCAAACAAACTTTTTGTAGCAGAAAATGAGTATGGAAAAATGATTAGAAGGGAATGGCAAAAAAGAGCTGAACGTTTCAAAAAATTTAAAGATAATAATAGTAGTAAAGAAACAACTAATCCTCCAGCTTCTTCAGGAAATTGATTTTATACACTGGTTAACAATACAGTTGAAACGACTAGAATGGTAAGGTCAGATATATTAATTCAATATATCCGACCTTATTTATTTTTCTGCAAGTTCTTTTAGCTTCATATTCATAGTATTAAAGCCTTGAACTGTATTTTTCTCAATCATCTTTTTAAAAAAAGGAATCAAAATTCCTCTAAACTTTTCATTTTGTCTGAAGGTAGTAGTACCATTGCCATTATCAATTAATTCAAACGTATGTTCCCCATCAAATAGTCCGGGAATTATTAAATGACCAATCCATTTAAATTCTTTGTTTATATCAACTACTAAAACCCTTGGCTTAAAGGTCATTCCTTTTGCTCCGGGTGGTTCCATTCTTGCTAATATTTTATTCCCCACTTTTGCAGTTCCTTTTATAGATTTAATAAAGGGATTCCAATTAGGATAATTTTTAATATCAATAAGAATATTCCATATTTTGTCGGATGTTGCATGAATTAGAATTTCAGTTTTAATTTCTTTTGCCATAGCTTTTGAGCTTATTAAAGTAATCAATAAAATTGTTGTTAGATATTTCATATTGTTTAATTATAATGCAAAATTCTAACTTGTAGCAATACTCAAAATTGACATATATCAAGAAAGAAGGTTTTTCTTTCTTATCCGGCTAAATGTTTCTGGAGTCATGCCTAGCATAGAGGCTATGTATTGTAAAGGAACCAAGTTGAAGAGTTCCCTGTTATGCTCAAAAAAGAACTGATAACGTTCTTCTGCTGTCATGGATAAATGGGTAAAAATTCTATCTTCAAGAATTATAAAACAACGGGCTATAAAAAGCTTTTCCAGTTTATTCCATTGTGGTACCAGCTTTTCTATCTTTTTATAATCTGCTCTACTGATACTATACAATTCTGTATCTGTCAATGCCTGAATATTCCATCGCGCGGGTGTTTGAAAAACAAATCCAGCAAGGTCGGTTACAAAATAACCTTTAGTAGAAATCCATTGGGTAACCTCTTTTTCGTCTGTGTAAACATATATTCTTAATAAACCAGACTGAATAAAACTTAGTCTATCAGCATTTCTGCCAGTCTTTAAATAATAGTCTCCTTTTTTGATGGTTGTTACTGTAAACAGCGAACTTATTTTAGATAATTCATTTGAATCAACTACTCCGAAATAGGCACCAATATATTGTTCCAGTTCTGTCATTAGAGATCGTTTTTTCTGAAGCAAATATATTCCATCACCCGTTTTATATTATTGCAAATATGATTATGCTCCCCATCCTTCTCTATCCAGACTTCTATAATGAATAGCTTCTGCAAGGTGCTCTGGTTTTATCTTTTCACTGCCTGCAAGGTCGGCAATGGTGCGGCTTACTTTGAGTATACGATCGTAAGCACGAGCCGATAAATTCAACCTTTCCATCGCTTTTTTCAACAGTAATTCTCCCACCTGATCTATCTCACATACTGCCCTTAATATCTTGGTAGTAATTTGTGCATTAGCATATATTCCTATCTCATCCTTATATCTTTCCGATTGAATATTTCTGGCTTTTATTACTCTTTCTCTAATGGTATCAGAGTTTTCTCCCATCTTGGCATTATTCAGTTCGCTGAAAGCAACAGGAGTAACTTCTACATGTAAATCAATACGATCGAGTAGGGGGCCGGATATTTTATTTAGGTACTTCTGAACTGCTCCAGGCGGACAGGTACATTCCCGTTCGGGATGGTTGAAATACCCACAGGGGCAAGGATTCATAGAGGCTATCAACATGAAGTTGGCAGGAAATTCCAACGCCATCTTTGCCCTGCTGATGGTTACTTTTCTTTCCTCCATTGGCTGCCGCATTACTTCGAGTACCGATCGTTTAAACTCGGGTAGTTCATCCAGAAACAATACGCCATTATGTGCTAAAGAAATTTCTCCTGGTTGTGGTATACCACCACCTCCTACGAGTGCAGCATCTGAAACGGTATGGTGCGGACTTCTGAAGGGTCTTTTGGAAATAAGCGTTGAGTTTTCGGGTAGTTTTCCCGCTACACTGTGAATCTTGGTCGTTTCCAATGCTTCCTGTAAAGACAGGGGAGGCAGTATGGTAGGCAACCTTTTTGCCAGCATTGTTTTCCCTGCTCCCGGTGGCCCTATCAGTATGGCATTGTGTCCACCAGCAGCGGCTATCTCGAGGGCTCTTTTAATATTCTCCTGCCCTTTTACTTCATTAAAATCTACATCAAAAATGGTCTGATTATTAAAGAACTCTTCCCTTGCATTTACATCTTCGGGCTGTAAAGTAGTTTCATCTTTTAAAAACTCAATTACCTCTTTTATATGCGAAACGCCATATACCTTCAGATTGTTGACCATTCCTGCTTCGCGGGCATTTACCTTGGGTACTATCAATCCTTTATAGCCATCTCTTCTTGCTTGTATAGCAATGGGCAGCGCGCCTTTTATAGATTGAACTGCACCATCCAGACTAAGCTCGCCCATAATTACATAATCTTTTAAATCCTCAAAGTTCTCCAGTTGTTCTGATGCTCCTAGAACGCCCAGTGCGATAGGTAAATCGAAAGAAGAACCACTCTTCTTTATATCGGCAGGTGCCATATTTACTACCAGCTTGGTTCTTGGCATATGGTAACCATTGGTTTTTATGGTTGCTTCTATTCTTTGCAGACTTTCTTTTACTGCATTATCAGGTAGTCCTACAATTACATAACCCTGACCATTACTCACGTTCACTTCTATTGTAATAGCAATAGCTTCTACTCCGTATACCGCACTACCAAAAGTCTTGACTAACATATATTTGGATTAATCCCACAAAAGTAGTCCGTTATGTACCAGGAATGATATAAATCAATTTGCAATAAGAATAACTGTCTTTACTTTGCAAAAAATAAGTTTATGTTTATAAAATATTCAATTGCATTTATAGCCACTGTAATGATTGCGGCCTGTGGCAACGATAAGCCAACCATGAAATATGAAGCACCTGCAGATGGTCAATCATTATTTAAAACTAATTGTAGCTCTTGTCATAATGTTAAGGTAAAACTGGTAGGTCCTGCTTTAGCGGGTGTAAGCGAACGCTGGCCTGATAAAAAGAAACTACATGATTATATTCACAATTCTCAAGCTGTTATTAAAACAGATGCCTATGCAAAGTCTGTTTTTGAAGCCAACAATAAAGTAGTAATGACTCCTTTTCCAAATCTAACTGATGCACAGATAGATGCTATTCTGAAGTATGTAGCAGAGGAAGAAAAGTAGTGTTAGAATTCTATAAATAGAATTTTGAAATTTGGAGGATTTGAAAATTTGATAATGAATTCAAATTCAAAAATCTAAAGTCTAAAAACAGGGAAACAAAAACAAATACAGGGTTGCAATAAAATGGTTAATAGTAACTGGTTACTTCTAACTCTTATATTCTCTTTCCTTTCTAACCGCATTCTCAATTCTATCTAGTATAAATAACCTTAGATACAAGGTTAATAATATATTTGCCACCTTTAGATGGAAATATGGCACAAAGTCTATCAATACAACAGAAATTAGGATTAAAGCTCACTCCACAACAGGTGCAGCTAATGAAGATATTGCAGATACCTACCGCAAACCTTACCGAATATATAAATCAGGAACTGGAAGAAAATCCTGCTCTGGAACTGGGAGAATCGGAAGAAGAAAAAGTGGCTGATGATGAAATTAAAGATGAGTTTGAAGAAGCTGAGGAAGAATATGAGCTGGATGGGAGCGAGGATGAATATGATAACCTGAATCTGGATGAATACATAAGTGAGGGCGATGATGAAATACCAGCCTATAAAATGCAGGATGAAAACTATCCTGAAATAGATGATAAGAAGGTAATACCAATAAAAAACGAAGATAGTGCTTACGAGACACTTGTAAATCAACTGGGCATGTTGAACCTGGATGATAGAAGGTACAAGATAGCCGAACAGATAGTGGGTAGTCTGGATGATGATGGCTACCTCCGTAGAGAATTACTCTCTATTGCTGATGATCTTGCTTTTCGTCAGAACATAGAAACCGATCCTGCAGAGATAGAAGAAATATTAAAACTTATACAGCAGTTTGAACCTTCAGGTATCTGTGCCCGCAACCTGCAAGAATGTTTGATTCTTCAGTTAAAAAGAATTACCGGTGAACCTGGCGAAGACATCCATCTTGCTATACAGATACTAAAGAAATACTTTGATGAATTCTCGAAAAAACATTACGAGAAAATACAGCGTTCGCTGAATATTACGACCGAACAACTGAAGGATGTTATTAGTATTATTGTGAAGCTAAACCCTAAGCCGGGTAGTAATCTGGTGGGGAATAGTAAGGCAGACAATTATATACTCCCCGACTTTTTTGTGGTGAGTATGAATGGAAATATTGAAGTTAGCTTAAACTCGCTTAATGCGCCGGAACTCAGACTGAGTGATGGTTACCGGGAAATGCTGATGGAGTATAAGGCAGGTACCAAGAAAGATAAACGTCAGCGTGAAGCGGTTACCTTTATCAAACAAAAGATAGACTCGGCTAAGTGGTTTATTGATCTGATAAAGCAACGTCAGCATACTTTGCTCTCTACCATGAATGCGATAATTGATTATCAGAAAGCATTCTTTTTATCGGGCGATGAATCAGACTTAAAGCCGATGATTCTAAAGACTATTGCCGACAAAACCGGCTATGATATTTCTACTATCAGTCGTGTGGCCAACAGTAAGTATGTGCAAACAGAGTATGGTACATTCTCGCTGAAGTATTTCTTTAGCGATAAAACCATCAATAGCGAAGGCGAAGAGGTAAGTAATAAAGAGCTGAAAGCAGTGATGATAGAAATAGTGGACGGTGAGGATAAAAAGAATCCATTGAGTGATGATGAACTTACCGAAATAATTTCTCAAAGAGGGTATAAGATGGCCAGAAGAACGGTGGCTAAATACAGGGAGATGCTGAATATTCCCGTTGCCAGATTAAGAAAAGAACTATAAAAAATGAATCAGAACAAACAACATCCTGCGCTCTTGTTTACCGGAAAACTGATCTCGTATATTTTCCATCCACTGTTCATTCCAACCTATATCTTTTTCTTACTCATCAGGATATTTCCTTTCGAGTTTGCCGGCATTAATCCATGGGAACTGCACATGAAAACATTCTCTGTTTTCTGGATGACGGCTTTTTTTCCAGGCTTTGCAGTATTTCTGATGTGGAAGCTAAAACTGATAGAAAACATGTATCTCCGTACACAAAAAGAGCGGATTATTCCTTTCTTTATCTCTATGTTCTTTTACTGGTGGATGTACTATTTAAGCCGCAACTTTACCGATCAGCCCATCGTTTTAAAGTTCTTTTATTTTGGCATCTTTATTTCTACTTCCATCGGGGTAGTCATCAACAATTTTATCAAAATTAGTCTACATGGTATGGCCATGGGTGGAGCGCTTACGGCTATTATATTCTTTAGTATCTATTATCATGCACCTATATCCCTAGTAATTATAGCGGCAATCTTCCTTACCGGATTAGTAAGTACTGCCCGTTTGCTGGTAAGCAATCATACCGTACCAGAGGTTTATATTGGTTTGCTGGTAGGGGCTATTTGTCAGATAGCTGCTTATTATTTTATATTGTAGCCAGAATTATCTACAAATTCAAATAGCTTCTTAATAAATATGAACTATTACACCTGTACATATGCGAAAAACATTAACCTAATGTTTTAGTAGGGAATTAGTAAATTGCAGCGTTTTTAGGGATTAATAGGAGATGAAATCAATCGTTTACAGTACTATAGTATTAATTATCTGTTGTAGCACAAACCATTCATTTGCGCAGCATACTATACATGATAGCATATACTCTATTGCCGATACTACCGAAAGAATTGCCTTTTTAAATAAACTAAGTGCCCGATATGCTAACAGCAACTTTCTGGATTCTTCCTTAATATTTTCTACCGAAGCTTTGCAACTGGCACAAACTATTCATGATATAAAGGGTGAATCGACTGCGTTGTTTCATATTGGTGATGTATATACTACTAAGGGAAAATACAAGAAAGCATTATCGCATTTTCTGCGTTCTTTAAAGTTAAAACATCAGGTGAAGGACAAAGGTCTGTCGGTAAGGTTGTACTATAAAATGGCCAATGTGCTTGCCCGGCTTAAGCTATACCCACAGGCGCTAAAGTACTATTATAAGATGATGGGAGCCTATGAAGCAGGACAGAATAAGAATAATTATTTACAGGTAAATACAGACCAGATATGTACTGCCGAGGATACAATAAGGCCTGGGGAAACTATAGACATTAAAGCATTTACTGCAGAAGAAGATGATACCACAGTAAATGCAATGATTAACCCTAGCGAGTTAATGTCTGATTACGATACTGCCGATGTGATGGTACAGCATGCCCTTAGCGATACTCTGGATTTTCCTGCTACCAATATTGAATCGGTTCCTGTAAAAGACGAAGACATTGCGGTGTATTTTCATGATGGCAAAAAAGCACTTGCCTATGGATTGATGGTACATGTAAAACAACCTAAAGCAGGGAAAAGAACCCCCTTTGCCAAGTTGAGTAATGTGGGACATATGTTTGTTACCCTGATAAAATTTAATAAAGACACTTCTATTCTTTCGAGGTCTTTTGGGTTTTATCCTAAGAAAGATAATCTACTGAGTGCTACACCGCTTATTCCTTCCTCTACTTCGGTGTATAAAGACGATTCGCAGCATGAATGGGACGAGATAGTAGGCAAGTTTATTTCGCGTAGAAAATTCGAAAGAATACTGCGCCTTGTGAAAGAATATAAATGTAAGAAGTATAACCTAAACACGAACAACTGTACCGACTTTGGTTTGGAGATTGCAGCAGTTGCCGGCATTAAAATAAAGGAAACCCTAGGCGACTGGCCATTGGGTAGGGGTAATAATCCTGCCAATGCCGGACAAAGTATTCTGGAAGGTAAAGTAAATGATGAGGATAAAGACAATAAAACAGGTTTACTAATATTTAATACCATCAGGAGGTAAGGAGGCTGTATCAAAAGTATGAGGCAGCCTCTTTTTATTCGTATCTCTGATGGAGAATGATTGTCGTTTAAGCTATTCTCAAAGGCTTAATTTACTTTTGAGACAGCCTCATACTTTAACTACACATTTATTTAATTCCTCTCCATTATAATAGTGAATATTAGAAGCTGTATTATTGATATTCTTTTTGGTGCGTTCTGTTTGCTACGACTTTGTTAGATTTTTAGCTTTGGCATCCAACTAAATTTGCAAAATCTGCCTTATTTCCCTACTAATAATTGCAATAATGAATGTTAAACATTTAACTAAAACAAGATCTTAGATGTAAAATGTTAACGTTAATGTTTTCATAACAAACAGATAACATTCAGTTAACATTGGAGCCGAACCTTTGCGCCCAAATCAAAAAAACGGACAATGTTAAGACAGATTACATTATTTTTAGTCAGTATCCTTTTGCTATCGGTGGGCACACTGAAAGCACAAGAAACCTCAGCAACCCTTAGTGGTACAATTTACGACAGTAAAGGTGCAACTGTAAACGGTGCATCTATTGTAGTAAAACACGAACCAACCGGTGCGGTTTCCTCTACCCAATCAAACAAAAAAGGTATATACACCATACCGAATCTTAAAACTGGTGGACCATATACCATCAAAATCAGTTTTGTAGGATTTAAAGAAGAAGTATTATCTGACATTCAATTGAATTTAGGTACAAACCCAGATTTAAATTTCAATCTTTCTGCAACTACTACTGAACTTAAGGATGTAACTATTGCCTCTTCTAAAAATAGAATTCCTGCTGGTAGCTTAACCGTAGGTACTAAACAATTAAATACCCTTCCTTCTTTAAGTAGAAGCCTGAACGATTTTACACGTCTTACACCTCAATCGAATAACAACTCTTTTGCAGGAAGTAACTTTCGTTACAACAACTTTACTTTAGATGGTGCTATCAACAACGATGCCATTGGATTTAGTAATTCATTTGGTGGAGTAAGTGGAGGAGGACAATCTGGTACAGCTGGTGCCGGTACCCGTACTAGTCCCTACAGTATAGAATCTATTCAGGAAGTACAAGTTCAATTAGCTCCTTACGATGTTAAATTAGGAAACTTTACAGGAGGTTCTGTAAATGCGGTAACCAAGAGTGGTACCAATGAAATACATGGTTCGGTGTATGGTTTTGGTAAAACTAGCTTTTTGGTTGGTAAAAGTCCAGATAGTTTAAAGACTTCTATTGATTCTAAGTTTTACGAATATCAAACAGGTTTTGCTATTGGTGGTCCAATCATTAAAAATAAAGCGTTCTTCTTTATCAATGCTGAAGAAACCCGCAGACAAGAGCCTACCTTCTACAATGCAGGTGATCCTGGAGCTGCTATTACGGTTGCTCAAGCTCAAGCTGTAGTGGATACTTTTAATAAAAGAGGTTATTTTAACCCAGGCTCTTACAATAAAGGATATGTAAATACCAGTTCTGATAAAATATTAGCTCGTTTTGATTTTAAACTGGACAATAAAAACAGTTTAATGATTCGTGCTCTTTATACCCACGGTTGGGGAAACAATCTGGAGCGTACTTCAACAAACTTCCAGTTTTCTTCTACCGATTACACACAACATACCAAGAATATTAACTTGGTTGCTGAGTTAAAATCTAAGATTAGCAACAATGCAAACAATCAATTAATTGTAAGTTATATAAATGTACATGAGTACAGAGATTTTCCTACACCAACCAATGCTGCTGGAGCTGCTCAACCTTATGCTGCTAGTTCTTTTGTAGATATTGGTAACGGTGCATGGTGGTTAGGAACCTGGAGAGAAGCGGCTATTTACAATATGAAGCAAACTACTTTAGAAGTTTCTGATAACTATACATTAACTAAAGGAATTCATAAATTTACTTTTGGTACACACAATGAGTTTTATAGCCTTAACTATGGTTTCTTGAATTCTTGGAATGGTAGATGGGAGTATGCAAGTGGCTGGAATGCCTTTCTTGCAAACAAACCTTCTCGTGTACGTGCTACTTATAGTAACAGTATTACTGATAGAAATTCTTTGTATGATAATACACCAGGTGATAATTATAATGTAAATCTTTTAAGTGCTTATGCTCAAGATGAGATAGCATTGACAAAAAACTTTAAAGTTACGCCAGGTATCAGAGTAGATTATTCTGCTTTGGGTAGTAATTTCCCTACTGATCCTGCATTAGCTGCAATTAATACATACGGTTATACTAGTCCTAATCCTACTTTTTCTCATACTGCTTTCAGTGCTTTAAATAATAAATGGTTGGGTTCTGCTGATATCTCTCCACGTTTAGGTTTCCATTGGGATGTACAAGGAGATAATTCTTTTGTAGTTCGTGGTGGATCTGGTGTATTTGTTGGTCGTATGCCATTTGCATGGTTGGGTTATGCTGCTACACTTTCTGGTACTAACTATGGTAATATTGATATAAAGAATCCTGGTACTGTTCCTTTATCCAGCGATCCTAATCAAACTAAAGCTGCTTTACCAGCTTCTGCTACTGCAAAACATGAAATAGATATCGTAGATAATAACTTTAAATTGCCTCGTATTTTACGTTCAAATATTGCTTTTGATTTTCGTTTACCAAAGGGATATAAAATCACTGCAGATGTATTGTACTCTCAAACATTATATGATGTAGCTTTCCAACAAATTGCGTTGAAGGATAGTGCTGTAAGTTATAGCAACTATGGCCCTACACAAAGCCCTATCTATCCTTCTGCTACTTATGGTTCTAATATTTCTAATATTTATATGTTGACTAATACAACCCAAGGTTGGAAAGTAAACTATACTGTGCAAGTAACTAAAACTGGTAGCAACAAAGCTATTGGTGGTGGAAAATCTATCAATTTTAATTGGATGGCTGGTTATACTTATGGTATTAGTAAAGACGTTAGTAATGGTATACGTAACTCTTTTCAATCTAACTATGAGTTGAATCCTTCTATCAATGCTAACAATCCTGGATTAGCTTATTCTAATTTTGATTTAAGACACCGTTTCTTAGGTACTATTAATTTAGGGTTAAACTGGAATCAGCACAACTTTAGTTCTATTGCATTCTTCTACAATGCGCAGTCTGGTAATCCATATAGCTTAATCTATACTGGTGCTCCATTCAACAATAAATCAAATGCTCCATTGCCTTATATTCCAGTGGATGAGAATGATGCACATTTAGTAGATAAAGGAACGTACACTGCACATCAACAATGGGTAGATTTAAATAACTTTATTAATGGTGATGATTATCTTAAAACCCGTCGTGGTCAATATGCTGAGCGTAATGGTTTAAGAACTCCTTGGAATAAGAGTCTTGATATGAAGATTACCCATGAGTTTAAATTCACTGCAAAACATGCGCTTACCTTATCGTTGGATGTTTTCAATATTGGCAACTTAATCAGCAACAGTTGGGGTAGAGTTTACTTTGTAACCAATGTAAATAACTATACTGCCAATTTCTTAGCTATGGTTACTTCGGGTACTGCTACCCAAAATGGTGCTGCTGTAACTACTGCACCTTCTGCTAAAACACCATACTTCCAGTATCTGCCAGGTGCAAACAATGGTCAGTACTATACTGTAGATCCAATGAATTCTCGTTGGCAAGGACAGTTTGGAATTAAATATTCTTTCTAATAGTTTAGTAGTTTCTCAGGTATTTAATAAGTTAAAGTAAGGAACCGCTCCAGCAATGGGGCGGTTTTTTTTGTAACTTATTTATCTTTTTAAATATTTTATCTCATAGCCGACAGAGTGTAAGTTCAGAATCATATTTAGAAATGTTAGTACAAAGCTGATTGTATTGAATAGCAAATTCAGAATCTATATCGCTTAAATCGATTGGCATAACAAAATGTTTATTGTATTAAAATGAAGTTTGTTGTTACAGCTACAGGTTGTGTAACCAAATAGAAGCTGCGAAGAATATTTTCTTTTCAGTATGCATTAAGGTATAGTAGCCCTGCATAGAAATATTCTGGAACGGAAAGAGAATATATGGGAACTGAAGTATTTCCCTAAACAACTCCAGTATTTTATTACCGTTCTCTAATGAAGTAGTACAGTGCTGTAGAGGAATAGTTGAGCGTTGAAGGGTTTCATTATAGCACTGAAGGGAAACTCTTCAGCTTTCAAGTGCTTTACTTCAGCTATGAATTGTTTTATTTGAGGGCTGTAGAGAACCTCTGGAGTTTCCATATGGAATATAATATCCTGTACAGAAGTTATAGTAATGGTAATACAAACTATTGTACAGCTATAATGCAGCAGTATTGCCCTTAAATGAATAATGTAGTTTGCAGTAAAATTAAAAGGAGCGGCTATTCGGGATTATTCTTGCCTTAATAACCTAAAAAAGCTGATTTCTAATGGAATTCAGGATAATAGGTTTCGAACACTTGTGGTCGGAGACTACGCCAAACTTCAAAATGCTAACACTACGGCCAACTGAGTAAAAGTTATCATAAGGTCATCCCTACGGGCAATGACATTAAGTTAAGGTTATTACGGCCATTCAGGTCTTTTGAATCTTGTAATCACCTATTCAATGGGCTTCACCCCTTGCTAATATTTTACGCCATTTCATGGCTTTTTTTAAGTACAGTTGCCTTAACTTAATGACATTGCCCTACGGGATTTTAGCTTACTTTTTAATAGGTTTTTTCTACCATAAGGTCGTTCCTAAGGAACTTATACAATTCGTCTGACGAGTAGGGAACCTGACTGTGATCTGAGCTAGCGACAGGGATAGGAACGGCATCCTTTTTTTTGCTAACGATTATCAATTATCAGGTTTTTTGATAAGCAAAAAAAAGATACAGTGGATGAGCCCGGCACGAAGTGGGCGCCATAATTAAAGTAAAAAGTAAAAAACTAAAAGTAAAAAGTAACGAAACAAAAAGTAACGAAATACAAGGCACTAAGTTGAATACATAAAACACAAATATTTGGTTGGAATATTCTTGTATCGTAATATTGCGATAATAAAAACAAGATGGGCATTACAAAAGCAGAGGAATTTTCGGTAAAGGATAACAGGATTGCGAAGTATGCAAAGGCGCTATCGCATCCAGCAAGGGTAGCTATACTTAACCTGCTTATTAAGAAGCAGGCTTGCATTTGTGGCGATATAGTAGATGAGTTACCTTTATCGCAAAGCACGGTATCGCAGCATTTAAAGGAACTTAAAGAAGCTGGACTTATAAAAGGAGATATAGAAGGTGCTAAGGTCTGCTACTGTATAGATGAAAAGGAATGGAATAATGCTAAGCAATACTTAAATGAGTTGTTTACAAAATATACTCCTCCTGCTGTAAAGTGTTGCTGATATTTTTTTAAACATAATAATCGTTAAAATACGATTATATATTAAATAAAAATAAACTATATGCCAACAGAAGCGCAATTAAAAGAAATAGTAAAACAGAAGTATAGCGAGATAGCGCTACAGGATAAAGAAACCAATCAGTCCTCTTGTTGTGGGGCTGGTGGCTGTAGTACGGAAGTGTACAACATAATGAGTGATGACTATACTGCACTGGAAGGTTACAATGCTGATGCAGACCTTGGCCTTGGTTGTGGATTGCCTACTCAGTTTGCCAGAATAAAGAAAGGCGATACTGTAATAGATCTGGGAAGTGGTGCAGGCAACGACTGTTTTGTAGCAAGAGCTGAAGCTGGAGAAACCGGTAAAGTAATTGGTATAGACTTTACTGAGGCGATGCTGAATAAAGCAAGAATTAATGCGGATAAGAGAGGATTTAATAACGTGGAGTTTCGTTTGGGTGATATAGAAAAGATGCCAGTAACAGTGGATGTTGCCGATGTAATTGTAAGCAATTGTGTTTTGAATCTGGTACCCAATAAAGATGGTGTATTTAAAGAAATATACCGGGTACTAAAACCGGGTGGTCACTTTAGCATTTCCGATGTAGTACTGGTTGGAAGACTACCTGAAGGCCTGCGTAAAGATGCTGAAATGTATGCAGGGTGTGTATCGGGTGCTATACAAAAAGAAGTGTATATGGAGCTGATACAAGCGAATGGATTTACCAATATTACACTACAGAAAGAAAAGGCTATTGTTATACCTGATGATATATTAAAAAACTATCTTTCTGCAGCTGAATTACAAGAATTTAAAAATGGTAGTACGGGCATTTTCAGTATTACTGTTTATGCCGAGAAACCAACAGCTTGTTGTGATCTGGGATGCTGCTAATAGATAAACAATAAAAGACACTATAAATTTAATAAACATGAAAAAAGTATTGATACTCTGCACGGGCAATAGCTGCAGAAGTCAGATGGCACATGGATTTTTACAATCCTTTGATAAAGACCTGATAGTATGTTCTGCTGGAACAGAAGCATCGGGAAAACTAAACCAGCTGGCCGTAAAAGCCATGCAGGAAATAGGGATAGACATTAGCGGACATACGTCCGATTCAGTACTAAAATATATAGACGAGGAATGGGATTATGTAATCACCGTATGTGGCGGGGCCAACGAAAACTGTCCTACCTTTTTAGGCAAAGTAAAGCACCGTTTGCATATAGGCTTCGATGATCCATCGCATGCTGTGGGAACCGATGCATTTATATGGTCGGAATTTATTAGGGTAAGAGACGAGATAAAGCAACAATTCTACGACTTATACATCACCGAAATAAAATCATAACGATGAAATGTTCACCATCAAAATTATCCTTCTTAGATCGGTATCTTACCCTATGGATATTCATTGCTATGGCAGTGGGAATAATGCTGGGATGGTTGTTTCCAAATCTACCTGCTAGTATAGAAAGTGTATCGAGTGGTACAACCAATATACCCCTGGCTATAGGGTTGATATTGATGATGTATCCCCCATTGGCAAAGGTGAAGTACGAAAAGATGCGGGAAGTATTTGATAATAAAAAAGTGTTGTTTTCTTCCTTATTTCTTAATTGGATAATTGGTCCCATACTGATGTTTGCATTGGCCATCCTATTTCTTGGAAATCATCCACATTATATGATAGGGCTGATACTGATAGGTATAGCCCGCTGTATAGCCATGGTGATTGTATGGAACGAACTAGCGAATGGGAACAGAGAATATGCTGCAGGACTGGTGGCACTGAATAGTATATTTCAGGTACTGCTATATAGTGTGCTGGCTTATGTTTTTATTACTGTGCTTCCTCCATTGTTCGGTCTGAAGGGATTGGAAATACATATTACCATTGGGCAAATAGCTAAGAGTGTTTTACTATACCTTGGCGTACCTTTTTTAGCTGGCGTTATCAGTAGGTATGGCTTGATAAAAATAAAGGGGGAGGCGTGGTTTACCGAAAGGTTTATACCTGCTATATCCCCGATTACTTTGATAGCATTATTACTGACTATAGTATTAATGTTCAGCTTGAAAGGAGCGGTTATTATTCAATTACCTTTTGATGTTTTATTGATTGCAGTACCCTTACTGGTTTACTTTATTATTATGTTCCTTACCAGCTTCTTTATTGCTAAGAAGCTAGGGGCCGATTATTCAAAGAATGCAGCCATATCGTTCACCGCTACCGGGAACAATTTTGAACTGGCTATAGCAGTATCTATTGGGGTATTTGGAATAAACAGTGGCGAAGCATTGGTAGGGGTAGTAGGCCCATTGGTAGAAGTACCAGCTTTGATAGGGTTGGTAAACGTAGCATTCTGGTTACAGAAAAAATACTACAGCAAAGATGTGCTAGAAAAACAGTAAGCCTTTATTACAATATTAATTTATCAGCTTCGTTTTAATCCTATTAAAAAACCTTTGATATGATAAAGAAACTAATACTGATAACCGTAACTATTGTGTATGCCTGCTTATGTACTGCCCAAACTCAAAAGGGAAAATGGATGGTAGGAGGAGGAATAGGTTTTTCATCGATATCTACCACCGATAAATATAATGGGAGTAATATTTCGGAAACTACTATTACCTTATCGCCATCATTTAAATACTTTGTAGAAAAGAACTTAGCTATAGGGGCTGCACTAAGTTATTTATCTATTTCAGAAACGGGCAGTTCGAATGGTTCCATTTATGAATTTAACCCAATGATACGATACTATTTTGTGCCACTGGGAAAAAATGGATCTAAACTATTTGCTGAGGCATCCTATACTTTGGGGAACTCAAATTCGGGGGATAAAGATGCCCACATTTCGGGATATGGTATTAAAGCTGGTCCGGCAGTATTCCTGAATGAACATACCGCTATTGAATTTACATTGGGTTATTTTTCCCAATCTCAAGATGGTTTACCTACACAAAAATCAATAGCAATGGGGGTAGGATTCCAGATACATATTTAATAAGCTTATCATATTCATTGTTAGATGATTAATAATAATGCTATAGATGAATACATAGATAAGTCGGCATCTTTTGCTAAACCTATCCTTATTCATTTAAGAAAGTTGGTACAGGAAGCCTGTCCTGATGTAACGGAGAAGATAAAGTGGGGCATGCCATTCTTCGATTATAAAGGACCTTTGTGCAATATGGCAGCATTCAAGCAACACTGCAGCTTTGGTTTCTGGAAGGGGGCACTTATGAAAGATCCTATATTACACCGCACAGCTGAAAGTGAAGTAGCTATGGGACATTTAGGAAGATTAACAAGTGTAAATGACCTTCCATCAGACGAGAAAATGATTGCCTATATAAAAGAAGCTATTCAGCTGAACGAGGATGGTATAAAGACTTTGAAGGTTAAAAAAATACATACAGAAGCAATCACTATTCCATCTTATTTTACAGAACAGCTTAATAAAAATACAGCCGCTAAAAAGCATTTCAATAATTTCTCTGTTGCTAAACAAAGAGCGTATATTAACTGGATTGAAGAAGCTAAAACGGAACCAACAAGCGTAAAACGTATAGCACAATCCATAGAGTGGATTGCGGAAGGAAAATCCCGCAACTGGAAATACCAGCAATAAGGCGTTTTAGTTTACTGCTTTATCAGCACAACAGCTACTGGCAAAGGCTTCTGGTTTTGCTTTGAAAGCAAATCCCATCCCCAGGATATAACCCATTGCTTCTTTTAAGGCATCATTACTCTTGAAGTTTGGATTTGTATTAATATCCGCATGCACTTCCATCTCTACATGATGCTCGATAAAAAGATCGCAGAGTTCGTAGGCTATCTCGATACTTTTAGCTACTTCCAGCAACATTCTTTCTTTAAGATGGAACTTTTGTTTTGTCTTTTCATTGTGAATGTACATGAAGCCACCATTGTGTTCGCGTAGAAAAACAATGACTGTTGCAAACTCTGTATCGGAGCCTTTTACCTGGCTATCGGTACCAATACATACTTTAAGTTTTATACCTTTTGCAGTTTCCCTAATAATGGCATCGGTAACGGCTTGCTTAATTGGAAGTTCAATTGATTCTCCATTAAATTTTCTCCATTTCATAAAAAAAGGTTTGGCTAATTTATGGAGAAATACTATTAATCAATATTATAATATTATTAACAGTATATAATAATATGCTTTTGCTTGATTTTTTTCTATCTTATAGAGTGGACTTGTTTCTTTCCAGCAGGACGAACTTATTCGCAGATGTCAAACTTTCAAATTAGTTTTCTTTAATTTGAGCTTTTTAAATGGGAAAATTAACTCGGCGATATAGGCAGGGTGCATTATCTGTACGTTTGCAAATCTATATCCTGTAAATCCATATAGCAAGTAACTGGATATATACCTTGGATTCCTGTAAAGTAGTATTTGGCTGAGCTATGTAAATAATCTTATTGTAATATGGCTAATCTAGGATCTGACTTACAAGTATTTAGGTAGATTTATAGTAGCTTTTGTTGTGTAAATGGAATTGTTTGGCATCCTTTTCTATCGAAAGTGGGTTCGAAAACTTCATGCTTTTTATTGTTTTGTTGATCGGTGTTATTTACCATTGATTAAAGCTGGTACAACATATTGCTATTCCCTTTTTTCCAATAAATCTATTAAATAATATGCCATTATCAATGATTGTATTGATTGATTTATCGGTATTTGCAAATGCAATAATTGTATGTAAATTATTTGGCATAATAACATAGCCTGCTTTATAATGCACATGCTTTGTAGAATAATTGAACCAGTTGTATACTGCCTAATATCCATTGGTGATGGAGAATAGGGATATGCACCCGGCACGGGTAAAAGTGATAAAGTAGATGCCATGTGGATGTATATTTTGTTTTGAACTGTTGTTGACTTTATTTTTGGATGAATTAAGGTAGTCTCGTTTTTTTCCTTGGGACAAATTTTTTTTACGGGTTCATTTTCGTAGAGCCTGCCGAGTCTATTTTCCGTTTTAGTAGTTTATAGTAGAAGCGGTTGGGGGAAAATGAGGCATCTTTGCAGAAGAATGCTATGCGAAAAAAAATGATTCATAAATGAACAATCTTTTTAAAACTTGTATTTGGATAAATAATGTATCTCTAATAAATGAATTTAGAATAATAAAAAATTATGAAAGAGGAATTAGTTTTCTTTAATGCTATTTTTGAAAAAGAATTAATAAGCGAAATTGATAGTTTATCAGAAAGAGCTTTTTTTTCTTCTGGAGAAGTTATTATGGATTATGGTCAGACCATCAGACAAATGCCATTAATAACAAAAGGGTCAGTAAAGATTTCGCGCCAAGATGAAGATGGGCATGAACTATTCCTATACTATATTAACATGCATGAAACCTGTGCAATGACTTTTACCTGTTGTATGATGCGCAATGTAAGTGAAATAAAAGCAGTTGCAGAGGATGATGTAGAAATGCTTTTGTTGCCAATTGATGTTATGGATAAATGGATGATGAAATATACTACCTGGAAAAGTTTTATTATGCGAACAATCATGCTGAGGTTTAATGAATTATTAAAAACAATTGATCAAATAGCCTTTCAGCAATTAGATGAAAGGTTGATTCATTACCTATTAGAAAAATCTAAGACTAACCATTCAACTGTTTTAAATTTATCGCACCAAACTATTGCAGACGACCTAGCTTCTTCTCGAGTAGTAATTTCCCGATTATTAAAGAAATTAGAAATAGATAAAAAGATTATTCTATACAGAAATCAGATTAAGTTGCTAAATCTGATTTAAGTGAAAAGTTATTTGAATTTATAATTTGATGTTTGTAATTATGTACTGTCATTATTGCAATTTAAAAATTGTTTAGATTCGGATAGATGGACTAAAATAAGTATATCGGCATAATTGAAATATTTTCATTACAATATACTAAATTATAATGGATTAAATAAGTAGTATATAGTTTTACATATACATTTGTAGTAATACGTTTTAATTGAAAAGTAAATACAACATAAGAAAGATTACCGCAATGGCACTATTATTAAGTGCTTATTTAGCTGTGTTTTCTTCCCAGTTATTTTTTAATTATCATATTAGTTCTATAATAATTCAATCGAGAGTAGCACAAATTAATAATGCTAAGCTTAATAATTATAAATCCTTTTCTAATATCCCAAAAACTAATACTCAAAAACAAAATATTGTTTTAAGTAAGCGGTTTCAGAAACAAATATTTGAGTTTGTTCAACCATTAGATGTTGTTTTTCCCACTCCAATTTATAATTGTTCCTGTAAATATTTACATTCTGATGAATTTTCAGAACAATCTGTAATTTCTCATTACTCTACTAGAGGGCCCCCTACTGCTGACGTATTTTAATATTGTTTTCAGCTAATTTTTCATTTTAAACATAGTGTTATGAGTGTTTTCTTTAAAAGAAAGCATTTACTATTAATTATATTGTTATACAATATAGCATTAGTGAATGCACAGCAAAAAAATAAGTATAGTTTATCGGCAATGGTAGATTCTGCTATGATGCACTATCCGAAATTACAGCAAAAGAAGGCTTTAGTAAATAGTGCTATATCAAATGTAAAGGATATAAGACATTCTTACTTGCCTTCATTCAATATCAGTGACGAAATAAATGTAGCATCGGCGAATCAATTACCAGGTACAACGTTGCCAATAGAAATTATTCCCTCTATCTCGGGTGGTACTAGAGCAGCTAATAACTGGCAGGCAGCTTCGACGAATATTGCTGTAGTTTACAGTGAATATCTGCTGGCAGACTTTGGGCTAAAGAATGCAAGGATTAACAATGCAGTTTCGTTCAGTAATATTCAGCTATCCGATTTGCAGAGAACTGGGTTCACCGTTAAAGCAGAGATTACGCAAACCTATCTGCAACTGGTTCAGTCTGAGCTGAGATTGAATGCAGAAAAAAAGAATATAGACCGGTATCAATACTTATTTAACCTTATAAAGTCGATCACCAAAAGCGGTATCAATCCGGGTGTAGATTCTTCACAGGCAAAGGCAGAACTATCCAAGGCTAGATTGCAGTTTAATCAGGTAAAGGGTATCGTAAATCAACTGAAAGATCAACTATCCTATTATACCGGAATTGCACCTGATAAAATTGTAGCAGACAGTTCTTTGCATATATATTTAACTGACATAATACAGGCAGGATTTAATATAGATAGTATTAATCATCCATTGATAGATTATTATATTCATAAAAGGGATTTTGATATTACCACGGAAAAACTGTTGAGTAAAAGCTATTTACCTAAAGTGCTACTGGCAGGAAGTAGCTGGGCTAGAGGATCGAGTATTAGCTATAATGATCAGTATAAGTCTTTGACTAGTGGACTTGGCTATGAACGGTTTAATTATGCTGCTGGAATATCGGTAGTTTATGATCTGTTTAATTCTGTCCATAAAAGAGATAAGTTGGCAGTGAGCAGGTTTGAAACTGAGGCTGCTGGTTTTGAACTGGAACAACAAAAGCTTTCATTAAAAATTGCTTTGACAAAGTCTGATGATGCTATAAAGACAGCGGATGATAACCTTGCAGAACTGCCCATTCAAATGGATGCAGCACAGGTAGTATACCAACAAAAGCTGGCACAGTATAAGGCGGGCATTATTAGTTTAATAGACCTTACTAATGCTTCGTTTGTTTTGTACAGATCGGAAATAGATTATATAAATGCGAAGAACACCTGGTATACGGCAGTCTTAGATAAGGCTATTGCTACCAATAATCTGGACATATTTATTCAACAAATCAATTAATTAACCATGGTAAGAACAGCATTGAAAAGGCCGATAACCATACTAGTCCTTTTTATAGGATTATTATTGTTTTCATTAACGGCAATAAAGACGATACCGATTGATATATTTCCGCAACTTAACCTGCCTACTATTTATGTGATAGAGCAATATGGGGGGATGAGTGCCAAGCAAATGGAAGGATTTTTTGCTACCAGAATGCAGGATCAATTTCTGTATATTAATGGTATCAAGAATATTGAAAGTAAAAACATTCAGGGTTTATCGCTGATTAAACTTACTTTTTATGAGAGTACCAATATGGCCGAAGCATCGGCACAGGTTGCTTTGCAGGTAAACAGAACGTCTGCATTTTTTCCACCGGGGGCATTACCACCACAGGTGATTCGTTTTGATGCTTCCTCATTACCTGTGGGTGAACTAGTTTTTAGTAGTAAAACAAGGCCGCTGAATGAAATATTTGATTTAGCATTGACAAGAGTTAGACCATTGTTTGCTACCGTTCCGGGTATGTCGTCGGCTCCACCATTTGGTTCGAATGCAAGGACAGTAGTTATTAATGTAGATCCTACTAAGTTGCGTAATTATAATTTGTCACCAGATGAAGTGGTTGAAGCTATTACCAAAAACAATTCCATTTCTCCTGCAGGTAATTTGCGGGTAGATAACACTATGTATGTAACCAATATCAATTCACTGGAGAGTAAGTTGAAAGAGTTTGAGGAGATACCTATAAAAAGTAATGGTGTAGGAGCCGTATTTATAAAAGATATTGCAAGGGTAGCTGATGCAACGGATGTAACGGTGGATTATGCTTTGGTAAATGGGAAGCGTTCGATTTACATACCTGTAGTGAAAACTGCGGATGCTTCTACCTGGGATGTAGTGCAGGCGTTGAAAAAGAAGCTACCAGAAATGAAGTCGTTATTGCCTGATGATATGGATATCAGTTATGAATTTGATCAGTCTGTATTTGTTATCAATGCTGCAAAGAGTTTGATGACGGAAGGAATACTGGGAGCTATTCTTACAGGGTTAATGGTTCTGTTGTTTCTGCGTGACTGGAGAAGCAGTTTGGTAGTAATTGTAACCATACCTGTAGCCATTTTAATTGCTGTATTCTTCCTGAAGATGGCCGGACAAACCATCAACATCATGACATTGAGTGGATTGGCATTGGCAATTGGAATACTGGTGGATCAGGCTACGGTGACTATAGAGAATATACATCAACATCTGGAGATGGGTAAGGATAAAAAGCAGGCTATATTGGATGCCTGTCAGGAAATCTCCTTTCCTTTATTATTAATACTACTTTGCATACTCGCCGTATTTGCACCTTCGTTTATTATGACTGGCGTACCAAAAGCTATGTTCCTTCCTATATCATTATCCATAGCATTTGCGATGATTGTATCTTTTGTGGCAGCTCAAACTCTGGTGCCGGTTATAGCTAATTGGTTGCTAAAAGCAGAGATGTATCAATATCATCATGAAAATCAACATGCCCATGCAGGGCTGGCACTTGATGAGCAGGAAGTAAATGAAATAAAAAAGCATAATGAGGAAGATGAGAAGCATCCGGAAGAAAATGGATTTTTTCAGAAACTAAAGATTGATTTAGCAAATCTTTTAGAGAGATGGATGCAGAAAAGGAAGATGATTGTAAGTATTTATATTGTAGTAGCATTTGGTGCTGCAGCTGCCTGTTTTATGATTATAGGTAAAGATCTATTGCCTAAATCGAATAATGGTCAGCTACAATTCAGGATTAAAGAACCTGATGGAACCAGGCTGGAAGTAACAGAAAGGGCTACTAAGAAAATACTGGACATTATAGACTCCACAGTTCAAGGTAATGTAGCCATCAGTTCGGCGCATGTAGGGGTTATTCCAAGCAATTTTGGCACTAGCAATTTATATATTTTTTCCAGTGGCACTCAGGAAGCTTTGATACAAGTGAATCTGGATGAAAAGTATAAAGTGAAAATTGATGATTTGAAAGAAGAGCTTAGAAAAAATATTCATGATAAATTCCCCGAAATATGTATATCGTTTGAGCCAATTGAGCTGACAGAAAAAATTATGGCACAGGGGGCCACTACACCAATAGAAGTAAGGGTTGCAGGAAAAAATATGGAGGATATAGAAACCTATTCCGAGCATTTAAGAGATAAGATGAAAAGTATTTCTTTTCTGCGCGATGTACAGATAGTACAACCATTAAAGTTTCCCAATATCAATATTACAGTTGATAGGTTGAAACTGGCACAGATGGGATTGTCAATTGATGTAGTTTCCAAAAGCATAACTGATGCAACTTCATCTAGCAGGTTCACTAATAAAAACCTATGGCTGGATGATAAAACCTCTTATACTTATCAGACACAGGTGCAGGTGCCAGAGTATCTGATGAATACGGTAGTACAACTGCAATCTCTTCCATTGGTAAAAGGACAAACAAGACCTTTACTGACCGATGTAGCAAAGCTGTTGGTAGATAGTGTACCAGGAGAGTATGACCGAAGTGGACCAAGAAGGTTTGTAACTATTAGTGCTAATATTTATAAGAAGGATTTAGGTTCGGCTTCGGCTGCAGTACAAAAGGTTATGGATGGAATGGGTAAGCTACCAGTTGGTATGATTGCAGAAATTAAAGGGATGTCGTCCCTTCTTACTGAAACATTAGATTCACTACAAAATGGGTTATTAGCAGCTATCCTTGTTATACTATTATTACTGGCAGCGAACTATCAATCGTTTGGTACATCAATTGTAGTTCTATCAACAATTCCTGCAGTAATATTAGGGTCTATGTTGCTATTACTTGCTACGGGTGCCACTTTGAATCTGCAATCTTATATGGGTATCATTATGGCAGTGGGCGTATCGGTGGCAAATGCCATATTGATAGTTACTAATGCAGAGAAATTAAGAGTAGAATATAGGGATCCATTCAAGGCAGCCATTGTTAGTGCTAGTATTCGATTGCGTCCAATATTAATGACCAGTCTGGCCATGATTGCAGGTATGATACCCATGGCGAGTGGTATGGGAGAGGCGGGTGACCAGTCGGCACCATTGGGTCGTGCTGTAATTGGAGGACTTGCTGTATCCACTTTTGCAGCCTTGTTTATAGTACCACTTGTATATGGTTGGATATTACAAAATAAATCATTCAAAACTGTTTCTCTTTTACCAGAAGATTCAAATCAATAAAATTTATTTAAGATGAAAAATTTAAGAATAGTAATTTGCGTAATCGCTTTGTTCGCTTCCTGTAAACAGGATAAAGATGATTTAAAACAAAGCGAATCAAAGAAAGAGGTAAGCAAATATCAAACATCAGTTATAGTTAAAAACCCTTTACGGACCATGATAAAATTGCCGGGGCAAATAGTAGCTTTTCAGGAGGTGAGTATATTTCCTAAAGTGAACGGATATGTTAGTTCTGTGAAGGTAGATATTGGAAGCAGGGTGCATAAAGGACAGTTACTAATGACATTGGATGCCCCTGAATTGATACAAGCTTCTTTACAGGCAAAGGAAAAATACGCTAGGACAAAATCGGATTATGCTAACTCCAAAGATCGCTATCTGAGATTGCTTGAAGCCTCTGAGACTGCAGGTTCTATATCTCCACTGGATCTATCATTTGCAAAGCATAAAATGCAAGCCGATAGTTCGCTTTGTAATGCAGAAAAAGCAAACTGGCAGATGCAGGAAACTATGCTATCATATTTGCAGGTAATGGCACCATTTGATGGTGTTATTACTGAAAGAAATGTGCATCCAGGTGCGCTTGTTAATAGTGCTACTAAAGATAAACCCATGTTGGAACTGAAAGAAAATAAACATTTGCGTTTACAGGTTGATATTCCTGAAGCAATAGCTGCACAGTTAAATAATAAAGACTCTGTTTCATTTTACTTAAGTGCATTTCCCGGGAAGAAGATGATTGCCTATATCAGTAGGAAAGCTATGAATATTTCCAGCCAGTTGCATAGCGAGAAAATAGAAATGGATGTATGGAATTCAACAGAAACTCTATCACCCGGCATGTATGCCGATGTAATGCTTTACAGTAAGGGAAGTGCAGAGGCTTATACAGTATCAAAGACTGCTGTAGTTACATCAACAGAGCGGAAATATGTAATAGTGGTAAGAGCAGGCAAGACTGTAAAAAAAGATGTGGTAACGGGAAATGAAACAACTGACAAGATAGAGGTATTTGGAACTTTGCAAGATGGCGATATCATTATTACTAAAGCAAATGATGAAATAAAAGAAGGAGCTGAAATAAAATAAACTTTAAAAACTAAAATTGAAAAATGACTACTATTTCAATAGTAACTTATTGTCGTAATGATTTGGATCAACTTATTTCTACTTGTAAATCAATAGATAGGCAAATAAAAAAGCCTTACGAACATTGGATAATAAATTGTTCAACTGGTTTACAGATTGAAGAATGGTTGAATAATACTGAACAACCCAATTATAGGAAGTGGGTAAATTTAAAAGGAGTAGGAATAATATATGCAATAAATAACGGAATTTCTAATTGTGAGGGGAATGTGATACATGTACTACATTCTGGTGATTATTTTAATAATGACTCTATATTAAATGTTGTAGGAAATGAATTTGATAATGATATTGCTTTACAATGGGTAAGTGGTAAATTGCTTCATACAATGGTTAATAAAAATGTAGAACTTGGAAAAGGATTTAATAAAAACAAGTTGTATAAGGGATTGAAGGTGTGTACCAACAAACCTGGTTTGTAAGAAAAGATGTTTATAATAGGCTTGGTTTATATAATGAGAAATATGTTTATTCCAAGGAATATGATATGTTGTGCAGAATAGCAAGGGAGAAATATAAATATATAAATAAGCTGTTGGTTTGTTATATTGATTGGGGAATTACTAAGAATCAGTATCATAATTATTTGAATGAAAATCTAGCTATATATGAAAGTCATTTTGGTAAATCAGTAAAAGCAAGATTATGGTATAAGTTAATAAAAATAAAGAGTATATTTTTATTAAGTAAGTAGATTCAATTCATAATTTGTTATCAGCTATTTTAAACCTAGATTACGCAATAGAATTCTATTAGCGCGTTTTCAAATACTTCAAACATACCGTATTTAGGGGGCTTGATTTTTTGTTATTACATTAGTTCACTATGATTGCAAACAAAAAATCAGCACAAACACCCGTCTTTATTGTATTTGTAACCTTCATAACGAACTCTAATGCGTAATCTGGGTTAAATGGTATTGCTAATTTTAGCAATGCCTTTTTTCTATGATTAACTAATCAGGATATGTAACTTCTGTTACAATCATGATACCACCCCAAAAATACTTTTGCTGCAAATAATCAGAATATGATAGTGAGCAGTAAACGTAAAAGAATGGTCAGATTGTTGCTACTGGCTTTGACGCTGGTAACATTACTGGGCAATGGATGGGCACAAAAAGATAGTGCAAAACTACTAAAACTGGAGGAAGCCATTACTTCGGCAACTAATAATAACCGTTCCGTAAAACTGGCAAAACAAGAGGAGCAGATAGCACTGGCAAAGTACAGGCAAACAGAAGCAATTTATCTGCCGCAGGTAGGATTGTCTTACACCGCTATGACCACTAATAATCCTTTAAATGCATTTGGATTTAAATTGCAGGAAAAGACTATTGCAGCAGCAGATTTTAATCCTGCTACGTTAAATCATCCCAATGGTACACCCGACTTTACCACTAAATTAGACTTGCAACAACCCATTATCAATATGGATATGTTGTATATGCGCAAGGCGGCTGCTGTACAGAAAGATATTTATGCTTACAAGACAGAAAGAACACAGGAATATATTGCTTTTGAAGTAAAGAAAGCCTACCTACAACTGGGGGTTACTTACGATGCGGTAAAGGTTCTGGAAGAAGCTCTTGCAACCGCTAAACAAATAAAGAAGTTTACAACTGACTACTATAATCAGGGACTTGTACAAAAGACCGAAGTGTTGAATACCGATGTATTTGTAGCTACTACAGAAACCAATCTGGCAAAGGCGAAGAGCAATATTTATAATGCTTCCGATTATCTTGGATTGCTGATGGGCAAAGGAACAGGCTCAGTATATGCTGTAGAAGAAGTTGCTCCTTTAATGAATAAAGATGCTGCAAAACTCTCCGATACCCGTCCCGATTTTATGGCAATGCAAAAGGGAATTGAAGCAACTGATTGTATGATACAATCCACCAGGATGGCTGCTTATCCTAAGCTGAATGCTTTTGCTTCATATCAACTGAACGATGCGTCCATGCTGGGTTTTGACGCTAATGCTTACCTCGCCGGTGTACAATTGTCCTGGAATATATTTAGTGGGAACAAAAACAAGAATGCAATCGCTACTCAACTATTGGAACGCAATAAAATGGCGGATGAACTACAACAACAGAAGGAACAAAACTTGGTAGAACTAAATAAAACACAAAGAGATATTACAGATGCTCAGTCCGAAATGTTACAACATCAGACATCTATCCGTCAGGCGGAAGAGCGTTTAAGAATGTTGCAGAACCGTTTTGAACAGGGACTTGTAAATACCACCGATATCATGATGGCTACCACTCAGGTATCTCAGGAAAAGCTGGCAAACCGTCAGGCATTATTTAATCTTAATTTATCGCAGGCTTATCTGCAATTACTTATTTCATCATCGTCAAAAACTAAATAATTATATGCGTTTATCAATTAAAACATGGCAACTGACTATCGTTGCATCTACCGTATTCATCATGACAGGCTGTTCTTCTAAGAAAGAAAAAACTGCCGAAACCGAAGTGACTGCTGCACCCGTAAATGTAGTAGTGGCAGTACCTAAAACTATTAAAGATAACAGCATGGAACTCAGCGGACAGGTAGTAGCTTCAGTATCAGCAAATATCAGTACAAGGATTATGGGGACAGTATCTCAGCTTACTGTAAAAGTGGGTGATGTGGTACAAAAGGGACAGGTATTGGTAATGATTACGCATGATGATATTACCTCTAAAAAAGGACAGACCGAGGCGATGATAGCAGAAGCAGAAGCGGCTTGTAAAAATGCAGGGAAGGATGTAGAAAGATTTAAGAATCTATACAAACAACAAAGTGCTACTGCCAAAGAATTAGAGAACGTAACCCTGCAATATCAATCCATGAAAGCCAAGCTGGAAGCAGCAAAACAAATGCGAAATGAAGTTGATGCTAATCTGGCATATACCTCTTTAACTGCACCGTTTTCAGGCGTAATATCGCAGAAGTTTATGGAAGCAGGTGGCTTAGCAAATCCGAGTATGCCTATACTGACTATAGAACAAAGTGGTAGTGTAGAAATCGCTGTGAATGTGCCGGAAAGCGAAATACAATCTATCAAAATGAATGGCGTAGCAAGTGTTTCAATAAAGTCGTTGAACAAGCAATTTAATGCTACCGTAAAACAGATTGCACCTTCCTCTCAGTTTACCGGAGGACAGTATGTAATAAAGCTGGAAGTGCCTGAAAAAGAAAAGGCAGGACTGCATTCCGGTATGTATGCAAATGTTGCTATTCCATTAGAAATAAATGCTGCTGATAAAAGCACCGATGCTGTGTTGGTGCCCGTTTCGAGTATTCTATATAAAGACCAGTTAACAGGTATTTATGCTGTTAGTAAAAATCATACAGCCTTGCTGAGATGGGTAAGATTAGGAAAGGTTTCTGGTAATGAAGTAGAAGTATTATCAGGTCTTGCCGCAGACGAACAATATATACTATCAGCAGATGGGAAGTTGTTTAACGGAGCAGCAATAACAGAGAAGAAATAATTTATACATCGTGAGTTTCGTGAGTCGTGAATCGTGAGCAATACAGAATACATCGTGAGTTACTTGAGTCGTCAGTCGTGAGTAATACAAATACATTGCGAGTATAATATATCGAATATGAAATTGAAGAGATTAAGTTTTGTATTCTTCACGATTCACGATGTATTTCTCACGACTCACGTTATCACGACTCACGATATAACATACATAACATTTAGGTTTTAAATAAAAAGAATTATAATGAAAGAAGGCTTTTCAGGTAAGATAGCAAACGCATTTATAAAGTCGAAGCTGACCGTGCTGTTGATGATTGCGTTTTTGTTAATAGGAGGGTACAGCACCATGCTGATACCAAGAGAGGAGGAACCTCAGATTGAAGTTCCTATTGCCGATATCATGATTGGATATCCCGGAGCAGAACCTAAAGAAGTGGAGACTAAAGTAGTTGCTCCGATGGAGAAAATTGTTTCCAACATCAAGGGGGTGGAGTATGTGTATTCTACTACCATGAAGGGACAGGCAATGCTGATTGTACAGTTCTATGTAGGGGAAGATGTAGAGCGTTCGCTGGTGAAACTGTACAACGAGATAATGAAGAATATGGACAGGATGCCGCAGGGTGTTACGCTTCCATTAGTGAAGACAAGAGCCATAGATGATGTGCCTGTTTTAGGGCTAACATTATGGAGCGACCATTACAGCGACTTTCAGTTGAGACAGATGGGCGAGGCTTTGAACAATGAAATAAAAAAGATACCCGATGTGGCTGCTATCAATGTGATAGGAGGAAGAAGCAGAGAAGTAAAAGTGGTGTTGGACAAAACTAAGATGACACAGAATCATGTGGACTTCCTTTCTATCAGCAAACAGATGCAGGGAGGGAATGTGCAGATGCTGAGTGGCAGTCTGATAAAACAGGATACAGCCTTTTCTATAGAGACGGGCAACTTCTTATCTACTGCTGATGAAGTAGCCAATTTAATAGTGGGGAGTAATGAACAGAAGCCTGTCTATTTAAAACAGATAGCTACTATAGAAGATGGTCCTGAAACACCGGTGCAGTATGTATTGTTTGGAAAAGGAAAAGAAGATACGAGCAAAGGATTCCGTTCTGCTTATCCTGCTGTCACCCTTTCAATAGCAAAGAAAAAAGGAGCAGATGCTATGCATTTGTCCGAGTTGATACTTAGTAAAGTAGAACACTTGAAAAAGGATTTATTGCCCAATGAAGTTCATCTGACCAGTACCAGAAACTATGGAGAAACGGCTTCTGAAAAAGTATCCGAATTATTGTTCCATTTATTTATAGCCATAGTAGTTGTTACACTCTTTGTAATGCTGGCAATGGGATGGAGAGGAGGCTTAGTAGTATTCTTATCTGTACCGGTAACATTTGCTTTAACGCTGTTTGCGTACTACTTTATGCACTACACCTTAAACCGTATAACGCTATTTGCATTGGTATTTATAACAGGTATAGTAGTAGATGATTCCATTATTATTGCCGAGAATATGCACCGCCACTTTAAGATGAAGAAACTGCCATTTCATCAGGCTGCTATCTATGCCATTAATGAAGTGGGTAATCCTACTATACTGGCAACCTTTACCGTAGTGGCTGCGGTATTACCCATGGCATTTGTTTCGGGATTAATGGGCCCTTATATGAGCCCAATGCCAATAGGTGCAAGTATTGCTATGATGCTTTCGCTGATAGTGGCATTGACCCTTACACCATATCTTGGGTATATATTCTTAAGAGAAAAAGAAAAACCAGGGAAAACAAAAGAGCATACCGTATTAGAGAAAACAGGTATCTATAAAATATACAATTCCATGATACTCCCTATGCTGGAAGTAAGATGGAAACGCTGGACTTTTATGATCAGTATTATTTTAATTCTGTTAGCTTCCTTATCCATGATTTATACAAAAGCAGTTGCTGTAAAAATGTTGCCATTTGATAATAAGAATGAGTTTCAGGTGGTGATAGATATGCCGGAAGGAACTACGCTGGAAAAGACTGCTGCAGTTACAACAGAGATTGCTGAATATGTTGCTCATCAACCACAGGTAGTGAACTATCAGGAGTATGTAGGTACTGCTGCACCTATTAGTTTCAATGGATTGGTAAGACACTATGATATGCGTAAAGGAGATAATGTAGCAGACATACAGGTGAACCTGGTAGATAAGAAAGAACGTTCTATTCAAAGTCATGATATAGTAAAACAAATGAGAGCGGGTGTACAGACAATAGCCAATCGTTATCATGCCAATGCCAAGTTGGTAGAAGTACCTCCAGGTCCTCCGGTATTGTCAACTATTGTTGCAGAAGTATATGGTCCGGATTATGACCAGCAGATTGCTATTGCTGAACAGGTAAAGAACCGACTTGCACAAACTGCTGATGTGGTGGACGTTGACTGGAGAGTGGAGCATGATCAGCCACAATATAACTTTGAAGTAGATAAAGAAAAAGCTATGCAATATGGGGTAGCACCTGCACAAGTAGTGGGTGTGATAAATGCTGCGCTATCGGGTGCAACCATTGGTACACTACATACTCCTGAAACTTTCAGTCAGGTAAATATTAAGCTACAACTAAATGATCAAGACAAATCTTCTATCAACGATTTAAAGAATCTGACTGTTATCAATCAACAGGGCATGCCTGTATCGGTGGGTGATCTGGTACATGTTTCTCAGCGTATAAAAGAGAAAAGTATTTACCGTAAAAATCAAAAGAGAGTGGTATATGTAACGGCTGATATGGCAGGTAAAATGGAGAGTCCCTTCTATGCTATCAGCAAAGTATCGGATAGTTTGAAATCTATAAAAGTGCCTGGTGGTTATGCATTGAAAGAAGAATATACCCATCAGCCCGAACTGGAAGATAATTATAGTTTGAAGTGGGATGGAGAGTGGCAGATAACCTACGAAGTATTCCGTGATTTAGGTATTGCGTTCTTAGTAGTGATTATCATTATTTATATGCTGATAGTAGCATGGTTTCAAAACTTCACCGTACCTATTATTATGCTGGCTGCAATACCATTATCCCTGATAGGAATATTAGCAGGGCACTGGTTAATGGGAGCCTATTTTACCGCAACATCTATGATTGGCTTTATTGCACTGGGAGGGGTAATGGTAAGGAACTCGATACTATTAATCGACTTTATTAATATCCGTCTTGAAGAAGGTATTCCATTGAAACAAGCCATTGTAGAAGCAGGGGCTGTACGTACTACACCAATTGTACTTACAGCCGGCGCGGTAGCGTTGGGAGCAATTGTTATCCTCTTTGATCCTATCTTTCAAGGGCTGGCAATATCCTTGATGGGTGGTACTATTACCTCTACTTTCCTTACGCTATTGGTAGTGCCATTACTGTACTATAAAATGATGAGAAAGAAATATAAGTAAGTGGTAAGTAATAGGTTTTAGGTTGTAAGTAAGAAGCCTTGCTTTTACTTTCAACTTAAGAAATCAAGAATTGAAATACTAACAATTTAAAATAGTCAATATGAAAATGGTTGTTGTTACGAGCATCAAAGAAGATATGCAAAACGTATCTAAAATATTAGAAGCTGCACAGATAAATGTTTTTAGTGTATCGGAAACTATTGGGCATAAGAATGAGCATGATGGATATTTGTTGAATAACTGGTTTGCCCGAAGTGATGCTGCAACCAATGCTTTATTCTTTTTCAGTTTTACGGATAATGATAAAGCTACTATTACTATGAAACTTATTAAGGAATATAATGAACATAATAAGTCAGACTTCCCACTAAGAGGATTCCTGCTTCCTGTGGAGGACTGTAGTTATGAAAAATGCTAAGAAGTTCAAGAGGTTTAAAAGGTTCAAAATGTTTAGCATTTAAATCGTTTAATGTTTAATTCATTTAACGTAATACAGGATTGTGATTCGTGAATCAAACATCGAGAATCGTGAGAAATACAATTATGTTATAAAATACAATATAAATTATGAAAGAGATAATAATAAGAGGAGTTGCAGGCACATTTATTCTGGCTAGTATTGTGCTAACGCAATATGTAAGTGTTAACTGGGTATGGTTGGGCGTTTTTGTGGGAGTGAATTTGTTGCAATCTTCGTTTACAAAGTTTTTTCCATTAGTGAAGATACTGGAATACTTTAAAGTTGGGGAGCAGTAAACTTTATATTCTGCGTACTATTATTTCTATTTCCCACAACATTTGAGTATAGTTTATTTTATTGCAAAGTCTTTTATTTTCGAAAGAAGACGTAAGGCTTTAATTAAAATTTAATTTAACAAAAGGATTAAACTTTTACATTCGTCTAAAGTCCTTGTTGGTTTTAAATGCAATAATTAAATTTTATGGAAAGAAAATTACCCATCATTAGGATAGCTGTATTAATTCTGATATTAAGCATTGGAAACAGTTTATTTGCCCAAAATGAATCGGTAGTTCTTGGCCGACCCACTGATACTTCAATGACAGCGAGTATACTGTTTGATCAGAATGTGCAGTATTATTTACAATATGGAACAAAGTCGGGTAATTATAGCAACACCACTACCACATATACGAATACAGCTAATACTCCCGATGAAATAACCATGAGTGGTTTGCAGGGAGATACCCGTTATTACTATAAAATGTTTTATAAGCTGATAGGCGCAAGTAACTATAGTACTACTCCAGAATACAATTTTCATACACAAAGAGCAAAGGATAGCTCTTTTACGTTCACATTAGAATCGGATGAGCACCTATATGATTATGGAAGTCCGGCTTTGTATGTGTATACCTTACAGAATGAGGCTAAGGATAAGCCCGATTTTATGATGAGTCTGGGGGATATTTTTGGAGATGATCATACGCCTACCACCACTAACGCTGCTGATATGGACTCGCTTCACAGGGTTTACAGACCAAGATTAGGTGCTATTACCCATTCCATACCTTTCTTTTTATCGATAGGGAATCATGAAGGCGAGAAGGATTACTGGTTAAAGCAAACACCTCCCAATAATATTGGTGTATATGGTACACTTGCCCGCAAGAAATATTTCCCTAATCCATTCCCTAATACATTCTATTCTGGTAATAACAATCCAGAGTCTTATGGGATAGGATTACCAGAAGATTATTACTCTTTTACATGGGGTAATGCGCTGTTTGTAATACTGGATCCATACCGTTTTGATTGTGATACTTCGGCAAAACCAAATGGCTGGAACTGGACTTTAGGATTAACAGAATATAACTGGCTGCAAAGTACTTTACAGAACAGCACAGCGAAATTTAAGTTTGTGTTTTTACATCATCCTCTAGGCGAAACAAGAGGAGGGATAGTACCTGCTAAAACGTATGAATGGGGTGGTTATCAGGGTACACAAAACAAGTTTGCAGCCAACAGACCTGGATGGGCAATGCCAATACACCAATTACTGGTTAAGTATGGGGTAAATGTTTTATTTCAGGGACATGATCATTTGTTTGCTCATGAAACAATGGATAATGTAGTGTATCAGGAAGTGCCTATGGCAGCAGATGCTACCTATGATAAAGGAATGCTGGCAAATGCTAGTGCTTATACAGCAGATACGCTTGCTGGAAGTGGATATATCAGGGTAAATGTTACTTCTTCTTGTGTAAAAATAGATTATGTAAATTCTTATTTGCCTCAGGATACTGGTGGCACAAGGCATAATGGTGGAGTAGCTTTTTCTTATACTTTGGGAACTTGTGCGAGCTTACCAGTAACATTCTCTTCTTTTACGGGTAGCAAGGAAACATATAGAAATATATTAAAATGGACTACCTCAAATGAGTTGAATAATAATCATTATGATGTAGAAAGAAGTGTAGATGGCAGTATTTATGAAAAGATAGGAACTGTAAAAGGAAGTGGAACTACAGCAGGCAGTAATACCTATTCTTTTATTGATAATTTATTGGTACAGCAGGACTTTTACTATCGTTTAAAACAAGTAGATAATGATGGAGGAATTCATCTATCTGATGTTGTTTTTCTTGCAGCAAAACAAACCAATCTAGATGTGTCTATCACTCCAAATCCTGCTACTGATAAATTGAATATTATTTTCCCTTCCAATATTAAAAAGCATGCCATTAGTCTTATAAACGCCTTTGGACAAGTAGTGTTGGAAACTACTGAAAATACAATTAATGTAAAGAAGTTCGCAAAGGGTGTGTATATAGTTCATATAGATACCGAGCTGGGCGTAATTAATCAAAAAGTAATGATTCAATAATATCCTCTAAAATAAGTGTATGAAAATATATATTGGATTTATTATTAGTTTATTGTTTAGTATAAGTGTAGTAAGGTCGCAGACTTATTCCGAAATTTTGGGAAGACCTACTGATACATCAATTACTATTAATATGATGATTGATACAGCCGCAACTCTTTACTGGGAATATGGAACTGTATCGGGTAATTACAGCAATACAACAGCACATTTTACAGCCATAAAAGATACCCCTGTGGTATTTACTTTTATGAACCTACAAGCAAATACAAAGTACTATTATAGAACAAGGTATTTGATAAATGGAACATCTGGAAACTATGCTGCAAGTACTGAACATTCTTTTCATACCCAAAGACAAAGAGGAACAACGTTTTCTTTTGCTGTAGAGGCAGACCCCCATTTAGATACTAATACTATTCCTGCTTCGTATACACTCACATTACAGAATATGCTGGCTAAGCAGCCTGACTTTTTAATAGACCTTGGTGATAATTTTATGTCGGAGAAACTGCCTGCCTATACACAACAAGCTATTAATGATAGAACTACTATGTACCGACCATATTTTGGACAGGCTTGTCATTCTATTCCATTATATTTTACCATTGGAAATCATGAAGGAGAGCTTGGTTGGATGAAAAATGGTACTGACACTTGTTTACCAGTAAAAGCTGCCAGAACAAGAATGAAATATTATACCAATCCAGTACCTAATGGGTTTTATACAGGGGATTCTATTTCTGAACCTTTTGTAGGATTAAGACAGAACTATTATGCCTGGGAATGGGGCAATGCTTTGTTTGTAGTAATTGATCCATACTGGTATACTATACCAACCAATCATGCAGGATGGGGATGGACATTAGGTAGCGTACAGTATAACTGGTTTAAAAAAGCAATTACCAACAGTACTGCTAAGTTTAAGTTTGTTTTTTGTCATCAACTTGTTGGAGGTAATGGACAAGATGGAAGGGGCGGAACAGAATGGGTAAACTTCTATGAAATGGGGGGCGAAAATACCGATTCTACTCAAGGCTTTAATACCTATCGTGCGGGATGGGGTGATCCTATACATGGTATATTGAAGAATAATAATGGATCGATTTATTTTCATGGGCATGATCACTTTTATGGGAAACAAGACAAAGATTGTGTAGTATATCAGGAAGTACCACAACCTTCTGCCAAGAATATTAAAAACAATCTAGCTGCACAATATGGGTACATAAATGGTGTGCTGCTACCTAGTAGAGGATACTTATATTGTACCGTAACGAATGATAGTGTGAAAGTGGATTATGTGAAAACATATTTACCAAATGAAGTGAATGCTACTCAGATAAATAACACAGTAGGCTATAGCTATACTATAGGAAACTGTAAGTCGAACTTACCTATAAGTTTATCTTCATTTACCGGAGAAAAATCAGGCAATAAAAATGTATTGCATTGGGTATCTACTCAAGAAATAAATACTCAATACTTTGATATTGAAAGAAGTATTGACGGAGTGGAATTTACCAAAATAGGTGAGGTAAATGCTGCAGGAAATTCTGCCATAAATGTTCGTTATAATTATAACGATAATGCAGCATTAGCAGGCATCAATTATTATCGCTTAAAAGAATGGGATAAAGATGGAAAGTATAATGTTTCCAATATTATCAGCATAGATAATTCTATTAAGAATAACGAAGTAATTGTTTATCCTAATCCAGTTAAGGACAAATTGACTCTATTGTTCTCGGATAATTTGACTAAACATCAAGCTCAATTATTAACCATTACAGGGCAGGTACTGGCTGAAACGTTTACAAACAATATGGACTTGAAAAATATCCCTAATGGTATGTACATTGTTAGAACAGCAATTGGTACTGATATAGTAAATAAGAAAATTATAGTACAGCACTAGTTTTATTTCATTTATACTAGCACTTGAAGGATTTTTAATTAGTTCTCGTCAAAATATTAAATCATTATCTGGCATGAAGAAATTATGCTTATTAGTCTTTATTGGATTTATTTTAAATGTAGTACATGCCCACAATATTGATTATGGGAAAGTAATACTTAAGAAATGGGAATTAACTAAAGATCATACTATATTGGAAGGCTCTTTATATATGTATAAAGATGGTGAGGTATATATAGAAGATGCACAAAATAATATTGGTCATTATCCGCTTAACAGTCTTAGTATATCAGATCAGGAGTATGTGAAGAAACGCTATGAAAAGATTGCCAGAATAAATACTCAATTTCAAAACACTCAAAATGAAGCATTCAGCTTAAGCAATATTTTTGATGCAAAATTCTGGAGTATTACTATACTTCTTTTATTATTGGGGGCTTATATATTTATCTACGTAGAAAAAGCGAAAAGAAAGTTTTTACAACCCATTCTTTTTCTGGGGTCTGTCTTCTTTCTCTTTGGTTTTGTAAATAATAAAATCAGAAAACCATCAGCTACTATTACTAATCCATTGTTCATGGATTCAGCATTTACATTATTTAAACCTAAGATTCATACCAGCTGGGATAACACTTATTTTTATGTAGAATCGAAAGGTATACCCGATCATGAAATGATGATTGGTATTACTGCATGGCAACAGCAGGTACCTACTCCACAATGCTATACGATTGCAAATAACAATAATATGTGGAGTATTCCCTTGAACCCCGTTATTGCTGCAACACCTGTACCAGTAAACACGCAACATTTTCTTAGAGGTGCTATTGCAATTGCAGTAAATGGCGTGCCAATTTTTAACCCATTTACCAATGTAGGAGTGGATGCTTATCTGGCAGGACAATTAGATAATTATGGAGGGCATTGTGGGCGTGCAGATGATTATCATTATCATATAGCACCCTTACATTTATATGGACAGGTAGCTGCTACTATGCCCGTTGCCTTTGCCTTTGACGGATTTGCAGTATATGGAAGTAAAGAACCTGATGGTACAAATATGACCACGCTGGATGCTAATCATGGACATTACTGGACTAATGGAGTGTATCATTATCATGGCTCCACAACTGCCCCATACATGATTGGCAGTATGGTAGGGCAAATAACTGAGGATAACACTTTACAGATAGTGCCACAAGCGGCGGCTCAACCAATAAGAACTTCTCTTACCCCGCTTACAGGAGCTACAATAACAAGCTGCCTGGCTAACACAGGGAACAATGGATATAATTTAACTTACACAATATCCAATCAGACTTACCATGTAAATTATAACTGGACTGACACCTCCAACAGTAGAAGCAAGTATAGTTTTTATTTTGTGAGTCCAACTAATACTATTGATTCCATTTACCTTGGTCATTCACAATCTTTATGCAGCGTACCCGATACAGGATCTGTAGTAACTACTGGATTAATAAAGACTATGTTGCGATTGCCTGATACAGGTGAAAAAACTGATTATACCAGTACCCCCGGTGAAGATGCAGACTATACAATTAATCCTCCTTATTTTATTGATCACAAAGATGGAACTGTAACGGATACGGTAACTGGACTGATGTGGCAAAAGACAGATGGTGGAGAAATGACCTGGGAAAATGCTTTGAAGTATGCTGATACATTAACGCTGGCAGGTTACACCGACTGGCGATTGCCTAATATACACGAAGGGTTCAGCATTTTGAATGAGCAATATGCTAACCCTGCTATAGATACGACCGTTTTTACTAAAAACGCTGCTGATTACTGGTGGTCGTCTACCCCTCAAAAAAATGACAGCACAAAAATATGGTGTACGAATGCTGGAGGTGGAGTAGGCAATAAACCTAAAATAGAAACACTGAGTGCAGGAGGAAAATTTCGATATCAGGCAAGAGCAGTAAGGGTTGCACATACCACTTCTACAGTTGCAACACATTTTACTAATAATGGAAATGGGACTATTACGGATAACATCACTGGGCTTATCTGGCAGAAAGTTCCTTATAAAGATACTCTTACCTGGGAGAATGCATTAATATATGCTGATTCGCTGACTTTAGCTGGAATAACAGATTGGCGATTACCAAATATTAAGGAACTTCAATCATTGAATGATGAGAAATTAATGAATCCATCTATTGATACTAATTATATTAAAATAGGGAATAATAGAAAGTACTGGGCTTCTACTACATTGCCAAATCATACTACAGAAGCATGGTATATTAATACCAGCTTTGGTATTACCACTTATGATTTGAAGACTGCAAAAGACTATGTGTTTTGTGTAAGCGGTAAAGGTATGAATGCATTGCCAGTTGGTATAGATTTCAATGCTTATAAGATGGGCAATAAATCTAGTTTAAACTGGTCGTTCCCTTCCATTCTAAACAACTTATTATACATTATAGAAAGGAGCGAAAATGGCTTAAACTGGTTAACAGTAGATAGTATTGTAAACATAAATAATGCTATACAAATAGATTATAAATATATAGATGCTACCCCATTAAATGGGATAAATTTTTATAGAATAAAAATGGTTTCAGCGGATGGTAAAATAGTATATTCTTCTATTAAAAGTTTGAACTTTGATACTGGTGGGAAAGGTTTTATAGTTTACCCAAATCCAGCTAAAGAAGGAATAACAATCGAGTTAAATAGTAGTATTAAATCTACCGATGTAAGAAGGATTCTATTAATCGATTTGATGGGTAAAGTAGTCTTTTCAAAAGATGTATATCAACAAAATATTAATACTACAAATCTGACAGGTGGATTCTATATTGTAAGGATTATATTGAATGATAATAAAATATTTAATGAAAAGCTAGAGGTTGTAAAATAGATAATCAATAAAAACTAATGGTTATTTTAGAAATCATAAAACAATATATACAGCTTGGATTTACGCATGTAATACCATTTGGATTTGATCATATTTTATTTATCTTGAGTATTTTCTTTTTGAATTCTAACATAAAGTCTGTTATTATACAATGTTCTGTATTCACCATTGCACATAGCATAACCTTAGGACTTTCTGCTGTAGATTTTTTAGTGGTGGATACTAAGATTATTGAGCCATTAATTGCATTGTCGATTGTAATAACCGCTATTGAAAACATAGTTTCGGAGAAAGTAAACAAAAGGAGATTGGTGGTTATATTTCTTTTTGGCACTATACATGGGCTAGGATTTGCAAGTGCATTGAAAGAAACTGGGATTGATCGTAGTCACTTTTTTCTATCCCTTCTGTGTTTTAACTTTGGAGTAGAAATAGGCCAGATAATTGTAGTGTTGGCGGCTTATTTTATAGTTAGCAAGTGGTTTAGATATAAGGAATGGTATAAGCAACGTATTGTTTATCCTGTTTCTAGTATTATAGGAATTATAGCAATGTATTGGACAATAGAAAGAATTATTTCTTGATTTGAAAGATTAAAGAGCGTTGTATACCAAGAGTGAATAAATATTTGTTACTTGCCCCAAAAACAGTCAATATTCAAAACTATACTATTTTATTTCTGCCAGAGTGTACATCTTTGCAGAAGTAAGACTGAGGAGCGAAAAGTTGAAAAAAGCTGTTGGAGGAAAGCTTTGCCTAGTATAACATTTAGTTAATTTACAGCAGTTATTATTGCTTAAAAACAGCTTCTTTATATCATTGTGCAAATTTTGGAGGATAAATCCTGTTTTAGCACAAAAGTACTACATGAAATTTTCAATTATTATAGCTTTTATTCTTGGTATTACCATATCCATTACCTCTTGCAAAAAGGCAGATGTACAATTTGGTAATGAATGGTTGCCAAGTGGGAATACGCAGATTGTAAGAACCGATAGTTTTACACCATCTCTTTCTACAGCGTATATGGATTCTTTTGTTACTTCAAACAAAGGCGCTTTACTGATAGGATCGTATAATGATCCTTATTTTGGTAGAATAAGTTCAGAAACATTTTTTGAAGTAACGCCTCCTGGTTATACCAATATATACGATCAAACTACATTTGATTCTATTAAGCTGATTTTGAAACCTAACAAGTTTTATTACGGCGATACTACTCAGCCTATTCATATATGGGTAAATCAACTGGTAGAACAGATTGCTTCAAAAAATTACGATGTTTCCAATCAGTATTACAATAATCAATCGTTTACTGTAGGGGGCAACCTTGGTAAAGGCAGCGTTTTACTAGCTCCTTACCGTAGAGATGAAGTAGATATTACATTAAATCCTTCTTTTGGACAGGGTCTGTTAAAAATATTGCAGGATCCTAATAATACTATTGTAAATAATACTACTAACTTTTTAAATTACTTTTATGGTATTAACATAAATGCTGGTGCCAGTGATAATACCATAGCGGGATTTTCTGATACAGTTGTAATGCGTTTATATTATACCAAGGGTGCAAATGTGCCTCAAAATCGTACTACCGATTTTACTTTAACCAATAAAGCGCATCAGTTTAATCATATTACAGCTGACCGTTCTGGGATAAGTAATATTGCTTTGAAAGGAATAAATAGCGTAAACAATGAAATTCCATCTACAGCTACAGGCAATATGGCATACTGCCAACCACTGTCTGGTTTGATGACTAAGATTCATTTCTATTCCATTAATGATATTCAGAAACAACCTAACTACGTAAAAGTACTAAAGGCAGAATTAATCTTAAAACCAGTAATGGGAAGTTTTGATTTTAATTTTTATAAATTACCAGCAGCATTAAGACTCTCTACATCCAACCCTTTGAATCAGCTTTTGGGGGATGTGCTAAGTGTAAGCAGTTCAAGTTCGAGTGCGATACAAACAGGCAATTTAACCATAGATTATCTGAATAGTAATAGTACACAATACAGTTATGACCTTACGCCATATATAAAGAGTTTGTTGAATAATGCTACCCTTATAAAAAATGGGTTATTACTTACACCTCCTTTTCCTGCTTTCCAGAACGAGGCTAGTAGGGTACTGTTGGGTAACAGCTATAATCCAGATGCTAAGGCTCAGTTGATCATCTATTATGTATCGGTTCAATAATACTAACTTTCGGAAATGAATAAATCTATTATAATTTGTTTGTGTGTTTTCTTTGCTTTGTCGGTTAAAGCTCAAAACAACAATTCTCCATATTCTATTATTGGTATAGGGGATATAGAGAGTAGTTCTTTCGACAGAACATCGGGTATGGGTAACACTGGCGTTGCTCTATGGGGTACCAGAAGTATTTATCAGGATAATCCAGCTTCTTTTGCCAGACTGAAAAACGATACTCTTAATGGTGTGCCAACTACTAGTTTCATAATAGAAATTGGAGCTAGGTACAATGGAGTAACCTATTCGGGAAATCCTATCACCAATTCTACCGATAACAATTCTTCTGATTTGCAATTTAAGAAAATTGTTTTTGCAATTAAATTAAGACCTAAATGGGCTTTTAGTCTTGGTTTGTTGCCGTATAGTTCCAACAACTATTCTTTTTTTCAAACACAACAAATTGTTGGAGGATCTGTACCATCCTATGTTCAGGGATCGGGCAATACAAGTCAGTTTTATATAGCCAATAGTTTTGCTGTAAATAAGCATCTTTCTTTTGGTATTCATACTGCTTTGATATTTGGGCAGTTTGGGCAGGTACAAACCATTTCGGCTGTGAACCAATCTGATAGTGTTTTAACAACCAATACTAACTATTCTGTACATGCTCCATATATTAAATTTGGTGTTCAGTACAATAAAGATATTACCAGTAAATTGAATGTGGCTGCAGGAGCTACTATGGCATTGCAATCTAAATTGAATGGTTTGTACGATTTATCGGTATTGAATGGTAATTCTACTATTAAAACAGAGGATACTACCGTAAATAATTACTTTACTATTCCTGTTAGTTATAAAGGTGGACTAGCTGCTACTTATGCCCAAAAATATACGCTTGCTGCTGATTATAGCTTTCAGCCCTGGGGTAATTTAAATCAAAAAGATCCTGGATCAAATTTGGGATACAAACTGGTAAATAGTCAACGTTTTTCTATTGGTGGACAGTATTCCAACAAAGTAACATTCCCCAACAAAGTTGTTTTTGAAAAATACTTTTTACAAGGTGGCTTTTATTATAACAACTCTTATTTAGAAGTTAATGGTACACAAATAAACGATGTTGGCGGAAGTATTGGTGCAGGATTTAATACCTTAAAAGGATTAGGTATATCTGGTGCTTTAACGATTGGTTCGAGAGGTACTACCAATATGAATCTTGTAAAAGAAAACTATACTCGTTTTAATATTACGATCAGTTACCATGACTTCTGGTTAACAGCAAAGAAGAAATATCTTTAATCGTACAATTATCGAAAATAAAATTCAGCGCTATAAGGATTCTTTCTTATAGCGCTTTTTAAATATATAGTATGAGTGATATTTATAATAATGATACTTATCTGAAAAATAATCCTGAGTGGCATCAGGAGGATGCTCCTTTTAAAGCAGGGAAGATTTTAAAACTATTGTTGCGAAATAATATTCCTCTCAAAACTATTTGCGAAATAGGCTGTGGTAGTGGAGCAATATTAATACAACTATCTACTAAACTGGATAAGAATATACACTTTAAAGGAGTGGATATTTCTGCTGCTGCTATAACAATAGCTAAACAGAAAGAAATGGAAAACGTAACATTTGAGTTAACAGATATTACCAAAACAACGATCAATAACCCTTACGATTTACTATTGGTTATTGATGTAATAGAACACATTGAAAACTATTTTGAATTCTTAGAAAATATTGCCGATAAGGGCAAGTATACGCTATTTCATATTCCCCTTGATATGAGTATATGGTCTTTATTCAGAGAAAAGATGCTCATAGAATCCAAAGAAAGGGTTGGCCATATTCACAATTTTACGGAGGAATTTATTATCAGTATTTTAGAGGATAAAGGCTTTAGGTTGATTGATAAAATATATACAGAACCTTTATTGAAAAATGAAAATTTTAAACGGAAGTTCATCCATCAGATTAGCAATATGCTGTATAGAATTAATAAAAGATTCTGCACCAAAACAATTGGTGGCTATTCTATTATGTTATTGACAGAGAATGTAGGAAAGCGATAAAAACTAATTCCTGTAAATAGTACTTGGTGCAGCTTGAGCAGATGCATAAATAGTTACATCAGCAATTGTAACATGCTTGGGTGCTTTTACTGCATATAATATTGTATCTGCAATATCCTGGGGTGTTAAAGGTGTAAATCCTTCATATACCTTAGCTGCTCTTTCTTTATCTCCTTTAAAACGAACCACCGAGAACTCTGTTTCCACTGCTCCTGGCGCTATATTGGTAACTCTTATTCCATGCTGAGTTAGGTCAAGTCGCATTCCTTCGCTAATTGCTTCTACTGCTTTTTTGGAGGCACAATAAACCGCTCCATTGGCATAGGTTTGTTTTCCGGCAACCGAACTGATATTTACAATATGACCAGTCTTACGAGCAACCATACCAGGCATTACCGCTTTAGATACATACAATAACCCTTGTACATTTCCGTCTATCATAAAGTCCCAGTCAGTAATATCTCCGTCTTGAATGGAAGATAAGCCATAAGCATTGCCAGCACAGTTTACCAGTATATCAATAGCCTTCCATTTTTCGGGCAAACCATTGATTGCTGTTAATACCTCCCTACTATTTCTTACATCAAATTGTAAAATATGGACATTTATCGTTGTGGAAAGTTCCTGTTGTAAAGCATTCAGTTTGTCTGTTCTTCTACCACAAATAATAAGGTTGATACCTGCAGTTGCAAATGCCTTTGCTGTAGCCATTCCTATACCAGAACTAGCGCCGGTAATAAGTGCAATAGTGTTTTTATTTGCCATACTATCTAAACGTTTAATGAGTTAAAAATGTTTATATTAGTTCAAAAGGTTCAAGTGTTCAAAAGGTTTAAGAAGTTCAATGTATTCCTATTGCTTCCTTGCCTTGTATTTAGCTAAACAAGTATTCAATATCATCTCTGGTTAGTTTCTTCACAAATGATTCTTCATCGGAAATAAGGTCTCTTGCCAACGATTTTTTCTTCTCCTGTAATTGAATAATTTTATCTTCTACCGTTTCGGTACAGATCATTCTATAAGCAAATATATTTTTAGTTTGTCCTATACGGTGGGTTCTATCTATAGCTTGTTGCTCTACTGCAGGATTCCACCAAGGATCTACTATATATACATAATCGGCTGCAGTAAGATTTAAACCGACCCCTCCGGCTTTTAGGGAGATAACAAAAACCCTACACTTATCGTCGTTTTGAAAGCTTGTAATTGCTTTCTCTCTTTCATTAATTGTTGATGAGCCATCGAAATACTCATACACAATTCCCATTTCGTTCAGTTTGTCTTTTATCAAAGCCAGCATACCCAAAAACTGAGAAAATATCAATGCCTTATGATTACTGATGTTTTCTGCTATCTCTCTTGTAAGCTCGTCGATTTTTACTGATACATTGGGCAATTTTTCATCCTCTTTAAGTATCGCCGGACTATCACATATTTGTCTTAACTTCATCAATCCCTGCAAGATTGTAAGCTGAGATTTATTGATACCTATTGAATCTACCAGCCCCAATATTCTTGCACGATAATCATTACGGTATCCATCATAAATCTTTCTTTGCTCAGCACCCATTTCACAGTAAAGAATACTTTCCTGTTTTTCTGGAAGGTCTTTAGCTACCTGTTCTTTTGTTCTACGAAGTATAAATGGATACAACAATTTACGTAAGTGCTCTTTCTGAATCTTCTCACCAAATTTATCTATAGGCACTGCAAATTCATGCTTAAAGAAATCGATACTACCCAGCATTCCCGGATTTAGGAAGTTCATCTGTGCAAATATGTCGAAAGTATTATTCTGCAAAGGAGTACCACTCAGACAAAGCTTGTTTTTAGCTTCGAGTAAGCAAACGGCTTTTGCTATTTTACTGGATGGGTTTTTAATAGCTTGACTTTCATCTAATACTACATAGTCGAAAGCTATCTCGGTAAATTGTTTTATATCACTTCGAAGTGTGCCATAGGTGGTAATAATAACATCATTATCCTCACTATTCAAATCTGCTTTTAATCGAGAGCCTCCATGATGAATGTACATAGAAAGCGATGGTGTGAATTTAGCAATTTCGTTCTTCCAGTTAAACATCAGTGAGGTAGGACATACTACCAGTGCTCTTAATTTTCCATTCTGAATCTTGTAATATTCCATGAAAGTGAGGGTCTGAATAGTTTTCCCCAAACCCATATCATCGGCAAGAATACCACCCCACCTTACCTGCTCCAGATAGTTTAACCACTGGAAACCGCTTTGCTGATAAGGTCGTAAAGTAGCTTTTAAATGTTCGGGAGGTTGTACTTCATTTATCTTATCTACTGTACGAAGATTATTGTATCTCTCTTCCAATTGAATAAACAATTCTTCCTCGTCTCGTTGCTCGTATAAATCTTCAATTACACTTAGCTGATACTTATTCAGTTTAAGGTTGTTGCCCGAACCTTTTGCATCACCAACTTTGAATAAAAGAGAATATTTCTTCAGCCATTCCTCTGGTAATATACCTAGTGTACCATCTTTTAAATTTACAAATTGTTGTTTATTAGTAATTGCATGTTTAATATCGGCAACGGTTACTGTCTGATCTCCAAAAACTATCTCTACTTTGGCATCAAACCAGTCGGTATTGCTGCTAATAAATATTTTAGTAGAAGGCTTGGCTGTATTGAATCGGAAATTTCTTAGGTTATCCAATCCTGCAAGTGCCACATTCATATCCTTTATAGAATCCACAAACAGAAAGAACCAGTTATTTTTAAGTACATCATCCATTTTTAATGCCATTGCATTTTCTTCTTCCAAATGGATGAAGTTGGAGTGTAACTTTTCAATTGATTCTTTAAGTCTTTGTTCTTCTGCGATATTTCTATTAACAATAATTAGCTGCCCATTCTGTGATAATAATACTGTATCCTTTTCTGTGCCCGATAGCAGATAATCGTTGTAAGTAAATAAAGTTTTAAAAATCAGATACCCGCTCTTTTCTTCCAGCATCAGTTGCATTTTAGGTACAACGTTTGTAAGTTCCTTTTTATCTACATTACCAAAATCTATTTTATACTTTTTAGATAATGGCATGATTGTATCATTCAGCAAAATATTCCAGCCTTCTTCTTCAACTACAATACTACCTGTAGGTAAAAAATTTTCTACCACAACAATGTCTTCTATGTTTTCCCATAAAAACACTTCATTGTAATTCATAAAAAGAATAGTTGTTTCCAGATCGTTCTTTTCAATTTCTACTGTATTGTAAGGCAACTTAGCATAACAGGAAACAATATACTGTCCATTTATATAATTAATCTTTATTTCAGGGGAAATTGGCTTAGGTGAAAAGCTAATTTGTTGAAGACTATCTGTTACAAACTTTTTACCTGCAGGTAGATAAAAGTTGTAAGTAGAGCTATTTACTTCCTCGATTACTTTCTTTATTTTAGGATGCAGAAACTCGATTATTAGATTCTTTGTCTCTTCGGGCAATTCTTCGCCATGATGGTGTACTATATTCTCCCATATTCCACTAAAAGGAGAGTTTCTATTCAGGTATCGGTTGATCTCCGAAGGAAGTAATTTTCTTAACCATTGTAGCAGTATTTTATCATCCTCATTAAATACTTCTGTATTAATAAACTTATTTAAATCCAGCTTTTCTACTTTACCATCAAAACTATTACTATCCTGCATTACATCGCCTTGAATAGCCTCGAATTGTATAAATGGATACAAAGGAGTATATGCAGACAATACTACTCCAAGTTTTTTATGCAATTCTTCGTTTACTACTTCTTTTGGAGTGATAACCAGCGTTGAAATCTCTTCTTCAAAACTAGCACTTTTTACAGGCTCCTCTACTGCAATGATCTCAACTTTTTTAATGGTAGGATCAAGTACCCTCAAGAACGGTCTGCCTTCCGAATAGGTAAACTCAAACTTATTCTTCAGATTATCTTTAAGGGTATATCCGTATTGTGCAAGTAATTTGTTTTTTACCCAGTCCCAGTTTCTAATACTATCAAAATAGTTGGTGCCGTAAGTATTTACCAACTGTAGCAATACAATTACTTTATGTACACAAAGGGGATACTTTGTTTCGGAATCGCAAGTACAACTGGTATCGATTGTGCGTTCCTCATTTTTACGAAGTATCAACTGAAAGGTTTGCCCCATGAAGTTTACAGAAGCTTTTACTTTTTCGTCTTTAGCTTCAATAATTTTTGCTTTCTTGGTACGTAAAAACTCATCAGCTGCTTCATAACTATCTTGTGAAGATAACAAACGAATCAGCTTAAGTTCCAGTTGCTTCATTTTAACAACTGTATGTTTCTGATGGTATTGATTGGAATTGTCGCCAAGTTGTTTTTTGTCTATTAGGTCCTGCAACTTGAATAGCGCTGCTGCCTTATGGCGACAAACTTCTGTAATATTGTATGGACAGGTGCATCGTGCAGAAACTTTGCCATTGTTAGTAAAGTTGTTGATATGCACTTTATAGAACATAACATAGGAGTCATCTCTTACTCTAAAGGTTACATTATTTAGCAGTTCATCATATTCAACCAGTTCTACATAACCGTTCATCATGATCTTCTTTCCACGTTTTACTACCTCGTCGGATGCGAAATTATATATATGTTTTACTAAGTGCGGAAGTGCCATAATGTGTTGCCCGTGTTACAGAAAGATTAATCGGACAAAATTAGGGTAAACACACTGCTATTAAATTATTGTTTTGGTAAAGTGCAAAAAAATGAACTATTTTGAATTTAAAAGCAGCAACATTAATGTAGATAAACTCTAATAGTGATTAATAATAATAAATTAAAAACTCCATTTTAATAATTGATAGTATATGATTAAATACTTTTATCTGACGATGTTCATAGTACTAGGAAGTTTTCAAGCGTTATTTGCTCAGACAAAACCAAAAGATACTCCTAAAAAAGATACAACAGAAGAATCAAAAAAACCAGCAATATCTTACTTCAAACCTAAGACGACCTATTTATCTAATGCTGTTTATAATGGAAGAAAGGATTCTGTAGTAGTAAGTTATCTTTCGCCTGGCATTGAATATGCAGACAAATCAGGGTTTAATGTCTCTGCTTCTGCATCATATTTAGTTAGTGGTTCTGTTCATCGGTTCGATGCTTTTAGCTTAGGACTAGGGTACGACTTTAAGATTACCAAAAATTGGAATGCAAGTCTTTCTGCTGATAAAGATTATTACAATGATTCTTCTTTGGCAGTTCAGAGTGCAAGCAAGGGTTCTTTGGGAGCTGATATGTCGTACGATTTAGATATTGTAGAAATTGGTACCAGCGGAGAAATGATTTTTCAACAAAGCAGCAATCAGTATGGTGCAAGTATTACCCTTTCGCACGGTTTTGATTTTGGAAAAGAAGATACTGCTGCATGGACTATCACGCCCACCTTCAAGGCTAATTATGGCACACAGGATTTTATTCATGAGCATACCCGAAAAAAAGTAAAGAAAAAAAATCAGGCCGCCAATGTTAAAAATAGTATAGTAACCAATGTTATTAGTGGTAGTAATGCCTTTTCTATTTTAGATTATGAGTTCTCTGCTCCGATAAGTTTTGAAACAAAAAACTGGGCTTTTTCCTTTACACCAACTTATGCTTTACCGGTAAACCCTATTACTACCAAAACTCAGACTATACTGTATCAAAATGGTATAAAACTTCCTCAAAATCAACAACCTAAGCCTGAGATTGAAAAAGAAAACCTTAGTAACACTTTCTTTTTTGAACTGGAAGTAACCTGGAAAATCCCTACTACCAAAAAGAATAAAAAATAAAATAAATTATAGTTGAAAAAGAAAACCTATAACACTGGAAAACAATCGTTATTTTATTTAAGCTTTGGGTTGTGAACTAGTCTATTTTTTCTTTTTTAGAATTTAAGTAGTCCGTAAAATTATATTTTAATTATTTTGAGAGATTATAGGTGAAGTGTTTCATTTATTATTTAAATCCAGATTACGCATTAGCGTTCGTTATAAAGGTTACAAATACAATAAAGACGGCTGTTTGTGCAGAATTTTTGTGCTACAACTTTGTTAGATCATTTGCTTTAGCACCCATAAAAATTGAGGGGCTGTTCTAAAAGAACAACCCCTCAATGAATAAATTAGTTAACTGAATTTACTCTCCTTCCAGTTTTACCGGATAACGATAGGATTCTGTATATCCAGGATAAATACCATCTAGATAGATAGTTCCCTTTGCTGAAGCAATTGCCGCTTTAAAATCGTCTACTGTTTTTACAGCAGTTCCATTTACAGCTGTTATTACAAAGCCTTCCTGCATTCTGGAATTCTTAAGTGCACCCTCTTTTATCTTCTTCACCAATATACCACCTTCTATTTCATTTGCGGTAGCAATTTTCTTGTCAACATTTACTAAGTCGGCACCTAGTTTATCCATCACACTCTCGTTCTTAACCACTTCGGTACTACCTACTTTATTCTTCAGTACAAGGTTCGAAGTTATTTCTTTACCATCTCTGGTATAGGTAATTGTAATTTTATCACCTGGTTTATATCTTGCTACCTGCTCTTGAAGTTCTGGACCAGTAGCTACTTTTATACCATTTAGTTTAGTAATAAAGTCACCCTTCTTTACACCTGCAGCTTTTGCTGCACCTCCTTCAGGTACATCCATTACGTATACGCCTTCACCATCTTTAATATCTTGTTTCTTCTTTTCTTCATCACTCATACTTTCCTGTGGATATTGTATTCCTATATAGGCTCTTTGTACGGTACCATATTTCTTAATATCATTAATCACTTTTTTCACAATATTCACGGGTATAGCATAAGAGTAGCCAATATATCCACCGTTTTGAGAAGCAATTGCAGAGTTTATGCCAATCAGTTCACCATTCGTATTAATCAATGCACCACCGCTATTTCCTGGGTTTACAGCAGCATCAGTTTGTATAAAAGATTCAATAGGTGCTTTTACAGTAGGTTCTGCTCCATTGCGGTTTCCGCTACCAATTACCCCAATACTTCTTGCCTTAGCACTTACTATACCTGCAGTTACGGTTACATCTAGGTTCAAAGGATAGCCGATAGCCAATACCCACTGACCTAATTTACACTCATCACTATTACCATATACTAGGTAGGGTAAACCACTTTCTTCTATCTTTATCAAAGCCAGATCACTATTAGGATCTGTACCAATTACTGTAGCCTTGTAAGTCTTCTTATTCGTAAGGGTTACAGTCAATTCGTCAGCCCCTTCTACTACGTGATTATTCGTAACTATATACCCATCATCACTGATAATTACGCCACTACCACTGGCTCTTTGCTCTGGAATCATTTGTACTCTTGGTACATTAAAGAAATCCCCAAAAATGTCTCCACCAAACATATCACCAAAAGGATTACTCTGACGAGGAGCATTATTAGTTACTTGTTTTGCTTTAGTTTTTGTTTTAATGTGAACTACCGCAGGTGTTGCTGTAGTTGCAGGAGCCGTAAAATCAACTGGACCGGCATTATTGCCATAAAATCCTGCATAGTTTACTGGAAGCTTACCATTATCGGCAGAACCGGTATACTTGTGTTTCATTACTTCTCCATAACCCCAAACACTCAGAATGGCGGTTGTGGCACTGATAGCTACAATGGCTAAAATGTTTTTGAGTTTCATACTGTCTCTAATTTTTTTTAATTGAATAATATGGTTAACAAAATTCGTACCTAAGTACAACACAAAGAAAGAAAACTGACATTTTTTCAGCTTACTGATATTAGCTTTTAACAAAGAATTGCAATCCATTTAAAACTTCTTTAAGAACTCTCACCGCTAATCTATATAATAATCAGTTCATCACATTTTATCCTTAACAAAACAGTTGTAAAAATTTTATTTTGGATGCTTCCTGAGGTGCATAGCAACTATTCCTATCTAATGCAACCTTATTTATGTTGTACAAATTAAACTTCGTTAGGCAATATAACAAATAGGAATTTTTGTAAGGAGAAAAAGATTTTATTATTCCAGAACATATAAAAAATAAATGAACAATCAATTGTTTAACTATAAACCAATGTAAACAGAAAGTCCGAATCAAATTTTTGGTTGAGAACTATACTACTTTACCAATTCACTAAAATTATCCCCTTTTTTCTTTGTAATTTAATATTATTATAATGGTATTTGTATGCCAAAAATTTAGCAATACCCTATTTTTGAAATTGATTTTTATGTTACAATATATAATTGGCTTTCTAAACACAAATAAAAGATGAAAAAATATTTTACCTTTCTACTACTATCAGCTTTTTTTATTAATAACCTTTCAGCTCAAAAACGCCCAGATCATATTGTAATTCTTATGTTGGAAAACCATGGTTATAGTCAAATTATTGGAAGTTCAAATGCGCCATTTATTAATAGCCTTACGTTAGATCCTTATGCAGCATCAATGACTAATTCGTTTAGTTTGTTTCATCCCAGTCAGCCAAATTATATTATGTTGTTTTCAGGGTCTAATCAAGGAGTTGTTAACGATAATGTACCTGCTAGTTTACCATTTACAGCGGCTAATCTTGGGGCCTCATTGGTACAGAAAGGTTTTACTTTTACTGGATATTCCGAATCCTTGCCTTCTGTGGGGTATACAGGTGCAACTTCTGGTAATTATGCCCGTAAACATAGTCCTTGGATTAACTGGCAAGGAACCAGTACAAATGGCATTGCCACTACCGCTAATCAACCTTACAGTGCTTTTCCTACCAATTATAGTACTTTACCTACTGTATCTTTTGTAATACCAAATCTTGCCGATGATATGCATGATAGCGGTACATCAGGTGTTGCAATTAAATCGGGAGATACCTGGGTTCAAAATAATTTGAATAACTATATACAATGGTGCAAAACTAATAACAGTTTGCTGATACTTACTTTCGACGAAGACGATGATACTCCTTTAAACCAGATAACTACCATCATTATAGGACAGGATATAAAAGGAGGAAGTTACAACCAGCCTATAACGCATTACAATATATTAAGAACAGTAGAGGATTTATATGGTTTACCTTATGCTGGAACCAGTAAAGATTCTTCTTTTATTAGAAATATCTGGAAAACGGTTACTCCAGTAACATTTACTCGTTTTGAAGTAAAAAAAGGAATTAATAACAATATACTGGAATGGAATACGTCAAGCGAAGAAAATGCAGCTTATTTTTCAGTAGAATCTAGCATTGATGGCAAAGAGTTTACTTCAGTTGGAAATGTTATGGTAAAAGGAAATAACAGTGCCTATAAGTTTATACACAATAACCAATTGGTACAATACTATAGATTAAGGATCGTAAATAATACAGGAGATTACAACTATAGTAAAGTTTTAAAATTATATACGAATGCGAATAATACTCTTTTTAATATTTCTCCCAATCCTGCAAATAATAATACTGTCTTTTATTTTAACCAACCAACTACCAATGGTATTATTACCGTTTTTACAATGCAAGGACAAATTGTTTCAACTTATAAAATTTCAAATGGATCTACGAAATATTCATTAAATACTGAAGGCCTGAAAAATGGTAATTATTTATTGCATGTAAAAACATCCGATGGTGAACTTTCTCAAAAACTATTTATTACTAAATAAAGGTTTCATTTTTGCATAACGATAAACCGCAATATCCTTTTTTGTTTTTTCATTTTAGGGCGAGCATTTATTAATAAATATTATTACTGGCAAACTACTTATGTTATAAATTATAACTTATGAGACAATTATTCATCATCCGTCATGCTAAGAGTAGCTGGGATAATATGTTGCAGAAAGACTTTGATAGAACGCTTAATGAGCGTGGAATGCGCGATGCTCCTGCTATGGCAAAACGTCTTGTTGATAAAGGAATCAGCATAGACAAATTTGTTTCCAGTACTGCTGTACGAGCCTTTACTACCGCAACATTCTTTGCAAAAGCTTACCATCAAAAGGAGAGCGATATAATAGCGGTACCAGAACTATATCATGCAGGAGAAGAAGTGTTTTATAAAACGATAAGAGGCTTGGATAATAAGTTTAATAGTGTAGCCTTGTTTTCCCATAATCCTGGAATAACCTATTTCGTAAATACGCTGACTAATTCCCGTATAGACGAGATGCCTACCTGTGGCATTTTTGCTATTAAGGCTCCAATTGAAAAATGGGAAGACATTGAAGAAGGAAACAATAAGTTCTGGTTCTTTGATTATCCAAAAAACGTTTAGAGGAGGCGTGAATCGTGAAAATACTGCGTGAGTCGTGAGGAATACTGAATACATTGAAACACAGAGCCACAGCGGATCACAGAGTATTTAATACTAATACAGTGAACATAGAGAACTGCAAGATGCTACAGATGAATACTGATTAAGTACCATATTCTATTATATAACCGAGTTTAATGCTTGCTCCAGTAATTGATTGTTTTCAATTGCATTATGGTTTGGTAGATTATACGGGAAAGACTCTGCTTCTTTTATGGAGTTGGTAAGATTAAAATCCTCCTGATCTATATGTAATGCCCATTTTCTGGAGTGTAATAATGCAGCAAGATATTCCTGTTCTGTCTGTGCAGGAGTAGGAACCAAAATCAGTTTCTTTTGTAGTCCAATCATTTCCATTAAAGAAGTATATCCACCTCTACATATTATGTACTTACTCTTTAAAAAAAGCTCGTTTAGTTCATTTCCTGGAAGGTGACTGAGATAAAGAAAATTGTCGGTCTCTACTCTTTTAAACATAGCATTTGGTAAGCCCCTTACTAAAGCTATTTTATACGGACTATCTTTTACTTGTTTTAATATCTTTTCTTCCAATATAGTTCTCTGAGGTTCGGGACCAGAAAGAATTATACAGGCATCATACTTTATTTCAATATTAGAATGTTTAGGATTATCAAACCTAAATAACCAGCCTATATAACGGTAAGCTGTTTTAGGAAATATAGGAGGGTTGGACAATCTCCCTGCAAGGTTTTCCGGAAAAGGATTATCGGGTATCCAGCATTGATTAAACCGTTTTATTAATCTATAATGAAGCCTTCTAACAATGGACTCAGAGAATGCATTATTGGTAATTATATTCAATTGATGTGTAATCAAGACAGAATTAAAATCCTTATGATAAAACCCATACCGGTTATCACTGATAATTAGATCTACCTTGTTATGCTTTACAAATTCAGTCAGCCATTTATGTTCTGCATTAATGGCTTTAAAGAACTTAGGTATCTGTGCAAACAGTTTCCATCTTGTTCCCTGTTTATTTTTTCCATAGTTGATGTTGTAACCCGGTAAAGAGACAAAACTTGCTGCAGGAAATTCCTGTTGCAACAACTGTTTTTGTGAGCCCTGAGTAGCAATAATTACTTGAAAGCCCCTTGCATATAATAGCCTGATTATAGGAATGCATCGGGTAGCATGACCGAGTCCCCAATCAAGCGGTGCAATTAAAACAGTATAAATTTTAACGTCTTTCAAATACAATGATTGAAATTATTATGAAACTATTGCCTTTAATTTGTGGAATGAAACAGAAGACTAAATTAATATTAGCAATAGTTATTGCAATTTCTGTGGCAAATGTAAGTTGTGGCTTATTTGGTAAATCAAATTATCAGAAACATTGTATGTGTCCAGTGTATAGGTCGGACAGAAGACGCTAACATCTAATTTAAATCCTCTCCTTTAAAGTCTTCATATATTCTCCCAAAAATAAATTTGGAAATATTATATGTACATACATATATTTGCATTATGAAGTTGGAAGCAGCACTTAAAAGCAGTAAATTTAAAAGTAATATTCACAAGGCTGGATTGAATATATTATATACTGCATGGTGGTTAAAATCTTCTACTACAAAAGAATTGAAAGAGTTCGGTATTACCCATGAACAATACAACGTTTTGCGTATACTAAAAGGTAAGCATCCCGAACAAATGTGCGTAAAGGATATTGCTTCGAGGATGATTGAGAAAAACTCAAACGTACCAAGGATTATAGACCGTTTGGTGATTAAGAAATTAGTAAAAAGAGCTACTTCTGAAATAGATAAAAGAGAGACCGTAATGAACATTACTGCAGCCGGTATTTCCATATTGGATTCCTGTACTGTAGTAATGGATAAAACAATGGATAGCTTAATTGATTTAACAGAAGAAGAAGCAATAGTAATCAGTGAATTATTAGAGAAAATAAGAACAAAGGAATCGTAATCCTTTTTTTTGATAAAATACATGTATATACACATAATAAAAATATAACAATGAAAACTTTACTTTACACAGCTGCATCAAGAGGACATGTAAATCATGGCTGGTTGGATGCTCATCACAGTTTTAGCTTCGGAAATTATTATGATCCTTCCAGGGTACATTTTGGAATGCTACGAGTTTTGAACGATGATATCGTTCAAGGCGGTATGGGTTTTGGTATGCATCCTCATGATAATATGGAGATTATTACCATCCCTTTAACCGGGGCTTTGGAGCACAAAGATTCCACTGGAGGACATGGGGTTATTAAACAGTACGATGTTCAGGTAATGAGTGCTGGAACAGGCTTGTACCACTCAGAATTCAACCATAGTAAAACAGACTTTGTAAACCTGCTGCAGATATGGGTATTTCCAAAAGAGAAGAACATAACACCGAGATACGACCAAAAGACTTTCCTTCCTACTGAAAGAGAAAATAAATTACAAACAGTAGTAGCACCCGACAATAAGGAAGCGCTTTATGTAAATCAGGACACCTGGTTCAGTCTTGGTAAATTTGAAGCAGGAAAGACTACAGACTATACTATCAACAAAAAAGGAAATGGCGTATATCTTTTTGTGATTGAAGGTAGCGTAACTGTTGGGGAACAACAGCTTGGCAAAAGAGATGCCTTGGGTATTTACGACACGGATGCGATAACTATTACCATCACTTCCGATGCGGAGTTTCTGTTAATAGACGTTCCAATGAATTAGTTAATTAATCACCATTTATAAACATTACAATTATGTCAGTTTACAAAATCGACGCTGCACACAGCGAAATCAATTTTAAGGTAAAACACCTTATGATCACTACCGTTTCTGGTAGCTTTACTTCTTTTGAAGGAACATTAGAGAGCGAGAAAGAAGACTTTTCTGATGCTAAAATCAGCTTTAGTGCTGATGTGAATTCCATCTCAACTAACAACGAGCAAAGAGATGGTCACCTTAAGTCTGAAGACTTCTTTGCTGCTGAAGCTTTTCCTACTTTAACCTTCAGCTCTACTTCTTTTGCTCCTAAAGGCGGAGATGAGTATGCACTTACCGGAGATCTTACTATTAAAGGAGTAACTAAATCGGTAGTATTAAACGTAGAATTAGGCGGAACCGCTACAGATCCTTGGGGTCAGGTAAAGGCAGGTTTTGAATTGAATGGCAAAATTAACCGTAAAGATTTCGGCTTAAGTTGGGATGCAGTTACAGAAGCAGGAAACATCATGGTAAGTGAAGAAGTGAAATTAATAATGAGTGTTCAATTAATTAAACAAGCATAATTTACGGAGTAATCAATAGTATTATCTGTAAATAATTTCAATGTATTAAAAGAGGGGCTGTACTTTAGCCCCTCTTTTTAAATATAATAATTATGAATATTGCAATTGTATCTGGTAGTCCAAGAAAGGAAAGCGTTACACACCGTATTGCATTACACCTTCAACAAAAGTTGTCTGAAACAGGCCACTCTATCAGTATTGTAGATGTAAGAGAACATGATTTGCCTTTGTTGCAATCCGTATTTTCTTCAGTAGAAAAGACTCCTGAAAAATATAAAGCACTGGCAGAACAAATGTTTGCTGCAGATGCTTTTATCCTGGTTACACCTGAATATAATGCGGGTTATTCTCCTGCATTACAAAATCTATTCGATCATTTCCCTAAACAAGCACACAAAACTTTTGGTATAGTTACCGGTTCTGTTGGCGGATTAGGCGGAATGAGAAGTACTCAGCAATTGTTTTTATTAATAGCAGGGTTGTTTGGTATTGCATCTCCTAATATGCTGGTAACACCTTTTATGGATAAGAAGTTTGATGCTGAAGGAACTCTTATTGATCCTACTTTCGCTGGCGCTGTAGATAACTTTATCAAGGAGTTTGTATGGCTTGCAGAAAGGGTTTCTAAAAATTAATATTTGTCAGGATTCATTTCTGATATACTATACCCGTTTCCGGTAACTTTATACAAATAGATATTATGAAATATATCGAGGAGGCAAACAGGTATATTGATAATGCCAAAGAAATATTAAGAGAAAAGGCACATAAGGAAGATGGCTATTATCAGGATATGAAATATGTAAAGATGGCAGGGCATACTGCATATACCGGAATACTGATGGCTTTAGATGGCTATTTTAGAGGAGCGAGAAAAACAAGAAAAAGTGTAGAATGGTATCAGGCGGCTTTAGCAAAAGAAGATAAAAAGATAGTAACGGTTTTCAATAGCGCTTATCATACACTTCATTTAGTAATGGGATATGATGGTGAACAGAATTCTAAGATAGTATCCGCAGGACTGGAAGAAGCAGAAAAGATTATTCATTGGGTAGAAATGAAACAGGAAAAAGCTACTGCTTAATACACAATACCCTTTGTATACATTATTAAAAGACTTCGAATATAATTTCGAGGTCTTTTTTTAAAACCAGATTTTGCAATAGGAATCGATATGAAAGCTACAAATGCAATAAAGACAAGTGTTTGAGTAGATTTTTTGTTAGCAAGCATAATGAATTATGGTAATAACAAAAAATCAAGCAAATACTGGTGTTTGAAGCATTTGGAGTTTGTAATAGATTCTCTACTGCAAATTCTGGGTTTATCCATCTACCGGCTTCAAAGGTGTATCAAGTATTAGCTGATAAAAGTCAAGATTAAGCCAGCCGCCAAACTTAAAAGCTACCGCCGGTAAGGTGCCACAATGTTTAAACCCAAAGGAACTATGTAGCTTTTTACTAACCTCATTTGCCGCATCAATTCCTGCAACCAGAGTATGATAATCCTGCGCCCTTGCAGCATCAATAATTTCTTGTATTATAATCTTACCATACCCCTTACCCTGATGCGCAGTATGTACATATAAAGAGTGTTCAACGGTATATTTATGGGCAGGCCTTTCTCTAAACATTCCATAAGTCCCAAATGCAAGTAAAGTATTCTGTTCATCTACTAATCCTATTATTGGATAATTGCCTTTTTGTTTAGTAGCAAACCAGTCTTCCATCATCTTTTCGGTTCTTGGATAATAGTCATACAAAGCGGTTGTATTCAATATAGCCTCGTTAAAGATGGCTAATATCTGACTGGAGTAAGAAGTATCGCAAGTAATAATCTTCATAGTATTTGTATTTATGCTGTATGCTATTTCCTTTCTCCTACCGCCTGATTTTCTATCCTCAAACTCATCACTACCACAATAAAGCTGAAGAATAAGGAAGTATAAAACAGGTACAGATATGGCACATCTATCATGCAATAAAATATTACCAACCCTATCTTTAATATGGCTATAGGTAAATGTTTCAGGGTAATGTTCTTATTTGTTTTATGGTAATATAAACCAATCGTCATGAAGATAGTGGGTAACCCTAAAGCAGAAATTAGCAGTAACTTATGTTGCAGAAGTATACCCTCCTTTCCAAAGAATTTAGCAAACCCGAGGGTTATATTAAATAAATGTGGAGAATCGTTCCAGACCCTTCTTGCAAAATCGATATACTCGCCTGGTAGAAAAAATAAACGTTGAAATACCCCTATTCCAAATGGCAACAACATCAGCAATACCAGTAAGGATAGTCCCGTAATAACAATCTTCAATAGTCCTTTATATTGTTTAGTCCATATCCAGTACACCAGCATTGCAGGCAACCATCCAGCCAATGCATACCGACTAAGAACACATAGCGAAATTGCTACTCCTAAGAAGATAAAACTATCGGTAAACAATGCCAGTGCCAGTAAACTATAATAGAAAATAATGATGCCCTCTTCTGTATAAGGTATAATGCCAGAGGCTTCAGAAGAGAGTATCCACCAAAGCGTGATGAACATAAACAGCGAGGCTATCAACGTTAGTATCTGATGCTTCATTGGGCGTAGCAATGCAAAGAATAGTATTACCGATGAGAAGATGGCAGTAACGGTTATCCATCTTAAATCGAAGTTATGGAAGACCGCAATACAATAAGGCATCCACATGGCAGGGAAATAAACAGGTTGTATACCATGCCAGATCTCTGGAATAATATCATATACATGACTTCCCTTTCCCGCCAGAAAACGCTGACACATAATCTTCATGATAGGTAGCATATCTGCATCATGATAATCCATAGGAGCATCTTCCATCCATTGTACAGAAAACCGGATAGCAACAATTCCAAGCACTACAATTATGGCTTTCTTGTACCAGTATAATGGCCTGGTATGATTAATATATTGAGGATGAAAACTAATCGTTTGAAACTCGGGCAATAGTAAAAAGGTTATAGCAATAGTAATTCCCGCTAATGCATAGAGTATGGTTGCTAAACTTATTAATGATGGAAAATTTAGCATATACGTTGCACTCAAAGTTTCGCATGCCAATGCAAAAACGATCAACCTCTTTGTAGTTATAAATTTACTGAGTGCCATAATAATCCTGTTTGAATATCTGCTGCAAATAAAACAAATATTAAGAGTTGAGTCAGTTGTAATATTTTCGTGGCAGAACATAGTAATCAACATGACGGCAGATCAACTGGTATATACGGTTTTCTTAATAGTATTAAGTGGAGCATTAATACTCGATCTGGGCTTTATGAGTCGCAGCAATAAGGTGGTTACCTTGCGTACAGCATTATTACAAACCCTCTTCTGGGTTACCCTTGCTTTTGGCTTCTTTGTATTTATGTGGATGGAAGAAGGTAGTAAAACCGGACTCGAATACCTGAGTGGCTACCTGATGGAATGGAGCCTGAGTATCGATAATATATTCGTCTTTGTTTTAATCATCAATGCCTTTAAAGTAAATGAGAAATACTACGGACGAGTGCTGATTGTAGGTATTATGATGGCCATTATCTTCAGGGTATTATTCATTACCCTCGGAGTAGCAGCGGTAGAAAAGTTCCATGAGTTATTGTATGTATTTGGAGCCTTCCTTATATATACCGGCTTTAAAATGTTCATAGCCCATGAGGAAGAAGAAATGGACCCCAGCCACAATAAAGTATATAAGTTTCTTAAACGCTTTTTACCAATAGTGCCTCACGATGGCGATGGTCGTTTTATCATTCGTCCAAACCGTAAACCGCAGTATACCATGCTGTTTGTGGTAGTGGTTTTATTGTCTACTATAGATATCGTGTTTGCTTTAGACTCTATCCCAGCGGTAATGGGCATATCGCAGAACAAGCTGGTTATTTATACCTCCAACATCTTTGCTGTACTGGGATTAAGAAGTTTATTCTTCCTGTTGAAAGGGGCTGTAAATCAGTTCAAGTACTTGCAACATGGAATAGCGGTAGTACTGGTATTCATTGGCGTTAAAATGCTGGGAGAGCACTATGTAAACTTATGGTTTAGCAATACTTTGCAGGTAGTATTATCGCTCTTAGTGATATTATTCTGTATCGGCACTTCCATTGTAATATCGCTGTTGAGTACTAAGAAACGAATTAAGCATTAATAGTAGAATGGTTCAATAAAACAATTAATTATACAGGGTTTGTTTCTTTAATAATCATAAAATAGACAAGGAAATTCAGGATTTATCAAAACAACATATATTTGTCCTGATGATGTCACTAACCACTATAAAGAATGTATTGCAGGAATTAAAGCCTGAACTGGAAGCTAAATACCATGTTAGCGCTCTGGGATTATTTGGTTCTGTAGTTAGAGATGACTATACAGATATTAGCGATATAGACATTATTGTTGACTTTAGCAAACCCATTGGAATTGACTTTATTGACTTAGCAGATTTATTAGAAAAGCATCTTGACAAGCCTGTTGACTTAGTTTCTAAAAGGGGCATTAAAGAAAAATATTACGCAACAATTGAATCAGCGATAGTGTATGTCTAACCGCAACCCCCAATTACTTATAGAAGACATCCTGGACAGCAGCAATAAAATTCTACAATACAGTACTGGCATGACTTATGAAGAGTTTATTGCCGATAGCAAAACGGTTGATGCAGTAATCAGAAATTTTGAAATAATACCAATTATCCGAATAAAGTGTCGATAAAATTTATTGCAGACTTTCCAATTTTATAACACTGTTATGCTTGTTATTTCTATGATGATTTTAGGGTAACATAGTAATAAACTAATATCCGCTTATTCACCCGTTCATACACAAGCCACATCAGCCGGTCCGGTTTTGGCGTATGCCAAAATGTTGAGCCCACTTTAGTGGGAGAGACAAGGAGCGGGTGCAGTGGTGGTGTATGAACAGAGCCTGTCGGCTATGAGACAAAATCTTAAATGAAGTGATCTTTTAAATAAAGTTTTAGGTTATATAAATCGACTCATTATTAGGTTAATTGGTATAATGCTTTTATTACTATATCAACTTTGCTAATAGTAGTTCAATCGCTTGCGATTCTCCGTGCCCTCTGTATTTTGTATTAGAATATACGATGTGAAACTCCGTGGCTGTGGTTCAATGTATTAGAAAAAGTTTCCTCCAAAATGTATTTTAATTTGTATTGGCTGTTTACTTATAACCTACTACTTATCACTTCCAACCCCTCTACATAATATCAATCTCCAGCTTCAGTCTTTCTTTCAGCTCATATAATAATGGATACTTCTCCGCTATGCGCTCAAAACGCTGACGGCTACCAAGATACATAGGGTGCACCTCTGTTTCTAACTGTCCTTCCAGCACTTTTACGCTATACTTTATCGCCCTGTTATTAAATTGTTTTATAAGATTATCGGCAAAGTACATTTTCTCTCCATCTATAAAACGTTGATGCAGGATGGTCTTCACCATTACCTGAAAGTTCATTTCATCTATTATCTCCAGTTGAGCATCTCTGAATGCAGCAGCACAGGATATTTTTGCAGGTATAGCAGCCAGATAATCAGCATATTCTTTCCAGCAGGCCGTAAGACTTTCCATATCCAGTGGCTTCGATTCTTGAACCACTTCAATATTATATCGGTTGCCCACCTTCTCTTGCAAGGCTTCCAGCAATCCCATCTTTGGCTTTGGAGTAGGCACTCTGTTTGTAGTAGCTGGCGCTACCGTGGTAATCGTTTTTACAGGCACAGGAGCCGCTTCTGCCACAGGCTTTGGCGCTTCCATCACTGGCGGTGCTACCTTTCTTTCTGCAGGAGCAGGTGTTTCTATCGATAGCTTGGCCTCGGTAGGTTTTCTTACTGTCTCTACCGAAAATATGGGCTTATAATGAATCGCTACGGGTGTATCAACTCGTTTTTTTTTTGCAGTATAGTTACTGTCATTCACCAACTCTATTGCCTGTTGAAGGTAATTAAGTTTAATGATCGTCATCTCTACATGCAACCTTTTATTACGAGCCATTTTATAATTAATCTCCGACTCGTTCAGTACATTCAATGCACTTACCAGGAAGGCCGGACTAATCCTTTTTGCAGTCTCTTTATATTTCTCTTCCATGCCCACCACTACTTCCAGCAGACTGGCAGCACGCTCATCTTTACACACCAGTATATTGCGGATAAACTCAGCAAAACCATTCAGCACCATATCTCCCTCAAAGCCTTTGTAGTTTATTTCATCATACAAAAGCATAGCTGTAGTAAGGTCCTGTTGCATTAGTGCATCCAGCATCTTAAAGTAGTAATCAGCATCCAGAATGTTCAGGTTTTCCAGCGTATTCGCATACGTCACCACCCCATTGGTAAAGCTGACAATCTTATCCAGAATACTCAGCGCATCACGCATACATCCTTCACTCTTCTGAGCTATTAGTTGCAGCGATGCCTTATCAGCATTAATGTTTTCTTTATCTACAATTTCCTGAAGATGCTGTACCGTATCGTTCAGCGTAATTCTTTTAAAGTCGAATATCTGACAGCGCGATAAGATGGTAGGAAGTATCTTATGTTTCTCCGTAGTAGCCAGAATAAAGATGGCGTATGGAGGCGGCTCTTCCAGTGTTTTCAGAAAGGCGTTAAACGCACTCTGACTCAGCATATGTACCTCATCCACTATATATACCTTGTATCTACCGGCTTGTGGAGCAAAACGTACCTGCTCTACCAGCGATCTGATGTCATCTACCGAGTTGTTGCTTGCAGCATCCAGCTCATGAATGTTCATCGATATTCCATCATTAAAACTCTTACAGCTGTTACATTCATCGCAGGCCTCACCATCGGACTGTAAGTTGGTACAGTTAATTGTTTTCGCCAATATACGTGCACAGGTAGTTTTACCCACACCACGTGGACCACAAAACAAAAAGGCGTGTGCCAATTGATTATTCCTGATAGCATTCTTAAGCGTAGTAGTAATATGAGATTGACCTACCACCGTATCGAATGCCTGAGGACGATATTTACGAGCCGAAACAATAAACTTATCCATGAGTGTTGCAAAGTAATTGGAATAGCATAAATGAAGGAAAATATTTTTAGATTATTTATACAGTACCATACAATTGTATTTTTTGTTGTCATTGTTTTCCTTCTTTAAGAAGTTGTTTGAGTTAATTGTTTAGAATTAATTATTGCGATTATCTGGAGCGAAACGATGTAAATTTTGCAGCTATAGTCGGAAACTATAGCGAAAAATTTAAAGAAGTTGCAGCCCAGATTGCGCAACATAAGGAATATCAAATAATTAACTCAAACAGCTTCTAAGTTGTTGTATTTTCAAATTCCTATCTACTCCTTGTAATAAGTATATATATTGCACCGGATATTATGAAAATATACTACTGATATTCAAATATTCTTTATAAAATTAAACTGATAACAATGCTACAGAATACCGTTCAATCTCAAATAGAAACGATCAGGAAAGCAACACATATTGCTTCTCAGTCCAGAGAGTCAGCACTTCAGTTTTTAATAGATGCCCGAATAATAAAAGAAACTAAAGCTACTAAAAAGAAACTTATGTCTTTCAAAAGCGTACAGTAATTGTCGCTTCACCATCCCTTTCAAATAATCGGTTACCATAGTTGCGATAGAGAAATTGGGTTAAAAATATTAAATGGTCAGGACAAACTAAAGGCCAGTAAGAATAACTGGGACTGGTTGGGAGAAGGTATTTATTTCTGGGAACAAAATCCTTACAGAGCGCTCGATTATGCTAAAGAAGTAGCTGCAGGCACACAGTTTAATAAAAGGAAAATTAAAACACCTTTTGTACTTGGCGCTATAATTGAATTAGGTAACTGTTTAAATTTAGTAGAATCACACTCATTATCTATTTTGGAAAATGCCTATATCGGCCTACAAAAGCTATATAAAGAAACAGACATTAAATTACCTGAAAATGATGGCAATAACAGAAAATTAGACTGTGCTGTTATCAAATTTGTTCATCAATCCAGAAAAATACTATCCGAGCAGCCGTACAATTCTATTAGAAGCCCTTTTGATGAAGGTTCTAAAGTGTATCCAGGAGCTTCCTTTACTGCAAAAAATCATATTCAGGTATGTGTTATGGACGAATCTCTTATAAAAGGGTATTTTTTACCAAAACCAATTCATTTATTCAATCCATACTTAAATTCTCCTTACACAATATAAAGTAGATATTGTGATTTTGTTACCCTGTATTCTGTATTACTTGGTGCCTCGTTGCCTCTGTGCCTCTTTACCTTTGTCCCTTGTATGTCCTCGCTCCTGTCTCCTATCTCCCTGTATTTGTATTACTCTTTCCCCTGTATTCCTATTGCCTCCTTGCCTATTGCCTCTTTGCCTTGCATTTTGTATTCCTATTGCCTCCTTGCCTATTGCCTCTTTGCCTTGCATTAAACTATTCCCAAATAATATTGTTATTTGCACTAGATAATAAACAATTATGACAACATTAAAGGCAGGTGATAAAGCACCCGATTTTAACGGAGTAGATCAGAATGGCAATCCGGTTTCCCTTAAATCTTTCAAGGGAAAGAAGGTAATTCTCTATTTCTATCCTAAAGATGATACGCCGGGTTGTACTGCTCAGGCTTGTAATCTTCGCGATAACTATCAGTCCTTAATTGCAGAAGGTTATCAGGTAATTGGGGTAAGTAAAGACAGTGTAAAGAGCCATAAAAAGTTTGAAACCAAGTACGAACTGCCTTTTCCGCTCATTGCCGATGAGGAGCATATTATAGCCGAGGCTTATGGTATATGGGGCGAAAGAAAGTTTATGGGACGTGCCTTTATGGGTATGCACCGCACCACTTTTCTGATAGATGAAAAAGGAAAGATTCATGCAGTTATCGCTAAGCCAGATACCAAGAATCATACCGAAGAAGTATTGAAAGCCTGGGGTGAATAATACAACTGTATTTTTACTTTTTTGTATTATTCCCCTTTAGGGGATAGGGGTTTTTGGGCGTTCCGCAAGCGGCCGTTGCTGCTCTTCCTATCTCTCCTACCACTAATATCCCCATCAAATTCTTAGCAGGTTCAGGGGTGGTAGGAAAGGATATTCCCTGCTGCAACTAACGCAAAGGCAAATACATCGCTCCGTCTTTGAGAATGAAACGAAGCAAGCTAAGTCCAAAATAATTAGTAAGTGTTAAGCAGCCCACGAATTTCAAGCGGGGGACTATCGAATTCAACAATACTCAATAACGGGTTCAACTGTTTGAAATATACTAAAAAGAATTTAATTACTCTTTTTAGTCGTATCTACAATTGTTTCTTTATGAGGATTAATAAGCATAAAATCTTTATTACCTTCTATAGGATAAGTTGTATCCATCTTCTCATCTTTTAATTCCTTTGGAGTTTTATTACTTTCTTTTTTTACAGTAGAATCAGGTTTTAAACCCTTTGAACATCCTATCATACTTACTACAAACACTATCCCTAAAATCTTTTTTATCATATTTAAAATTTATTTGCCTTTTAAACTAATTATTATTTGCTGTACATGCACATCTGTTAGAACAATACTTAGGTTTTGTATTAAACAATAATCTATTAATTTCATCGGAAGTCCCTTTGCCTCCATCGTTACTATTTCTTGCAGCAGGACAGTCATAAACACCTCCTTCCCATCCATATTCATTACCCGTACTTGCATCAATTATTGCTTCAATCTGAAACTTTTTAGAACACCATTCACATGTAACCCATTCGGTATTTTTTTTATGTAACTCTTCATTTCTATCGACAGAGTTTTCAGAATTTGAACTTCTTGAATTATCCGCACTCGAATTGTTAGAATGTTCCATACCATCACTATTATGCCCTCCTTTAGGTTCTCTAAAAACCTCGCCAGACATATCCTTATAAACCCAAGAAGTAGCCCCCTTTTTTACAGTGTAAATGATTTTTAATTCCCCTATATAATATTCAGAAGTAATATAGTCAGACAAGTTCAACTTTACATTCATCTCCATTTCATATTCAGAAGGATTTCTACCATAGGTTATCTTACTATCCTTAATTTCTATATTTTTAAATTCTGAATCTTTAGCAAATGTCCAAGAACCAAGTTTCTTTCCCAGCAAATCAGATTTTATATCTTCTGTACTTGGTTTTCTTACTTTGTCAGGATTAAATTCAGTACAAGAATATAAAAAAATCAAAGTAATTACTATACCTAATAGCTTTTTCATATTTTTATTTTTTAGTTATCAATTCTAAGCCTTATTCATAAAAGCAGCAACCACAGTAATAATAATTTCAATTGCTATAAC
>Ga0208259_1000010_pt1 | contig 85985 bp, 85 predicted proteins | sample CryBogCBH22May08_FD_184618 | JGI IMG/M metagenome (GOLD analysis project Ga0208259, IMG submission 184618) | Freshwater microbial communities from Crystal Bog, Wisconsin, USA - CBH22May08 (SPAdes) | ecosystem: Environmental > Aquatic > Freshwater > Lake | place: Crystal Bog, Wisconsin, USA... | reverse complement strand
GAGGCGCGCCAGAGACGGCTGGCTTTGGAGTCGCCGCTGCCTTTGTCGCAGCGTTAGCAGGTAGGACGCTGATGGTGAGCAAGGCAATAGCGGTAAGAGAGATGGCAGATTTTTTAAAGGTCATGGTCTAAAGGTAAGACATCAATTTTCGAAGGCAAGGAGATTTTCCTTATTTTTGGCTGAGAATAATGAGGCAGGTAGGCTCACCCCATGTCCAAAGTCCTCGCCTCCCTGCCGGTTGGAGAAAAAGTCGGAATCGCCTTCTCGGGTGGTCTCGATACCTCCGTGGCAGTCGCCTGGATGCGTGAAAAAGGTGCCGTTCCTTTCACCTATACCGCCGACCTTGGCCAATACGATGAGAGCGATATCGATTCGATTCCAGGTCGCGCGCTGGCATATGGCGCGGAGAACGCTCGCCTCATTGATTGCAAATTAGCTTTGGTTGAAGAAGGTTTGGCAGCGATCGCTTGCGGTGCCTTTCATATTCGCTCTGGTGGCAAGCAATATTTCAATACAACTCCACTTGGTCGGGCAGTAACCGGTACCTTGTTGGTGCGTGCCATGCTGCAAGATGACTGCTCCATTTGGGGCGATGGCTCTACATATAAAGGCAATGACATTGAGCGTTTCTATCGTTACGGCTTACTCGCAAATCCAGTGCTCCGCATTTATAAGCCGTGGCTTGATGCAGATTTTGTAACTGAACTCGGAGGGCGAAAAGAGATGTCCGAGTGGTTGGTTGCGCACAACTTGCCCTATCGCGACAGCACCGAGAAGGCCTACTCAACAGATGCCAACATTTTGGGTGCGACCCACGAAGCCAAGAATCTCGAAGAGTTAGATGCCTCCATCGAAATCGTCGATCCGATCATGGGCGTTAAGTTTTGGGATCCATCGGTAAAGATTGACTCAGAAGATGTCACTATTGAATTTTCGCAAGGTCGCCCGGTAACCATTAACGGTAAGAGCTTTGCTGACTCAGTTGAACTTATGCGTGAGGCAAATGCCATCGGTGGTCGCCATGGACTTGGCATGGCAGATCAAATAGAAAATAGAATCATTGAAGCTAAATCCCGCGGTATCTATGAAGCACCAGGCATGGCACTCTTGTTCATCGCGTACGAACGCTTAATCTCTGCGATTCATAACGAGGACACCATTGCAAATTATCACGCAGAGGGTCGTCGCCTGGGCCGTCTTCTCTATGAGGGTCGTTGGTTCGATCCACAATCTTTGATGCTTCGCGAGTCACTCACTCGTTGGGTGGCATCTGCAGTTACTGGATCTGTGACGATTCGCTTGCGTCGCGGTGATGACTTTTCAATCATCAATACAACTGGTCCACACTTGAGTTATCACCCAGAGAAACTTTCAATGGAACGGAATGAAAATTCCGCTTTCGGTCCAACCGATCGCATTGGCCAACTCACCATGCGCAACTTGGATATCGCCGATACCCGCGAAAAACTTGAGCTCTACACCAAGCAAGGTCAGCTAGGGGCTAGCGAATTTAAATTAATCGGCGAGATCGAGAGTAATTAGTACCTTCGTTACACGTTAACCGTTGACATATCTGGATAACGCTCACCTTGCGCTATGCCTATTGGAGCGGCCTCGTTGAGCGCCTGCATATCTGCAGCAGACAAAGTGATATCGAGCGAGGCAAGATTTTCTTCTAACCGTGAGATCTTGCGAGTGCCAGGAATTGGGACCACATCCTCTCCTTGGGCCAATACCCAGGCAAGAGCCAATTGCGCGGGAGTAATTGTGAGTCGATCTGCAATCAATTTGACTGCGTCAACGATCGCGTAATTGCGGGCAAAGTTCTCATCTTTAAAACGTGGATAAGTGCGTCGACGATCATCTGCTGCGAGAGAATCTAATGAGGTAACAACACCGGTTAAGAATCCACGGCCAAGTGGTGAGTATGGAACGAAGCCAATTCCTAATTTGCGCACCTTTGCCAAGACACCATTTGTCTCGATCTCTCGAGTCCAGAGCGACCACTCTGATTGCACAGCTGTGATCGGATGGACTGCATTCGCTCTCTCGATAGTTGCTGCTGATGCCTCTGAAATTCCTAGGTGGCGCACCTTTCCAGCTTCTACCAACTCCTTTAATGCGCCCCACGTCTCTTCAATGGGGACGTTGCGATCTACGCGGTGTTGGTAATACAAATCGATGTAATCAACTCCGAGTCTTTGCAGGGATGCATCGCACGCGGCCCTCACATATTCGGGGCGACCATTGACACCTTTGAACGAGCCATCGCTGCCACGCTCATTTCCGAATTTTGTGGCGAGCACGACCTCTGACCTCCGACCGGAGATGGCTTTGCCTACGAGCACCTCATTCTTAAATGGTCCATACATATCGGCGGTATCAATGAAGTTGCCACCAAGGTCCAGGAAGCGATGGATAGTGGCGATTGACTCTTCGTCATTTGAGGGACCATAAAACTCAGACATCCCCATACAGCCAAGACCGAGAGAAGAGACCGAGAGATCGCGTAGTTGGCGGAATAACATGAACAACTCCTTAAAAGAAGGCTTTCCTAGATGTTACTCCACTTTGTAGTTATGCGAACGATTTGCACTTACTAGGTTCCACCGAGAAGCAATATCTCATTCCTGATACCTTCACCTCACGCGAATCGATCTCAACTCAGGAGAGAACATGAAGATTTACAACAACATTTCCGAAGTATTTGGCAACACCCCGCTTGTAAAGATCCAGCGTTTATTTCCAACATCTACTGCAACACTCGCTGCGAAGTTGGAGTTCTATAACCCAACTGCATCTGTAAAGGATCGTCTTGCAGTAGCGATGGTCGATGATGCCGAGAAGAGCGATGCGCTCAAGCCAGGCGGAACAATTGTTGAGGCAACTTCCGGTAATACCGGTATCGCACTCGCATCCGTTGGTGCTGCTCGCGGATACAAAGTTGTTCTCACGATGCCTGATTCAATGTCCAAGGAACGTCGCGCACTCCTGCGCGCACTCGGCGCAACACTTGTATTGACTCCTGCGGCACAAGGAATGCGCGGCGCTGTAGAAGCAGCTGAAGCTATCGGTGCAGAACAAGGTGGCGTTCTCGTTCGCCAATTTGAAAATCAAGCAGGCCCTGCAATTCACCGCGAGACAACCGCTGCCGAAATTTGGAACGATACCGATGGTGAAGTTGCTGCCGTAGTAATGGGAATCGGAACCGGCGGAACTATTACTGGTGTCGGACAAGCTCTCAAAGAGAAGAACCCAAATATCAAGATTTTCGCAGTGCAACCAGCAGCATCACCAATCCTTACAGGTGGATCTCCTGCAGGTCACCCCATCCAAGGAATCGGACCTAACTTCGTTCCACCAGTTCTTGATACAACTATCTACGACGAAGTTCTCTCTGCACCAAACGAAGAGGCATTCACTTATGCCAAGCGCGCTGGTCAAGAAGAGGGAATCCTTGCCGGTATCTCATCTGGCGCAGCTCTCTGGGGCGTCTCGCAGATCGCAGATCGTCCAGAGTTCGCTGGCAAGATCATTGTTGTAGTTCTCGCCTCATTCGGTGAGCGCTACCTATCTACCCCGCTCTACAAGGATTTCATTGACGAGCCAGTTGCTCCAACTATTTAATCTATAGTTCGCCACCTATGTCATTCATCTCTGAAGATCTCGCGACTGCGTTACGCAAAGACCCTGCTGCGCGCAGTCGCCTAGAGGTTGCCCTCACCTATCCAGGGCTACATGCTCTGTGGGCGCACAGATTTGAACATTGGCTCTGGACCAAGAACTTACGTTTCATCGCACGTGTAATCGCCAATCACACCAGAGCTCGCACTGGCATAGAGATTCATCCCGGCGCCCAAATCGGTCGACGTGTCTTTATCGATCATGGCATGGGCGTTGTGATCGGTGAGACTGCAATTGTTGGAGATGATGTCACGATCTATCACGGAGTTACTCTCGGCGGACGCACCCTCGAAAAGGGAAAGCGCCACCCCACCATCGAGAACAACGTCATTTTGGGAGCTGGTGCCAAAGTTCTTGGCAACATCACAATCGGTGAGGGCAGCACAATTGGTGCAAATCAGGTCGTTACTCGCTCGCTCTCACAGCGCAATGAGGTTGAGTTCTATATTTAAGTCCTATTCTTAAACCCGTGAGAATTCGCTTTGATCGGCTACTACAGCAATTTGTAGTTCGCTGGTTCTGGATTCAGCAGGTCTTAGTTACCGCCATCGCCGCATCTATCGCCTGGCAGGTAGGTAACAACGTCATCAAGAATGGTGGCTTGGTCGCTGCCGTTGTCGCGTCTTTGACCGTACGTTCTTCTCTGCATAAATCAACGCGTGATGGAGTAGGCCAAGTTGTCGGCTCGTCTGTGGGTGCGGGCGCCGCACTCCTGGCTCTGCATTTCTTTGGGCTAGGAGTCGTTACTGTCGGAATCACGGTGTTGATCTCACTCGTCGGCGCACGTTTATTGCACCTGGGTGAAGTTGCTGCGATCAACGTTCCAGTTACCGCGCTCATCGTCCTCGGGCCAGGACTCAGCGAAACCAACGCCATTAACAGGCTTACCTCCACGATCATCGGCGCTTCAATCGCGATCGTGCTCTCAACCTTTGCCCACCCTAAAACTCCCGCCGGTCGAACCATCGATCGCATCTCATCGCTCACCGATCGTTGTGCTTCCCTCATGACACAAATGGCAGAGGGACTAGTGGATGGATACACCTTGGATGAAGCTGGGCGATGGCTAGCTCGTGGCAGATTGCTCGTCGAAGAGATTCCATCTATTCGCAATCAAGTCATCGAAGCGCGCGTCTTTGCAAAGTGGTTACCTGCATCAAGGTCTGCTAATGCCGAAAAACTCTATCTACGTGCCATCGCAGTAGAGCATCTGATCATTCAAGTCCGTGCAACGTCACGAATTCTCTATGACCTACGCCTTAATGGGGGAGTGCAACCGGAAATTGCGCAAGGTATGGGAACGCTGCTCTCCACTGCGAGTTATGCACTGACAGTAAGCGCCGAGGATTTCAGATTTGATCCATATGCTCCTGTAAAGGATCCGCTGACCTCAGAGATTCGAACCAGTGCTAACGCTCTCACTGAATTGGTCTTGTCGGATCACGATGCGATCGATGGCGGACAACTTGCACGGGTACTGGCCGCGGTCTCAAGCACCATCATCATGGCAGATTCGCTTGATCAAATTTCACCTGCAATCCGTAAGGTACCGACGCCAGATGCGCCTTCCAGCCAGCGCGTTCTTGAGGTCTCGCCTTTAGAGCAGGCACGTACCTGGCAGATGCGCCTTTACAAATTGATTCCTGAAAAGGTGCGGGATTTCCTCGAGAAAACTTTTAATTAATCGGCTTTTTGAAAGCCGTTCACCTCTCATCTGCCTGATTTAACCTTTCGCACGCTTCACTTCGCATGCCCGTTCACCCAAGGTTAGGAATATGCATGCGTATACATTCATTTAAGAAGGGCGTTGCTATCGCGGCCTCGCTCATCTTCGCTTCGGTCGGTCTGAGCGCTCAAGCAGCGCACGCCGCCCCCATCACAATTAATCTTTATGAAGCTATTGGTTATGCCCCAGATGAGATCAAGGCTTTCAACGCTTCACAGTCCACTTATCAGGTCGTCGATGTTGGCGGATCAACTGGTCCTCTTCTAGCTAAGGTCGCTGCGGAAGGCACAAACCCACAATGGGGTCTCTTCTGGGCCGATGGCGATACCTGGGCAGCTGCAGCAGATACTGCTGGGCAGCTCGCACCGCTCAACTTCAAACCTAATTACTCATCACTTGGAAAGCGCCTCGCTCCAAAGAACAACTCTTATGCAATCACCGGTTCCACTGTGATGGTGGCCGGCCTCTACAACGCAGCAACTCTGCCAAACCCACCTGCGACTCTTAACGCCATGTTGCGTCCACAGTACAAGGGTCTTATCGGAATGAACGATCCAAATATCTCTGGTCCTACATTTCCATTCATCGCAGGTCTCATGAACCAACTTGGTTCAGAAGATGCCGGCAAGAACTACCTTCTTCAATTGAAGAAGAATGGACTCGTTGTAAACGATAAGAACGGTCCAACAATTCACGCTCTTGAAATTGGTCAGATCAAAGAGGGACTTGTTCAGAACACCGCAGCTCTCGCTGAAATCATCAAGTTCACTGCGAACCCAGTCAAGGGCTTTACTCCAAAGATTGTCTACCCTGGTCGTCCAACTTTGATGCCAAGCTCATTGGCCATCGATGGCAAGCGTCCAGCTGCTGAAATCGCAGGAGCTCAAGCATTCGTCAAGTTCGTTCTATCTCCTGCTGGTCAATCAATTATCTCCAGCAGCGATGCAACTGTGAACTCAGACGTTCTCTGCTATCCATCGATCGTAGGAACAACTCCTAACAAGTACACACCAGCACTTCCACCTGCTTACCAGATCATCGACCCATACAAGTGGGGTCCACTGCAAAGTGAAGTTGATGCCTGGTTCACTGCAAATATCCGAACCAAGTAATACATAGCGAAAGATCAATAGATAAATGGCGCTCGATGGTGGACTACTGGTTCGCCATCGCGTGCCATTTTCGCAAGAACCATCTGGATTAAAGCGCCTCGTTAACCGTTTTCGGATCACTCCCATGGCGGTCTTTTGGACGCTTATTACCTTTATTCTCGTTATTCCTATCCTGCTCTTTCTCTCGGTGGCATTTAGCCCTCGACTTATGTCACAGGGTCATCAGTGGTTCACCCTCTCTAGTTTTAAGCCGGTCTTCTCTGGTGCCTATGGAATTGCACTCCTTCACTCCTTAATCATTGGAGTTGTTGCAGCTGTTGGAGCGATGATCATTGCTCTCTCGATGGCGTGGTTAGTGATTCGCACCAATACACCAGCTCGCGTTCTCTGGAACACCACTATCTTCGCGCTATTTCTAGCGCCCTCTTACCTCATTGCCCTCGGTTGGCAGAGACTCTTTGAACAACGCGGAGTTCTAGAAATTATGGGATTCAGCGTCGCACCGATCCGAAACTTGTTATACGGACCTGTTGGAATTTGCATGGTGCTCATGGTCAAAGGCATTCCCTTTGCCTATCTCGTGATTGCAAATGCCATGCGTGGACTCGGTGAGGAATTTGAACAAGCAGTTCGAGTTCATGGCGGATCGCGCTTTGAAGCATTTAAGGTAATGGCCAGCCTTCTCATGCCCTCGCTCTTCTCTGCGATGGCAATCGTCTTCGCCGAAGCGATCAGTGATTTCGGAGTCGCATCGACCTTATCGAGCGTCGGACATTTCAGCGTCGCTACATATCAGCTCTACCAAGGTATCAATTCAATTCCAGTGAACTTCCCGGTATCTGCCGCAACCAGTATTACTTTGCTCGCCTTGGTAATCCTTGCGATCCTGGCGCAGAACAAGGCGCTACGCGGAAGAAGCTTTAGAACATTAAGTGGCAGGACTCGCCCGGCAACTCTGACCAAGCTCTCATTCTTTGGAAAGATTTCAACGAGCGGTTATATCGTCGTCTTGCTAATTGTCACCTTGGGCATTCCAGTATTCGGCGCCATCTCTGCCTCCATGCTGCAAGGCCTGGGAAGTCTGCTCAGCCACTACAGCATCAACTTTGACAATTACTCGCGTGTCCTTCACTCCCGCTTCCTACGCAACCCTCTGATCTATTCCACCGAGATGTCGCTCATCACGGCAACGCTCGCGGTTGGACTTGCTGCCATCGCCTCCAAAGTTTTGACCTCAGCTCGTAATAGTCGTTCGAAGCGATTTGTAGATTTCTTCCTGCTGGCTGCAGTCGCGCTTCCCGGAATCGTCTTTGCTATCGGCTACATATTTACCTATAACCTCAAATTTATTAACGATTTGGGGCTCCATATTTATGGCACCTCCTTCTTATTAGCACTTGCTTACACCGCCAACGCACTCCCTTCGACCTCGCGCTCATTGGTCGGCAATATGGGGCAGATTCAAGAGTCGATGATGGATGCTGCACGAGTTCATGGAAGTGGAGCGGCAAAGGCCTGGGTGGATGTCACTATGCCATTGATCGCTCGTCCTCTATTGATCGCATGGCTTCTCACCTTCTCCGGAACTCTCCTCGAGCTACCTGTCTCCGAACTTCTCTATCCACCAGGAAGCCCACCTGTCGCGGTAGGTATCGAACTTTCACTCGCCGGCTTCGATTACGGCGGGGGAACCGCGATTGAGGTGCTCTCTATTCTCTGGGCCCTTGTAGTCGTTGGAATCGCCTTCTTCTTATTTAACCGTTTTGCCCCACCCGGATGGAAGAGATTGGGAAATCTACGATGAGTGAAAATGCGCCAGTAAACGCTTACCGAGTAGAGATTCGGGGTGCCTCAAAACATTACGGCGCTTTGAAGGCCCTCAATCAATTTGATCTGACGATTGAGCCCGGAACATTCACCGTATTGCTTGGACCTTCTGGCTCCGGAAAATCCACACTGATTCGCTCCATTGCTGGAATCGAGAGACTCGACTCTGGCTCAATCGCTTTCGGTGAGAGAGTTGTTGCAGACAATGGATTCCATATGGCTCCAGAGAAGCGTGACTTGGCCATGGTCTTTCAGGATTACGCCTTGTGGCCACATATGACGGCATTTGAAAATGTTGCGTACGCACTAAAGCGCAGAAACCTTGATGCGAGCGAATCTACTCGTCGCGTCAACGAAGCGTTGGAGAGGGTAGGTCTGTCGAGTAAGGGTCCCAACTACCCGTTTCAACTTTCTGGGGGAGAGCAGCAGCGAGTAGCTCTTGCACGCGCCATCGTCGGTCGACCTTCACTTTTGCTTTTTGATGAACCACTCTCAAATCTCGATGCCGACCTACGCGAACGTCTCAGAGTAGAAATTGCGACACTTACTCGCGAGATCGGTGCCACCGCCTGTTACATCACGCATGATCAATCTGAGGCCTTTGCACTGGCAGATCAGATTGGAGTTTTGCGTGCAGGAGAGCTGCAACAAATTGCCGCACCCGAGGAGATCTATCGCAGCCCTGCTAATAGATTTGTCGCCGCCTTCACTGGAACATCTGGAAGTTTCCTTGGGGTGGTAACTGAAGTTCGCGGCCACCATGTTCAAGTAGCTCTCGGCAAGCGCAGAATTGAATGTAGGACCTCTACCTCACTCAAGGTGGGAGATAGTGTCGAGGTCTTAATTCGCCCCAGCGCTACAAGCCTCAGTCACCACCATTCAAACTCACTGCCTGCAATCGTTTTAGACGTTGCCTACCGCGGCCGAGGCTACGAGCACGTCGTGGAATGTGAATTTGGGGTAATTTCCAGCGTCTTTGCCACTGAATCAACGGCTCGAGGCTCTAGGGTTGAGATATATATTGATCCGCATAACTGCCTAGCTTTTCCTAGTGAGAAGCGCGTGGAAGTTGACCTTTCAAGCTCTGAATTAACCCCAATTAAATAACCGTCTGTAAGCCAACCGCACGTTCAAGGAGCGCATCATCATGCAAGGCACATCGTTAGCACTTTTCATCTCGGTCTTTTTCGCCTGCGCCGTTGAGGCGGTAGAGGCCGTCACAATCGTGTTGGCTGCTGGTACTGCCCGGGATTGGAAGTCCGCATGGCGCGGAGTTATCGCTGGACTTTTTACCTTGGCGGTAATCATCGCGGCCTTTGGCCCTGCAATTTCGCATCTACCAATCTCCTTCTTACGCATCGTGGTTGGCGGTCTCCTACTCGTCTTTGGGCTTACCTGGCTGCGCAAGGCGATTCTTCGCTCCAGCGGATACAAGGCGCTGCATGACGAAGAGAAGATCTTTCAAGAGGAGTTGGCGGCGGCGCGAATTGCTGCCAAAGAGACACGACATGGCGTTGCAGATTGGTATGCATTTACCTTGTCTTATAAGGGTGTATTGCTTGAAGGTTTAGAAGTGGCGTTCATCGTTCTTACATTCGGAACTATTGATCATCGCGTTGGACTTGCATCGATCGCAGCTCTCACGGCGGTAGCGATTGTGATCGCAGCTGGATTTGCACTCCGCGCACCGCTCGCAAAGGTTCCCGAGAACACCATGAAGTTTGGAGTTGGAATTCTGCTCACCTCATTTGGAATCTTCTGGGGTGCAGAGGGTTCTGCGGGTTCAAGTAAAAAGTGGCCAGGCGATAACTGGGCTGTACTTGCTCTGATTGCAGGAGTCACGGTCTTCTCTTTTGTATTAGTACAGGTACTCAAAGTAACTCGCACTAAGCCTCGCGTAGCGGTTGCTGCTAAGGCCGCACCTGTAAAGGCGGAGGTGGCAAAGCCTGAACGTGGAAAAGTCGCAGAAGGGTTGATCTCCTTCGGAGAATTCTGGGTCGATTTCATTGTGGGAGATGATTGGCGTATCGCCGCAGGAATTGTGATTGCATTTATTCTGACCGCGACAATCAAAGTTTCTGCGATCACGTGGGGAACCGTGCCATTCTTCGTTGCACTCTTCCTCTCATACAGCCTCTCCCGTGTTGTTCGGAGCGCGCAGTAACTAGCAACACCTCGCGCATCATTGCGGCACAGGCTGTTCGAGCCTTTGCCTATGGTTTTACGGCAATTCTGCTTGGCCATTTGTTAGCGCAGAGCCATACCTCCTCGCTTGTTGTTGGCCTGGTGTTGAGTTCCATTGTTCTGGGATCTGCATTCGCATCATTGGTGCTGCTGCGATTTGGTGTGCGCATCGGGCGGTTGCGGGCTTATAAGTTTGTTTATGTGGGGCTTGCGGTAGATGGATTGGTAATTGCACTACATCCAGCTCCATGGACTATCGCACTGATGGGACTTACCGGCGTTCTTTCGACAGATGCAAATGACAATGGACCTGCCACAACCTTGGAGCAGACCATGCTGGCAGGGGAGCATCACAGCAGAAGATTCGCTGCAATCTTCGGAAGGTACAACGGTGTTGCTGCGATCTTCGGCTCGCTGGGGGCGCTATCCCAAGGCTGGTTAAGCCACATTCATCGAGTGAGCACCAGCTACATCGGCTTCTACATTCTCATTCCCTTAGGCGTAATAGGTTGGTGGTTTGCTCATTCCATTGTCCTACCGCCGGAGCAAACGCCAACTAGACCACAGACAGGCTTGAAGAACTCTCCTGTGCGCTCCAGGATCATTCAACTCTCAACTCTCTTTGCCTTCGACTCTGCAGCTGGTGGACTTACTACATCGGCCTGGCTCTCGTATTACCTCACGAGCAGGTACCACGCCTCATCGGCGCTCTTGGGTTATCTCTTCTTCGCCTTCGCAATCCTTAGCGCGTTAAGTATGTTTGCCGCTCCCTTACTTGCTCAGCGAATTGGTCTTGTAGCAACGATGGTCTCTACCCACTTGGCGAGCAATTGTTTCTTCATCATCGCAGCCTTCTGCGGGCACTTAACGATCGCCATTATTTTCTTGGCCCTGCGCGCTTCCCTCTCCCAGATGGATATTCCGACTCGCCAAGCGCTCATCATGGCTGTAGTACCGGAAGGGGATCGCATGGCTGCTGCAGCGCTTACTAATGCAGCGAGGTACTCGGTGCGCCCACTCGCACCCACGATTAGTGCGGCTCTACAACACATCGCCATTGGGGCTCCACTTGTAATGGCTGGATCAATCAAATTGCTCTATGACGCTGCCATTCTCAGCTGGGCCAAGAAAGGCAAATACCTCACTCGCACTATTAACTAGTACGAGTGAGGTATTTGGTGCAGTGATTAAAGATTAACCACGAATGTTTTTGGTGAACCAAGCATTGACTTGACCTTCAAGTGGTCCCCAGAAGTAAGGATCAATTGATTGGTAAGAAGCAGGCAGTGAGCCAGCTCCTGGTAGTGGTGAAACTCCAGGAATGATTGGCCAGTAGAGCGAATCGCCTTGTGGATCACCGGTCTGCATAATTGCTTGACCTGCTGGTGAAAGAACGTAGTCGATGAACTTCTTGGCTTCAGCCTGTACGGCAGGTGTAGCGCCCTTGTCGATTCCGATCACGCTTGGCAACAGGGTTGACTTAGCGAGGTAGACCACCTTGGGAGTAAATCCAGCAACTGGAGTCTTCTGCAACTTCAAGATTTCGCCTTGTGCAGCTGACGATTGGATCAGTCCGAAGTTGATGACGCCTGTCTCAAGTGCGTGCAAAGTATCTCCGTTGGTGTTATTTACAACCAAGCCATTTGCCTTGAGCTTGCTCAAGAATGCCTCACCAGCTGTAACCGACTTGCCACCGAACTGATTCATCAGCCCTGCGATAAATGGGAATGTTGGTCCAGATTGATTTGGATCATTCATCCCGATCTGACCTTTGTACATTGGATTGAGTAGATCGTTATATGTCTTAGGTACGACCTTCACCTTGGCAGAGTTGTAAATCAGCGCTGCCATTGTGGTTAGACCAGTTGGAATGTATGAGTGATCGGCTGGAACTACAGATTGTCCAGCAGCGGTAAATGTTGCCTTAGGAGTGTAAGGAAGCAATTGGCCCTGCTTATCTAGCGCAGCGAATGCTGTTGCGCCATCTACCCAGAGCACACCAAATTGAGGATTGCTCTTCTCGGCAGATACCTTGGCAAGCAGTGGACCTGTGCTATCGTCGTGGAGAACTGTCTTGATTCCAGTTGCCTTTGTGAATGCATCAGCAGCAACCTGGTCGTAACCTTCTGCTGCATAAATGACAAGGGGAGTAGAAGTTGTTGCCGCTTGTGCAGGGGCAATGATCGAACCGCCGAGCAACATGCCGACGACTGATGCGCCAGCGACAAAAACCGCTGACTTCAGTGTGTTGAATTTCATGCAAAACCTCTCTCAATTTTCTTTATGGAATGTGAGTAAACGAACGAGGCTATTTCATGTCATCTCGGCAAACGGATGGAACCCTTAACTGAAACGGCGCTATAAGAACGGGTGAATAACAGGCTACTAAGCAGTTGGTGATGGAGTCGGCTGTGAATTAGTTGGGAGTGAAATTGCGGACGTTGATGGGCTAGGCGATGGAGTAGGCGTTGGTGGAGTTACAGCACCCCATTTAAGCCAACTAGCGACCGCAGTTACTTCACTTCCAACAAATACATAGCTATGACCACCGGCGGCGGGATGCAAGGTGTATTTGGCCTTTACGGTCTTCAATTTCGCGGCCCAGGCTTCGGCAGCTCCGCGGATGAGGGGCGTGTAGTCCTCTGGTGAATCGCCTAGGAACCAGCGAATTTGTGAAGCAACTTTTAGGTAATTCGAAGGTGTTTGATAACTCTCTTTGCTTTGGTGTGATGTTATGCCACCAAATGCATTTGTTAAATCATCGACGACAAAGTAGCCCGCCAAAGTAATTACTTGTCCGAATAAGTTTGGATGATGCAGCCCGATAATTCCTGCGCCATATCCACCCATCGAAAAACCTAGGAGAGCGCGATCATCTCGACTTCGAATATTTCCCGCTTCTACTGTTGCGATGACATTGGTCGTTAACCAGGTCTCTATCTTTGCGGCACCGTCATATGAATCTGCCCACTCTGAATCGGCGTGTGTGAGAGCGTTGCCATCGGGAAAGACTGCAATAAATGGTTGCGCACCCTTTGCGAATGCTGCGGTGAGCGGTGCAACGGTGCCTGCGATCATCCCGTTGGGAGATCCTGGCCAACCATGCAACATGTAGACGACGGGGAGAGTATTAACTTGCGAGGCTGGAACAGGAGGCGTCCAGACCCATACGTTGCGGATCGGAAAATCCTTCTCCGCGCTCTTTACCTTTAATTCAACGAGAGATCCTTTAAAGGTGACCGCATGCGTTGGTGGAACCTGAGAAATTGCTGGCAGAGCCACGGCAAAGGCAAGAAGGATCACACCGCGCCGCATCTTCACCTTGAGATAGTACTGGTAGATCTTTAAAGAATTAGGTGGATAATGGAACCTATGAAACGGTCATTGGTAATCACTTCAGCTGTGCTGGTGATGAGTTGTATTACTCCTGTAGCAATGGCTGCAGTTCCAACGCCATCATCGTCACCAAATCCAACCATTACTACTGCAACTCCAAGTGCGTCGACGCTTCCATCTCCTTCTGCTCCCACAAAAGGTGGGCACCATGGCAATAATGGTGGAAATACCGGTGCCAACAACAGTGCTGCTGCCGCTCGAAAGGCGGCTCGTGATGCTGCGCGTGCTGCATGGCAGAACGCACTGATGCAGGCGCAAAATGGTCGAGATCTAGCTTTCGCAGATGCGAGTGCAACGTTGAGTCAAGCTTTGGCTGCGGCGGGTAAAGATAAGACTGTACGCAAAGCAGCGAACGATGAATTTAGAGTTACGGCAAAAGCAATCATTGCTGCATATAAGCAAGCTGTAGCTCAAGCGAATCAGACATACAAGGCAGCGCTAGCTGCAATTCCAAATAAGTAACTACCCAACCATCTCCGCATTGCGCTCACTATATTCATGAGTGCATGCTTTGTTAGCGCTATCTTGCGCGCAACTATCGCAGAGCAAAATTAATGAGTGGCAAGAAATTTTTCCGCAGTTATAGAACTGCTTAGTAGCGCCACCGCATTTTTCACACTCACCGAGAACTGGAGTGTGGTCAGAGAAATCTAGTGTCATTCGACCATCAAAGGTGTAGAGCGAACCTTGCCAGAGCGCATCATCGCCATACTTTTGGGCATAGCGCACGATGCCACCATCGATCTGATAGACCTCTTTAAAGCCGCGCTTGACCATCACGGTCGATAAAATTTCGCAACGAATTCCACCAGTGCAATAGGTAACGATTGGCTTATCTTTTAGGTGATCGTATTTGCCGGATTCGATCTCAGAAACAAAGTCACGCGTGTGCGACACATCAGGAACGATGGCATTCTTGAACTTACCGATCTTGGCCTCATAGCCGTTGCGACCATCGAAGAAGAGAACCTCGTCGCCGCGCTCTTCAACCAACTTATTTACTTCGTAAGGCTTGAGGTGCTTGCCGCCGTTAACGACGCCCTTTTCATTAACTTCGACTTCAACGGGGAGTCCAAAATCAACGAGCTCTTCCTTGACCTTTACTTTGAGGCGGGGGAATTCATTGCCAGTTCCCTCTGACCATTTGAAATCAATCTTCTTAAATCCGGGATATTTCTTGGTGGCGCTCACGTATTTCTTAAGGTCAGACATATTGCCGCCGAGGGTGCCGTTGATCCCGTGCTTAGAGATCAGAACTCGACCCTTGAGATTTAAATCCTCGGCGAGTTTGTGCTGCCACAAGCGGATAGCTTCAGGGTCAGATAGCGGCGCGAAGCCGTAATACAAGATGACCTTTTGCAGTTCCATGAGTCAATTCTACGGATTATTTTTTGGCTTCAATTCCACGCCTGCCCCAGAAGACCCAGAGCGAGAGAACCCCCAAAATCAGGGCGAAGCCGAAGGCTAAATCTTCCAGCGGAGCGCTGGCGAGGCGCGGCCCCAGGATCTTGTGACGGTCATACATAACGATATTGCGCGAGGTCAGCCACCAATTGGTGAGGAGCTGAAAGGGAAGGATGATCGCGTAACAGGTCCAGAATGCTTTGCGGGTGAGCAACTTGGTGCGCACTATAAAGAGGTCAAGCGCTGCAGCGCAGGCAACCGCCATCAGTGCGATCTGGGTATATGTCATGACTCATCCCCAATAATCCAATGGGGGCGACGGGTGCGCACCGCTTCAAGTGTCATGACTGCTGCGATTGGAACGATGATAAAGAAGAGGTACTCCTCGAGCGGGATATTAAAGGGGCCGTATATTTTCAAGATCTGAGTGAGATCGAAGTGCCAATGGTGGCGCGAGATTGCATAGGCATCCCAACCAATAAAGAGGAGTGTGATGGGAAGAATGCTGAGTGCCAAGCGCTTAACCCGCCTAAGTACACCCACTTTGAGAAAGATCTCGAGCCAGAAAGAGCCTATGACGGTAAAGATCAGCATCGCCATATAACCCCAGCTGCGCATGGCTCATTATTTCAGACATTATGAGGAGCGCTGAGTTAAAATCGCGCCATGACTCCTCTTCATCTCGTCTGGCTCACATTCGGCGTCGTCTGCGCAGCTTGCTGGATTCTCTCGCTGATCACCAAAGAGCACTCATGGGTGGACCGGATGTGGTCGATCACTCCCGTTATCTATGTCGGCGAATTTGCTCGTGGAGCACACTTTCATAATGCTCGCCTGAATGCGATGGCGATCTTGGCGTTGCTCTGGGGCGCTCGCCTCACCTTCAACTTTGCTCGTAAAGGCGGATACTCGGGTACCGAGGATTACCGCTGGCCCGTCTTGCGCGCCAGCATGACCAACTGGCAATTCCAGTTATTCAATATCTTCTTTATCGTCTTGTATCAGAACTTCTTGCTGGTGCTGATCTCACTTCCTGCGCTCACCGCATTTCGTCACCAGAGCACTTCATTCAATGGTTGGGATCTGGCACTCGTTATCGTCTTCGCGCTCTTTCTTATTGGAGAGACCGTTGCCGATCAGCAGCAATGGAACTTCCAGCAGAATAAGAAGAAGATTCTTGAAGCTGGGGGAGTACCCGAGAAGAGATTTCTTACAACCGGGCTCTTCAAATATTCACGCCATCCCAATTATTTCTTTGAAATTTCCCAGTGGTGGGTGCTCTACCTGATCGGCGCAAACTCAATCGATCGCCTCTTTCAGCGCACCATTCTTGGTGCAGTTCTTCTCACCCTGCTCTTTATCGGCTCAACTAATTTCACCGAGAAGATCTCACTCGGTAAATATCCTGAGTATGCCGATTACCAGGCAACAACATCTGCGGTAATTCCTTGGTTTGCTAAGCGTCGCCTGCGTAAGCAAGAGGCGTGAGAACTAAACGCCAAACCTTCTGGGAGAGGCTTTGGGCCTCGACCATAATTTTATATACCTTCGCCGCCACCTTCGTGGTCTGGAAGGCGCTCCACAAGTACGGTGTTAATCCGTACATCTTCTTCATCGTTGATCTGATTACATCCTGGTTCTATGGATTGGCATCGGCTCGTTTGGTTGTCGCGATTATTTACAGAAGATGGTCGGAAACCCAGAAATGGGGCTGGTTATCTGCCCTTAACTTTATGTTGCCGCAGATTTACATCCTGGCATCTGCTCGTCACGTGCCAAAAGATGTTTACATCATTATTTATAGTGCAATTAGCGTTATGGTGATTTTTGCGGTCGTTGGAGTAGTAAGTCAGATTCGGGTCGCTCGCAAAGAGAAACAACTAGAAGAATCTGGTGAGTAAGCCATGAAAAACTGGAGTAGCAACGTCACCTTCGATCCATACCTTTTGGTCAGGCCAACGAGCATTGCAGACATTGCTTCGGCTGTAGTCGCAGCTGACTCGATTCGCGCGCTCGGAAGCGCCCATTCGTTTAATAAAATTGCAGATAGCAAAGATGTTCTGATCTCCTTCGAACACTTTCCTAAAACGATCGAGATCAACACCGCGGTCCAACAGGTCCGAGTCGCAGCTGGTGTTCGCTACGGGGAGTTGGCGATCGCGCTTAATAAGGTGGGTTTAGCGCTTCCCAACATGGGATCGTTGCCTCACATCACCGTTGTTGGTGCATCAAGTACGGGCACGCATGGTTCAGGTTTAAAGAATCAAAATTTATCGGCAGCGATCATCTCCATCGAGCTCATCACGGCAAGCGGTGAAGATCGGGTAATAAGTGGAGATGAACTCAAGTCGGCGCGAGTTGGGCTGGGTTCTCTTGGGATTATTCATCACCTCACTTTGCAGTTGGTTCCTGCATTTGAGGTATCACAGAGCGTCTATCTGGATCTGCCCTTTGAAAACCTGATTAACGATTTCAGCGCCGTTATGGGGGCTGGTTACAGCGTCTCGGCATTCACCTTATGGCGTGATTTCTACGTGGATCAACTTTGGATCAAATCTCGTGTCGGCACAGACACTTTGCCTGGAGATGAGTTCTTTAGCGCTAAGCCCGCCAAGAAGAAGTTACATCCACTTGCTGGTGCATCCACCAAGAGTGCGACCGAACAGTTGGGAAGTGTGGGGCCATGGCATGAGAGGTTGCCGCACTTTAAATTGGATTTCACCCCAAGCTTTGGTGAGGAGTTACAGAGTGAATACTTTGTAGATATAGAAGATGCCGCTGCGGCGCTAGAAGCGGTCCACACTCTTCGTTATGAGATTCAACCACTTCTCTTGGTATCTGAGCTACGCACCATTGCCGCCGATGACAATTGGTTGAGCATGGCCCAAGGTCGCGATAGCTTGGCGATTCACTTCACCTGGAAGCCAGATGTACCGGGTGTTACTGCATTTCTGCCGACTTTAGAGGCTGCCCTTGCGCCATTTAAGGCACGCCCGCATTGGGGCAAACTCTTCACCGATAACGCCTTCAACTTTGCCCATTTGTATCCCAACTTTGCACCGTGGCTTAAATATCGCGCGGAGTTGGATCCTGATCGCAAGTTCATCAACGAGCAACTGTCCTCGTGGGGTATCTAGTAACCCGTAGGATTTGGCAATGATCGTTGAAGGCGTACCTCTCGAAAAACTGCGCACTCGCACCAGCGAAAAGTGGACTGGCTTTGCCGCGGATATCTTGCCGATGCCGGTTGCCGAAATGGATTTCGAGTTAGCCGAGCCGATTCGCGATCTCCTGCTTCAGATGATCAACAACTCCGACACCGGGTATATGGGCCACACCGAACATCTCAATCGCAACTTTGCTTCGTTCGCCAGCAGCGCATGGGGTTGGACGGTTGACCCAGAACAACTCTTCTTATGTACCGATGTTGGTGTTGGAATGATCGAGATGGCGCGCACCATCGTGCAACCAGGTGACACGATCATGATCAACACACCCATCTACGTAAACATGTTTAACTGGATCCGCGAACTCAAGTGCGTGCAGTACGACGCTCCTATGATCAAAGATGGCATGCACTACACCTTCGACCTTGCCGCTATTGAGGCTGGCTATAAGGCCGGCATAAAAATTCATTTCATCTGTAATCCGCAGAATCCAACTGGCACGGTTCACACTCGCGAAGAGTTATCCGCGATCGCAGATCTCGCCAAGAAATATGGCGTCATTGTCTTTAGTGATGAGATTCATGGACCACTCGTTTATGAAGGGGCAATATTCACGCCTTTCCTAAGTATCAGCGATACCGCTCGTGAAGTTGGAGTCTGTGTTACTGCCGCCAGCAAGGCCTGGAACTTAGCGGGACTTAAATGTGCCTTTATCGTCACAGCATCTGCAGGCATGGCGGCTCTAGCCAAATTCATGCCGCAATCAGTGCGTTTCCGCGCCTCACTCCTCGGTGCGCACGCTACCGCCAAGGCCTTTGAATGCGCTGATTGGTTAGCTGCCTTGATGCAGACGCTCGAAAGCAACCGCCACTTCTTAAAAGAGCAGTTGGATGCCAAGTTGCCTAAGGCTAAATATCGAACTCCTGATTGTTCCTATTTGGCCTGGATTGACCTGACCGACTATCAACTCGGTGCCAGCGCCGCGCAAGCAGTTCTAGAGCGCGGAAAGTTGGCTCTGTCGCCAGGTGAGATCTTCGGTGACTACTGCACCCAGTTCGTACGACTTAACTTTGCTACCAGCCAAGAGATTATTGCAGAGGGCGTCGACCGCTTAGCGCTTGCCGTCAGCAACGCTCAGTAGTTCTTATTTAGTAAAGGCCGCCTGCAGATCGTGAATTAGATCGCTGGAGTGTTCAAGTCCAACTGATAGACGAGCAAGAGCAGGTGTAATTCCCATTGCTGCTTTGGTTGCTTCATCTAAGCGACGATGTGTCGATGAATACGGATGCGTAATCAACGACTTGCTATCACCCAAGTTATTGCTGATATCAATCACACGCAGATTGTTCATCACCTTGTAAAGAGCTTCTTGGCCGCCAACAACTTCAAAAGACAAGGTGGTTCCGCCACCTGACATCTGCTTGCGAGCAAGTTCATGTTGTGGATGTGTTGCAAGCCCTGGATAGTTAACTGAAGAAACTTGTGGCAGGGTCTGCAAGAACTCTGCAACAGCTTGTGCATTCTCGTTCATGCGGTTAACGCGCATCGACAAAGTCTCGAGTGATTTCACTAAGACCCAGGCGTTAAATGGGCTGAGTGAAGGTCCGGTGTGACGCACAAAAGGATTGAGAACATTTTTTATGTAATCCTCAGAACCCAAGATGGCGCCGCCTAATACCCGACCTTGGCCATCTAAATGTTTGGTAGCCGAGTACATAACGACATCTGCGCCGAGCGCCAAAGGCTTTTGCAATATGGGGGAGGCCATCACGTTATCGACGATCACAAGTGCGCCGACCTCGTGTGCGAGCTCAGAGATCATCGCGATGTCAACGAGTTCCAGCATTGGGTTAGATGGTGTCTCGAGAAAGACAGCTTTGGTCTCAACGGCAAGCGCCTTCGCCCAGACATCTGGATCATTGCCCGTTACAAACTCAACGTTGACGCCCCATTTAGGCAGAATTTCAGCGAGCACAACCCAACACGAGCTAAACATTGATGCAGCGGCAACGACGCGATCTCCCGCAGAGACCAGCGAGGCCAGTGAGGCGAACATTGCGGACATTCCGCTGCCGGTTCCGACGCACATCTGTGCGCCTTCGATAGCGGCCAAACGATTTTCAAACATTGAGACGGTTGGGTTTGCGAAGCGACCATATACATAATGGTCGATCTCATCGGCGAAGGCGCTGTTGGCCTGTTCCACGCTGTCGTAGGTAAATCCGCTGGTGAGATAGAGCGCTTCGCCGGTCTCGCCGAATCCGGAACGCGCAATGCCGGCGCGGACCGCGAGGGTATCTTCGTGGAGAGCCCAATCTGGCTTTAAACCATCACTGGTATTGGTATAGCCCCAGGGGCGGTTTTGGTGGGTCACGGTCCTTAGTTTAACTGCAGGAGACCTGTGCTTAGATAGCGCTTATGACAGAGCCAATTGCAAACCCAACTCGCGGCAAAGAGGTATTTGACCTAGATCGCGCTCATGTATTTCATTCATGGTCGGCCCAGGGCCAGATCAGCCCTATGCCTGTGGCCGGTGGGCAAGGCAGCTACTTCTGGGATTTTGATGGCAATAAGTACCTCGATTTCTCCTGCCAATTGGTCTTCACCAACATCGGCTTCCAGCACCCCAAGGTTGTAAAGGCGATTCAAGATCAAGCAGGGCTTCTTGCCACGATCGCCCCCCAGCATGCCAACGATGCTCGCGCCGAAGCCGCGAAGCGGATCACAGATCGCGCCGCCCCACATCTAAACAAGGTCTTCTTCACCAACGGTGGAGCCGATGGAATCGAAAATGCTATCCGCTTGGCTCGCCTACATACCGGCAAGCACAAGATCTTGTCTTTCTATCGCAGCTATCACGGCAACACCACTACTGCTGTAACAGCAACCGGTGATCCACGTCGTTGGCCTAATGAGAACGCAACCGGTCACGTCCACTTCTTCGGTCCATATCTCTATCGCACCGCCTTCTGGGCAACCACCGAGGCAGAGGAGACCAAGCGCGCTCTAGAGCACTTAGAGCAAGTCATCATCTTTGAAGGCGCCAGCACCATCGCTGCAATCTTGATCGAATCAGTTGTCGGCACGGCCGGTGTTTTGATTCCACCAGCAGGTTACTTAGAGGGAGTGCGTGCACTCTGCGATAAGTACGGCATCAAGTGGATCGCCGATGAAGTCATGTCAGGCTTTGGTCGCACCGGTAAATGGTTCGCCTATCAGCATTCTTCAGCACAACCAGATCTCATCGTCTTCGCTAAAGGTGTTAATAGTGGTTACGTCCCACTCGGTGGAGTCATCATTAGTGATGAGATCGCAGCAACATTTAACGATCGCGTCTTCCCAGGTGGACTCACTTACAGTGGACATCCACTCGCTACCGCTGCGGCTGTTGCGACGATCGATGTCATGACCGAAGAGAAAATGGTCGAGCATGCAGCTGAGATTGGGCAGAACGTCATCAAGCCAGCTCTCGAGGCGCTCGCTGCAAAGCACAAGGTCATTGGTGAAGTTCGCGGCCTCGGAGTCTTCTGGGCGATCGAACTTGTTAAAGATCGCTCCACTCGTGAGCCACTTGCACCTTACGGCGGATCAAGCCCTGCAATGGGTGAACTCATGGCGGCATGTAAGAAGGCCGGCATGATTCCATTTATGAACTTCAACCGAATTCATATCTGCCCACCACTCAATGTCAGTGAGGCAGAACTTAACGAGGGCTTTGCCATCTTGGATGCTGCCCTCGCATCAATCGCATCGCACTACACCGGCAACTAAATTAGGCAATAAGGCGTAATTATTTATGACCGCGGTTGATCTGATGACTCTGGCGATCGATTGCGGTGGCCTGAGCATCAAGGCCTCGGTCTTAGATGGCAAGGGAACCTTGCATGCCCAACCGATCTCAACGCCAACTCCATATCCGCTGAGCCCAACCAAACTCATTGACACCTTTGCGGAGTTGGCGGATAAGTTACCACCTTTTGATCGCATAACAGTTGGTATGCCGGGAATGATTCGCCATGGCGTGGTGGTCCATACCCCGCATTACATCAACACCAAAGGTCCGCTCACTAAAGTCGATCCAGATCTGCTTACCCAATGGCGCGGCTTTGATATGCAAAGTGCTGTAGCAACTCACTTTGGTAAACCCGCTCTGGTGATGAACGACGCAGAGGTTCATGCCGCAGGATTGATCACTGGCTCTGGCTTAGAGGTCGTCTTCACCTTAGGAACTGGCCTTGGCTTTTGTATGTTCGACGGCGGCAAGTTGGCGCCCCATTTCGAGTTGTCGCACGCTCCCATCCGCCGCGCCACAAGTTACGACACCTGGATCGGTGAGCACGAGCGCCGCCGGCTGGGGGATATGTTCTGGTCGCGCCGCATTAAATCAATGGTGGAAGATCTGCGCCCTGTTTTTTGGTGGGACCGCCTCTACATCGGCGGAGGTAACTCCCGTCGGATAAGTCCCACGGTGCTTAAAACTCTAGGGGATGATGTCATCATCGCATCCAATACCGCGGGAATATTGGGTGGTGTGCGCACCTGGGAACTCAAAGGTGATGCGCAATGAAGACCCTGCTTCGCATCATCCGTAACGAAACTTTTTCTGCATACCTATTAATGCCAGTTGGTCTACTGGCAATCATCTTGGGTAGCCAGATTGATAGCAGGTTCCTCGAGACCACGCATCACATCGCTGATTGGCACTTTAACCTGCGCGGGCTGACCCTGGATTACATCCTGGGATTCTTCTTTTATAGCGTGGGGCTACAACTGCGCTTTGAGTTTCAAGAGGGTGGACTCCAAGATCGCAAAGTCTTGATCGTTAGCTCCTTGGCGGCCGCGCTAGGCATGGCAACTCCTGCGCTGATCTATTTCATCTTTAACAAGGCGAACGGCACTCCCACCACCGGTTGGGGAGCCACGATGGCGACAGATCTGCCATTTGTCCTTGCGATGTTGGTTGTATTAAAGAAGAACAACCTCAAAGGATTCGTACTAGCACTCGCCACGATTGATGACATTGGATCGGTAATTGTTCTATCGCTCCTCTATAAACAGCATATCCAGTGGGGCTATCTGGCGCTCACGCTCGCCCTCCTCGGGCTCTACATACTCGCCTCATATTTCATCGCATCACGGTTGCTACTGGTCATTATCTTCACACTGGGACTCGCGATAGGTCACTTAACGGGGATTCAGACCTCGCTGGTCGCTGTTCTCTTTGGGATCGCAACTCTTAAGTCGCGTAGAGCGAAGAGAGATCTACCCAGCGAACTCTTGCGCACGATCGAACCCATATCGGCATTCGTAGTGATTCCGGTATTTGTCTTTGTTTCGCTCTTCCGCAACTACGAATTTTCGTGGAATTCGCTAGGTACTCAACTAGTTCTGACTTTGGTGATCGCACGATTGATAGGTAAGCCCCTAGGTATCTTCCTCGGAATTACCTTGGGCTCTCTTGCGCTACAAGTAAAGATGCCATTTAATCGTGGTGAGGCCTTATTAATCGGAGCTCTTGGGACTTTGGGTCTAGATGTTTCGCTTATCTTTGCGCAACGAGATTTCACAGGAGTTCTGCAGAACCGAGCCATCCTCGGGATTTTGGTGACGATTCCTTTAGCAGTTCTGGTCTCTCTTTTAGTGTGGGCAACAGCTCCCGGTGCCTTTCCCAAGCGGGCGGATAATCTGTAAGTTTCGCCCATGAGCGAGCGTGAAAAATTAAGTTACGAAGAGTTTGGCGTTGCAGTCCGTGAATTGGGACGCACCATATTGCTCTCGGAATATAAGCCCGACATCATCCTTTCGATCGCCCGCGGAGGTTTCTTCCTTGGCGCAGGACTTGGTTATGCGATCGACGTTAAGAACTCATTCACATTAAGCGTGGAGTTCTACACCGGCATCGATGAGCGATTGCCGATGCCGATTGTGTTGCCACCAGTTCCTAATCGTGTTGACCTTACAGGTGCCAAAGTATTGGTTGCAGATGATGTAGCAGATACTGGAGAAACCTTAAAATTAGTTAAAGAATTTCTTACAGGTTACGTAGCAGAAGTTCGCTTCGCAGTTTTATACGAGAAACCAACCACAATTATTAAACCTGAGTACGTCTGGCGTCACACCGATAAGTGGATCGAATTTCCTTGGTCGGTTCAAGGTAAAGTGGAGGTATGAAAACTTCCCTTAAATACTCCGCTCTATCTCTATTAGTGCTTGCCTCATCAGTAATTGCAGTAACACCATCACACGCTGCAACGCCTTCGTATTACAACAATTGCGGAGTAGCGGCACAAGTGAAACCAAATAGCATCACTGAATATTGTGCTGATGCAGGAGCTGGAGTAATAAGCATCAAGTGGAGTCTGTGGACTCGTGTTTCAGCGCGTGGTCAGGGAACTTTCTACGTAAACGATTGCACACCGACTTGTGTAGCTGGAAAGGTTTATCGCACCCGTGCAAATGTTGAGTTATCTGAAGCAACTCTCACTCACGGTAAAAATTACCTAATGAAAGTAACCGTTACTCCTTCCGCCGCTAAATATTTCTTCTGGTCTAAAAAGCAGAAGCCAATACCAAGCAAGATCACCTGGGTCACCGATACCTGGCGGGGCTAACTCTCAATACTTTTAAGTAACAGGCACCACTAAGCACAAAGCCATTGTGATCTGCCTCTTTGAGTGCCAGCCCCAAGATTTAGCCGCTACAAACCCCGCCTAAAAGAGCAATATTGCGCTGTCTAGAAAAGAGGCAGGCGCGATGTTTCAGGTCAGAATTCATGGACGCGGTGGGCAAGGCGTGGTCACCGCTGCCGAACTATTAGCAGTTGCAGTCTTCGATGGCGGCAAACATGCACAAGCATTCCCGAGTTTTGGTTCCGAGCGGACAGGTGCACCTGTAGTCGCCTATTGCCGGATCTCTGATCACGAAATCAGGGCTCGGGAACCAATCATGGAGCCCGATGTTTTGATCATCCAAGATGCCAGTTTGATTAAGCAGATCGATGTCTTTGCTGGTCTGCAGCCTCGTGGCTATGTGATCATCAATAGCGCAGAGACTGCAGAAGAATTGCAACTCGCCGACAAGATCAAGGTGCCACACTCCCTTGCAATCTTGCCTGCCACAGAATTAGCACTCACTCACCTTGGGCGCCCAGTTCCAAACGCGGTGTTATTGGGCGCCTTCAGTGCTTTAACAGGCGTCGTGCCACTAGAAGCAGTGGCTAGCGCCATCAATGAAAAATTCAAACCAAAGATTGCCGCGGGCAACGTCGCCGCAGCAACCGCAGCTTATGAATATGTAATGAATCAGGTGACCACTCATGCTTAGACAAGTCGAAGGATCCAAGGCAGTTGCTGACGCGGTCGCTGCCTGCCAACCAGAAGTTATCTGTGCCTATCCCATCAGCCCACAAACACATATTGTCGAAGGCCTAAGCCAACTCGTGAAAGATGGCACTTTGCCTAACTGCGAGTTCATCAATGTGGAATCTGAGTTCGCGGCAATGTCCGTGGCAATCGGTTCTAGCGCGACAGGTGCCCGCACCTACACCGCCACCGCCAGCCAAGGCCTGCTCTACATGGTCGAAGCTGTCTACAACGCATCAGGTTTAGGACTCCCAATTGTTATGACCGTTGCTAACCGTGCAATCGGTGGTCCTATCAATATTTGGAACGATCACAGCGATTCGATGTCACAACGCGACTCCGGTTGGTTGCAGCTCTATGCAGAGAACAACCAAGAGGCGGTCGACCTACACATCCAGGCTTTCCGCATCGCAGAAGAGATGTCGATGCCAGTGATGGTCTGTATGGACGGATTTATCTTGACCCACGCGTACGAGCAGGTCGATATTCCAACAACGGAAGAGGTCAAAGCTTTCTTACCACCCTTTGTTCCCCGCCAACACCTAGATCCTGCCGAACCTGTTTCTATCGGCGCCATGGTAGGTCCCGAATCATTTATGGAAGTTAAGTATTTGGCTCATCAACGCATGATCGATTCCGCTGCAAAAGTCCAAGAGGTTGCAAAGGATTTCGAAGCCCACTTTGGTCGCAAGACTGGCGGGCTGCTCCGCAGCTATCGCACCGATGGGGCCGAAACAATCGTCCTCGCACTCGGCTCCATCATCGGCACTCTCAAAGATGTGATCGACGAACTCCAACTCGATGGCAAATCAATTGGAGTAGTTGGACTCACTTCCTTTAGACCTTTCCCTTATGAGGCAGTCGCAGCCGCGCTCAAGGGGGCTAAGCGCGTGATCATCCTAGAAAAGGCCTTCTCTACCGGGACAGGCGGGATCGTTACTCAGGATGTAGCACGCGCAATTGAGGGCATGGGGATCAAAGACTTCACCGTTATCGCAGGACTGGGTGGTCGCCCCATCACTATCGCATCTCTACGCAATTACCTTACCAATGCGATGGCTGAAAATATTGATCGCCTCACCTTCTTAGATCTAGAAATCGACACCGTAGAAGTGGAAATCAATAAAGAGAGGGCGCTGCGATGAGCACTACCCAAGTTAAGTTTTATCAGGTTGGCTCATTTGCCGTCGGCAATCGCCTCTTGCGCGATGATGAACGCAGCGTTCAATCAGATCCCGATCGCACCAACGCACTCACATCTGGCCACCGCGCCTGCCAAGGATGCGGTGAAGCACTCGGCGCCCGCTACGCACTCGACGCCGCGATGCGCGCTACTAATGATCAACTGATCGCGGTCAACGCCACCGGTTGCCTGGAGGTATTTTCAACGCCATATCCAGAATCCTCCTGGCGAGTCGCTTGGCTCCACAGTCTGTTTGGCAATGCCCCTGCAGTAGCAACAGGTGTTGCAGCAGCCCTTAAAGCCAAAGGAAACACCACCACCCGAGTTGTCGCACAAGGTGGCGATGGTGCAACTGTCGATATCGGACTTGGCGCACTTAGTGGAATGTTTGAGCGCAATGATGATGTGCTCTACATCTGTTACGACAATGAGGCCTACATGAATACCGGAGTGCAACGCTCGGGTGCCACACCACCTGCAGCTCGCACCGCCACCACCCAAGCGGTCGGCGCGCAACCCGGCAATAACTTCGGACAGGGCAAGTACCTTCCAAAGATCGCCATGGCCCATGACATTCCTTATGTAGCAACAGCAACGATCGCAGATCTTCGCGACTTAGAGGCAAAGGTCGAACGCGCGATGACTATGCGCGGCGCCCGTTATCTACACGTCTTGGTTCCATGCCCACTTGGTTGGGGATCGGCATCATGCGACACGATCAAGATCGCCCGCCTTGCTACCCAGAGTGGATTGTTCCCGGTCTTTGAAGCAATCAATGGCGAAGTCGTCGCATCGAGCAAGATTCGAAAGCGCGTATCGGTTGATGAGTATCTGAAGCTTCAAGCTAGATACAGCCACCTCTTCTCGCCTCAACGAAATGACGAGGTCATCAACCACTTGCAGCGCATCGCCGATAAAAATATTGAACGTTATGAATTGATGGGGGAGTAGCCGTGCAAAAGCCATATGCAATCACCTTGACGGTCGGATCAAGCCTTGCCAATCACACCGGCTCTTGGCGCGTAGAACACCCCGAGTATGTGCATCGCATGCCACCGTGCAATAAGGCATGTCCTGCAGGTGAGAACGTTCAGAACTGGCTCTACATCGCAGAGGATGGTTCTTACGAGCAAGCCTGGCGCGAGCTCATCAAGGAAAATCCATTCCCTGCAATCATGGGTCGCGTCTGCTATCACCCATGCCAGACCGCATGTAATCGCGGTTTCTTGGATGAAGCAGTCGGCATCAACTCCGTAGAACGTTTCTTAGGCGATCATGCCCTAGAAAAAGGTTGGAAGATCGATCCTCCGACGCAGGAGACTGGTCTTGCAGTTCTTGTAATCGGAGCTGGACCTGCCGGTCTATCTGCTGCGTATCACTTGCGCCGCATGGGTCACCAAGTCGTGGTGCGCGATGCAACCCACCAACCTGGCGGAATGATGCGCTATGGAATTCCAAAGTATCGCCTGCCACGCGAAGTTCTGGATGCCGAGATCAATCGCATCAAAGAGATGGGAATCGTCTTCCAACTCAATACCCGCGTTGATGATGTCCATGATGCACTTGAAGAAGGATTCGACGCAGTCTTCATGGCGATCGGTGCCCAACTTTCAAAGCGCACCTACATCCCAGCTGGTGAATCAGCTCGCATCTTGGATGCAATCCAAGTTCTGCACTCCTTCGAAGATGGTCAACCACCACTTCTAGGTCGCAAGGTCGTCGTCTACGGCGGCGGTAACACCGCAATGGATGTCGCCCGTACCGCAAAGCGCCTTGGCGCAGAGGAAGCGATCATCGTCTATCGCCGCACTCGCGATAAGGCACCTGCCAACGATGAGGAGATCGAGGAGGCCCTAGAAGAGGGAATATTGATCAAGTGGTTGTCGACCGTGAAGTACAAGGGCGAAGACGACATGATGATCGAGAAGATGGAGCTCGATGAGAAGGGATTCCCGCAACCAACAGGGGAGTTCGAAACCCTTGAGGCCGATTCTCTGATCCTGGCCCTCGGTCAAGAAGTTGATTTCAGTTTGCTCGGGAACAATGTGGATCTAGATACCAAGAGCGGTGTCATGGATGTTGATTCCAACATGATGACCTCCCACCCTGGAATCTTCGCCGGTGGTGACATGGTCGAGGGGGACCGCACGGTCACAACGAGCGTTGGACACGGAAAGAAAGCCGCAAAGTACATCGATGCTTGGTTGCGCCAGACCACGGTCGAACCAAAGGTTGAAAAGGAAGCGGTGAAGTTCGAAGATCTAAACACTTGGTACTACACCGATGCTCCACATGCAGTTCGCGAACGTTTGGCTGCAACTCGCCGTGTCTATGACTTCAGTGAAGTTGTCCAAGGACTCGATGAATCAACCGCCTTGTATGAAGCCCGTCGCTGCATGTCGTGTGGCAACTGCTTCGAGTGCGATAACTGCTTCGGAGTTTGCCCAGACAATGCGATCAAGAAGCTGGGGCCGGGTCTTGGCTTTGAAATCAATCTGGACTACTGCAAGGGCTGTGGAATCTGCGTGAGCGAGTGTCCGGCAAGTGCAATTGAGATGGTTTCTGACCTCTAATTGAAACCCAATTAGCACCAAGTTTCGGTTGATACTGCCCTGCGCTGAGCCATAATTACCGTATGGGTAATGCAATTGCTTTGGCTCTCAACAACTTCGCCAACTTCCGAGGTCGCACCAAGCGACAGGACTTTTGGCTCTTCTACCTCTTCACAGTTCTGTTAGGCATCCCTGTCAGAATTCTCGATCGAGTGCTCTTGGGATTTCACCCATATCTTGAGGTTTGGGCGGGAGTATTTCTCACACTTCCTTTGATCTCAGCCGCGGCGCGCAGAATGCATGATGTTGGTAGAAGTGGCTGGTGGCTCATTGTGCCAGTTGCAAATCCAGTTTTTCTCTTCTTCCCTTCTGGCCCGATGAACAGGTTTGATGTAGTCATTTAATCTAATGCCACAATTGGGAAATTTTTCTATGCTCTGACCGTGACTCAATCAGAAGCGGATCAACCTGAAGGTAGCTCTATTTTCAGTTGGTTCATCCGCGCTCGAAAAACTAAGCAATCAGAACACGACAAGGATTTACGTCGCGCCGAATTCACCCAGAGAATTGGACGGACTAGTCCCGAAAGATACCGAGCCAGGATGGCCGAAATCAGAAGAGAGCTATATTCATATGTGGCTTTCGCGCTCGGGGTTCAATTTATCAAAGTAAATTTCTTCCACCATCACTTCATCTTCGACGTGTGGATCTGGTTTGCCCTCACGGTAGGTCCGCTTATTCGGAGTCGGGTCGTTGTAATTCGCCGACTCCATGATGTCGGCTTTAGTGGTTGGGCACTTTTAAATCCCCTCGAGGCCCTTGCCAAGCTTCACTTGCCTTCTGGTCCCCCTAATCAATGGGGATTGGGCCCAGATCTTTTAGAAGAAAAGGGCTCGGCATGAGCGACCAAGATTCAGCGCCACGGTTCATCACTTCGGAGGAATTAAAGTCTCGTGATTATTTGGGTCGCCCCAAGAAGGTATCCGAGACATCGGAAGGGAAAGTTGAGTACTACGGGAATTCGTGGGTTGATTTTCTACTGAATCGTCGCGGCAAACCCAAAATGTCAAAGGAAGAGCAACAACTTATTCGTGAGAATGCGCTCAAGTTAAAGCCGCGAAAATCCCTGAAGGGGTATAGGGCCGACGTCGTTAACGGTCTAGCTGGCACTGCCGCTTACGGGCTGGTGGTGGTGGTTTGGAATTTTTTCCATGTTGGTTGGAAAGGCATGACTTTTTTCTCGTCCTCTTCAGTGTCGGACAACTATTTATCCCATCGGTTCAACGCATCCACGATGTCGATAAGAACGCTTGGTGGCTGTTGATCCCGGGGTACAACATCTTTCTCTTGACACGGCCAAGCGATGGTCCAAATAAGTACGAGGATAAGCCCTACAGATAGTTGATTCTTTACCCCGTTGAACCAGATGACCGCTCTAGCGCAGGCATCATGCCAGAAATAAACAGCCTGTATGTTTACTTCGTGCCTGACCTACTCGACACTTGTGGGATGGAAGAAATCCATCTCAATCCCAAAGAATTACCTTTTTATTTGGCTTCCCGGAAGCATCGATTTGGGGGAGCCATACTCGGTTTTGGGATAGAAATCATCATTCTCTTCTTAGGTGCGTCCGTCATTGTGCTCTCAACCCCGTCGTTGCGGAATGGAACTGGTGGCAACGTCTCGCTCGTTCAGTTCTCCATTCTTTATCTTCTCATCATGCTCTGGTCCATCTTCACGTGGGGGAGCAGTCGAACTCCTGCGCACATGATCTTGAAGATGCGTGTTTATTCAACGGACACCGGTAAACCAGCAAGATGGCGACATATGGCACTACGATGCTTCCTGATCCCCTTCACGCCGGTACTAATTGCTCAGATCATGATCCAATCTGGTGGGCGTGCATTTAATAATCATGCTCTTACAGTTTTAGGGAACTTCCTCCTTTTCTCGGTCACAGTCGTAGATGCACTTTGGATTCTTAGAGGAGAGAAGAATCAACGATTAATTGATGTATTTGCGCACACTGTGGTTGTCAATGAATGTGAAGCGAACCCAATCTTCTCTTTGGAAAACGCAGGTCAAGAACCAGAGTTGGTATCACTGGAAAATAATGAGCCACTTAATTGAGAAGCCGGAGTGAAATCTTTGCGAATTGACTCTGTGGCGCACAAAATAATCGGCATGGCCAAGGCCACGCACTTCGGCCCCACCGTTCTTGTAGTCTCGATCTCCTTCATTCTCTCGATCAGTCAATTATCAGCAGTTAAGTCTTTGTGGATTGCCGTAGCAATCCTCGTCGGACAATGCGTCGTGGGTTGGACCAATGACTTGATTGATCATCCGCTTGATCTCGCCGCGGGGAGGGTAAAAAAGCCGCTTGTTGGCGAATCCGTTAACCGAAAGCAACTTCAACTGGCAATCGCGATCGCGCTAACGCTTGCCGTTCTACTCTCTTTCTTGGGTCCTTTGGGAATCAAGGGAGGGTTCTTGCACATGCTGGGCCTTGCCAGTGCAACGATCTACAACTTTGGCGCAAAATCCACCTGGTTCTCAGCGCTCCCGTACGCGATCTCCTTCGGGGCGATGCCTTGCGCAATCTATTCTGCGGCTCACAAGAATCCGCAAGTCTGGCTGGTTACCGATTTCGTATTGGTCTCAATGTCCTTTCACTTCTTAAATGTGATCAAGGATATGGAGTGGGACCGCACTCAATCGGTGCTTGGGTTGCCACAGCGTCTGGGAAGGAGTTGGAGTTTTACGGCTGCTCTTTCCTGCTTAGGGATTGCAGTGCTTGTGGCTTTCCTTTGAGTGACTGATCGTTCACTTTGCAGAAGCCTCGGAAATCGAGGCAACGACACCGCTGCACTATCAGAGAATTCGCGCTCAATTTAGGTGCCGGGTAGGTAAATTCAATCCTAGACCAGACGAATGGAGTTCTACGTTATTCGTTCTCCATTGTCCTTTTTACTGTAGAAGACTCTCAATTGTGTGCGATATAGATCGTTCAGACTTGATTTAGGTATTCGAACCGAGATCCGTTACTACTCGAAGCAGTCGCCTGGATCTTGTCTTTGGATATCTCTATCCTTTTGGTGTGACTCGGAAGCCGCCCTTATCAGTTACTCATCCAGAATTGGCGGAACAGGCTCACGGTTGGGACCCTAAGCAATTTACGCCTCGAAGCAATGCGAAGAAGAGGTGGAGGTGTGCTAGTAACCACGTATGGGTTGCGGCTATCTGTGATCGAACTCGCGGAAGTGGATGTGCTGTATGTTCAGGGAAAAAAGTTCTTTCGGGTTACAACGATTTGCTTACTACCCATCCTCAGATAGCGAACGAAGCTGATCTATGGGATCCAAGCCAATTTACTTTTGGCAGTGTCAAGAAAATGAACTGGAAATGTCCTTTGGGGCATAGGTATCTAGCGACTATCTCGAATCGAACTCGGGGCGGAAATTGTCCATTCTGTTCTAACCATCAAGTTCTTGTCGGGTTTAATGATTTGAAAACCACTCACCCGGAATTGGCAGCACAAGTAGATGGATGGGAGCCTAAAGAATATGTTGCGGGAAGCAATAAGCGTCTTGCTTGGGTTTGTTCGTCTGGTCACAAATGGATTGCGACGCCTAATTCACGCAGGGTTGGGAATGGCTGCCCCGTCTGTTCTAATCACAAGGTCCAAGTCGGTGTAAATGACCTGGCTACAACTCATCCAATATTGGGCCTCGAAGCAGATGGTTGGGATCCATCAATGGTCGTAGCAGGGAGCAATAAGAGACTCAGATGGCGGTGCAACCTTGGCCACATTTTCTATGCGGCTCCAAGTGATCGGAGGGATGGTGGGAAATGTGGAGTGTGTGCAAATAGAAGTGTCCTATCGGGGTTTAATGATTTAAAGACGACTCACTCCGCACTTGCGGATGAAGCAGACGGATGGAACCCTTCAGAATATATCGCGGGCACGAATAAAAAGATGCCGTGGAAGTGCAAGTTTGGACATCGATGGTCTGCTCAAATATCTAATAGGAGTGCTGGAGGTAAATGTCCCTTTTGCACGCGGAAAAGAAGTTTTGAAGGATCTACCGATTTGAAAACCACTCATCCGGAATTGGCAGCACAAGCTGATGGATGGGATCCATCCAAAATTCTATCGGGAAGCGGAAAGAAACTGCCTTGGAGATGTTCATACGGACATCGCTGGAGTACTACCGTTGCAAATCGAACTGCTGGCCGAGGATGCCCGACTTGCATGAACCGCGAATTACTTCCCGGAACAAACGATTTAAAAACAACCAATCCAGAGTTAGCCGCGCAGGCATATAACTGGGATCCGACGACGGCATTTGCAGGTGATAATCGAAAGCATCAGTGGATCTGCGAAAAAGGACATATTTGGAGTGCTACCTCAAACAGTCGGGTAAATGGAAATGGATGCCAGGTTTGCTCCAACAAAATAGTATTACAGGGATTCAATGACCTGAAAACAACGCATCCGGATTTGGCAAGGCAGGCTTTTGGGTGGGATCCCACCAAATATGCATCAGGTGGGCATCACAAACTTACGTGGAGGTGCGACCAAGGTCATGTTTGGAAAGCTGCTCTATTGAATAGGGCGTTGGGACGAGGATGTCCATCATGTGCAAAAACTGGCTTCGATCCGAACGAAAAGGGCTATCTTTACCTATTGCGACACGAACGGTGGGGGCTTTTAAAGATTGGAATTAGCAACTCCGAGACTGAAAGAACTCGTGCTCATGAATATCGTGGTTGGGAGATAGTTGATATCCGCGGAGTAATGGATGGGCTATTAGCCTATGAATGGGAACAAAGCATCCTGCGGCTGCTTAAGACAAGTGGCGCAGATTTAGGTCGGGACAGTATTGCTGGGAAATTTGATGGCTACACAGAATCTTGGGTGGAAAAGTCTTTTCCCGTCGAATCGATCAAAGAATTAATGGATCTTGTAAAAGTGAGTGAATCCAGATGAGCTCACTTGCAGACGAATATCCAGATGTCGCCATTGAGGCATTTGGTTGGGACCCATCAAGTGTTTCAGCGGGTAGCGGTCGAATTATGGAATGGAAATGCGCCAGAGCACATGTATATCCTTCCGCGATTTATAGTCGGACTGCTGGGTCCGGATGTCCTTATTGTGCAGGGCGCAAAATACTTAAAGGGTTTAATGATCTTGAATCACAATATCCAGAGATAGCAAGTGAGGCAGACGGCTGGGATCCATCAATGGTGCTTGGTGGCACTCACGCCAAGAAGGATTGGTTGTGTCCGTTAGGTCATCCTCACAAAAGCAGCGTCGTGAAGAGAACTGCCTCCAAGCGGGGATGTCCAAAGTGCTCAGGAAAGGAGGTGCTAATTGGCTTCAACGACCTCGCGACCAAACGTCCGGATATTGCGGCGGAGGCGAATGATTGGGACCCGACCACGGTTACGGTGCGGAGCGGACTCACTCGCAATTGGATCTGCTCAAATCAGCATGTTTACGATATGAGGGTCGCCGATCGAACGGATCCAACTAAACCGCAAAACTGCCCCTATTGCAGCGGGAAGCGAGTCTTAGCCGGTTTCAATGATCTATTGACAAAGTTTCCAGAAGTGGCAAAGGAAGCGGATGGGTGGGATCCGAGCGAATTTAACTACGCTAGTAATAAACTAAAACCATGGATTTGTAGATTAGGCCATCGGTGGCCATCCTCAATCAACAATCGAACCAATCGGAACTCGCTCTCGGGATGCCCTTATTGCGACAACAAGAAAGTGCTCGTTGGATTCAACGACTTACAAACAAAAAATCCGAGCCTTGCTGTTCAAGCAGATGGGTGGGATCCAACAACGGTCACCCCCAATTCTGGCAAGAAAATGAGGTGGAAATGCCCGCTAGGGCATGGGTGGACAACATCTGTTGACCATCGCTCTAATGGGCAAGGTTGCCCTTCGTGCACAAAATTCGGTTATGACCCAAATGAAGACGGATATTTGTATCTTATCTTTCACCCTCGCTGGGATGTCTACAAAATAGGGATATCCAACTCCCCTCTGGATAGGACCAATAAGCACAAGTCAAATGGATGGGAATTGAGCGGTATGCGCGGACCCATGGATGGACTGCTTGCCTACAGTTGGGAACAAAGTATTTTAAAAATGCTTCAGAAGCGGGGAGTCGAAATTGGAGTCACGGATATTGCGGGGAAATTTGACGGTTACACGGAGTCCTGGGCGGCAAAATCGTTCCACATTGAATTTTTGAGTGAGTTGATGGATCTGGTTAGGGACGATGAACTTTGAGCATCAACGCCGTATATTTGCTCGGGTCCGACTCCATTTCCATGCAACCGGATCTGCTTCAAACATTAACCAACAACTATTTGACTGCAAAAATCCCTTAAATGGACACCACTTATAGAGCGAGACAGCACCGATTCTTTCGGAGTCTGTCTAAAGTCGCTTGAGTAGTTCAGCCTTCTTAGTTTCAAACTCTTCACTCGTCAGGATGCCAGCATCCTTAAGATCGGAGAGTTTCTTTATAGAATCAGTTATGGATTCACTCGATCCGGCTGAATTTCCGTTATGCGCTTTTGCGGTCATTTCACGCATCTTCGTTGCCATGTCTTGAAAGGCTTTCAGATCCACTTTTCCGAAGACTAAGCCATTGGGAGCCTCAGCCATTTTTACTTTATTTCTGTTTCTATTTCCTTGAATATTCGCAAGTCCGCTAGAAAGTAGTTCAAATTCGCCCTGACTTAACCCTGTCTTCACTTCAATCCCAATGATATTCCGGTAGTCAAAAGAGGTTACTTTTCCACCAAAAGTTTGACCGGCCATCAGACCAGTCTTGACGATCAAAACTCGCAGCTCGGTGGCTATAGCTGATTGGCCAAAATTTCCAATGACGGCACCGATGATGGTCTCGCCGTCACCAAGAGTTGATTGCACTAAGGCCGACTCCTTTTTCCCAAGTGGCACCATGAAAGGCCACCCATTCTCATACTCAACAATTGGACGCGACATTTTTCTCCTCCCCTATTACGTTATTAGGTTGAACTGCGGTAAGAAGTTAAAAGACCTTGGTTCTTGTGACTAGGCATGCCATGTCGAGACGCCACCATGATGGCTGCAGGTGCCACTTCTGTGCTGGCTGTATGAATAACTTCCATCGCGGCATTCCGCAGATGCCCCAGCGGGCCACGATGGCGCTTTAACCGGGCTGTGCACACATTTACCCGAAACATTTTTGTACGATCCTGATGAACACTTCGCAAAAGTGCTGACTTGCGCAAGGGACGGTGTGGTTTGCGCAACAATCAAGAGAAGCAGGGTAACCGGAAGTAGTTTCTTCAACATTTTGTGCCTCTCAATTCAAACTGCACGTTGCAGTTACATTTTTGATTTCTTGAGCTATTGCCTGTGTTGCATCTACGGTGGGATCTTGGCCTTCTCCGTAGCCCGTCAAAGTTCCATCATTGAAGGTTACGGCGTTAAATGAATGAGTAGCGATTACTTTTCCAGTTGCGTCTGTTGCAGTCTCGGTGCACTTGAGCTGAGTGCTTCCTGAAACTCCAGAGACTTTTATAATTCCTCCCCAGTACCAGCCGCTAGAAGCGTCGTAGGCACCGAGCGCGTCAGTCACGCTCACGACCGTGACCCCGGTTCCAGTCGAAACAGCTTTATCGGAAGTGTTTGCTGTACAACTAATACTCGATTGAGTTACAAACTGAGCGCCTTGACTAGTTATCGTGATATTTCCGGTTCCGTGGGTTACACCACCTGCTGAAATTGGATTCATGTAAAAGACGTCGAAACCGTGATACGAACCTCCCGCATTTTGCAACGAAATCGTGCAGGCGGGAGAGACTGCCTGAGTACCATCATTGTGTACAGTAAAACGAACAGCGATTGTTGCGGGATCTACAACCGCGTATCCATCCACGGACGCCGGGTAAACCCGAGCCCCTGAACTGTCGGTTGAGGCTGAGGCCCCTGCAGACGCACTACTGGGGCCGGTCGAACTTTTAGTACCCCCCAATGCGCCCGCAATAATTGCCACAACAAAGAAGCTGAGAGGGATAACAAATCGCTTCTTCTTAAACCATGGCTTCGGACTTCCACCAGAAAGCAATCTATTAACTGACACCATTTCCCCCTAAGTTCGCACTAAAGGTACAGGGGCCTAGAGTTTTATGTAAGAGTGTTGAGAGCAGAAGTACTTCAAAGTTTGACTGGAAATTAGACTCTTGACCTGGATCCTCTACCGATTCCCCATTTCCATCTAGTTTGAACACTTTGTGCTGGGCTTGCGCTTGGTACTTAGAAATTTGGAAGAGAGTTTCCCTTGGACATCATGGGTTGCGGCTTTGTTCTTGCTGCCTCCCGCCATCTGATATTACTCGCCTAAACCTTTGGAGTACTTGCTACGCTCGCTGGACAAAATTGATGTGGTTTCATGCACGGGAGATGCATTTTGCTTGCAATGGGTTCCCGCATATATAGCGAAAGGAAAAGTGGACCCTTTTATACGCTATGGCAAGATGGAATTGCAGAAACTACTCGATTACAAGTCGGGGGAGAGTCTTCAATGTGCCAAGTTAGTATTTCCGCTCGATCTAAGTGCGTTCCAGGGACCCGGATCCGCGACCAGGTGACTGATTGTTTCCGGATCCCACGGCAAATCTTCCAGCAGGGGTCACTGTCTCTTGCAATTCAGACGTAAGTCTTGAAGACTTCTGTGCCATGACGGTTTTAACTACCCCTCCGCTCCGTGAATTTACCAACGGAGAATTCTTTAAGAAATGGGAAGGCGTGGTAACAACCCCGAAGGAAGCATTTGCGATGATTGATAAAATTATTGAATTTTCGAGTCCAGAACGGACACTTGTCTGGAGGGGCGTTGTAGATGCGACGCATTCATTGCATAGCTCCTTGTACCGTCGGTTATCAGCCGAGTTGGGTCGGTGGCCTAAGGAAAAAGATATGGTAGCTTTCGAAAGAAATCTCTTGCGGGAAAGTAGAACAAGTTGGCGATTCGATGACTTGAACGCACTTGAGACCTTCGCGCAGATACAACATTTTGGTGGACCTACACGGTTGCTCGACGTGACATTCAATCCACTTATAGCGCTTTGGTTTGCGGTTGAAAAACAATATGAACTAAACGGGGACTTAAGGGAAGACATTGACGGACGATTGTTCGCTTTCGATGCATCCAGTCGGCAAATGTCATTAAACCGCAACTGGGACACCCGGGAAATACCTTGGGGGAATTCTCTTGATCGACGCTGGGGATCTCCCGATCTTCCTTGGTCCAAACAGACACCAATTCGAAAATCCTGGACACAGGAATTGCCATATATTTGGAGACCACCAAACTTAAACGAGAGAATTGCGGCTCAAAACTCTGCGTCTTTGGTAGGTGGTGTTCCCACTGTCGATAACGGTGGTAATCGAAGGTGGAGGAAAGGACCAGGAAATGCAGGAGCAGCGGGATATTGGAATAAATCCCAGATTCAAGAATCGTCATCCGTAGTTCTCCAAATGAATTCCCTGCTTCGTAAACCCTCGAAAAGTGCGACGCCTACTTTTACATTAAGAATCTCGGCAAACGCAAAGGAAAAAATTCGAGATATTCTAGAAAATAATTACGGGTACAACTCGTCTACGTTATACCCAGATCTACTTGGACTTGCAACGCATGGCGCAAATCGCATTTAACCGAGGATTTCCGTCGTGCACAAATCAAGATTTATCTGATTGCGGTATTTGGTTGGAGATAAAATTGATTTTACTCACGGCCATTAGGTCCGCACTTCCTGGCCAAGAATCCAGGTTCTCCCTCGTTTCCTTCGAGTGAAGTTGTTGAAGATTGGAAGTTTCTTAAGAATTTGATGGGAGGTCCTTCAAAACTGGTTTGGAAGGCTTCGAGGCGCCATGATCTTCTTGCGCTTTCAGGAGGCGCTTTAAGAGGCCGTCAATTCCCTCCCTCTGGGTGTCGAGAGCTTGCGCTAAAAAACGGTTGAATTCTGTTCCTTGGTTTAAATTAATTCTTACGCCGGATGCTTTCTGTCTGTTCGATACATGGAACATGTAATAAGTCTCATCAGAGCTTGCCTCTGCGCCAGTCCACTTTGCAAACGACCACTCTTGCGAACGGTTGTTCCCATTGAAGATTAACCTTGCGGTGGTCATTAGAACTGTTCCTTGGTCAACCGTTTGTTGAGTTTCAGGTCCTGGAACGAAAGTGCCTTTGGTCGCTCCTGTGCGATAACGAAGCCCTCCACCAATCGGAATGCTGACTCCCGAACTCCTTCCGACATAGGTGCCCGCTTGCCTTCGAGACTCGTGGTACGAAGCGGGACCTGACCAGAGAGCATATTCGCCCTTTTTCATTACTGCCGTCGTAGAAACTGCGTCCTCCGAATTGCTTGCCTTGGTAAATGCAACGACTAGTGCGTGGATGATTGAATGTTGATCTTGCCATTCTTGTAAAGCGGAATTGAATTTGACCAAGGCCGCATTATTCTGACTCTCGATCGATCGGATCTCGGCCGCTGTCCGTCTATTTTCTGCCGCATCCGCCAGAGATGTCTTGACTTTATCAAAAATCCCCATCAATCCTCCGTCTTGTTAATTTTTTCTGTTGGCAATCTTAATTGGCCCACGTGGCGATTGTGCTGCCACTTTTGAGCATGCGCAAGAAGAAAGACACGAAAATCAGAACTCGTTCTCAACCTAGTTCGTCAACGAGAGCCGCGTTACGATGTTTTAAGTCAGACTCGGCAAGACCTGACGGAGCCAAATTTCCGATCCGGTGTCTATGAGTATTTCCTGATCGGCGAGGGCTTAAGAGATCTGAGCGAGCGCTATATAAGAATTTAGGATGCGAGCGCCTGCCGCAAGGAGTGCGTGTTCAGTCTGATCGAATTCTGGTCTCGGCGGAACAAAGATGATCATGCCCTCGCGGCTTCGCGTAAGCAGCACTCGATAACTATTTAGTCTCAATTGGTGAGGGTCAAGTTGAGGAATTCGAGTTCGCATCTTTCGCAAGTCCCACTCCTTGCCGTTCCAGAGAAAATCGTTGCCCCAGGCGACAATAGCCATGTCCAATTCGAGACCCTGGCAGCCGAATTCGGTAACGACTTCCTGCATGTTGCAGCATGAGCCTTCTGAACCGAGGTCTTGGTTATACCAGCGGGCATTTTTTACACGCTTGGTGTCTTGAAAACCATTGTGTATTCCATAGTTTGGGAGTACCTGATCTTTGGAGGACGCCAGAATTCCGTACCTTTTACTGTTTTCCCCCTCGAATCGGGATGAAACGTAAAGTTTGGCCTCTTCGATATCGCGCGTTATAAAGATCGGGAAGTTCTGAATCCAGATTTTTTGGGACTGTTCGGAAGCAGCTGAGAAGTTTCCATCGAGTAGATGCTGAACCCATTGGTGCAGATATTCCGCCTGCTTGGAACGAAGGGTGTGGTTTAAATCCAACTCCGGATATTCGATGACTTTCTTTCCGGGAAACGCCATCGCAAATCGTGGGGGCGAATAAACCCTCCATTCACTTTTGGCGTGTTCAGAATCAAGGGCATCGAACCAGCCGTTAATTCCGGCTTCCTCTCCCGTATGAATTTCTTGCCCATGTCCGATGAGGCCAACGAGGGTTGACCAGTGGGGAATCTTCTCCCCGATCGAAATGAGAAGTTCTGGCTCACTGTAAGGAATAGATTTCTTTAACATCATATGATTTGAATCCCAAGCTCGTTGGGCTTCATCAAATACGACGATGTTTTGTCGAGGCACTTTGCTAGTCGTCCCATAGCTTTTAATGAAGGCATGTAGGTCACTGACAAATGCCTTGCTTTTTAGCGCATCTCGCAACACCTCTACCAACGGTCCATTACCAGACAGGAAAATAGCCTGAGAAGATTGATCTGATTTGTCATACACAAACTGAAGTCCTACCAAGGTCTTACCGGCACCCGGAACTCCAGAGACAAAAGCCAAAGCCCTGCCGGAATTGTCTTCCGCCCATTGAGCAATCTCTTTCAATCTCATCACCGCACCACCTACACCATATGACTCCGCGCGTTTGATTGCAGGCAATCGTTCGTTGCTGAAAATCATCTTCGCTGCCGCGATAAGAGTTGGCAACGGGGCATAGTCACCCGCCAGCCAATCTTCTAGATCGATTGAGGTTCCTTCTGGCTGCCCATCTAACGTCGCGGCGAGTTTGTCGGGTGATAACACCAAAACTACGTCTCGAATTTCAGCTTTGTCGTGCGTCTTAGTAGGAATGAGTATTGGCAAGACCTCAATGCCATGTGTCTTCGAGTGATATTCAGCCAAATCTCGTGCATAGGCAGCGACCTGGTCTAAGGAAGATCGCTGAAGAATTGGGTCCTGCTTAAATTCGAGAACAAATATCTTCCCTGGACCCAAAACTATTACGTCGGGTCGGCGACCACCTTCCAATGGCAGTTCAAATTCGAGGATGATCGACCACTCCAGGCACGATGATCTAGCGATTGCCAGGGCGCGGAATGAGTCCTTCAAAACATCGATTTCTTCGAGCCACGCTTCAACTTGGGATCGTGAAGGATTCATGCCGAGCAATCCAATCAGGTGTTCTTCAAGGCTAGATTCCACTGAGCTCGTCGGTTGATTCAAGAATGAGCGAACTGATCCCGACCAACCGTGAGTCCGGCGATTCTCAAGCATGGGAGAAGCTAATCAGCTTTCGCTCGTCACGAGAACAATTAGTTCAGATTGATTTTGGTTTTTCAGGCTAATTGCTATCTAAGTTGCGTTTTGAAGTACTCCTGGGTCTCAGGATCTACAGAGAAAAGCAGGGTTCCTGCAAGACCTCTGGTAAGCAACACTTTGTAAGTATTTTTTACCAGTACATCGAACTGCTTCTCGCTAATTCCCTTCATGGCGGGATCTTTGGATCCGCTCGCGACTCCAACCCATTGATTCCCTCTCCATACCAAATCAGGGCCGAAAATTACGCCGTTCCAGTCATACTCAAATCCTTGAGCGGTATAGACGCATCCTATTTGATCAAATCCTTTTGGATCGATTGCCCAAAGTTCGCCAGACATATACCCGCCTACCCCGCGGTCTCCTTTTACGTTCCACGGTTTGGACCATTCACCGATCTTTACATCCAAGGGCAGCGTGCCATCTGGATTTGGATCATGCCAAGTCCAGCAGTATCCAGCTGTAATCCTTGATTTGTAACCTTCAGACTCAAGATCGCGAAGCTGCGACTCCATCTCTTCCGGTGAATTTACGACTTCGACCTTGAAATTTGGATCTTCGGTCCAGGAGACGATCCCTTCCTCCTCAAGCTCCAAGAAGGCGTTTAACCAATTTTCGTAAAGCCTAGATCCTCCACACCTAAACTGGCCATCAAGATCTACGCGGATGACCTGCAAGCCCATGGCTCTAGCTTCAGTTTCTATGTACTCAGGGGTGCCTGTCTCACCTTTTCTAACGACTTGGTTACTGTCTAAGAGGAAAACCGGGACTCGCGCAACGTTGAGGAGTTCGTGTAATTGAGGAGTACCAGTTCTTAAGTCTGCTTTTGTATATCTGTTCGCACTCGTGTCTCGTATCCGGTGCGCTTCGTCGCAAAGAATGACGTCGAGGGAATTCTTTTCGGCGGTCATGAATGAGTTGAAATATGAAAAAAGTTTTTGAACTTTGGGAGCACGGCTTCCGGCAATTTTACGCAATGAGTTTCTGAAAGCTCGAGACCCCGTGGCGTGCAGCGTCGTTTTTCCTCGTCGAGAGAGTTCACCGAGCAGTGATAGGGCAATGACGCTCTTACCAGTACCGGGTCCACCCGTAACGATCACGGCAGTCTTTGTATTCGAACTATCAGCGTCTCTTAGAGCCTTCATCACCATCGAGTAAGCGACCTGCTGCTCGTCAAGTAGTCTGAACTGTTCACGATTCTTGACTTCGTCGGCAGCCAAGTCCATAAGTTGCTTCGTCGGAGCAATCTTGGAATTTAGAAGATCATCCGTGTATTGATCGGAAAATTGGGAAGTGATTCTTGCTGACAAGTAATCTTTCAAATTGTTCTTTTGTGCCGCTGTGAAAAGCATTCCATTTTGCGTAGGGCCAACCAGCTCCAAGGCAGAATTATTTGGGCTAAGCCAATTGTGCAAGTATGCGATGCCATATAGGTGGGTGTTTTCTGACGAGACGAATTTATTGAAGTCTTCTAAATATTCGCAGTACCGACTGACTTGGGTTGAAGGATGCAGAACCGGGTTGTCCCCGTACGCACCAATTTTCAATGTGTCGACCGCACCCTCGATTAAATCCGCGTCAGTCCATTGTTTTAATTCAAGGGCAACAACGGCTTGTCCTTTCGTCTTTGGGTCGCTGCCAACTGCAATCACATCTACTCGCTTGCTGGAGTATGGCAACTGGTATTCAATTAATAGATTAACGTCCCCGAGGCCACACTGGATTAATAACTCCGAAACTTCAACGAGGGAATTACCCCAAGATCTCTTTTCACCAGTGCTCGGTAAATTTCCAACCTGAAAAAGCATCTGAGCCGATAATTTTTCGACGAGCGTATCCGTGAGAGCCATTTCCTTAATTCTGTTGGCAGTTTCCCGTAAGAGCGCAGACAATTTTCCCCCAGGCAGCACGTAGATACGTGCGGGTGGGGACATGTCTTGCCTAGAAGTCCGGCGGGCCGCGAATTAGAAGAAACTTTAACGCTTATGGAAAGATATTTGCACTCTTGGTGTCGGGACACGATAGAAATAGCCATGGAAGAAATCCGACAACTTGCCCTTCAGATAAGGAAATTTGCTGATGCTCGAGATTGGGAGCAATTCCACACACCCAAGAATCTCTCCATGGCCGTCGCGGGTGAGGCAGGCGAGTTGGTGTCAGAATTTCAATGGCTGACCCCGGAGCAATCTATGCGGTCGGGAATGTCTCCCGAAAAGCTGGAAGCAATCGAACTTGAAGTGGCGGACGTAGCTATCTACTTAATTCGGTTGGCCGATGTTCTTGGGTTGGATATTTCCGAAGCCGTTTTGAAGAAGTTAGCGATTAACGAGACTCGCTTTTAACGAACCGACCTCAACACCGCAGTCACTTTCCCCAATATCTCCGCATTATCTGCGGGAATCGGGGCGTAGTTGTCGTTGGCGGGGAGTAGCCAGTAATGGCCATCCTTCTTGGAGAAAGTTTTGACTGTGGCTTCGCCATCGATCATGGCGGCGACGATCTCGCCTTTGTTGGCATCCTTTTGGGCGCGGATTACGACGTAATCGCCATCGCAGATTGCAACATCAATCATGGAGTCGCCTACGACTTTAAGGAGGAAGAGCTCGCCTTGTCCTACGAGGGATTCGGGGAGTGGGAAGACCTCTTCGATGTGTTGCTCGGCGAGGATTGGTCCACCGGCGGCGATTCGGCCTACTAATGGGATGTTGACGGTCTTTTCGGGCTTGATGGAGTCGGCATCGTTGGGATCAGTGATTTCAAAGGCACGGCCCTTGGAGGCGTCTTTGCGGATAAAGCCTTTTTCGACCAGGGCTTCGATCTGATATTTGACGGAGGCGGGGGAGGCGAGGCCGGCTGCTTGACCGATTTCGCGCATTGATGGGGGATAGCCGTTGGTTTCGATCGCCTTCTTGATGACATCCAGGATCAATTGCTGGCGGGTGGTGAGGCCATTGTCATCGGCCGGGCCATCTGGCAGCTCGGAGATGGTTGCAGGGGCCTTCTTTACGCCTGTGGCGTCATCTTTTGTGCTCATGGAATAAGGGTAGGGGAAAGGGGAGAAAAAGTCGAACATATGTTCGAAATTTTCTTGCCAATGTCGGTGGGGGTATGTAATGTTCTCTTTAGAACAGGTGTTCGAATCCCCTCGAACAACGTTTAAGCAAGTGAAGGAGCTTCCCCCATGGCTACTAAGTTAACTCCTCGTGGTCGCAACGTCGTACGTGGCACTGCTGTTGCATCGCTATTGATAGTGATTGGCGCTGGTTTTAGCGCTGTTGGAAATGCATCAGAGAAAGGCGTTCCGTCAACGCCTGCATCCCAAGGCTATGTTCGTGTAGTTGTTGCACCCGGTGAAACGCTCTGGTCATTAGCTTCTTTAGTTGCTGGCACCGGTTCTGTTGCCGCAGTCGAACAGAAGATTGTTGATGCCAATCAGCTCCAATCCACTGATCTGGCTGCGGGGGATCGTTTGTGGGTTCCTTCTAAGTAGTAGTTAGACGTGTTAGCCTTTGCTTATGGACGATAAGGTAAAGGTTAAAGAGACTGGCGCTGGCACGTCCACAGAGCGCGCGACCCGCAAGGGTCGGACCAATTCCTCTCGGCTAAGTTCCAAGCATCAGGTGACGATTCCAGTCGATGTGATGCGAGAAGCGGGGTTCAAGGTGGGGGATGAAATAGTTTTTAGCGTTGAAGAGAAGAAGATCGTGATTACAAAAAAGCCGCTCGATCTTCTGGAGTGGGTTGCCAGCTTGGGTGGATTTTATGACGGGTATGACTTTGCAGCAGAACGCGCCGATGCATGGCCGGACTAATTCTGGATTCGGATGCGCTTCTTGCAGTTATGAATGTTGAAGATGCTCATCATAAAAGCATTATAAAACGCCTACTTCATAATAGGGAACCATTAAGGATTTCTGTTGTAACTTATTCCGAATCTCTTGTTTATCCCTTTGAAAAGAATAATTACCCGGCGATGTCTGACGGAATTAAGAAACTCGTTGATGAAATTATTGATGTTTCAATATCGATTGCAACAAAGGCTGCAGAGTTACGCGCATCTTCGAAGATCAAACTGCCAGATGCGCTAATTGCAGCAACGGCAATCGAGAAGAATCTGACTCTTCTGACCTTTGACGAGAAGCTCGCAAAGAGAGTACCAGGGGCGGAGCTACTGAGCACTTAAGGTCGCTGATGGCTTCAGGAAATGTTCATGAAGGGCTGAGTGCTAGCCCGATAGAGCGCTATTCCAAATAATCTGCCTAGAGCGTAGCCTCCTGCGAACGCGGCATTGGGGCCGCACTCAAAGGAGAGAAGATGACCGATTACGTTGCCCCGGGATTACCGGGAAGCAAAGCTGTCTTTAAGAGCAGATATGACCACTGGATCGGTGGCAAATACGTTGCCCCAACATCTGGGCAATATTTCGAAAATGTAACTCCCGTAACAGGAAAAGTATTTTGTGAAGTCGCACGCGGAAATGCCGCAGATATTGATTTGGCTCTTGATGCAGCACATAAGGCTGCCAAGGCATGGGGCAAGACATCTGCAACTGCTCGCGCAATCATTTTGAACAAGATTGCCGATCGCATGGAACAAAATCTTGAGGCGATCGCCGTTGCTGAAACATGGGATAACGGAAAGCCAATTCGCGAAACTATTAATGCTGATATTCCACTAGCGATCGATCACTTCAGATATTTCGCTGGAGCAATCCGCGCACAAGAAGGATCACTGGGTGAATTGGATGATGACACTGTTGCCTACCACTTCCACGAGCCTCTAGGAGTTGTCGGTCAGATCATTCCTTGGAACTTCCCAATTTTGATGGCTGTGTGGAAGCTTGCACCTGCGCTCGCTGCAGGTAACTGCGTCGTTCTCAAGCCAGCAGAGCAGACACCGGCATCGATCATGTTCTTGCTCGATTTGATTCATGATCTGCTTCCAGATGGTGTTCTAAACATCGTCAACGGTTTTGGTGTCGAAGCAGGTAAGCCACTTGCATCATCACCACGTATTGCCAAGATCGCATTTACTGGTGAGACAACCACTGGTCGTTTGATCATGCAATATGCATCGGAAAACATCATCCCAGTCACACTCGAACTTGGTGGAAAGTCACCAAACATCTTCTTTAACGATGTGGCTGCACATGATGATGCTTTCTACGACAAGGCGCTCGAAGGCTTCACACTCTTTGCTTTGAACCAAGGCGAAGTATGTACCTGTCCTTCACGCGGGCTTATCGAAGCTGGCATCTACGACAAGTTCTTGGGTGATGTAACAGCCCGTACAAAGGCTATTAAACAAGGCCATCCGCTTGATCTTTCGACGATGATCGGTGCCCAGGCATCCAATGATCAACTAGAGAAGATCTTGTCCTACATCGAAATCGGTAAGGCAGAAGGTGCAAAGGTCATTACTGGCGGCACGCAAGCTGACCTCGGCGGAGAGTTGTCAGGTGGCTTCTATGTGACCCCAACAATCTTCGAAGGTAATAACAAGATGCGTATCTTCCAAGAAGAGATCTTCGGACCAGTTGTATCAGTGACTAAGTTCGATGGTTTTGATAACGCTATGGAAATTGCGAACGACACCTTGTATGGACTTGGAGCTGGCGTATGGACTCGCGAGATGAATACTGCCTATCGCGCAGGACGTGAGATCAAAGCTGGTCGTGTCTGGACTAACTGCTATCACGCATATCCAGCCGGAGCCGCGTTCGGTGGTTACAAGGCATCAGGTATTGGCCGCGAGAATCACAAGATGATGCTCGACCATTACCAACAGACCAAGAACCTGCTAGTTTCTTATTCACCAAACAAGCTTGGATTCTTCTAAGCCGGCGGTTAAGAATTAGTTCAGTTTCTTTCTCATGTTGTAAATGAATTAGGGGGTATTAATGGAAGTCCCGTCGCGGGTGGATTTCACGGAGAGCGCAGCTACATTGCTGCGCAAACTTCGCGAGATTCATGGACCACTGATGTTTCATCAATCAGGTGGTTGCTGCGACGGGTCTTCACCCATGTGTTATCCAGCTGGTGAGTTTCGCACCGGGGGACAAGATGTGCTTTTGCAAATTTTGATTGTTGATGGAATTGCAGAGCCGATTGATTTTTGGATGTCAGCATCGCAATTTGAATATTGGAAACATACGCATCTCACTGTTGATGTGGTTGATGGGCGTGGTGGTGGATTTAGTTTGGAGTCCCCAGAGGGAAAACGCTTCTTAATTAGATCGCGATTGTTTAGCGATTCAGAGTGGGCGATCCTGGAGAATCAGTCGGTCGCAACGGGGGCGAAGTAGCTCGAATTGGTTGTGTTAGGTTTGCTTTAGATAGTTAGTCTGGAAATAGGCTCTCTATCGTGCCAAGATGAACTTTTCTGGGAAATTGCTGCGACACGCCCATACTGACCCTGCAAACCCTAAAGTACGGGTGTACGGTTGGCACAACATATAGGGGTTGACCGCGATTTATGTTCCATAACTTGTGGTTTTCCACTAATGTCAGCGCCTCACAGTAACTTCATGGTTCTCCTCCCCAAGGACCTGAAAAACCCGATATCAGCAAGTTTTAAGTACTAATTAAGGAGCAATTCACATGATCTGCCCATTCTGCCGCCACGACGACTCTAGAGTCGTTGATTCGCGTCCTGCAGAAGAAGGCACCCTCATTCGCCGTCGTCGCGAGTGCACATCATGTGGTCGTCGCTTCACAACATCTGAGACCTCAGTCCTTCTGATCGTCAAGCGTTCAGGTGCGACCGAACCATTTAGCCGCGAAAAAGTCATCAACGGTGTCCGCAAGGCCTGTCAGGGTCGTCCGGTCAATGATGATGATTTCGCACTTCTAGCCCAACGAGTTGAAGAAGCTCTTCGCGCCGATGGACAAGCAGAAGTAGAAGCACAAGAAGTGGGAATGGCAATCCTTGCTCCACTTCGTGAACTCGATGAGGTTGCCTACCTTCGTTATGCATCGGTCTATCGCAACTTTTCCTCACTTGAGGATTTCGAAGGCGAAATCGCATTGCTGCGCGCTGCGCCTTCAAATAGCAGTACAAATATCAATGCACTAACTCGCAACACGCCCGACACAGCTACCCCAGCTGGCACCACAAACGACGCACCACTTTCATCAGCATCTAAATAAGGAGCAATACACATGTCTATCGTCGATCGCCCATCCAAAGGCACAGATTCAAAGAAGACTTTGGGTAAGGGTTTAACCATCGAACGCATCTACACCACTGAGGGCGTTCACCCCTATGACGAGGTCACGTGGCAACATCGTGATGTCGTTCAGACCAACTGGAAGTCCGGAGAGGTTATCTTCGAACAAAAGGGCGTTGAGTACCCAGACTTCTGGTCAGTCAACGCATCGACCATCGTTACAACCAAATATTTCCGCGGTGCCGTGGGGTACGACAACCGCGAGTGGTCACTCAAACAAGTTATTGATCGCGTCGTTCTTACATATGTAAAGGCTGGTAAAGAGTTCGGATACTTCGCAACTGATGCTGATGCAGAAGTCTTTGAACATGAACTTACCTGGATGCTCTTGCACCAAGTCTTCTCGTTTAACTCACCAGTCTGGTTCAACGTTGGTACTGCAGCGCCACAACAAGTAAGCGCCTGCTTTATCTTGTCAGTTGATGACACCATGGATTCGATCCTCAACTGGTATCGCGAAGAGGGAATGATCTTCAAGGGTGGATCTGGAGCAGGACTTAACTTGTCTCGCATCCGTTCATCCAAGGAACTCCTCAAGTCAGGTGGAACCGCCTCTGGCCCAGTTTCATTTATGCGTGGCGCAGATGCATCAGCAGGAACCATCAAGTCAGGTGGCGCAACACGTCGCGCTGCAAAGATGGTTGTGCTCGATGTTGATCACCCAGATATCGAAGAGTTCATCGAGACCAAGGTTCGCGAAGAGGACAAGATCCGCGCGCTGCGTGATGCTGGCTTTGATATGGACTTGGGTGGTAAGGACATCATCTCTGTTCAATATCAGAACGCAAACAACTCAGTTCGTGTATCTGACAAGTTCATGCGCGCATATGAGAACAACGAAGATTTCGGACTCGTTGCTCGCTCTACTGGCGAAGTTATCGAAACGATCGAAGCTCGCAAGTTGTTCCGTCAGATGGCAGAAGCTGCATGGGCATGTGCTGACCCAGGAATTCAATATGACGACACCATCAACGATTGGCACACCAATCCAGAGACCGGTCGCATTAACGCCTCGAACCCTTGCTCTGAGTACATGTCACTCGACAACTCATCATGTAACTTGGCATCACTTAACTTGCTCAAGTTCTTGCAGAGCAATGGTTCATTCGATGCAAAGACATTTGTTAAGGCAGTCGAACTCATCATCACCGCTATGGATATCTCCATCTGCTTCGCTGACTTCCCAACCGAGCCAATCGGAGTCACAACTCGTGACTATCGCCAGCTAGGTATTGGCTATGCCAACCTCGGTGCTCTCTTGATGGCATCTGGCCTTGCCTACGATTCAGATGGCGGACGCCAACTCGCTGGTGCGATCACCTCACTCATGACTGGTACCTCATACCGTCGTTCTGCAGAACTCGCTGGGATAGTTGGTCCTTATGCTGGTTTTGCTCGCAACGCACAGGCACACACTCGCGTTATGCAGAAGCACACCAATGCATCTTCTAGCGCTCGCTCTGTAACCACCTTGGATGCAGATGTCTGGCAGGTTGCTAACCAAGAGTGGGCAAAGTGCCTCGAGATCGGTGCCAAGAACGGCTGGCGGAACGCCCAGGCATCTGTTCTTGCTCCAACCGGCACCATCGGTTTGATGATGGATTGCGACACCACAGGTATCGAGCCAGATCTTGCACTCGTTAAGTTCAAGAAGCTCGTCGGTGGCGGTTCAATGCAGATCGTTAACCAGACCATTCCAATGGCACTTCGCAAGCTTGGTTACACCGAGGAGACCATAGAGGCGATCGTTGAATACATCGCAGCAAACGGTCACGTTGTTGATGCTCCTGGCCTCAAGCCAGAGCACTACGACATCTTCGATTGCGCAATGGGTATCCGCTCGATCAGCGCAATGGGCCACGTTCACATGATGGCTGCTTGCCAACCATTCTTGTCAGGTGCGATCTCAAAGACCGTCAACCTGCCATCTGATGCCACCGTAGAAGAGATCGAAGAGGTCTACTACCAAGGCTGGAAGCTTGGACTTAAGGCACTTGCTGTCTACCGCGACAACTGCAAGGTGGGTCAACCACTTTCAACAGGTAAGGGCGATAACAAGGGCGAAGATGCAAACAAGTCTTCTGCTGTTGCTGGTCCTGCTGTAGCGACTCGTAAGCGTCTACCTAAGTCACGTCCATCAATGACAACATCGTTCTCTGTAGGAGGCGCCGAGGGTTACATGACCGCTGGTGCATACGCTGATGGCGCACTCGGTGAGGTATTCCTCAAGCTCGGAAAGCAAGGTTCAACTCTTGCTGGTGTGATGGATGCCTTCTCGATCGCGGTATCGATCGGTCTGCAATATGGCGTGCCACTTGAAACCTTCGTCGAAAAGTTCACCAACCTGCGCTTTGAGCCAGCTGGTATGACAGATGATGCAGATATCCGCATCGCACAGTCGATGATGGATTACATCTTCCGTCGCTTGGCACTGGATTACCTACCGTTCGAAACTCGCTCTGCAATGGGCTTGTACACCGCATCAGAGCGCGCTCGCGCTTTGGAGTCAGGTGAATACACCCAGGATGAGCCTGCAGCCCCAAAAGCAGAAGCTGCTCCTGTGGCAGCGCCTGCGGTTGCAAGTAAGCCAGTAGCTGAAGTAAAGATCGAGGCAAAGCCAGTAGATAACGGCCTCGCCGGAGTCGGTTCCTCAATGGAGCTCTTCGAGAAGATGAGCGGTCAATCCTCAGATGCACCACTTTGCATGACCTGCGGAGTGAAGATGCGCATGGCTGGTTCCTGCTTCGTCTGCGAAGGTTGCGGCAATACATCTGGATGTTCATGATCCGTCGCTGAGTAAGAAGTAAGAAAAATACCCTCGGTTTAATTGCCGGGGGTATTTTTGTGGTAATTTTTCCAAGTGAATCGGGGCGTAAACCCCGACTCACCTGCTTACGGGAAGTAAGTGTGTTACGAATGGGGCTCGTCGTTGCTGCGGCGGGCCTTTCGTATTTGAAATATTAGTAAAAACCTTCGGCCCATGCCGCGAGAACTTTAATTTCTTTATCGCGATCGATTCCAGGTGGGACTCGACCACCAGGTAATTCAGCTTGTGGTTCGGTTAAGAGACTGTTCCAGGTATCTGCAATTGTTTCGGTGTAGGGGCGGCTCTTCAGCCCCGCGGCTTGAGCCTTTGATGTATCAAATTGATAGAAGTAATAGCGATCTGGTGTCATCCAAATAGGTATTTCGTTCCAAGGCTCGACGCCCTGTTCTTGTAAGAAATCGGCAGGAATCCAGGTGAAGTTTGCTTCTGAATTTGTAACTGTTTTGCATTCTTCGAGGAGTTGCGACATGGTGCAATGTGCAACGGGTGAGAGAGTATTGAAAGTTCCAGTGAGGTGCTTCTCGATGGATTCAATGATCCAGTTAGCTAAGTCGCGAGCATCTATATATTGAATCGCAAGGTCTTGTGGACCTGGCGCCAAGATTTCGCCACCTTCGGCAATATGTCGTAGCCACCAACTTAATCTGGCTGGCCACTCGCGTTGACCAAGAATCAATCCGGGGCGGGCGATCAGTGAAGCGTCTGCTCCGTATGCCTCGAGTATTGCAAGCTCAGCACCACGTTTATCGGCGGGATAGTTTGTGGAATCGGCCAATGGATCAGCGGCTACCGTTGGTGAGTTTTCATTTACTCCATAGGGAAGTGGATCACCATCATAAACTGAGCAGGTAGATACGTAGGCGTAATAGGGGGCGTGAGCTTTGAGTTGCGTTGCACTCTCGTGCACAACCTTTGGTGCACCGAACCAGGTATCAATAACAACATCCCACTGACGCCCCGCAGCGAAGTCATATGCGCCTTTTTTGGTTCTGTCGCCGAAGATTGTTTCGACGATTCCTTCGACAGCACCAGGTGGGGTTGAAGAGCGGGTGAAGGTCGTGACCTCATGGCCGCGAGAAGTTGCGGCGATGGTGAGGGCGTGGCCGACGAAGGAAGTTCCACCGAGAATCAGAATCCGCATTAGTGAAACCTATGGGGGAGCGTCGGAGGTGTCTACAATCGTCCACAACTCTTACGATATAGTAAGACTTATGAACGATAACACGCTTCTTCCGCTCCTACGCTCTCGAACCCAGGGAGATCTTTTGGCGCTTCTCTACCTCAATCCTGGAAAGTCCTTCTCTATTACAGAGGCGGCTCTGCGGATTGGAGTCTCCCGGCCAGGACTATCTCAAGAGGCCAGTCGATTGAGCGCGAACGGATATGTAGTTAGCAAAACGGATGGACGCAGCAACAAAATCTCAGCGAACGAAGAGAGCATAATTTTTAAACCTCTCGCCGACTTACTCACAGTTACATACGGTCCACTTCCTGTCCTCAACCGGGAGTTTTCGGGAATTGAAGGAATCGACTTCGCATATATTTTTGGATCTTGGGCCGCTCGATATCAAGGGCAATCTGGACCGATTCCTGAAGATGTTGATTTGCTCATCGTTGGTACAGCGGATCTCGATCAGTTAGATGGAGCAGCACAACGGGCAGGGCAATTATTACTTCGAGAGGTGAATGTGAGACGGGTATCTAATCAAGCATGGAGTCAGGGTGATGATCCATTTTTGAAGACGGTCAAGGCAAATCCAGTTGTTGAGTTGAAGTTGTTTGATAAGAAAGGATGAGTTCGATTGAGATACGTTTTATAAATCCCGGCCAAGGTAGCAAAACCGTTCAGAAATTTATAGAAGGTGCGAGATTGCAGCAGGTGGTTGCAAGTCGCACTCATGCAGATCGCTTAGTGCGGCAGTCTCGGAATCACTTACTCTCTGCATCAAAACTTGCGGATAGTGATCCAGAAGGAGCTTACTCGGCGCTCTATGACGCAACCCGCAAGGCTCTAGTTGCGATATTGGAAGTTCAAGGATTACGACCAACGACAAAGGGCGGACACTTTATTATTTGCGAAGCCCTTGAAGTGCAGATCAAACCGCCATTTGATGATGTCATTGCACCCTTCAACAGAATTCGAAAGATGCGTAACGCTCAGGAATATCCAAATTTGGAGCAACCGGAGCTAACTACTGAAGATGTTCTCGAAGATTTGGCGAAATCAACGAGAATTGTTGAAATAGCCCAATCTTTGCTCAATCAGTTTTCTGTATTTGAAAGAGATTAAAGTTTTGACTTTAACTCTCCGCGAAACGATAACCTATTCCAAGTTCCGTGATGATGTATATGGGACTCTTGGGGTTGGGTTCTAGCTTCTGACGCAGTTGCGACACAAAAAGTCGTAACGAGCCGTTCTCTTCAGCGTAATTGGTACCCCAACCCGCGTCCAAGATTTTGCGTTTTGTAACGAGGGATCCGCGATTTAAGGCCAGGACTTCCAGAACCTTCCACTCTGTTTGGGTTAGGTGGGGAGCGGGCGAATCGCCAGCAGTCCTTGTAATGGAACGACGCGTGAAATCAATGAGCAGGTCGCCCATGGTGATGGTGCGAAGTTCTATCTTTTCTTCACGGCGACGCGATACGGCTCGGATTCGCGCGAAGAGCTCCTCTACATCAAAGGGTTTGGTGATGTAGTCATCTGCGCCATTTTCAAGAGCGGTGATTTTGTATTTGGAATCAGTGCGACCCGATAAAACTAATATCGGGACGTTGCTCCACTTTCGTACGCTTGTTATTACGGTCAATCCGTCGCGATCGGGTAAGCCCAAATCCACAATGATGACGTCAGGATGCTTATCTGCTGCCAACGCGATGCCAGTTTCTGCGTTGGGGGCAGCGATCATCTCGTAACCACGTGCCTGCATATTTACCTTGAGGGCGCGGATGATCTGTGGCTCATCGTCGATTACCAGAATCTTTTCCATAGTCACTTTATTCGCCAGAAGAACCAGTGGTAGGGATAGTTACGATTGCAGTGAGGCCACCACCAGGAGTCTCTTCAAGAGTTAGTTCAGCCTCCATTGCTTCGGAAAGTCCGTGGCTGAGTGCGAGTCCAAGTCCAACTCCGCGACCGTTATCGATATCACCAAGTCGCTTGAAAGGTGCGAAGGCCTCTTTCTTGAGTGAGGGTTCGATTCCCTTGCCGTAATCGATAATGCGAACTTGGACTTCGTCGCCATGTTCAGAGACGCTGATTTGTGGTTTCTTCTCCGACTTTCCATGTGTGATTGCGTTGTCGATCAAGTTTGCGAGCACTCGCTCTAATAGACCAGGGTCTGTGCGGACATCTGAGACCTCGGGTCCTTCAATTAATTCAACTGCATCAGGTGGGGCGGCGATTGATTTGAGAGCTGTGGGGATTACATCGTAAATAGATACTTCTTGTAGGTGAACTGCCAGCGAACCGGCTTGCAGGCGACTCATATCAAGTAGGTTTTCGATTAAGCCCTTCAATCGTTCTAGAGAAGAACTAGCGGTACCAAGAAGTTCACGACGATCTTCCGATGACCAGGTGACATGCCTTTAAAACCTTCAGACCAAGGCAGGTATTGCTGGAGCCGAAGGATTCAGTATAGGAAGAGTATGGAAATTCCAGAGAAGCTAAGAAGGGAAGCGGCGTAGCCTTTCCAGGATTGTGAAGACCGGGCGTCGATACCAATGCTGGAATAGAAGCGCTTTTCCAGCCAGCCAACTTTTTCTGATCGAAATACCTTGGCCATGTAATTGCCGAGGGGGACGATGGAGAGACCGATCAGAACAACGAGTGCAAGATCGGTGAAAAGGGTTGATGAAAGTTCGCTCATTTAGAATTTCTCCGGCAAGAGGAGTGCGACGATTAAATATCCAGTAAGCAAAATTGCCAGGATAAGCCCGATTGTCTGTGCCATTAGATCCGCCCTAAGCCTTTCAATATCAATCCGAAGGCAGCGAAGATCACGGCAAAACCAGCGATAGCTAGTACGTCAGCCATCAGAATTCCTCCTCATTAAAACCCATAGGTAGTCCCAAGAAGTGGGGCTACGGCAATAGGTTAGGAATGAGGCGATGGGTAGAGGGTGAAAAATGAAAATGACTAACAACTTCCTAACAGCCCCTCGCATGGAGCAGGTGTGGAGTCAGCCTCACTAGATAGGCTTGCCAAATGTCCAGCGGCAAGAACCAGCAGATGAAATTGGTGGGTGAGGCCCTATCTGCCGCGATTGAAGCTATTGGTGGCCAACCGCGCGAAGGTCAGATTCAGATGGCAGAAGCTGTGGCCAATGCGCTCACTGATCGACATCACCTACTAGTTCAAGCGGGAACTGGCACCGGTAAGTCGCTGGCCTACCTGGTTCCGGCATTGGTTCATGGCAAGAAAGTTTTAGTGGCTACGGCAACTTTGGCGCTGCAACGTCAGCTGGTGGAACGCGACCTTCCCAAGATTCAACCTGCGTTAGAGAGGGTCCTAAAGCGCGATCTCACATTCGCTGTCTACAAGGGCGTGGGCAATTACCTATGTTTGCAGAAGATGAACGGCGCCGAACAAGATCCCGATGGTGAAGTTCTGATGGAGATCGGAATTCTCGAGAAAGATCAGAAGCGTCTTAAAGCATGGGCCACGACTCCTGGGATAACCGGTGATCGAGATGATGCCCCCGACGTTGATCGCAGGGTATGGGCGGCAAATTCAGTTTCAGGACGCGAGTGCATCGGTAAAGATGATTGCGCTTTTGGTTCGCAGTGTTTTGCAATAGCCGCTAAAGCTAAGGCACAGACCGCTGATGTTGTCGTAACAAATCATACGTTGCTTGCTATCGAGATCGTCGATAACCATCCGATCTTGCCAGACCGCGATGCGGTGATTTTGGATGAGGCGCACGAGTTCATGGATCGCACTACACAGGCTGTAACCGAAGAACTCACAGCGGCACGAGTGGAGCGGGCTGCCAAGATGGCAGCAAAACACATTCCTAGCAAGGCGACGGTCGCATTTAACAAAGCGGCAGATGAGTTTGCCGAAGCGTTGGCTGATTTCGCAGCCGATGTACGTAACGACCCCAGCAAATCAGGGCGGCTGCCTGAACTTCCAAAGCAACTTGAGTCGCCTATTCGTAAAGTGAAAGAGGCTTCAGCTGCCGTCGTTGCTTTGATCAACGCCGACTCTGATGTGATCGAATCTGATCTGATGGCACAGCGTGCTCGCGTTAAAGGAGCAACGGCGGAGATTCAGACAATCGCTACCAAGATGCTTCGTCCAGGTGCTGATCAGGTTATGTGGTTTGAGCCAACATTTTCCTCGTTGTATTTGGCGCCGCTTGAGGTATCTGATGTCCTGCGTCGCAATTTGTTAACGGAGTCTCCGGTGATCGCAACATCGGCAACACTGACAATTGGAAAATCTTTTGATGCGATCGCACGATCCATTGGCTTTGTTGTGGGTCAAGATATTGATGAAGAGGCGGAAGAGAGTCGTGGCGCGATAGACCCCGCCAATGTGCAGATGCTCGATGTGGGTTCGCCCTTTGATTTCGCCTCTCAAGGAATGTTGTATTTACCGCGCCACCTTGCAGAGCCTGGTCGCGATGGACCTGCTAAAGATGCTTTGACGGAGCTGGGGGAGTTGATCGAAGCCGCGGGTGGTCGCACGCTGGCGCTCTTTAGCTCATGGCGCGGAGTTGAGATGGCCGATGAACATCTGCGTCGCGTGCTCGCTGAACTCAAGATGCCGATCATTACCCAAAGACGCGGTGATTCAGTAGGACCGCTGGTCGAGAAATTTGCTAAAGATCCACGCTCAATTTTGCTCGGCACGATCTCGCTGTGGCAGGGGATCGATGTGCCGGGGCCTTCTTGCACGTTAGTAGCGATTGATCGCATTCCATTCCCGCGTCCTGATGAACCTGTGATGAGTGCGCGATCGGCTCAAGCAGATAAATCTGGTGGATCTGGATTTATGCAGGTCTCACTGCCACGTGCTGCCCTCTTGCTGTCGCAGGGGACAGGTCGATTGATTCGTTCGATTGACGATCGAGGAGTCGTGGCAATATTGGATTCACGAATTGTTACGAAGCGATACGGATCAATCTTGCTCAACTCGATGCCACCGTTCTATCGCACTAGCGACGGCGCTGTCGTTAAAGAATCACTCAAGCGTTTAGATAAGCAGTTCTCCGAGCAGGGCCTGTAAATCCGGCCAGTGTTTGGCAAATGATGGATGAAGGTGCATACCAGCCACATCATCAAAGGCAACCCAACGAATCTCCTGCGATTCATCGTTCATCTCATGAGCCACTAGATCTGGGCTCACCAAAGCAATGATGGTGTCGTAACGCCACGGGCCGTGATTATCGGTGAAGGTATAAATAGGTTCGATTAAGTCTGTATCTATACCTAGTTCTTCGCGGGCTTCGCGCTTGGCGCCTTCCAAAATGGATTCATGACTATCTTTAGCACCGCCTGGGATTCCCCAGGTGTCACCGTTATGTACCCACGGCGCGCGGTGCTGTAACAAGATGGTGCCATCACGAATAAGCAAGAGTCCGGCGGCGCCATGCAACCCCCAGTGCTTATTCCCGCAGCTGCACTGAATCCAGCCGTCCCCATCCCTTGATGTCATGTTCCTAGCGTGGCATGACTTTCCACAACTTTCTCGCATACACAGGACATCTGAGAGTGAAGAGCCTGTGAACGTGCTCCCTCCTAGCCTTCAAAGATGATCTTTATGGCAGGTTTACTGATGGCGGCAAATTGTGCGGCGGGACCGTGCGTGCAGGTTTACACCGACCCGACCACACACCAATTAATTATTACCGCAAACCAGAATCGACCGGGAACGACAGTGGCTCCGCATCCCAGACCTGCGCCAACTCGTCCCTACGTTCCACGGCCCCGACCAATCGTGAAGCCAAAGCCACAGACCTGGATTCCTTACAAAGTTACGCCGATAGTTCATAGACCATATAAGCCTCCAGTGAAGAAGAAGCCGACCGTTATTCATAAGGTTGTCACCGCGGCTCTGTCGTTATCGGATCAGATCACTCGTCTCTTACCTGGTAGCAAGATCTTGTATCAACCGAGTAGCGATGCGCTCACCGATGTACCTGTCTATTTCTGGAGTGATACAAATTCGGTCTTCAATGTTGTGACTTCGATTTTGGGGGTCGGAGTGAACGTCTTAATGAATCCAAGTTTTGTCTGGAACTTCGGTGATGGCACTACCTTTTCTACATCGAGCAGTGGCGGGCCATATCCAGATTCAACAATTACCCACACTTACATTCGCCCCGGAACGTACACCATAAATCTATCGATCTCGTGGGCTGGCACCTGGGCGGCACAAGGCGCAGCAATGGTTCCGATTTTAGGAGGTGCAATTGTGCAGAGCGCGACTGCGACGATCCAGGTCAATGCAGCCCCAACGAATTTCACACGCTGAACTTATGCACATCTCCATTTGGGCACTGGTGATCGTGACGTTGCTTCGCACCATCTTTAAGCCATGACAACACATACTGCAACTGAATTGAACTCACCACATGATCTACTAGCAGCTGTTCCATTTATGGTCGGCTATCACCCGCAAGTTTCACTTGTCGCCATGGCCTTGCGCGACGATAAAGTCGTAATGGCGATGCGGGTTGATTTTCCTGATGATGAAAGCATCGAGGCAATTAGTAAAACGATTGCACTTCACTTGGTTCGCGAGAAGGCGAGTGAGGCGATCATCGTGGGATATCTGCCGACATCAATAACATCGAGTGATCCCTTATTGGTTGTTCGAGAGTGCATCTCTAGATATTCGATCATTGTCAAAGAGTGCATAGAAGTACGAGGCGATCGATTTCGCTCCAGTCTCTGCGCCGATCTCGAGTGTTGTCCGCCTGAGGGCAGTCTGGTTCCAGAGCTCTCTGATAGCCGAGTTACAGCAGAGCAGGTAGCCGCCGGAAATCCATTGCCATTTCTAGATTTAGATGAGATGAAGCGCTCAATTTCTGCCGGACCAGTCGATAAAGAGTTGATCAAGGCCATCAAAGCGGTAGCGGAGATCGACTATGAATCTGATCAGGTCAACTCCTTACAACGCGAAGGAGCCAATGCGATTAACCAAATCTCTTTGGCATTTATTCGGGATGGGGTAGTTTTGGATAAAGCCCTCATTGCACTGGTTCTGGTGCGCCTCCATGACCTGCAGGTTCGTGACTACGCAATGGGTTTCACTTCAGAAAAATCCGACGATCAGCTATGGGATATGTGGCGCTGGTTACTTCGTATTGCGCCTAAGGGATACGTCGCACCCGTCGCAGTCATTTTTGCTACCTCATCGTACGAACGAGGCGATGGAGCCTTGGCCCAACGCGCATTAGACCGGGCATTTGAAGATAGTCCTAAATATCAAATGGCTAAATTACTAAGGCGCACCTTTGCGGCGGGATGGCCACCGTCAGCCTTTTCGCAGATGAGAGCAGACCTTCATCCTAAGATCTGCGCTGCGATCTACGGGGAATCATCAGCCCAACCGGAGTAGCATCCTTCTCATGATTATTGGCGTGCCCAAAGAGATCAAAAATAACGAGTCCCGCGTTGCACTCACCCCCTCTGGGGCACATGCTCTCAGCGCTCACCACACCGTGTTGATCGAAAGCGGAGCTGGAGTTGGTTCTGCAATCAGCGATGCTGACTACGTCGCAGCCGGGGCACAGATCGTCGCGACCGCTGACGAGGTCTGGGAGCGCGCCGAGATGATCATGAAGGTCAAAGAGCCGATCGCAGTCGAGTACCCCAAGATGCGCAAAGGCCAAATCCTCTTTACATATCTACATTTAGCGGCCGATAAGGAATTAACACTCGCGCTGATGAACCAAGGTGTGACTGCGATTGCATACGAGACGGTGGAACTCAATCGCACGCTTCCACTTCTTGCTCCTATGTCCGAAGTTGCCGGTCGTATGTCAATCCAAGTTGGTGCTACAGCACTTCAACGTCCTGAAGGTGGACGGGGAGTTTTACTTCCTGGAGTGCCTGGAGTTCGACCCGGAAAAGTTGTGATTCTTGGTGGGGGAGTTGTTGGAGTTGCAGCGGCAACGATTGCGCATGGCATGCATGCTGATGTCACCATCCTCGATCTCAACTTGGCGCGTCTTGCCGAGATTGATCAAATCTTCGCGGGTCAGGTAAAGACCCTCGCCTCATCTAAATACGAGATTGAACAACAATGTATGGCAGCTGATTTAGTTATTGGTGCGGTACTCGTACCTGGTGCCAAAGCTCCAAAACTCGTCACCCAAGATTTAGTTGCGAAGATGAAACCCGGTTCTGTCTTAGTTGATGTCGCAATCGATCAAGGCGGTTGTTTCGAAGGATCTCGCGCCACAACACATGCTGAACCAACATTCAAAATTCATGATTCCTTGTACTACTGCGTGGCCAATATGCCAGGTGCGGTACCCGCGACTTCAACGTATGCACTCGCTAACGCCACCATCAAATATGCAGTAGCTATCGCTGATTTGGGCTGGCAGGCGGCGGTTTCAAGTGATCCAGCGCTAGGTTCGGGCTTAAATGTTCACGATGGACAGATCCGCTATGCGGCGGTTGCTGCTGCTCACGGGCTCTAGTAACCTACATTTGTGAACACACGCAGCCTCCTCCTTCGCTGCCGCGGCGGGGCCAACTAACCGGTCACCTCGCTCGCGGGGGTTTTGCCTTGCCGGTTAACCAATCAGACGGCAAAGAGCCCCAGCGAATTTAAAGGAGCAAGTTCATGAAATATCCAGACCAACAACCTTCCACGATGCCGGTGCATCGATACGCACCATTTATCCCCGTTGATTTAGCAGATCGCACCTGGCCCTCAAAGCGCATCACCAAAGCCCCACAGTGGTGTTCGGTTGATCTACGCGATGGCAATCAGGCCCTTATTGATCCTATGGATCCGCATCGCAAGTTGACCATGTTCAATCTCTTGGTCAAGATGGGTTACAAGGAGATTGAAGTTGGTTTCCCCAGCGCATCGCAACTCGATTTTGATTTTGTGCGAAAAATTATCGAGGAAGATTTAATTCCAGATGATGTTGTGATCCAGGTTTTAACCCAAGCGCGTCGTCCGCTTATTGAACGCACCTTCGAATCGATCAAGGGTGCCAAGCAAGTTGTCATCCACTTGTATAACTCGACCTCAACCCTGCAACGCCGAGTGGTCTTTGGGCAAGATAAAGAGGGAATCAAGAAGATCGCAACCGATGGCGCTCAGATTTGCTTAGATCTTGTTGCGACCGTTCCTGGCACAACCGTCTTCTTTGAGTACAGCCCAGAGTCTTACACCGGCACTGAGTTGGAATACGCCAAAGAGGTCTGCGATGCGGTCAACGATATTTGGAAGCCGACTCCAGATCACAAGACGATCATCAATCTTCCTGCCACCGTCGAGATGGCATCACCTAACGTCTATGCCGACTCTATCGAGTGGATGCATCGCAATCTGAAGTACCGCGATTCCATCGTGCTTTCATTACACCCACATAATGATCGTGGCACCGGGGTTGCAGCCGCAGAGCTTGCATACTTGGCCGGAGCCGATCGCATCGAGGGAACACTCTTCGGCAACGGTGAGCGCACCGGCAATGTTTGCTTAGTAACGCTTGGTCTTAATTTGTTCAGTCATGGCATCGATCCTCATATCGATTTCTCAAATATCGATGAGATCCGCCGCACCGTTGAGTACTGCAACCAATTGCGTGTTCCAGAACGCCATCCTTATGGGGGTGACCTGGTCTTTACTGCATTTTCTGGTTCACACCAAGATGCAATCAAAAAAGGCTTGGAACATATGCAGCGCGATGCTGAAACAGCAGGCGTGCATATTGATCAACACACCTGGGCGGTCCCATATCTTCCGATCGATCCTAAAGATATTGGTCGCTCCTACGAGGCAGTTATTCGCGTTAACTCCCAATCGGGTAAGGGTGGCGTCGCCTACTTGATGAAGAATGAGCATCAACTCGATCTTCCACGTCGCTTGCAGATCGAATTTTCACAAGTAGTTCAGTCAAAGACTGATTCCGAGGGCGGAGAAGTTACGCCAGATGAACTCTGGAAGATCTTTGAAGATGAGTACCTGCCAGCTTCCGACAACCAATGGGGACGATTCAAATTGGTTGGACTTTCGCAGAGCAGCCATCTTGATGAGGATGTAAATCTGAGCGTTGAACTCATGGATAACCACAGCATCCAATCGCTGACCGGGACCGGCAACGGACCAATCGCAGCCTTCGTTGACATCATGAACAAGCATGTCGGTGGGGCGGGAGTTCGGGTCTTGGATTACTACGAGCATGCGCTTTCAGCAGGTGGCGATGCCAAGGCTGCCGCTTACCTTGAGTGTGAAGTTGGCGGACATGTCTTCTGGGGCGTTGGAATTGATCCGAGCACCACGACCGCTGCCCTCAAGGCGGTTGTCTCGGCGGTAAATCGGGGCTTGCGACAGTAGTACGCGATACGGTGGACCCATGTCGGTCTACCGCGATCAAGCGATCGTTCTGCGAACCCAGAAATTGGGGGAGGCTGACCGGATCATCACCCTCTTTACTCGTGAGCACGGGCGAATCAAGGCTGTTGCTAAGGGCGTGCGCCGCACCAAATCCAGGTGGGGTGCACGCCTTGAGCCAGCGTCACATGTAGATCTGCAGCTTTACTCGGGTCGCACATTCGACACGGTGACTCAAGCGGTCAGCCTAGAAAATTACGGCGACACCTTGTCTTTGGATTACCAGCGATGGACCGTGGCTTCTGCGATATTGGAAGCGGCTGAGCGCTTTGTCTCGCACGAGCATGAACCAGCCTTGCAACAGTACTTGCTACTTGTAGGCGCGCTTAAAGCGTTGGCGCATGAGACATACGATGCCTCACTGATTCTCGATGCCTTCTTGCTGCGCTCGCTTGCAGTCGCTGGATATGCACCTTCATTAACCAACTGTTCTCGCTGTAATAAGCCTGGACCTCATAAATATTTCTCGCTTGTGGGTGGCGGCAGCGTCTGCGCAGATTGCAAACCTAGCGCCGCGCCAACACCTCACTCTCAGACGCTCGAACTAATGCAGCAACTCTTGAGCGGGGATTGGGAGTTCGCCTCGGCGAGCGAACAGAGGTATCGACGTGAGGCTTCAGGCTTGATCGCCGCCTACTTGCAATGGCATCTGGAGCGTGGTCTTCGCAGCCTCCCACTTGTTGAGAGAATGTGACCATGAGTTCGCCCAAGCCTCCTAAGGTTGCCAACGTCCCACATCACGTTGCAATCGTGATGGATGGCAATGGCCGTTGGGCGAAGAAGCGCGGACTTGCCCGCACTGCAGGCCATGAAGCTGGAGAAGCAGCACTCCTCGATGTTGTTAAGGGTGCGATTCAAATTGGTGTTAAAGAGATCAGTGCTTACGCCTTCTCTACCGAGAACTGGCGGCGCAGCCCCGATGAAGTTAAATTTTTAATGGGATTTAATCGCGATGTTTTGCGCCGGCGCCGTGATGAGATGCACGAACTTGGAGTGCGCGTGCGCTGGGTAGGTAAGCCCGGTCGACTTTGGAAATCTGTAATTGCAGAGCTAGAGGAAGCTGAAGCGCTCACCGCCCGCAACAAAGTCTTAACCCTCAATATGTGTGTTAACTATGGGGGCAGAACCGAAATCGTAGATGCGATCAAGGAGATTGCTGCAGACGCGAAACTTAACAAAATTGATCCCGCAAAAATTAGCTGTAGAACTCTGGAAAAGTATTTATATAACCCGCAGATGAGCGATGTTGATTTGTTTCTTCGCACCTCGGGGGAGGAGCGAACCTCTAATTTCTTGCCCTGGCAATCTGTCTATGCCGAGATGGTCTTTATGGATGTTCTGTGGCCGGATGTTGATAGAACGACTCTCTGGAAAGCTATTGAAATTTACAATCAACGAGAGCGGCGATTTGGCAAGGCTTAAAGGCGACCCAATCCCCTAAGCCCTGCCCTCTCTCGCACTATTTAATTCTTTACTCTCTTTATTCTTTACTTTGTCTTTGTAGGCGTTGGATGGGTCATCTTCATATTGTGATCCATCTTCATTGTTGAATGCTTCATCACCGTGGTGTGCTTCATAACGGTGGTGTGCTTCATTGCATCGTGCTTCATTGTGTGAGGCATTGCAGTTGGTGTAGCAGCAAAAGCAGGTGTAGCCGCTGCAATGGTGATGATTGTGACGATGGTGGTTATGCGTACAACTTTTATTGAAATCTCCCTTTAAGGCTAGGTGGTAGGAGCAGGCTAATCAGCAATCGAAAAAAAGGCAACCAGTAAAACCTGTTTTGGTGGTTGCCTTTTTATGGTCTTTCTGCCACAGTATCGGCATGGACTTAGAACCGCTCTTTGAGGCGATCAATGACGAGTCCCTGGAACCAAATTCTGATCTGGCTGTGCTGAGGGAGGTGTTGGTGAGCGTCACAAGTAGAAAGAACTTTGACACCAAAACCATGAAGCGCTTCGGTGAGCTCTCAGGAAAAGCACATCAACATCGCAGACTCAAGCCAAGTACATCTGAGATTGAATTTGAATTGGTTGGCCTATCCGGAAGTGCACGAAAGATCAGTGAATTCGCACTTCAAGTTGAAGAGATTCTGTTGACCGTCGAACTCTCTCGCGTCAAAAAGTGTGAGGGTGAAGATTGCGAAGCGCTCTTCATCGATGAGAGCAAGAATAAGTCGAGGCGTTGGTGCGCGATGGCGCATTGCGGAATGTTACGCAAGAGCAAGGTTTATTACGACAAGCATCGTCGGGTTAATCCGATTGTGGAAGAAGAAACTAAGTTGGGAGCAAAGAAATGATCGTTCTCTATGTTGTGGCCTTTATTGCAGGGCTCTTTACAATCCTTGCGCCGTGTATCTGGCCGCTGCTTCCCATTGTGTTGGCGGATGTGACTCAATCTAAATCCAAGCGTCGCCCACTCGGCATAACAGCTGGTGTTGCGATCTCGTATGCCTTCTTCACTTTGGCGATTTCCGCGCTCGAAAGCACACTAGGACTCAATCCCAACGTTCTTCGTAAATTCGCTGTTGTAGTACTTCTTGTCATTGGTGTTTCTATGGCGGTCCCAGCGCTATCGCGCAAGATGGAAGCTTCGATCTCGCGTTTCAGTGGTCGCTTCGGGGGAGTAGGACGCAACCAGCGATCTGACTTTGGTGGCGGATTCATCACTGGCTTGGCTCTGGGAATCGTATGGACTCCTTGCAGTGGTCCAATCTTGGCCTCGGTCGCTGTCTTGGCGGGAACCAACAAGGTCTCACTTGAGACCGTCATCGTGACTCTTTTCTACGTTGCTGGTGTATCTATCCCACTCTTTGGCTTTGCCGTCGGCGGACAGAAATTACTTGCAAAGTCTCGTCGCCTTTCTAAGCACACGGGTCGTATTCAGATTGCATCCGGAATGGTCATGATCCTCACTGCATTTGCGATCTACACCAACTACGACAAGACGATTGAGGCAAAGCTGCTTAATGCGGTTCCTTCGTATACAAATGCGCTGACCAGCATCGAGCGAACTTCTAGCGTCACTAAGGCTTTATCTAAACTCAAAGGAACTAAGAACGTTCCATCATCTGCCAATGGGGATATTGCGGGACTCTTTAATGGAACTGGAGGAGCACCTTCAAAGGCGCCTGACTTCACCGGCATTTCTAAGTGGCTCAATACTTCTGGCCCACAGACTCTTGCAAGCCTAAAGGGCAAGGTCGTACTCGTTGACTTCTGGACCTACAGTTGCATCAACTGCTTGCGCACACTGCCGCATGTTGAGGCTTGGTATAACAAGTATCACTCTGCTGGGTTCGACGTGATTGGCGTAAGCACACCTGAGTTCGCCTTCGAAAAGGATGCTGGAAATGTCAGCTCTGCAATCAAGCGCTACAAGATTCCATACCCAGTTGCTCTCGACAATAACTATGCAACCTGGAACGCCTACAACAATGAGTACTGGCCTGCCGAATACCTCATTGATGCTACGGGACACATCCGTCGTGCAGAGTTTGGCGAAGGAAACTACGGCGAGACCGAGCAAGCGATCCGCACCTTGCTAGGAAATGCAGGACACACTGTGACGGTCGCTCCATCTGATCTTCCAGATACAACTCCTACAAATCAAAATACTCCGGAGACCTACTTTGGTAGCAACCGCGCTCAATATGGCTACCCAGAGCCAAACTATCCAAATGGAACCTTTACGATTCCAGAGCCAGCCACAGTTCCGGTCGATCAATTTGCCTTCGGTGGCATATGGACGATCGCATCTGAGTATGCCCAAGCCACAAAGGGCGCAACGCTCTCGGAGCACTTCCAAGCTACCAAGGTCTATCTCATCCTCAATCCTGTTAAAGGCGTAACCAACAAGGTCGATGTCACTTTCAACGGCAAACCTCTTGTCGGCAAATTTGCGGGAAGCGATGTGGTGAACGGTGTTATAACACCCGATTCAGATCGGTTGTATAACATCTTCGACAGTGGCAACACGCAGACCGATGGCACATTGAAGTTCACCTTCGAAAACACCGGAACCCAGGCTTTCACTTTTACCTTCGGATAAGCCCTGGGGTCTTTGAAGTAGACTCACCGCATGCATAAAGCCCTGCTGCTCGCCGCTCTTACATCGGTGGCGACTGCGCTCGGCGGATTTCTTGCGGTGAGAGTTCGGGATCGAACTCATATCATCTTGGGTCTAGCGGCTGGATTGATGCTCGGCCTGGTCTTCTTTGATCTGATTCCATCGGTCTTTGAAGAGAATCCAACTCACTTCGGGGGAGTGCGCTCGGTAGGTCTAGCAATCGTCTTGGGCTTTTTGATTCTCCATTTTTCTGAGCGCTGGTTTGCAACGCACGAGCCGTACGACTCTCACCACGACAACGACCACACCCATCACGCTGGTCGTTTAGCCGCTCTTGCTATGGCGGGACACGTCTTCGCAGACGGCCTCGGAGTTGGTGCAGCTTTTAGGGTTTCAAGTTCTTTAGGGCTCGCAGTCTTTGCCGCGATCATGGTGCATGCATTTAGCGATGGACTCAACACCGTCACCTTCCTGATCAAAGAGAAGATGTGGACTAAGAAGGCGCGCGGTTTACTGATCGTTGATGCCATAGGACGTATTAGCGGTGCGGCCGTTGGCTCATATGTCGCATTTGGAAGCAATTGGATCGCGCTCTACCTAGCTCTCTTTGCGGGATTCGTTATTTACATCGCGACCTCGCATATCTTGCCTGAGGCCCATTCCCGCCACCCTTCACGGTGGACTCTTCTTGCGACGATTGCCGGCGTGTTGATCATGTGGGCCGTGGTCGCCGGCGGGGCTTAAGTGAACACTCTTCCTACATTTAACGATCTGGTCTATGACCTACCCAGTGATCGCGCTAGCGCTCCTCTCGATAAATTACGCGCACTCTTTCATGGATCAATTCGTGAATTAGAGAATGATCACTCTCCCGTTAAGCAAGGATCTTTCGAAAATACCTATTGGTTCACTACAGAATTGCCTACTCCCTTCTTCAATCAAGCCACCATCTACAACCAAGATCCCGCGGTCTTTGAAGTAGCGCTTAAAAAGTTCTATGAACTCAACATTGTTCACACCATTTTTTTGGCGGGTGGTGGTCTAGCCCATGCCGACACTCTCAAATCTCGCGGTTATGTTCATAAGAGCACTATCCCGCTTATGGCTCACGCTCTGGATCCCAATAACTCGGTCTTTGAACTCCGCCCGGGACTTGAGGTAAAGCGAGTTGAAACAGAGGCACAGATCACCCAAGCCAATGACCTGTTAGAGAGTGGTTTTGGCATGCCGCGAGATCTCACAGAGATTTACACCAATTCCGCTTTCGGAAATCCCAATTCCTATCGCTACATATTGTTTGATGAAGGAGTGCCAGTAAGTACTTCACATTTCATTCGCACGGGAAAATTCCTGGGTTGTTTCGATGTTGCAACTCCACCTGAACATCAACGTAAAGGGTACGGAGATCAGCTCATGAGTTGGGCTCTGGCAACTCATGCTGCGATGGGTGATGAATTAGTTGTGTTGCAAGCATCCAAAGCTGGACAGAATTTGTATCGAACGCACAATTTTCACTTTCTAGAATTTGCTCAGGGTTGGTACATGGACAGTACTGATCCAATGCGCCGATTCACTCATGATGAGTTGAAGCTTGGAGATTTCAACCTCCGCCCATTACGCAAAGAGGATAGCGACTGGGCGATTGCTGCTTTTAATGACGAGGGCTTTGTGCAATGGATGGGATTTCCTTCTCCATTCGTGGCGAAGGATTTTGAAGCCACCTTCCAAAGAATGAGCCGCTTCAAGAATGATGGATATGGAATGAATTGGGTGATCGAGAGGGATGGAGTTCCGCAAGGGATGATCGCCTGTCACCACACAGATTGGAAGTACAAACGGACGGAAATTGGTTACGGTGCCTTTGCCGCTAGCCGCGGCACCGGTGTTATCCCAACAGTTCTGCGTCAATTGGTCGAATTTCTTTTCCGTGAATACGGCTTTGAGCGGATCGAAGTTCGTACCGATGTAAAGAATCAAGCATCGCGTCGAGCTGCAGAGAAGGCTGGATTTACCTTCGAGGGTGAATTGCGCCGAAACTTCCTCAATTTGGGCGAGGTAACGGATGACGCGATCTTCTCTGTTATTCAGGCAGATTTAAATAAGGGCGGTTCGACCCAGTAAACTAAGCCACCTTGCGACCAGCAAGACAGCCGACAGCCAGCCGGAATTAAGGAGCACTCATGGCCGCAGATCGTTTAGAAACCATTGTTAGCCTCGCGAAGCGTCGCGGATTTGTCTATCCCTCCTCTGAAATTTATGGCGGACTCCGTGCTGCCTGGGATTACGGCCCACTTGGAGTCGAACTCAAGAACAATGTAAAGCGCCAATGGTGGAAATCCATGGTGCAGGGACGCGAAGATGTTGTCGGACTCGATTCGTCTGTCATCTTGGCTCCTGAGGTCTGGAAGGCCTCTGGCCACATCGAGACTTTTACCGATCCACTCACCGAGTGCACCGCTTGTCATAAGCGCTATCGCGCCGACCACCTAGAAGAGGCATTTGAGGCCAAGCACAAGCGTATGCCTGTTTCGATGGATGAGATTGGGTGCCCTAACTGCGGCAACAAAGGTCAATTCACCGCACCTCGCCAATTCTCCGGATTGCTCAAGACATTCCTTGGTGCGGTAGAGGATGAATCTGGTCTTGCATATCTGCGCCCCGAGACGGCACAAGGAATCTTCATCAACTTTGAAAATGTAGCTACTACTTCTCGCAAGAAGCCACCATTTGGTATCGGCCAGATCGGTAAGTCATTCCGCAATGAGATTACCCCTGGAAACTTCATCTTCCGCACCCGCGAGTTTGAGCAGATGGAGATGGAATATTTTGTAGTTCCAGGAACTGATGAAGAGTGGCACCAATATTGGATCGACACTCGCCTTGCTTGGTATACCGATCTTGGTATTAATCCTGATCGTTTGCGCTTATTTGAGCATCCAAAAGAGAAGTTGTCGCACTACTCAAAGCGCACAGTTGATATCGAATATAAGTTTGAATTCAACGGCACTGAATGGGGCGAGCTCGAAGGAATTGCATCGCGTACCGACTTCGATCTCAAGGCACATAGCGCTGCATCTGGTAAGGATCTTTCTTGGTTTGATCAGGAGAAGAACGAGCGCTGGACTCCTTACGTTATCGAGCCGGCGGCTGGTGTCGATCGTTGCACTCTCACCTTCATGATGGATGCATTCACAGAAGATGAAGCACCTAATGCAAAGGGAGAACTCGAAAAGCGTGCAGTGATGAAGATTGATCATCGCTTAGCGCCGATCAAGGTTGCTGTGCTTCCGCTCTCGCGTAACGCCGATCTTTCTCCAAAGGCGCGCGATCTAGCTGCCGAGCTTCGCAAGAATTGGTCGGTCGACTTTGATGATGCCGGTGCAATCGGTCGTCGTTATCGCCGTCAAGATGAGATCGGTACTCCGTATTGCATCACCATCGATTTTGAATCCCTCGAGGACAATGCAGTTACGATCCGCGACCGCGACTCAATGGCGCAGGAGCGAATCAGCATTGATCAGGTCCAGTCTTGGCTGGCACCACGCCTCCTCGGAGCGTAAACACGTGATCACTAAGGCCGCCCCGCTTCGCCTTCCGATTGCCAATGGGCAGTTTGAGGGTAATGAGGTGGTCTTAGATACCCCTGTTGTCTTAGCTCCCATGGCTGGGATTACCAACTCTGCGTTTAGAACCTTATGCCGCGAGCAGGGTGCCGGTCTCTTTGTTTCGGAGATGGTGACTGCTCGAGCTTTGATCGAACGTCATCCGGAGACCCTGCGTTTGATCACGCCTGGCAAGGGTGAATCACCTCGTTCAGTTCAACTCTATGCGGTTGACCCAACGGTTGTGGGACAAGCGATCGATCTACTTGGATCAGAAAATTTGGCAGATCACATCGACCTCAATTTCGGTTGTCCTGTTCCCAAAGTGACTCGACGTGGTGGGGGAGCGGCGCTTCCCTATAAACGAAATCTCTTTAGTGCGATCGTTGGATCATCGGTCAAAGCAGCATCTAAATATGGAATTCCCGTAACGGTAAAGATGCGGGTTGGTATTGATAGCGATCACCACACATTTTTAGAGGCGGCACAATCGGCTGCAGATTTGGGAGTTGCTTGGGTTGCACTGCACGCACGCACTGCAGAGCAGATGTACGAGGGCCAAGCTGACTGGTCTCGCATTGCACAACTGGTAGAACACTTAGCACCAACTGGTGTACCGGTTCTCGGTAATGGGGATATCTGGTCAGGCGCTGATGGATTGCGCATGATGCAAGAGACCGGTTGCGCTGGAGTTGTAGTGGGCCGCGGATGCTTGGGTCGTCCTTGGCTCTTTGCAGATCTCGTTGCGGCATTTAATCGCGAAGAGCCGCCAGCACTTCCAACCCTCTTTGAAGTTCGCAAAGTGATGTATCGCCATGGCGAGTTACTCGTGGAGTTCTTTGAGAGCGAAGGCCGTGCGATGCGTGATCTGCGCAAACATATGGCCTGGTATCTCAAGGGATTTTCTGTACCGCGCGAGCTGCGAGCAGGATTTGGAATGGTCTCTTCGCTCGGCGAACTCGAACATCTGCTTTCTCAACTAGAAGATCAGCCCTACCCCACCGCAATCGCTGAAGCGCCTCGAGGCCGTCGTAGCCATGGCCGCGCAGTAAGCCTTCCTGATGGGTGGCTCAACGATCCAGATGAATTCGCATCGATCACAATTGATGATGCGGTCTCTGGCGGCTGATTGTGTTTCTCTTTAAAATTCTGCGCCGCATCATCGCTGCGATTCTTCTAATCATCATCGTCGTTCCGCTCTACGTTGCATCACAAATTTGGTGGACGGCGCATCACCCAGCAATTAGACAGAGCGATGCAATCGTCGTCTTGGGAGCTGCGCAAGATAACGGCACACCAACTGCGATCTTGGCTGAGCGCATCACGCAAGCAAAGTTGGCCTATCAAGCAGGTGAAGCGCCTTTGATCATCACCGTTGGAGGTAGCCAGAAAGGTGATCTATCTACCGAAGCTGCCGCCAGCCGCAATTCATTAATCGCACAACACATATCGCGTAACCATGTGGTGGCGCTGCCGGTTGGCAAAGACACCCTGACCAGCACAGTTGCCTATGTTAGTTACATGAAATTGCGCGGGCTTAAGAGTGTGATCATCTCTACCGATCCTTATCACTGCTATCGCGCCATGGCTGAGGCACGTGATTTAGGTGTGAGTGCGACCTGCGCCGAGGCGCAAAGTGGTCCGGGCTCTCTCAAATCCACTGGAGTTCGCTACATATTCCGCGAGACCGCGGCTTATCTGGCTTATGAGACGGTAGGCCGCTTTGGAATTCACCTCAGCGACCAGATAAAGAAATAGGCCCATCAAAGAAATACACTGGGCCTCCTATGGTTCTTCGTCAGGCAGTTGAGTCTCCGGGTTACACCGAGTCCGACCGCGCCCGCTTCTTAAACGAACCTGCCAAGCGCATGGGGCGAACTGAGTTTGCCCGAGATCGCGCTCGCATCATCCATTCCTTTGCCTTGCGCCGCCTGGCTGCCAAGACTCAAGTCGCAGTTCCCTGGCTTGCTGATTTTCCCCGTACTCGCTTGTCACACTCCCTTGAGTGCGCTCAAGTTGGTCGCGAACTGGGTTGGGCACTTGGTGCCGATCCAGATTTGATGGAGGGCGCTTGCCTCGCTCACGATATTGGCCATCCACCTTTTGGGCATAACGGTGAAGATGCACTCAACACGGTCTCGCAAGAGTGCGGTGGATTTGAAGGCAACGCCCAATCTTTTCGATTATTGGTTCGCCTAGAGGCAAAGACCGTCAATGAGAGCGGTCGCTCCGTCGGATTAAATCTCACCCGCGCCTCCCTCGATGCCGCAACCAAATATCCCTGGCCGCGCGCGGTCAACAATCGCAAATTTGGCGTCTACGACGATGATCAAGAGATCTTTGATTGGGTTCGCATTGGTGCGCCTAAGGGTCGTCAATCCATGGAAGCCCAAATCATGGATTGGTCTGATGATGTTGCCTACAGCGTTCATGATTTAGAAGATGCTCTCGTTACTGGACATGTGAAGCTCGAAGGGCTGAGCGAAGATCTGCCAGAACTCTTCAACGTCGCCCACAACTCTTATATGAGCGATATGACCGAAGCGGAAGCGCAAGAAGCTCTCGCATCACTGCAATCACTCTCATGCTGGCCGAAGAATTACGATGGTTCACATCGTGCGCTCGCTCGCCTTAAGGATCTCGCCTCGCAATTAGTTGGTCGCTTCGCCCTCGCTGCAGAGAGCGCCACCCGCGATGAGTATGGCGATGGACCACTAACTCGTTATAACGCCAACTTGGTTGTGCCACGCGCTCAGCGCATTGAGGTCGCAATCCTCAAATCAATCGCAACCTTCTACGTCATCAATGCTGCGGCTTCTCAAGAGCGTTACGCAGATCAACAAGTTGTCATCAAAGAACTCGTTGAGATGGTTTATGACCAAGCTCCAACGTCGCTCGACTCCTTCTTTTTGGATGATTGGCGCCGCGCCAGCAATGAGAATGAACGGATGCGAGTAGTCGTGGATCAAGTTGCTTCCCTTACCGATCCTGGGGCCTACGCGCTGCACGCCAAACTTGGAAGCCTAAGATAGTCATCATGGCCGGCCGCATAAGAGACGAAGACGTTACCTACGTCCGCGAGCACACACATATCGATGAGGTAATCGGCGATTATGTTCAACTCAAAGGTGCTGGTGGGGGACAGAAGAAGGGACTCTGCCCTTTCCACGACGAGAAGAGCCCGTCCTTCCATGTAACGCCCGCCAAGGGTTACTTTCACTGCTTTGGTTGCGGCCAAGGTGGTGATGTCATTAATTTCTTGATGAAGCTCGAACACCTTACCTTTACCGAAACTGTAGAGCGGTTAGCCGAACGCATCGGGTATCAACTTCACTACGACTCATCTGGGCCAAGCCAGGGAAGTGGGATCAATCGTTCGCGCTTGGTTGCAGCAAACACAGCTGCAGCAGCTTTCTACAAGGAGCAACTTGGACTTCCAGGGCCCGCTCAAGTGGGCCGGGATTTTCTGACGGGACGTGGCTTTGATAAATCTGCAGCCGATCTATTTGGCGTCGGCTATGCCCCCGATGAGTGGGATGCCCTTTACAAGCACCTCAAAGGTTTGGGTTATAAAGATGAGGAGCTCAACCTCGCAGGGCTCACCAAAGAGAGTAACCGCGGTGGACTGATCGATCGATACCGCAACCGCTTGATCTGGCCGATTAGAGATATCTCCGGTGACATCGTCGGATTTGGTGCGCGCAAATTAGCGGGCGATGATAAAGATCAAGGCCCTAAATATTTAAATACCAGCGAGACTCCGATTTACAAGAAATCACAGATTCTCTATGGCCTCGATATGGCGAAGAAAGAGATCGCAAAGAAGCGCCAGGTTGTAATTGTTGAAGGCTACACCGATGTTATGGCGGCGCATTTAGCAGGAATTACCACTGCGGTAGCAACGTGCGGAACCGCATTTGGCGATGACCATATCCGCATCATTCGCAGACTTTTAATGGATGATGATGCTTTTCGCGGTGAGGTCATCTTCACCTTTGATGGTGATGCCGCGGGACAGAATGCAGCGCTCAAGGCTTTCGATGATGATCAGAAATTTGTGGCGCAGACCTTTGTTGCTGTTGAGCCATCGGGGATGGATCCTTGCGAACTTCGCCAATCTGGCGGAGATATTGCAGTACGTGATCTGATCGCTCGCCGCGTTCCACTCTTTGAATTTGCGATGCGCAGCGTAATCAAGCAATATGACGTGGCATCAGCAGAAGGGCGTGTCAACGCTCTCAATCAAGTGGCGCCTCTGGTGGGAAAGATCCGTGATGCCTCACTGCGCCCTGAGTACATTCGATTGGTTGCCGGCTGGCTTGGTATGGAGGTCGATACTGTTGCAGCTGCTGTAAAGCGCGTTGCTGGCAAGAGCAATACTCCGCTTCCCAACACTCCTGCAATGGCGATCAATCTATCTGATCCGCTTTTGATGTTAGAGCGCGAAGTTCTCAAGGCTAAATTGCAGGCACCCGAGTTGGCTCCGCAGTGGGTAGATATCGAGAGCAATGCATTTAGTTATGCGCCATATGCTGCGGTTCGTTCAAAGATCGATTCCTTACCAGAGATGAATATTGCCTCGCTCTTGGAGCGCACCGAGGATGAATCACTGCGGGCACTGATCACCGAACTCACGGTTGAACCAATAAGAACTGATGGCGAGGTATCTGAAAGATATGTAGCCAGCATCATTGCCAGGTTGCGAGAGGTGGCCTTGAGCCGCGATATCGCCGAGATTAAATCAACCTTGCAGCGGATCAACCCCGTAGAAGAGGGCGAGCGATATAACGAGATATTTGGAGCCCTGGTGGCAAAAGAGGCGCAGAGAAGGGCTCAAAAAGAGCTCGCGGTAGGGGATCTGTAGGAGCCCTGATTTAGCCAAATGGCCCGATCTTGCTAGGATTCCCTCTCTAGCGCCTAGCGGTCTAGATAGTCCCTGATAGCTCAATTGGCAGAGCAGCCGACTGTTAATCGGCAGGTTCTTGGTTCGAGTCCAAGTCAGGGAGCTCACTTTGTGTAGCTCCCGGTTTTTAAGGTTCGCTCGGTATGCTCGGGCTAGACCGAAGGGAAATAATGGCTCGTTACTCAATCCGTGACTCTTGGCGAACTCAATCCACTGGAACTCGAGTTCTCCGCCTCATGTTGGGCGCAACCTGGCTCTACGGAGGCCTCCAAAAGGCCTCAGACGCAAAATTCTTCGATAAGGCATCTCCTGGATATATCGGTGCCCAGATCACTGGATTTGTTCCGAACTCACCGATCGGCTTCATCCTCCGCCACATGATCGAACACGCCACTTTGGCAGGTTGGATGATCATGTTAGGCGAGCTAGCGATTGGTATCGCAGTTTTGACTGGAGTCGCCCTCCAAGCCGCGATTATCGCCGGCGCTGCCGTATCGACGATCCTCTGGCTCTCTGTTACCTGGCATGTCTATCCATATTTCCTAGGAAGCGATACCGCTTACCTTGCGATGTGGATCGCCCTCTTCTTCTTGGTTCGCAAAGAGGCTGGTCCTAAAGCGCGCAAAAATCCGATTCCTAACCTCAAAGATCGTCGTGAAGTAATGCAGATGATCGGTGTGGGTACAACGGCGGTGATCGCTGCGCTCGCTGCTGGAGGACTCAAGAAATCGATTCCAGTTCCAAAAACTGGAACCAAGATCGTTGCACTCTCTGCCTTTCCTATTGGATCCACCATGCAGTTCACCGCACCTGATGGGGGACCGGCCTATCTCTTTAGAACGAAGGTAGGCGTCTTTGCTTATTCTGCAATTTGTACTCACCAAGGATGCACTGTGAGTTATAACGCGGCAGATAAGGCGCTCGAGTGTCCATGTCATGGTGGTAGATTCGACCCTGCCAACGGCGGCGCGGTGCTGGGCGGTCCACCTCCTGCACCACTGGCTAAAATTAATGTCGCCATAGTTGGCGATTCGATTGTGACGGTCTAATACATGGCTATTTTCAAATTGCAGATTGCGCTTCCAGATCGCCCCGGTTCTCTCGGTGCGGTGGCCTCAGCTATTGGTTTTGCAGGTGGCGATATTCGCTCACTTGTGACAATTAAGAGCGAGAACGGAAAAGGAATCGACGACATAACTGTCGCTATTCCAGGTAGTGATCCAACCGATTTACTTGAAGTCCTTAACGCAATCGGTGGAGTTGAAGTCCGCTCTATTGAGCCTGCGACTTAACCGCATCACTAATCATCGTCTCTAAATCTCGGGTGGGTTCCCATCCGAGCAGAGACTTTGCTTTAGTAATCGACGCAACCAGCGTTGCTGGATCTCCAGCGCGACGTGGACTTTCAACTGCTGGAACGTGGCGACCCAATACCTTTGTGGCGACCGAAATAACTTCTCGCACCGAGTAACCACCACCGCTACCGAGGTTAACGATCTCGTGTACATGTGGCTTAAGCGCACCAAGCGCGAGAATGTGTGCTTCGATCAGATCAATCACGTGTACATAGTCGCGGATACAGGTGCCATCTTTGGTATCCCAGTCGGTACCGAAAATCTTGAGCGGATTCTCATCGGTGGCACGCAGAACCAGCGGAATTAAATGAGTTTCCGGGTTGTGACGCTCTGCCAACCAACCATTGCTGGATTGGTAGGCGCCAGCGACGTTGAAATAGCGAAGTGAGATCGCACTGATCCCTGCTGCGGTAATCATCTTGTCGATTGCTAACTTGGATGCTCCGTATGGATTTGTTGGCGAGGCGAAAGATTCTTCGGTGATCGGATTATCGATAGGTTGCCCATAAGTGGCTGCAGAGGATGAGAAGACGATCTTGTCGATTCCATGGATTGCCATCGCTTCTAGCAAGTTTTGGCTGCCATCGACATTGACGTGGTGATAAAGCTCAGGCTTCTCTACCGACTCACCTACTAGCGACTTACCTGCAAAGTGGATGACCGCTTCACACCCAGCAAGAGCGTTACGCAGAAGGTCTGCATCCAAGATGGAACCTTCGATAAAGGTGGCGCGAGGATCAACGGCATCTGCGTGTCCCATGGACAGGTCATCCAAGACGACTACCTCATAACCGCGATCTGCCAATATTGCTGTTGCGGTCGAACCGATGTATCCAGCGCCGCCAGTAACCAAGATTCTCGTCATGCAGCGAAGCCTACATTAAGGCTCTAATTTCGAATTTGCCCCGCGCATGAATCGACCGGAGTCGGCTTTGGCTTAGGACTTGGTGCAGGAGTTGGGGATGCTGGCTTTGTATTAATTGGAGTAGGGGTGGCTGATGGCGTAGGTGCAGGAGTCACAGTAAATACAACAGGGTATTGGGCAGCGGCCTCCGTGCCAGTGGGATCGGTGAAATTGATAGTTCCGACATAGTTACCGGCAGGCAAATTTGTAATCTTGATAAGCCATGAACCCGATGAATTTCTAATGATTGATTGCACTCCAGCACTCATAAGCGTTGAGGCAGGTTGATACGACACAGATCCAGTTACAACGGGAGTTGCGTTGGGCCTCACAACGCTGACATAAAAGAGCACAGGGTCCTTAGTGGTTCCAGAGGATTGCGCGCTGATTGACATCGCAGTTGGTTCGTTAAATGGCAGCATCTGACTGTTGTCGGGTTGCCATAAACCTTTCACAAGATTGAGGAAATCATTGTTGCTTCCATAGAAGACATTGAGATCGACGCGAGTGCCAGGAACTCCATATTTTCCGGCGATACCGCATGAGGTGTATTGCCAGATCTGCCATTGCGCCGTGCAATCTTGATTGGTCCAAGAATCTGCATAACAACCAACCTGCTTGGCGTTGGGTTGATTTGTGGTCACCGAGGGATCAACCGAGTAATGCGCTAACCAGAGTGGATATTGGCGCAGCGTTACTGATCGGGCCATCGCATTTTCAAGAAATTGTGGGTAGCTATAAACAAATGGTTTGCGATTGGTAGCTGCAGCAACCGCACCAAGCCAAGTAGTCGCCCACAGCGTCACATTTGCAGGTGAGGCATAGTGACTGCATCCCGTTGCGGTGAACAAAGTGCAGTTATTTTCTAGATCGAGCGCAACTGGCAGATCGTGAGTTCCATATCCTCCAAGTGAGGCAATACGCCAGATCACCTTCTGGGCCTGTGCCTTAGCATCTTTAATAATCGTTGCCTGATCACTTACATTTGGAAGATAGGCGTAGTAATAAAAAGAGGTGTAGAGGTTTGCTGCCTGCGCTGCCTTGCGATCAGGGATCATATATTTCACGGCCTGAGCATCGTAAGCATCTTCGGTATCTCCGCCTTTAATGATCACAAAGCGAATTCCAGCTGCATACATCTTCTTGAAATCAATCGTCGAATTGCCGGGGTGTTGGTAATAGCTGATATCCATTCCATGGATACGAGCTCCAGGTCCCAGGGCATCGATCTTGGTCGTTGTGAGTACCGGCGTGCTTGTCGTAGGCGCAGTTGATGGCGCAGCGGTATGCGGTACGGGCGCGTCGGGGGTAGGAATTGTGGTGAGTGAGGATGTGGTTGCGGAGGCTAGGTTGGAGACCATGGAAAGCGCCAACGCAAGCAGAATGATGCGCCGCTTCATACTTCGCGTACCTCAAGGGGTTGCCCAAAGACTTCCGCGATCTTTTCATGCAGCAAGGCTAGGTGGCGTGGATTCCTGGCCATCGAAAAATTGTGATCGCCGCTAAATTTTTGCGGATCTGCGAAATTGATGGTGATGACATTTGAATCGACAGATGCGATCCGCGCATCAAAGAATGCCAGCCACGCAATACGATCGACGTCGAGTACAGCATCTAGAACCTCGTTCCAGCGTGCTTTAACTAGATCGATCGTTAACTCGGACATGCCTTAAGGATAGAACAGTTACTTCTTAAGCCTTGCCATGTACGTCGTGGAGGTAACGTGAGCCGCGCAACGCGCTGAAGACCGCACCCACCAACGCCATTGCAAGTGCCATTGAGAAGACAATTACAAGGCCGTGATGGAAAGGTTGTGAGATTAAGTTAGGAAAGAAATGCTTTCCTGTGAGAGTGGACCACTGTGCATTCGTCACATGAGTAGCGGCCTGACTTCCCAGCAAACTCTGAAGTGGGTTGTATCCCAGGAATGATGCGAAGAGACTTCCTACCACTGGCAAATTGGCAATCTGATGTGCCTGCGCGGCAGATACTCCATTTGCTGTTAACCCGGCGTACATAGAACTTGGAAGCGCATGGCTAAGTCCAACGATCATGAGCGAGAAGAAGATTCCAATAGAGAGAACCATTCCGGAATTCATGAAGGCAGCTTGGATACCTGCAGCTGCTCCACGACTCTCCGCCGGAACACTGTTCATCACAGCAGTCGCATTAGGAGCCGAGAACATTCCACCACCAATGCCGTTAAGCAAGACGAGCAGTGCAAACCAGAGATAATGGAAATTGGTTGGTACAAGCAGCAGACCAACAAAGCTTCCACCGAACAACAACATTCCTACTGTGGAAAGTATGCGCGCGCCATGGCGATCGGAGATCCAGCCACTTACTGGACCCGCCAGCAGGAAGCCCATAGTGAGAGGCAAGAGGTAGATACCAGCCCAGAGCGGTGTCGCGTCATAGGCATAGCCATGAATAGGAAGCCAGATTCCTTGCAACCAGATGATCAACATGAATTGCAGACCACCACGTGCAGTAGCAGCTAACAAGCCTGCAGCTGATCCCATCGCAAAGGCCCGGATCTTAAATAGATGCAGGTTAAACATTGGGTGCTTAACTTTTACCTCGATCGTGAAGAAGGCGATCAAGAAGATAACGGCAAGCACAAAACAGACAATCACTTTCGGTGCAAACCACCCCATCGATGATGTGTGGTACGGCTGAATTCCATAGACCATGCCGACCAAGAGAGAGGTAAGGCCGAGTGCAAAGGTGAGGTTGCCCCACCAATCGATTGTGGCGTGAGCTCTCTTGCCGTTGTCCTTGAGACTGATGTAGCCCCAGACCGTTCCAAAGAACCCGAAGGGCACAGATACCCAGAAGACCAGGCGCCAATCACCGATGGATAGCAATCCACCCGCAATCAACCCGATAAAGGAGCCACCGATTGCAGCGACCTGGTTGATTCCAATAGCAAGACCGCGTTGTTCAACTGGGAATGCGTCGGCGATGATGGCTGAGGAGTTAGCAAACAACATTGCGCCGCCCACGCCTTGCACCAAGCGCCAAATAACGAGCCACAAGGCGCCTTTGCTTGCATGGTATGGATCAAGCGCCAGCAAGATCGAGGCGATTGAAAAGACCAAGAAACCTAGGTTGTAGATGCGTACACGCCCGAAGATATCTCCGATGCGACCCAGGCTGATGACGAGTACTGCTGTAACCAACATGTAGCCCTGTAGCAACCAGAGGAGATACCCCACATTGCCGGGGGAGAGCGGATTGATTCCTACTCCGCGAAAAATCGCGGGTAGTGAGATCAAGATAATAGAAGAGTTGATCGTCGCCATAAAAATACCAAGAGTTGTATTGGTAAGAGCGACCCACTTGTAACGAGGAGATATCGAATTTGTTGTTGAAGCTTCAATCACCATTGCACGATAGCACAAGGGAATTTCGAGGGCGGGGCTTGGAGCCTAAGAACTTCCGTGAACTACTTTTTGGCGCTCAACCACCAGGCGGCATACGGTGGGATCGGTACCAGTCCGTAGAAGCTCATCTCAGATTGTGAAATATGGTTATACATATTCTCTTCAAAGACGCCATAGCTATCTACGTAGTGGGTTGTCTCACTGAGATTGAATATTTCAACGAGATTGCCAGCAGCATGCACGCGTCGGAATATCAGCACGGCACCATTTGCCGCGGTCGATATCGAGGTTGGTGTTGCTGCGTGTAATGAGGCGAGTTCTTGCCGTGCACGCACGAGCGATTTGAATGCACCGAGGATCGTCCCTTCCGCACCTTTACCGTTACGCGCATTTTTAACCAGATCCCAATTCATGGCAGGGCGATGTATCCAACGATTGTCATCGGCCTTGGTTGGATCATCGAGGAAGCTGCGATCGTTGATCAGACCCAGTTCATCTCCCATGTAGAGCAGCGGTAGACCTCCGAATCCAAAGACAATTGCGTAGGAGGCGATCAACCTGGAAATCGCAAGCTCGAGTTCTGCCTTATCACCAGATTCGAGCGCCGCTTCCACTCCCGCCAAACTTGCGGCAGAACCCGATGTGCGACGATCACCGGTCTCGGCATTAGCTTGGAAATGCACTCCACGTGCAAATGAACCTACAAATTCATTTGCATAATAGTCTGCCAAGAAGGAACGGTGCGCTGGTCCCGAGATACCAATCGCAGCCGCATCTGCATCATCTATCGCCCAACCAATGTCGTCGTGGCACCGCAGATACGTTGCCCAGGCAGAGGTTGTTGGAATCGCAGCAAAATTATTCAGCGCATACGAAAGCAAACGCCCATCGCGTGCTGCCAGCGCCGACCAGATCTGCACCATGAGGCTATTGTGATACGCCAGATCCGAAACCTTGCCGGCATGCACTCCTTGACCTAAGTAATGCACCACATCGCGTGGTCCCACGATCGCCTCAGCTTTAAATATCAACGAAGGCGCCATGATGTGAGCCGCTGCTCGCAGCGCCTGGGTGATGGAGTGAACCTCTGGTTGGTTCTGGCAGTTGGTTCCCATGCGCTTCCAGATAAAGGCGATCGCATCTAAGCGCAGACAGTCAACACCTTGGTTAGCCAGGAAACCGATGACATCCACATACTCCATAAAGACGTTGGGATTGCTCCAGTTAACATCCCACTGCCACTCGTTGAATGTGGTCCAGACCCAGGCCTGCATTGCAGAATTGAAGGTGAAGTTGCCTGGCGCAAAGGTTGGGAAGATCTCTGGCAAGGATTTTTCGAGCTCATCGGGAACGGTGCGATCACTGTAAACGTAGAAGTAGTCTCGGTACTTGGCATCACCAGCTTGGGCCTTGACTGCCCATTCGTGCTCGGCGGCAACGTGATTGAGAACCAGATCTATGGTGAGCGAAATTCCGTTGTTATGAAGGTCTTCGGCCAATCGACTGAAATCTTCTAAAGTTCCCAGGTCGCTTCGAACCGAACGGTAATCCATCACGGCATAGCCACCGTCGTTATTTCCAGGGCGAGGAGTGAGCAGTGGCATCAAGTGCAGGTAGGTAACTCCAAGCTCCTTGAGGTAGTCGATCTTGGAGCGGACCCCAACTAGATTCTTGGCGAAGAGATCTGCATATGCGACGTAACCGATCGCGGTACTTTGTTGAAACCAATCGGGTTGCAAAGTGCACATCTGATCGCGATGGCGTAATTGCGGGATACGTTGGCGATGGACCCCTGTGATGATGCGAATTAGATCGGGGAACATTGCATCGACTGCATAGACCGCGCTCAAGCCATCGTATAAGTCCTGCGCGTAACGATCATAGCGATTTAGAAGCTCTTGGCGACTGACATCCTCTTTGAGTGCGAGTTCTAATTGAGTACGTCCGGCTGCAATAACTGCAGCAGCCCCGATAGAAGTCTCTTGTGACTTCTTAGAAGGGCGAAGTCTCATTGAGATGACCAACTTGCTATGCGTGCATGGATAAAGTCATCTTCATTGTTCCAATAAACAGCACAGGCTCTGTGATAACCATCAGCAATCGTGAGATTCAGATGATGGGCCCCATCTCCTCTTACTAACAAGATAGGGGAGAGTACTTTCTTATCCACAATCTTCTTGAGATCCCGCTTCACATGAAAATTACTGCGATCAAGAAGCGGTAGTCCAGATGCGCGGATTACATCTTTGGCTTTAACAAGTTCGATCGTGGCCGCTTTGAGGGAATCGACAATGCGGGCGATTTCATCGGCATCTGTAAGCAAAGAGAGGTAGGACTGTGCGGCGGGATAGTCATGGTCCTCTGGCTCAGTTCCCCAGATCACTTTTGGCATGCAGGAAGTATCTCCCGCACGAGGCAAAGAGGCAATAATGTGGACTCCTACCTCTGATCCAGAAAAGAGCCGTTGAAATGAAATTTAAGAATCTAGGTCGCTCGGGACTCTCAGTCAGCCAACTCTGCTTGGGAACAATGAACTTTGGCCCAGAGACGGATGAGGCCACATCGCATGCAATCATGGATGCGGCGCTCGGCTACGAGATTAATTTCTTCGATACCGCCAACAGATATGGCGGGATTGATAACTACGGTCGCACCGAAGAGATCATTGGTCGCTGGTTTGCCCAAGGTAGGGGACGCCGCGAGAAGGTAGTCCTAGCAACGAAGCTCTTCGGTCCAATGGATCCTTGGCCAAATCGCCGCGGGGTCTCTGCCCTCAACATTCGCCGCGCCTGCGATGCCAGCCTCAAGCGCCTGCAAACTGATTACATCGACCTCTACCAAATGCACCATATCGATCGCTCAACACCGTGGGAAGAAGTCTGGCAGGCGATGGATGTTCTGGTCACCCAAGGCAAGATTCTGTACGTCGGAAGTTCAAACTTCGGCGGATGGCATATCGCCCAAGCTCAAGAAGCCGCAAAGTCACGCCACTTCATGGGACTAGTGTCAGAGCAATCTATTTATAACTTAGTCACTCGCGATATCGAGCGAGAAGTAATTCCGGCGGCGCTTCATTATGGACTCGGAGTTATTCCATGGTCGCCATTGCACGGAGGATTGCTCGGTGGAATTTTGAAGAAGCAAGATTCAAAGCGACGCCTCGAAGGTCGCTCCAAGGAGTTCTTCGACGCAAAGCGTCCTCAAATCGAACGCTACGAAGCCTTCTGCGATTCCATCGGTCACGCTCCTGCTGACGTTGCTCTTGGTTGGTTGTTGGCACAACCTGCCGTTACCGCACCGATCATCGGACCACGCACGCAAGAACAACTCACCAATTCGCTTAAGGCTCTGGAGGTTAATTTAACCGAGGAACAACTCGCAAGGTTGAACGAGATCTTCCCTGGATACAAGACCGCGCCTGAGGACTACGCCTGGTAATAAGTGAGGCAAGTAGGACTTGAACCTACGACGACCGAATTATGAGTTCGGGGCTCTAACCAACTGAGCTATTGCCTCTTGTTCCAAATAAATTTGAATAACAAGTTGTGTATGCCGAGTCATATGACTCGAGCACCTGCGTATCTTATTGGGTATGAAATGCGAAGGACCCCACCATTTCTGGTGAGGCCCTTCGTGTTAATGGTTAATTAAGCAGGATTAACTGCGTCAGCCTGTGGGCCCTTTGGACCTTGTACGACTTCGAAAGTTACTGCTTGACCCTCTTCGAGAGACTTGTAGCCATTGCCTTGGATTGCTGAGTAGTG